>Ga0310786_10000426_pt1 | contig 68439 bp, 54 predicted proteins | sample AusTroGonzalo_MG_FD_203881 | JGI IMG/M metagenome (GOLD analysis project Ga0310786, IMG submission 203881) | Bovine rumen microbial communities from tropical cattle in Woodstock, Queensland, Australia - Gonzalo_03 (v2) (version 2) | ecosystem: Host-associated > Mammals > Digestive system >... | reverse complement strand
ACTGTCGGCGCGCAAAGGTCTGAACCTTTCCGTGGCATACCCCCGCGCTGCCTTCGACCGCCAGTCGATGCAGTGGGATCTCAACTACTTCAAGTACTACTACCTGAAGATGGTCAACATTCCGTTCAATGAGCAGTTTTTAGAGGATGATTATCAGGCGTTTATGGACTACCTGCTCTCCGCCGATGACGACTTCTTCCTCTATCGCGATTTCCAGTCCAGAAACATCATGCTCTCGAATGGAGAGGTTTATTTTATTGATTATCAAGGTGGCAGAAAAGGGGCATTGCAATACGACATCGCTTCGTTGCTCTATGATGCCAAGGCCGATCTTTCGCCTGAAGTGCGGGAAGAGCTGTTAGAGACCTACATGGATCATCTTTCGGAATTTATCCCTGTAGATAGGGTACAATTCAAAGCCTATTTTAACGCTTTTTCACTCATCCGCATTATGCAGGCGATGGGTGCGTACGGCTATCGCGGATATTTCGAACGTAAGGTGCACTTCCTGCAGAGCGTGCCCTACGCCATCCGTAACATGCGCTATTTGTTACAACAAAATGCGCTGCCCAACAATCTCCCAGAACTGCGAAATGTGTTGCAGACGGTGGTGGACAGTTATGTGGAACCCATTTCACAAAGTTCTGATAAACTGACGGTTACTGTGCAAAGTTTCTCCTTTAAGAAGGGGATTCCCGAAGACAAATCAGGCAACGGTGGTGGCTTCGTCTTCGATTGCCGTGCGCTGCCAAATCCAGGTCGCGAGAAGCAATACGCTACGTTTACAGGCAAAGACGAATGCGTGAAGCAATATTTACGCCAATACAAAGAGGTGGAAACATTTGAAAATCACGTATTTGCGATTGTAGATATGTCGGTTGATAATTACCTGGAACGTCGTTTCAATAACTTGATGGTCAACTTTGGTTGCACTGGCGGTCAGCACCGCTCCGTCTATTTCGCCGAACAAACCGCCGCCCACCTCCGCGCAAAATACCCACAGGTGGTCGTGGAATTGCGACACACGGTTATTTCTTAATAATGCTTTCTTGCTAGCCCCGCTAGGGGCGACATACCACAGACAGGGGTGTCAACTCCTGTACCTGTGTACCCACGCGCATTGTTTGACACGACCCCACGTTCACAAATCACAAATCACAAATCACACATCATACGTCATACGTCACAAGTCATAAGTCACAAATCACAGCACTCCGATTTTTAACAATACGGCAAAAATACGATTTTTTAACGAGTATTTCACACAAAATTCGTATCTTTGCCGCCTTTATATGTTTACATTGGATAAATATTGTAAGTCAATGAGTAATAGAATCTTAATCGTGATTTTTGGTTTGTTGCTTTCTGGAATGACCATCTATGCGCAAACCTCTCCGAACAAACATTATCAGCAAGATAAAACCAAGATGGATCAATTGCTGAACGCTATTAACTCCATGTATGTCGATTCGGTTGATTTCGATCCGCTGATTGACAAGGCTATCGATGAGATGCTCAAGGAGTTGGATCCGCACACCGCCTACATCCCCTCCAAGGACGTGGCCGCCATGACAGAACCACTGCAAGGCTCTTTCGACGGCATCGGCGTGACCTTCCAAATCATCAAGGACACCATCAACGTGATGGAAGTCATCATCGACGGTCCCTCCGAAAAGGTCGGTTTGATGGTTGGCGATAAGATTGTCAAGGTGGACGACACCGTAGCGGTCGGCAAGGTGATTTCCAACGACTGGGTGCGCAAACATCTGCGCGGCAAGAAGGGCACCAAGGTGAAAGTCACGGTGGTGCGCGGTCGCAAGAAAGAACCCATCGACTTCGTCATCACACGTGGTGCTATCCCGATGTATAGCATCAACGTCAGCTTCATGGCTGACTCCACCACTGGTTACATCAAGCTGGAACGCTTCGCCGCTACCTCCACTACTGAGCTGAAAAAGGCCATCCGTAAACTGAAAGAGCAAGGCATGGAGAACCTCATCCTCGACTTGCGCGGCAATGGCGGCGGCTACCTCAACGTCGCGTTCGAAATCTGCGACCAATTCATCTCCGGCAAACGCATGATCGTCTATACCGACAACTTCCGCAAAACCGGTGAAAAATACTTCTCCTCCGAAGACGGTCTCTTTGAGGAAGGCAAGTTAATCGTGCTGGTGGATGAAAATTCTGCTTCCGCTTCCGAGATTACCTCTGGTTGCATCCAAGACTGGGACCGCGGACTGGTCATCGGCCGCAGAACATTTGGTAAAGGATTGGTACAAAAGCCATTACGTCTCATTGACCAATCCGAGGTTCGTTTGACGATTTCCCACTATTACACGCCCACGGGTCGTTGTATCCAAAAGCCCTACGAAGATGGTTTGGACGCTTACTTCAAAGATCTGCAAACCCGCGCCAAGAACGGCGAATATTATACTGCAGAGAACATCAAATTCCCTGATTCTCTGAAATATAAGACTCCGAAAGGCCGCGTGGTTTATGGTGGTGGCGGCATTATGCCTGACATCTTCATCCCGCTGGACACCACCAAATACTCCACCCTATTCAACGAAATCGTCAGAAAGGGTGTGTTTGGCAACTTCACTATGGATTATCTCGAAGGAAATCGCGAATCTTTGCAGAAACAATATCCAAAATTTGAAGATTTTCAGAAAAATTACCAGATTTCTGACGAATTTTACAAAGAATTCATGGAATTTGCCAAGGAAGAAGGCGTGAGCGACAAGGCTTCTTTCGTTTTCAGCGATTTTGCTAACTCTTTCATCAAAGAAAACAAAGAGAAACTGGATTCACTGTATAAGAGTGCGGAAGACTTTAACCAACAGACTTTTGACACTATGTTCACGAACTATCTCAACAAAACCTACGCTGAGATACAGCATCTGCGCAATGAGGAGCACGCCGCTGAATTCATCAAGGAATACCTCCGTTTTGAAATTGCTCGCGGTCTGTATGGATATGGTGATGCTTATCGTGTCTTCCTCGAAAGCGACGACACTTACCAACAAGCCGTCGAAATTATGCATAACAAGAAGATTTTCAAGAAATACAAAGTGAATTCCGGAAAATAACGAAGATATGAGTACAATAGAAGAACAATTTCAGAATATACTTCAAAATCGGGAGCCTAAAAACCTCTACGACCCGATGCTGTACATCATGATGCAGCCAGGGAAGCGGTTGCGCCCGCAGCTGGTGCACATCGCCTCCGAAATGTTCGACGGCGACCCCGAACAGACCAAACACGTGGCAGCCGCTTTCGAAATGCTGCACAACTTCACGCTGATTCACGACGACATCATGGACAAAGCGGAAGTGCGGCGCGGCAAACCCACGGTCTATAAGAAATGGGACAGCAACATCGCCATTCTTTCGGGCGACGCGCTCGCAGTCATCGCGATGCGGCAGCTTCTCAATCTAAAGTGCGATCCGAAAATCACCTTGGATCTTCTGGATATTTTCTCTCAGACAGCTGTGGAAGTGTGTGAAGGTCAGCAATTTGACTTGGATTTCGAAACGCTTGAGAACGTTCCTATCGACAACTATCTGAACATGATTCGCCTGAAAACATCGGTCATGTTCGCAGGTTGTTTGAAGGCTGGTGCACGTTTCGCCGGAGCCGATGAGGAGAGTTTGCAAGCGCTCTATGACCTGGGCATCCACTTGGGTATCGCTTTCCAACTGGCTGACGACCTGTTAGATGTATATGCTGACGAAGCGGAGTTCGGCAAGGCTGTGGGCGGCGACATCAAGGACAACAAGAAGACGTTTGTCTATCTGAAAGCCCTTGAAATGGCTGATGATAATCAGAAAAAGCAGCTGCTGACGCTCTTTTCCACCACTCCTGAGGATGAAAAGGCAAAATTCGAGCAAGTGAAGGCCATTTTTGATGCCGTCAACGTGAAAGAGGCCACCGAAAAGGCCATCGCCCAATACACGGATATGTGCGTTGCCGACATCAACCGCATTCACACCGAGGAATCCAAGAAGGCTTCCGTCATTGCATTGGTTCAAAAATTGCAAAACCGCTCCAAATAAATGTCTCAAGACAACAGTAACCGTTATTACATCATCCTGTTCGCGCTGGGTCTGCTGTTGGCCATTTACACCGTCAGCCTGTTCAAGTTGCAGGTGCTGGACAAGTCCTACAAGCGGAAGGCCAACGAGAATGCCATTCGTGAGAAGACCATCCACCCGGCGCGCGGCTTCATTTACGACCGCAACGATTCGTTGTTGGTGTATAACGATGCTGCCTATGATTTGATGGTGGTACCCAACGAGTTACGTCCATTCGACACCATGGAGCTGTGTCGTGTGTTGGGGTTGGAAATCGAAGAGGTGCGCAAAAAGATTGAAAAAGCCGCGAAATATTCCGGCAGCGTGCCGTCGCTGTTCAAACAGCAGATTTCCAAGGAAGACTACGGTTACTTGCAAGAGAAGATGTCCGAATTCCCCGGTTTCTTCGTGCAGGAGCGTACATTGCGTACCTACCCGCAACCCATCGCCGCTCACATCTTAGGTTATGTGAGCGAGGTGGATGAGCAGGATGTGGAAAACGACTCTTACTACAAGATGGGCGACTACATTGGCAAGAGCGGTATTGAGAAGGCCTACGAGCCGATTTTGCGCGGTATCAAGGGCAAGCAGAAGGTGCTGGTGGATGTGCACAACCGCGAGGTCGGGCCTTTCAACAACGGCGACGAGGATGTGATGGCCGTGCCGGGCACCTCGATATGGAGCACCCTCGACATGCAGCTGCAACGCTATGGCGAGGAGCTGATGGCCGGAAAGCGCGGCGCCATCGTGGCCATCGAGCCCAAAACCGGCGAAATCCTTTGCTTGGTGTCCAGCCCGAATTACGATCCGAACCTGTTGGTCGGTACCGCCCGCCCGAAAAACTACGGCAAGTTGGTGATGGACCCCGAAAAGCCGCTGTTTAACAGAGCGTTACAAGCCGCTTACCCGCCAGGCTCTACCTTCAAATTAGCCAACGGACTCATCGCGCTTCAAGACAACATCATCAACACCTCATCGGTATATTCTTGCTCTGGCGGCGGTTATCACATCGGCAGTCACGTGGTGCACTGTCACAACTGCGGCGGTCTGAACATCTACTCCGCCATCCAACGTTCGTGCAACACCTTCTTCTGCCGCGCCTACTACAATATCCTCTCTAACCGTCGGAAATACAAGAACATAGACGAAGCCTACACCGCCTGGCTCGATTACATGAGCTCCATGGGTTTCTTGAAACAGTACGAAACCGACCTGCCTTACGAACTGAAGGGGCGTATTCCTTCGGCTGAATATTTCGACAAGAAATACAACAACAGCTGGAACGGTAACACCGTGGTTTCCATGGGTATAGGCCAAGGTGAGGCAGCGGTCACGCCTTTGCAGATGGCGAACATGCTGGCCGTGATTGCCAACAAGGGATATTATATCCGTCCGCACGTGGTGCGTGCCATCGGCAATCGCGACAGTCTTAACACACAGTTTAGCAACAAGATATACTCCAAAATCGAGCCGCGTCACTTCGAAACGGTGCTGCAAGGCATGAAGCAGGTAATCACGGCGGGTACGGGCCGCGGAGCTCAGATTCCGGGCATCGAACTGGCCGGCAAGACGGGTACCGCGCAAAACCCGCACGGACGCGACCACTCGGTATTCGCCCTTATCGCGCCTGCCAACGACCCACAAATCGTCATCTTCTGTTTGGTGGAGAATGGCGGCTTCGGTGCGACCGTGGCTTGCCCCATCGCCAGCCTCATGGCGGAATTCTACCTCAACCGCAAAGTCGAACGCAAAGACTTGGAAACCAGAATGAAAGAACTAAACGTCAAATAAGCCATGCCTAAGTTAGACTCCCGCAATAAACTGTCCAAAGGATTCGATGTGCGACTGATCTGCTACTATCTCGCGTTAGTCTTCATCGGCTGGATCACCATCTATTCTACCTGCTACATCCCTGACGGTTCCACTCCCATTTTTGACTTCGGACAACCCTACAGCAAACAGATGCTGTGGATTGGTACTTCTATCGTATTGGCTACCATTATTTTATTGATAGACAGCGGAATAATACAGCATTATGCTTACTTCTTCTATCTCTTCTGTCTCTTCCTGATGATATTGGTCCTCTTTATCGGTGCGGAAATCAATGGTGCGAAATCGTGGATCAAGATTGGCGGATTCAGTCTGCAACCTACTGAATTTATGAAAGTTGCCACCGCTTTGGCGATGGCCAAGTTCATGCAGGAAGGCAAAACTGCCAATGAGCGCCGTTATGTCTGGATCGGGCAATTCGCGCTGATTCTCATCCCCGTGGTGGTGGTGATGTTGCAGCACGATGCCGGATCCGCATTGGTGTTCACCTCTTTCATCATCCTTTTCTATCGTGAAGGTTTGAGTGCAGAATTCCTTCTGTTGTGCATCATTGCCGCCATCCTCACCATCGTCACGTTGGCCTTCAACGAAACCTACTCCCTCGCGCTGGTTACGGCGGTATTCATCGGGTTTATGATTGCCAACCGCACGCAAAAGAAAAAGATTCGTCGAAACGTCATTATCTATATCGTCAGTATTGTTTTTATCTTTTCCGTGGATTTCCTTTACGAACACGGCTTCGAACCGCACCAAAAGCAACGTATCGACACCATTTTGGGTAAAACCTCCGACCCATTGGGCGCGGACTTCAACCTCAACCAGTCGAAAATCGCTATCGGTTCGGGCGGCATGTTCGGCAAGGGCTACCTCAAAGGCACGCAAACCAAGCTGAAATTCGTGCCCGAGCAAAGTACCGACTTCATCTTCTGCGCCATCGGAGAAGAGTGGGGATTCTTCGGCACAATAGTAGTTTTCAGTCTCTATGGTGCTCTGATTTTCAGGATATTAAAGCTATCCGAAAAGCAGCGAAACCCCTTTGTACGATATTATGGCTACGGCATCGCGGGCATCTTCATCGTCCACTTCTTCATCAACATCGGTATGACCATCGGACTACTGCCCATCATCGGCATCCCCTTACCCTTCATCAGCTACGGCGGCTCCTCCCTCTGGGCCTTCACCACGATGCTGTTTTGTTTTATTAAACTGAATGATAATTGACGATGACTGTTGGCTATTGGCTATTGGCTGTAGAGACGCGATTAATCGCGTCTCTACATTGAAACCTGAAACCTTGACCCTATTGCCTATTGCCTTTTCCCTATTGCCTAACACCCTAAACCCTAAACCTTAAACCCTCAACAAAACCCCAACAAACAATGAAAAAACACCTCCTCCTTTTCGCCCTGTTATTCTGGGGCTTTGCGCTAACGATGAGCGCTCAAAACGAAGAACTGGTGGGCGCGAACTGCACCTCCATCATGGTGGGCAAGAAAGCCTCCACCGATGGTTCGGTGATGACTTCGCACACCTGCGACAGCAAGTACCGCACGTGGGTGACCATAGAGCCTGCCGCAGACCACAAACCCGGCACGATGCACAAGGTCTATAAAGGCACGATGCATACCGAAACGGCCAAGAGCATGGAAAACTTAGTGCTGGCGGGCGAAATCCCTGAAGCTCCGCACACCTACGCCTACATGAACACCGCCTACCCCTGCATGAACGAGCATCAGCTGGCGATGGGCGAGAGCACCTTCTCTGGTCCCGACACTTTGGTGAATGAGAACGCTATGTTCATGATTGAAGAACTGCAACGCATTGCTTTACAGCGTTGTACGACCGCCCGCGAGGCTATCCTTCTCATCGGCGACCTCGTGAAGCAGTACGGCTATGCTGACGGCGGCGAGTGCATCACCATTGCCGACAAGAACGAAGTGTGGCAGATGGAAATCCTCGGTGAGGGTCCCGACGTGATTGGCGGTATGTGGGTGGCGCAGCGCGTGCCCGACGATGAGGTGGCCGTGAGCTGCAACGTGCCGCGCATCGGCAAACTGAACCGCAAAGACAAAAACAACTTCCTCTGTTCCGACAATATCGAAAAGGTAGCCAAAAAATACGGTCTTTGGGACGGCAAAGGCGACTTCCTCTGGTGGAAGGCCTTCAATGCTTCTTACGCTGAAGGCAAAAACCACAAAGAGCGCGAATGGTACATCTTCAACGAGCTCGCTCCGTCGTTGAAACTCGACCTCAACGCTGAAGAACTTCCCTTCTCGGTGAAACCCGAAAAGAAGGTGGACGTGCGCGACGTAATGGCTTTGTTCAGAGCCACTTACGAAGGCACTGTGCTCGACCAAATCGGCAACCTCAAAATGGAGGTAAACCGCAAAGACAAGAACGGCAATCCTTACAAAGACACCATCATCTGTCCGAACGCCAACCCGTGGATGGACGGCAACGAGCGCGCGATGTACAACTTCCTGAACCCCGGCACCGTCACGTTCTATCGCGGCGTGGCCATGTCGTGGTGTTCCTATTCGTTCATCATGCAGTGCCGCGACTGGCTGCCCGATGAAGTGGGCGGTTTGTGCTGGTTCTCCGTGGAGAATCCGGGACAAAGTCCGCGCATCCCGATTTACGCCGGTGCCACCAAGATGCCCGCTGGTTTCGAAGTTTGCGGTCACTTCCGCTACAACGAGAACGCTGTGCTGTGGCATTACCGCAAGGCCAACAAGCTCGCGCAAGTGCGCTGGGGTCGCAGCAAAAAGATGATGATGGACAACATCATGCGCTACGAAGACAAGGCCTTCGAAGAACTCCCCGCAATAGAGCAGAAAGCCGTTAACCTGCTGAATGCCGGCAAGAAAGAGGAAGCCCAAAAGCTGCTCAACCAATACAGCGCCGACTTCGCCGGTGCTACCCGCCAAACCTGGCAGGAAATGGAGCACAAACTGTGGGAAACATTCTGGACGGGGTTTTAATTGAAACAAAAAAAGCACCGCGATTGCGGTGCTTTTTTTCTATTCCTATAGAAAAACCAATTATCGGCAATTATTTTGATTTATTGACGAAAATTTGTGTATTTTTGCACCTACAAAAAAGGATGAATATGTATGATACATTACATATAGACGAATTATATAAAACATTGGGTGACAGGGCACAAATGACATCTAATGAGATTGCGGATTTCTATCGGAGCTATTCTCCTGACATCCCAATTTCAACAATTCGATGGAAAATTCACTCTCTTGTTAACAAGGGGGTGATATACTCTATTGGGCGTGGGCTTTACCGATTTGGGGAAAAGCCTATATTCAAACCTAATATCTACGCCAGGACAGAAAATATCGCAGGCATAATGCATCGCAGATTGCCATTCGCGAAATATTGTCAGTGGGATATGCATGTGGCAAATGCATTTTCAACATACATGATGAACACGCAGCTATATTTTGTCGATGTCGAACGCGATGTTGTCAATGCGGCATACCACGAAATATTGAAAACATATCGTCGCACGGTCTTGTATCGTAACCTTAGTGAGGAATTACCCTACTATAACGGATATATCGTGGTCCGCAGCATGGCAATTGAAGCACCAACTATTGATATTGATGATAAGCCCATGGCGTCGTTGGAGAAAATTTTGGTGGATTTTGCTCTTGACAGGATATTTCCCTTTTCAGACATTGAGATTGTTGATATCTATGCTAATGCAACAGCCGACTATTCTGTCAACACCAGCCGAATGCTCCGTTATGCTGGCCGTCGGGGCCGCCGTGATGTTATCGAAGAAATCTTGGATGAAATTAACCATTAAACTATGATTACGCAACATTCATTCACTATAGATTGGATAAACCAAGTATCAAAGAGGTACAAAGCAGACAAAATCTTGGTAGAGAAATCTATCAGGGCATTTTCGTTGTTAGAGGGCCTCTCTGAATCACCGCTTCCTTTCGTTTTCAAAAGCGGGACGGCACTGATGTTGACATTCAAGGAGCCGCACAGATTGTCCATCGATATTGACATCATCCTTCCACCAGACAGTTTGGATCTTAATGCGACTCTTCAACAAATTGCCACAAATAAGGGCTTTTCTCGCATTGAGGAACATAGCAGAAAATCTGGTATAGTTCCACATTGAGGAAGCCATTCTGTCCGCAGCCAAGGTGTATTATCTTGTATCACAGATTGAAACGGATGGCATCACAATCGAGAAATACAGCAGTCGGCAACTGGAGCGCATGAAGGGCTGGTTGTTCACAGACTACGAATACACAAAACTCAACAAGCTAAAGAAGTCTAATCCAGAGGCGTACTTCTATTTATATTTGGCCTTTCATAAATAATGTTCGGAAGGCATGATTTTCAAGCAAGCCTTGGAAAGTTTTTTGTGACACTAATGTATAACAAACTTTAATCTATCAATGCTTCGATAGGCACGGTACTGTCCATCAGGCCGATGCGGGTGTCGGAGGCGTGGCGGTTGACGCCAGTATAGGCAAGGGAGGCATCCTCGTAGCGGCGGAACTTCAAGATGGCGTCGTTCATCTGGGCGCGGTTGAACACGCCGATGCGCAATAGTAGGTCGAAATCGTCAATGGTCAAACCCGTAACGCGCTCAAACAGACTCGGTTCCAACTTTCGGATAACATCCTCCAAGCTCTCTTCGCGATAATCGGTGAGGTACATGAAGATGGGGATACGGGTGGCGAACTTCATCAGTTTTTCCTGCACCTCGCGCCGCTTGGAGCGATACTCTTTCTCCTCTTTCGTCAGTTCTTTTTTCTTCATGCTGTCCCCACTTTCCCCGACTTCGCGTTTCAGCTTCTTGATTTTCTCTGAACGGTTAACAATGTTTTCGATGATGTCGCCGCCCAAGGCGCGGAAGCCTTCAATCTTCATGATGGCGGCCATGGCTTCGGGATTATTCAACACGCGTTGCAGAGTGGCGTTATCCACATTGACCAGTTGCGCACTATTCCAACGGCGTGCTAGTAGCGTACCGCTGGTGCCGTTATCGACAAAGTCGAGAATTTCGGTGGCATCCACACGTTTCATCGAACTGCCATCGAACTGGAGGATGGGCAGGAAATTGATGAACTCATCCACCTTGTCAGTAATGCGGCGGTTGCTATCGACATCCAGATTGTTGGCATAGGTCACCACCTCGCGCAAAGCACGGTTGGGGGCGAAATCGAACACATAGCAAGTGGGTTTGAGTATTGTTTTTTTCGTCGGGTCGTCCTCATCAGTAGCCGTCCATGGACTTTGCACGCGGAAAGCGGTCTGGAAGTAAGTTTCGGGACTGGAGCAGTTACGCAACATCAGTAAACCTCCTAACGGACGGAGCGTTACGCCAGTGGTCAATTTGCCGCAAGTCAGCGTGATAGTGCGGGTTTTCAAGGGGTTGTCGCCCATGGCTTCGCGCACCGGACCGAGAGCATCCACGCCAATGCCGGCCTTTGTGCCGCTGCAGTTGATGATGGTGTAGTTCTGATAGAATCCATTGGCCGGACGGTGAAGAAGCGCTTCCATGGCATCGCACGCAGCCACGTTCGGCAAGAACCACATCGTGTGGGCGCAGAGGTCGAGCAAACGCGTATCCTCGAAAGGCAGAGCCGGACGTACATTGAGGGGCGAACTGCCATCGCCGAAGATAGGGGCTTTGCCGCGAATAATGTCAAGCCATTTCTGCACCGCCTTCTCATGGACGAAAGTCTTGCCTTCGGCTCGGAAGAATTCGTTGAGGTCGAAGCCGTCCATGTCCCACTGCTCGATCATCGCCCCAAGGTCTTGCGGCATCTGGTAGGTCATCATCACCATAGTGGGCATTTCCAAGTAGGGACCACCAACGGCTTCTTTCCGTGCCTGTTCGTCCTGATAAGTCCAGTTGAATATTTGGTTTTCAATGAATTCGCCTGTGGCGAGAGCGCGGAAAGGAGTGCCGCTGAGGTAGAGGTAATGTTTGCCTGTGATAGGCACATCGCTGTCGTCCCAAGCACGTCCGCTTTCCACGTCAATGCCGCTCTCGCTCATCACCTCATCTTCCTCTGCCTGCCGCTTTTTGGCCTCGGCATCCCCGAGGTCGAGCAGACTCTTGGCATTGTCGTTCCACGCACCGAAGTGGTACTCGTCCAGCACAATCAAATCCCAATGGATGCTGTGAACCCACTCGTTTTTGGATTTGATGTTTCCGTAGCGGTCTCTGCCGAGGTAGTCTTGGAACGAACCGAAGACCACAAGAGGAGTGGATTGTTGTAATTGTAGAGGCGAATAATCATTCGCCCCTACGGTCTTCGTACCACTTCCTGCCTTACACTTTTCGCTGTAATATTGCCAACCTTCAAAGTCGCGGTGCCGCAGCAAGTCGTCGCTCCACGAATCCTCCACGGCGGGTTTGAAGGTGAGTACCAGCACGCGCTTCGCCCCCATGCGTTTGGCGAGCTGGTAGGTGGCGAAGGTTTTGCCGAAACGCATCTTGGCGTTCCACAGGTAGTGGCTGGGGCGGTCGGGCTCCTCTTCGTCCATCTTGGCAAAGTATTCCGCCGTCTGCTTTACCGCCTGAGCCTGCTCGTCGCGCATCTCGTAGTCGAGGTCGCGCACCGTTTCGACATGCGTATCGCGATGACGCACCGCCACGTAAGCCGCCTGTGCCTCGCGCAGGGAGCAGCGGCACCACTCACCGATAAGTTCCTTGCCCATACGACGAAGACACTCGTGCAGATCGTGGTCGCTGAAGCTCTCGCCGCTGCCGTCGGCATAGAAGGCGTTGTCGTGCCACAGCAGATGGTAGGTCTTGAACGGTTCGGTGATAGGGTGCTGCTCGTCAATGCGTTGCGTCACATCGGCGCGGGTCGTTTCCCCGATCTTGATCCAGCCGGGAAAGGCAACGTCGTCATACATGTAGATTTGCGGGACTTTGCGCCGGCTATTGGGGAGGATTTGGTCTATTGTTTGCATAATATGTAAGTTTGTTCGTTTATGTATTTATAAGCGAACGTCCTTATGCAGAAATATTTAGGAGAAGTGTTTAGTAGTACAAAAAACTATGGACGGCATCATGAACGACGATTACCGTTTCACCATGAGAATCAACAGTAATCTCATAAGCAAAATGGAAATCCTCGCAAATAAATTCCTGCCAGCCCTTTTTAATCCATTCTTTTTTAAGTCTGGCCTTTGGGAATATGGTCGCATAGTTGGCAAGCGATTCCAATCCGTCATAGAGACGATTCTTCTTGCTTTCCACGGTATCAAAACTTAAAGTATGCCAATGTTTCAATATGGCAGCATCATAGAACGATTCTATGGCTTGATGTACACGCTCTTCAACAACAATTCTCATGCCTCGGGATGATAGAACTTGTAAATCTTTTCAGTTAACCGACGACGAGATTCTTCGAGCGGAATACAATGTGCCATTTCTTCGTCGGAGATTACCCGATACGTTGTTTTCGCAGCAACGCCATATTCTGCGGCTGGCTCGTTAACCATCGGGGTCTCAGGTTCTTCTATGGGATAATCTTCTGCCATATCATTGTTTTTTTGCAAGGCAAAGATACATATATTTTTAATACCTCGTAAATTTTTCTCCTAATATTTCAAAGAACGTTCTTTTTCAATTATTTCATCGGACGTATCATGCTCTCAATAAAGGCAATTTCGTCCTTGTCCAAGCCGTATTTCTCATACAGCATCTCGTCTGTCCAGGGGTGGGAGAAGTCAACTAATGGCAGTAGACTAAATACATCTTTATTTACGTGCATCGTCCCTTTCCCATAATATAGCAACACCTTGAAAAAAGACGTGTCAATATAGGATTTACAGTTCATCTGTTCTTCTTTGCTATTGAATGGTCCTAAAAACAAAAATGTTTCCGTACACACATCTCCCACATCGCCAAGAATCACTTCAGGAGGATTGATGGCATTCGTAGAATAACTGGTTGTAAAAAAGAGTTTATACTTATCTATCCATTCTTGACCACTGGTAACAGTTTCTCTCGTAATATATCCTATTTGTCGACGTGCACCACCTTTAATTCCTTTGACTCCAAATATTTTCACACTTCCATCAAATCTTTCATATTGAAGATGTGAATCAGGATACCTATCAGGTTCGTTAAAAAGAAAACCTCTAATTCCAAATGGTTTTACGGATGATACAATTTCTTTAAATCTTCTTCCTTCTGAAGCTTTTTCAATAATTGAGAAAACTCTATTATCTCTTATCACGTAAGGTGAATACTTATTTGAAAGAAAATGGGAGGAAGTGTTTTCTTCTCCATTTATTGGTCGAAAAGTATAAGTTGTTTGTCCGTGATATTTTTCATCCCATAGGAAATAACAAATTCCTCCATCAATATGAATGCCGGGGAAACAATCTGAAGCATCTTCATAATCAACAATTCTCTTAATATGTTTATCCGACATCATGGTCTCTCTAAATTTTTGAAGCCCTCTTCCTCCAACCATCCATTTTGAGGGGACAATCATACATAAAAATTTTGGTTTGATTTTTAGTGCTTGTTCTATGAATTTATTATAAACTGGCATAGCACTGTCGCTACTTCCTCCACTTCCGTCAGTTAATTGGTACGGCGGATTTCCAATAATTACATCGAATTGCATATCTTTATGGAATATTTCATTGATAGTTTTGTGAATAAACGGGTAGGCATAGCTCTCGCGGGAGTCGGCGCGGAGATACTCGCCTTGGCTGGCACCACAGTATTCGCAACGGCCTTGAGCGTTCCACGTATGGCGACAACGGTCATAGCGTAGATTGCCTTGCACGTCACGGAAAGCCGTACTGACACTGTATTTCCCATTGGCCTGCTTGGTGCAGTAGAGCGTGCGGCGGCTCATCTCAGCGGTGAGGTCGGTGCAAGCGATGCCGAAGACCTGCTTCGTCATGATGTGGTCGATGCGTTGTTGTAGGTCGGGAATTTGCTCTTCGAGGCCTGCCAACAGCCGTTTCGCAATCTCGCGCAGAAAGACCCCGCTCTTGCTGCACGGGTCAAGAAATCGCGTTTTGGAACTGCGGAAGAGCTCCTGAGGCAGCAGGTCGAGCATTCGGTTGGCCAACTCGGGTGAGGTGAAGACCTCGTCGCTGGAAAGGTTGGCCAAGCAGTTGAGAATATCGGGACTATAATGTGTCATATCTATAAAGTTGGGTGTAATGCAATGGGGGATAAGTGCGCACGGGCTCGTCGAAGCTCTGCACTTCGCCTTGTTCATCGAAGAGGCTGTACTGGTGGCTTTGGGTGACAAGGAAATCGAATTGGAAGTCGCGCCGTGAGAACTGCATATCGCCGGCGATGGGCGTCCATTCGCAGAAGGTGATGGGTTTGCCCTCGGCGGTGCGATAGGTCAGCGCGTCACCACAGACGATGTTCTTCTGCAGCATGTAGTGGAGCGAGAGGAGGTATGGCTCTTGTCGCATCTCTTCAAGATGCTCACAGTGGGCGTGCTTCTCTTCCACCGCACTGCGCTTCGCTTGTACGGTGTTACCTGCACGGCGTGCGTTTAGCCTCTCCGAGGCCGGGTGTTGGGAGAGGACATACTCTTCGAGTCGTGTGCGGCAGGCCTCGGCGTTGTCGGGCAGGATGTCAATGCCGTAGCAGGAGCCGACGGCAATCAGGCTCTTGAATTCCCATTCGGTTTGGGATTTGATGTCTTTCAAAAGGGAGAGTTTGCGGCGCAGGATTTCGATCAGGAAATTGCCGTCGCCGCAGGCGGGCTCGAGGAAGCGGCTGTCGAGCCGGAAGGACTCGTCGCGCACCAGATCAAGCATAGCGTTCACCTCGCGTGGATTGGTGAACACCTCGCCATGGTCAGCCACCCGCTGGCGGCTTTTGATTTGTTTTGTGTTTTCGTTGTCGGACATAAGAAAATCGTGGAACTTTGCTTATGCCCTCTTAGGTGTTCCACGACCTGTCCGACAAATAAGTAAAGCCCACGATTTCTCGCAGGCGTTTACCGCTTTACATTGTCGGAACTTGCTTTGTGGAACTTCAAGAGGACAGTTAGAGCGAAAACGCTTTTATAATATGTTATTTATCTTTCTATTCTTCTGATGTTTCGGTATATTATTCGTTAAAGTTTATATTTGTGATTGTTTGGGCGGCAAAGATAGGAAAATTTTGGAGAGTGGAAAAGGATCTTTGGAGGAAATGATTGCTATTGTGAACGCAATGACTTGATGTTTGCTGCTAATAATGTAGTATAACTATTCTGATTCAATAATTTTCTATTGCTAATCTCTGCACATCTATTTTTAAACATTTCTTTCATCTAGGTATTTAGCGATACTTTCAGCTATTACTTTTGCTAATTTAGGAGGAACTGCATTTCCGATTTGATTATATTGAGACAAATGATTTTCTTCTTCCTTCCCAAGTTTTGCTAATAACTTTGAAGAAATTTGAGTTCGCTTCCCCTTAAAAATATATCTATCAGGAAATGATTGTAATCTGGCAGCTTCTCTTGCTGTTATATTCCTTGGCATAAAAGGATGAATAAATGTCGAATAAAACGATGCTGGAATAGTAAACGAAACTGTATCAGGATCAATATGTCTATAATTAGATGTATAAAGCGTTTCGGACAGCACACCGTTTCCGTTTCTCTTTTTTACTTTTAATTCATCAGGAAGAGAAGACACGGAACCACCATCTAAAATCTTTTGAAAGCGATTTATCAATCTTTTCGTGTGTTTCATTGCAACATGATTATAGACACCAGCAGAACCCATTCTACAATAACATTGATATTCATTAGTTGCATTTTTATCATACTTCATATACTCGCATCCCTCCTTTGCTGCAATTTGGGGCAAATCGCTCAATGCCTCCCAGGATGTTATATATGGTGGCAAGTTTGAACCTTTATCCATTGAATGTGTTGGTTTGGGTTGAGGAATAGCTTTGCCCAATCGGTTTCCTATTATGAAGATGCGTTGTCGCATTTGTGGTACACCATAGTCTGCTGCATTTAATACCCAAATCTGGCAAGAATAACCGACCGAACAGAATGCTTCTTTTATAATATCAATTACATTTTTCCCCTCCAAATTCTTTCGCATTAGTAACCCTGTAACATTTTCCATTACAAATACCTTTGGTGAAAGATATTTTACCCATTTCACAAAATAACGGAAAAGCGCATTTCTTGGGTCAGAAGGGTCTCCTTTGCCTGCAATACTAAAACCTTGACAAGGAGGCCCTCCAATAATCACATCTGGAACTTCTTTGCATTGTTTTTTTACGGAAGACCTAGTACTTATCTTGGTAATGTCTGCATGGATAATTGTATGATGATTGTTAGCTCGTAACGTTTCAACAGCCCAAAGGTCTTTTTCAACTGAACAAATGGGAGTGAATCTTCCGCTCATTTGAAAACCGAGACCAAATCCTCCCGCCCCAGCAAAAAGGTCAACAAATGTGTAGCTTATCATAAAAGAGTTTCAGCAAAGTTTGGAAAATAACGATAAAGCAATGCATATTGATTGATTTCACGATTGTCAATTGGGAATTTGTTTAATTCATCGTCTTCAAAAAAACCTTTTTTATCCATTGCTTTACATGGCAGATGAGAGTTTATCGCTTGTATTTCCCGAAGGCTTAGGATTGGACATTTTATCGAGTATGCGTTGGAGCCGTTTCGATAAAATGATAATTGTTGGATGCCCATTTTATTCAAATGACTCTTTTCTTCATTCTCCAGAAATAAAAATCCCCCAACAGTTAACATTCTTGCGCCATCTCGATATTCAAAGTGAACCGACTGATGAAAAATAACTTTATTGTCTTCCATGCCATTACGTTTTTGAATAACAGTATGGATTTCCTGTACAATGCATTGGTAGAGGATCTTCAAATATAACTGTTTAGTTAAATCACTATCTAAATATTGGTTTGGAAATCTCTGTTCACCAACTCTCGATATGAGTTTTTGCTTGGAATTTTCTTCGTCGCTATCCTCAGAATCCATACGTAGCATATTCAATTCTGCATTAATGCTCAACATAAAGAAACTATCTGGTTTCATCATACCTATCACCGTGTTGATGTCGGAAAAAACGTCTTCGGAGATTATCCCGTCATAGTCAAGCCAAACAATACTATTTTTAGTACTAATATTCAAATTTGGGAGTACATTCGAGGAATTGCCAATTTTAAGATCTATACACGCATAAGGTTTATTGAATTCACAGCGGTCTTGAGCCCTCTCCTCTCCTTCAATGCTTATCATTTGCGATATTCCAAGATTACGATGAAATAAAGCGAAATCAGCAAAATATGTCGAGCCGAATCCTATGTATTGATAAGAAGAAATGTCGTTTACCATCGAAATTGTTGACAGCATTTCGCAGACCATTTTTCGCTCAACTGACTTATTCGGTCTCAATAAGTAATTAATTTTCTCATAACTGGGCATATCAGAGCTCGTTTTCACAATAATAATCAAAAGTTGCCATTCCCACCTCTTTGCCAGATTTAACCTTCAATAAGCTCTTTACTTTCTGAAATAAATCTTTGGGAACAAAGTATTGAATGTTTATTTGATTCCCTTTGCCTGCTGGAGAATACAGGGCTTCGGGATAAATAAACCTATCTTGAAGTTGATAGGCATCATATTTAGCACGAAGTTGCAAAACAGGAACTTTGTCACTTTTTAGAGCCAGTTCTACCGCATTGTTAAGCTTCTGTTCTTCCACAGGGTTGTCCTTTTCCTTTTCACTTTTTAGTTTGTCCATCAGATCCATTACTTGTTTGGTCATGATAATCATTTGCGACCGAACTTTTTGATAAACAGGGGAATCCATATCCATTCCTGTTTTTGTAGTATTCCACGGCAGATTTGAAGAATCTTTTGCCTCAAAGAATACGAAACCTCTGAAACGATGATATTGTGCATGCCACAACGGGACACCATCTCCCTGACGGCCAGTCCATACGGTGTTCGCACTTTTATCTTTAGCTAAAATAAGACGGTCATTGCAGAAAACATACCAACCACCTTCCTCGTCATTTTTCGAAGAAATACCTGCCATGATTTTTACTGACAAATCATCTGATGATTTTTCCCAAAAAGTAGGCTTGATGTTATCATTACACACAAGATCTATATTCGTAGGACGCAACTTATAATTGTTGATAGTTATTTCTAATCCCTTGCCTATATTCAACATGTGCTCATACTCAATCTCTTTTTGAAGTTGATTGATAAACTGCATGTTAGCAAAACTTGTTTTTGCGTCATCTGACAAATTCGTTAATTTAACAAAAAAACCACTATTTTCGGATTGAGGTACATTTTCTTGAAGTGTATCTTCTTTAAAGGAAAACTCCCATTCTTTTTTACTTAACCATTGAGGCACATCAATGTCAATATCAAAGAGGGAATTACTTGTGACTGAATGTACTGCAATTTTAGAACCTATCTTAAAGAAAGCTCTTTTCATTCCTATTCCAAACTGGCCGATTGAGTTTTCTATTAGTTTGTGCTCTGCTGATTTTCCAAAGTTAAAAGCAGTTGTCCTGGCAATCTCAGTGCTCATTCCTTGCCCGTTATCTGAAATTGTAAACTCGTTCTCTTTGAGCTCTACCACGACTTTGTGATTAGATAGATTATTTTTGTCTTTTGCAGATGCCTTTATAGCGTCAACTGCATTATCCACCAAATCTCCAATTGCATCTCTCAAAGTGATATCCTTGATAAGCATGGATACGAAGAAGCTTTTGGCAGGATCAGCATTAACTCTCAATTTTTCATCTGTTTTACTCATAATATTTTTTTTATTATTTCCAAAAAAAACCAGCTTGCTATTGCTAATAGTTGTTAAAAACGCACTCCTTTTTTATTGATTATCCATTATTAAGGTATATAAATCACACTTGTTTTTAGTTTATTTACATTGATTTTTTTCAATTTGCAAAAATACATTTTTTCTCATTCCACAAAAACATCCATCAGAATCAACCCGCTCATTCGCTTTCTACCACACGGCATATAGGGATCGGTTTAGTAGAACATGCTTACCTCCCATATTCCTTCTCCCTCATAAACTCATCCGCCACATACAAATCCCCATAAAGGTACAGCCCCGTGGATTTGTCGTGGAGGTCGGCGCAGGTTTGGCTTTCGTAGAATAGTTGCAACGCTTTCACGGGTTCAATATTGAGCCGCTTGGCCAACTCCATTGATATGGAGCCAATGCGGTTGCTCATAATAATCTCCTGTATGACAGGCGATTTGACGGGGTCGTCAGATTGTTTCTGTTCCATCGAATATCAAGTATTTGTCTGTTAATTCCTGTGAAAGTAAGCACATTTGGTTGTTGGGCTGGTGCTGCGACAGGCGAAGCAGGGCGGTTTCCTCGTCCATCAGACCTGCCATATAGAGGTTGACGGTATCGACCACGCGGTCGTTGGCCACACCGCCTTCAATGTAATCGTAGTTGTCGGCCACCGGCTCACCACGACGGCTGGCCACAATAAATAGCAACCAGTCTCTGTCGTATGCCGTGAAGACCTTGCAGCGGGCCTCTCCCAATATGGCATCGCGATTTAAACGATATCTGTTTATGATAGGCGTTTCATTCCTGCGATCGGCCACCTGCGTTGCCCAGTCAACCGCCTGCTGGCGCAAATCCGTAACATAAAAACCCTGGCCGAAGTCCAAATTACGACGGCCGAATTTGCAGATAGGGAACTCTACCTTTTCTGTTCCTCCATGATATACAATCAGTTCACTCATTTTCCGTTCTCCCAATTGTTCATACATTCTACTAAAACCTCCGCAAGATTTTCCCTGCTTTCACTATGAAGCGTTTCGTAGTGAGGAAGGATAAACCGCTCTATCAGATCCACACGCTTCATCCGTTGGTAAACTTCTTTGTAGGAAGTGTTAAGTGCTCGGGCGGTGGTCTCAACACAAGTGGCTATGAAAGTCATCACCACCTGTATCTTTGATATTTCTACAACATTCTTCATAACGCAACATTCAAGATTGCAAAAATACTTTTTTTATCACATGAGTACAATTATCCTTTAGAAATTTGCTACCATTAGTTTATTTTGCTTCACTATCATTAGTTTTTGCCGTTGCAAAACAATAAAACATCCTAATACATAGCGAATTAACAAAGGAATTTTAAGATACGCGATTGTTTGTAGGGCTGTCGCAGTGCGGCAGCCCTACACGCAATGCGGCAGCCCTACACAACAAAAACGGCCCCGCCATCGCGGAGCCGTTCTCTTTTCAACCAGTCCCATCATCCCAAGAGACTGGCTTCTCATTAATATAAAAGGGGTTATTTCTTCATAATCTTCTGAACACCGTTGCCGACCTTCAACAGATACATGCCGGCAGGATATTTCTGCATATCAAGCATGAAGTGCGTGTCGTCGGGTTGAATCAGCTCCAACAAACGACCGTTCATGTTGTAGAGCTCAACTTTTTGCACTTCGTCGAGGTTGACGTAGATGCGGTCGCTGCAAGGGTTAGGATAAACCGTGATGCGCGTAACATCGTGGTCTTCAATGCCCACAGGACGTTGGTGGATGACACCCACACCCGTCAGGTCGTAACCGGAAGAATGGAAGTTCGTGGGCCAAGGATCGTTGACGATGTGTCCGTATGCGTCATAAGTAGCGTATTGCGGGTCAATCGTACCGATGACATCGATGATACGCACATAGACGATGCTGTCGATGTTGAGGTTTTCGCTACCCGCCAGCTCTTCGAGATCAAACGGAGTGCCGTAACCGATACGGAATTTACCAGCCAAGTTGTTGAGCATGGTGGGATCCACACCGCCCACTGCACCGCTCACCTGCTCATCGGTCGGGGTGAGAGAGGTGGCAGGGAAGCGTACAAAATGCTCACCGTCGGAACTTACCTCTACGAAGGCCAGTTCCAAGAAGCTGTCGTTGAAGGAGTTCTCGAACACGGCGAAGTCAGGACCCTCACCGTTGCGGATAGGACGCTCGAAGGTCACAAGAGCAGAGCCACCGTCACCGAGACTGACGGCATCCATTGTGTTATCCATGGTAGCCGGTCCAATAGCGTTGGTGTCGCCACCGAAGGAGGCAAACGGACCGTCAGGATTGGTAATCATTTGTGGACCACGAGTAAGCACCACGCCCGTTGCCCAAGCCACGAATTGGTTGTCGTTGGCGGCAATAGCGTTACAGCCGTCAGTGCCCACAGCACCGCAGAAAGGACCGTGTTGCGGATCAGGAGGCGTGACACCACCACCCGTTGTGTCAGGAACCGTCACAGGGTGAATGGTCATCGGATACACATACGTGTAGCTCCAACCCCAACCATCATAATAGGTGCTATCGACCACCACACCGGCAGCGGGATCTGCCCATTTTTCGAAATCACCGTTGGCAAGCGTCTGTCCGAGACCCATGTCCATCACGCCATTGTTCTTGCTTTCCCAATAGCTGAACGGGGTAACACCCAGCGGAGTGGTCATGCCAGCAGCGGTATCAATATAGTTGATGTCATCAATGCCATAGCTTCCCAAAACATAGCTGAAACGCGGGTCAGCAGCGGCAATATGGTCCATCATGTCAGCCACAGTAGCGGTACCATCCCAACGATAACCCCAAGCCAACGCGGTATCAGCCCAGTTTACAGCCATGACGGCTTCGTTGGAACCTTCACCCACCCAGAAAAGAATGTCATTAGCGGAAATGGTAGCCTCTTCAGGAACGGGGACAACAGGCGTGGTATCGATAACAGGAACACTCACAGGATAGATGGTCATCGGATAGACGTATGTGTAGCTCCAACCCCAACCTTCCCAATATGTGCTATCGACCACCACACCGGCAGCGGGATCTGCCCATTTTTCGAAATCGCCGTTGGCAAGCGTTTGTCCGAGACCCATGTCCATCACGCCGTTATTCTTGCTTTCCCAATAGCTGAACGGGGTAACACCCAGCGGAGTGGTCATGCCAGCAGCGGTATCAATATAGTTGATATCATCAATACCATAGCTTCCTAAAACATAGCTGAAGCGCGGGTCGGCAATGGCAATGTCAACCATCATGTCGGCCACTGTGGCGGTACCATCCCAACGATAACCCCAAGCCAACGCGGTATCAGCCCAGTTGACGGCCATGACAGCCTGATTTGAACCTTCACCTACCCAGTAAAGGATATCATTAGCGGAAATGGTAGCCTCCACAGGAGTAGGACCGGGAATAACAGTGTCGATAGGCGTAGCGGAATCCAATGCAACGCTCAGGTTGTCAATACCACAATAGCGGTTGCCCGGACCGGTAGTGCTGGCCGTGGTGCTGGCAACATCCCACATCAAAGCGAGACGTGCGTTGTCGGGCATATTAGCATATTGACTGAAATGAATCGTGTCGTGATGCAAGACTTTGTTATCGGCCGTATAGGTTTCAAGAGCCACAAAATCAGCAGTGTCATTCACGATATAACCCACCATAAGATGGGTATTAGTATCTTTCATATTCGTACGATGGTCGAAAGTAAGAACGGTTTGTGACAGAGGTGCATCGAAAGCGGGAAGCACAGCATAGCGGCGAGTACCCGTGGTGAGCATGTCGTTGATATGGCTGGTGTTCGTACCTGTGTAAATTTGGCTAGCGATCAAGCAGAAGAACGCATCGTTAGCCGCAATAGCACCAAAACTGTTAGTGCTGGTGGAATAACCTACACCACCGAAATAATCGGACGTGGTGGAAGAGCCAGTACCAACATGTTGGACAGTGCCGTTACCGAGGACAGTCCAGCATTCGGGTATAGGTGCACTGGCGAAGTGAGGACGCATACTTTGATCAGAAGTATAACTGCTAAAATCTTCGCTATATGTCAATGGATGAATCGTCGTACACAGCGTGTCGGGTTCAATAGGAGCGGCAGGAGGTGCCACAGGCGTGGGAACCTTGGTCCATGCTTCTTGCAAGAAGTAGATACCCATCGGATCCCAACCAATAGCAGAATTTAAATCACCATACTTGAAGACATCGCCATTATGCAGGGTAGAGGCAGCACCGGCACCAGCACTGACACCATTGAGATTGGTCCACCAAAAGTTGTAACCCACACTCGGGTCAACAGGAGAAATTCCCAGCGTATCGCCATTGGAAAGCACAAAGTGTATGTCGCCACTTCCAGAAGGTGAACCTTCCGTCCAAAAGCGCGGGTCAGCAGCTGCGATGGCATCCACCATGGCTTGTGCCGTGGTAGTTCCGTCGAAGCGGTAACCCCAAGCAAAAGCAGTGTCAGGTTGCGCAAAGTTGACAATGAACTCGGCCTGATTGGCACCGGAACCCACCCAATACTGAAGGCTGCTGAAAGGAAGCGAGGCATCGACAGGGTCAGTGGTAGTTCCACCACCATTCGGGTCGGTGGCCATAATCATCAAATCGGCGGGATAGGAAGACCAATCATCAGGATCCATGGGGAGCCAATCCACGAAATCTCCGCTAGTGAGAATATCATCTGCGGCACTTTGCGATGAATAAGCACTGCCGTCGGCAGCCTTCCAGTTGTACCACCAATAATAGTCTGGACCTACTAGGTTAAGACCCAACTCGTTGTCAACATAGATGAGATTGGCTATCGCCGCGTTACCAGTGACAGTAAAACGGCTGTCGTATGCAGCAATGGTGTCCATAATCATACGGACAGAAACACCCGTACCATTCCATTGCACACCCCAAGCCACACCTATGTTACCAGCTACAGCATCGTTCCAAGTAACGGCAACCACAGCGCGGTTACTGCCAGTTCCTGTCCAAAAAAGAATGCTGTCTTGCGGAACTGTAGGATTAAATTCTCCCCACCGAACCTGGCCATCGCCTGAACGTTGGGAACCATTCCCGTTCCAACGAATCGCCGGTTCCTGGGCAAACATCAGGTTTACCATACATAATAAACCGAAAATGATTAAAAGTCTTTTCATATTGTTATTATTTGATATTGTTTATTTGCTTGTTTAAGGGTTGAGGATTCCGTCCCCCATTTATCATTCTTCATTCTTCATTCCTCATTCTTCATTATAAAACGCCATCGCTTGCGGATTCAACCCCGCCTCAAAGGAGAATTTCTTTCTTCCTTGACTATCAAAGCAATAGACATCTCCATTCGTGGTAAACGTGCCCGCATCGGTGATATAGACATCCCCATTCAGCGGATTTACTTTGATGCCGTATGGAGTCTTCAGCTGCGTGCCGTCACTGATGAACTGATCCTTGATCACCTCATCCGTTTCCAAATTCAACACTTTAATCCACGCAGAAGTCATGGAAGAGTAATTGAAGGTATAGATGTATGCTAAATTTTGGTAAATGTCGAAATTTACCACCTCCAGATCGTAGGTTTTGACCACCTCATCTGATTGAGCATCAATTTTTTGGAAATTAGCAGAGACGTTGTAATAATCACCGTTGGAAACCACATAAACATAGCGGTTGCCCCAAGCTTTGATACGGGTGGGGTTAATGCTCACCGTAATTTCTTTGGTAACGGTGAAAGAGGCGGGATCAATCACGGAAACGGTGTTGCCGTAATTCGGAGCATTGAGACCGCCAGAGTTGGAGACGTAAATCTTGCCGTTGCAAACGCAAATACCATCGGGATTGAGACCCGTATGAACGGTGGCTTCAACCTGCAAACTGGCAGTATCGATGCGCACCACATCGCCATCGAAACAAGAAACGTATGCCTTGTTGTCCAAGAAGGTGACGTAACGCGGCTGCTTTCCGCCCAAAGTGATGGTTTTCAAAGATTGAACGGTGTTGATGTCCACCACTTCCACAATATTGGAATTGTTGACCACGATGTATAGCTTGCTGCCATATTGCTGCAAATCATTGCCTACATCGCCCAAACCACGATGGTTGACATCCAAAAAGATGTTTTCGGTGAACGATCCATCTCTGAAATTATAATAGGAAAGGGTGCTGTTGTTCTGTTGGAACAAACCTTCGTTGAGAATGTAAAGTCCGTTTGCGGAGGTTTCCGGAATAGGTTCGGGCTGTGGCTGTGGATCCGGTTGGATTGGATCATGATTACACGATAAGACCAACAAAGGCAGTAAAAACAGCCATAACAAATTATTTCTCAGTAAATTCCATAAACGCATATCCTCAGCATTTTGGGTTTAACAATATGCTTCGGACAATCATTGGAACGAAATGTGTGAAAAAAACACCTTTGCATCCGCCTACCTCCCGAAGCGATAACAACGCGCCATGGCAGGTTTTCTGACTCGTTTCCGAAACCGCGCCTTCCCATCTTTCGACAGTGGCTATATACGGTTTCTTTGCTTGAAACTTACAGCAGCGGGTACTGTACAGGACTCTCACCTGTTTCCCTCTCAGGATTTTACATACAAAAATCCTTCACCACTTTGCGACGGCAAAAATACACTTTTTTTGAACAGATACCTATTTAAAAACACGTAGGGGCGAATAATCATTCGCCCCTACATAAATTATGGGTTATCGTTATTGTAGAGACGCGATTAATCGCGTCTCTACACCGAAAATGGTCAATTATTTAATACCCAATTTCTTCTTGATATCTTTCGGGATAGCATCCTTATGAACAACAATGTTCATGGTTTTGTAGCGGACAAATGCCTTGGAAGCGTAGAACATACCGTCATACTTACCATATTTGCCCCATGAATTCTTCACCATGTAGTACTCATTGCCCATTTGGTCGGTAGCCTTACCGTAGATCAGCATACCATGGTCGTCGGTGGTTTCCCAGTTGTCGAAAGCGATTTGACGCTCTTCTTGGGTCACCCAACGTTGCGGAGTGGGTTTGGTTTGAGACTCTTTGTTACGCTCGGTTGAGGTGAGACCAGTCCAGTGAGCCATGTCGCTACCAACCTGTGCTTTAGCTTCGAGGTCAGGAAGCACGCAGAAACCGTTCTTGATGTTGCTACGGAAGCCGGGTTCAGAAACGTCAGAACCCCAAGCGATGGTGTAGCCATTGTCAATAGCGTAGTCGAAAATCTGCATGAACTCATCCAACGGAACGTTCCAGCATTGGCTCCAACGCCAGTTGTCTTGGATTTCCAACACGAACTTTTCGTAGAAAGGATGGTGCGTGTAAGAAGTGATAGAGACATAATCGTCGGCATTAAGACCGAGAGATTGATAGAAAGATTGCGGAGTGTAGCTCACACCTTTGTAGGTAAAAACGGTCGGGCATTTGCCGAGATAAATCTCGTGAGCAGCTTCCATAGATTTGAGCCACAGAGGATTACCATTGGCATCCGTTTGCAGTTTCTTGTGATCTTTCTTAGCAATAGCATCGATGATGGCATTGGTGATATCGGAAAGTTCGCCGTGGTCAGAAAGGGTGTCGCCATACATGGCGCCAGGACGCATTTCAGACTCGGGAACCAAACCGAAGGTCTTCATACCGTAAATCACATCGTAGAAAGAACCACCTTGTGAGAAGGAAACGTCGCCATGCATACGAACAGCAGCTTTTGCTCTGTCGTTGTAAGTGTTGGCCACGAGGAACATCTCAGAAAGGTCGTACTCGCCCTTGCCCATGCGGAGCAATTCAGCTTCGATGAAACCCAAACCAGAGTAGCACCAGCAAGTACCGGCACGGTTTTGGTCCTTCACAGAAGTGACGGGAATCTCTTTCTTAATGGTGAAGATGTAGCCTTCTTCTTCTGTTTTTTCTTTTTCTTGAGCGAAAGTGACATTGCAAGCCAGCAACGCCGCAGTCACTAATAACAGGGATAATTTTTTCATTTGATTATTAATTATTTTGTGATTAATATTGTAATATATAAACTGACAGTGTTTCTGTAGAGGCGCGATGAATCGCGTCTCTACAATATGGGGTGATTAGTTGAAATGGAGATCGTCCATCCACTTTTCCACGAGTTTTTCTTGTTTTTCGCGGTCGGTGAGTTCCTCCGTAATCAACTTTTGGGCAATATCGATGGAGAAGTTGGCAATAGAGTTTTTAGCATCCGTGATTGCCTTCATCTTCTCGAAGTAGATAGCCTTCTTGGCATCTTCGATCATAGCCTGACTCTCTGCAGAAGCTTTAAGCTTGGCTTTCTCGTACATCTCCTCACTCACTTTGCGCGCTTCAGCGAGAAGAGCATCACGCTCAGCCTTGGCCTGCACCATCATCTCCTCGTGTTTCTTGTTCAGAGACTCCATCTCTTCGTGAATCTTAGCGGCTTCTTCCAACTGATCGGCAATTTTCTTGTTGCGGGCAGCAATACCATTCGTGATGATCGGCCACGCGAATTTTGCCAGGATGAAGAAGAGGATTGCGAATCCAATAAGCATCCAGAATATGAGTCCGAATGAGGGTTTAATTAATTCCATATATGTTTTATTTTTTGATTTTCAAATAAAAAGGAAAGTTTCCCGACCAACCGTCAGGAAACTGTTCCGTTCGTTACTATGCAACAGCGATGAGCAGACACACCACAGTGGCGAACAGTGCAACACCCTCGACGAGAGCGGCTGCGATAATCATGTTCGTACGGATGTCACCTGCAACTTCAGGCTGGCGGGCGATAGCGGACATAGCATCCTTACCGATGTTACCCACACCGAGACCAGCACCGATAGCGGCCAAACCAGCACCAATACCAGCACCTAATTTACCGATACCGAGGCCAGCGCCTGCTGCTTGCAATAAGGTTGTCAATAATACTGCTAAACTTGACATAATAATTTGATATTTAAGTTATTAAAAGGGTTTTATTTTCGACAATTATAATATTTATATTACGCTTCCACCACAGCTTCATGCTCGTGCTCATGCTCTTCCTCGCCGATAGCCATGCCGATGTACATTGCACTCAACAAGGTGAAGACGAATGCCTGGATGAACGCCACCAACAATTCCATCAATCCCATGAAAATATAGAAGAAGATGGAAACCGGAGAAACAGCCCAACCAATGGCAGGACTCATCTGTCCGAAGATGAAGACCAATGAAACGAAAGCCAAGGTGATGATGTGGCCGGCGGTGATGTTGGCGAAAAGTCGCACCATCAACACGAAAGGTTTGGTGAAAATACCAATCACCTCCACCAATGGCATCAACGGCAGCGGAATCTTCAGCCACCACGGTACACCAGGGGTATTGAAAATGTCCTTCCAATACTCCTTGCCAGAGGAGAATGTGGTCACAAAAAAGGTGATGACCGCCAACACACCCGTCACAGCGATGTTACCAGTAAGGTTCGCGCCGCCCGGGAAAATCGGGATAATACCTAACATGTTGTTCAGGAAAATAAAGAAGAACAACGTAAGTAGATAAGGAGCGTATTTGTTGGAATTGCGACCCAAGGACGGAGTGATGACCTCGTCTTGGATGAACACAATAACGGGTTCCAAAATAGCTTGCAAACCGCTGGGCACCTCGTTAGGATGCTCTTTGTAGCGTTTCGCCACTGACAGGAAAATGCAGGTAATCAGGATTAAAGAGATGAACAAGGCGCACACGTTTTTGGTGATGGAGATATCCCATTTGCAGACGTGGTTCTCATACATTTCGCCTTCTTCAAGGTGACCAGTGTAGTCGGCGTAGTTGCCGTCGAGTTTCACGATAGTGCCTTTGTTCTCGCCCCAGCCCATAGCGTAACCGTTGTAAGCCGCCTCGCCATGGTGTAACTTGCTGGACATGAAGACTACAGGATGTCCTTCGTCGAACAAGATGATGGGCAGCGGGATGGTGACACTTTTGTCGCCGTCGCCGCAGATATGCCAGCCATAACTGTCAATCACGTGTTCGATGATGAACGGACCAGCATTGAATTTTTCAGTTTCTTCCGTCGCTGCGGAGAGGTTTTGGCACGCAAAAAACAATATTAACGTGCAAAAAAACGCCGCAAGCCTTCTTTCAAAACCTTTATAACTCATACGTTTATAATTAGTTATCTAAATTTCAAAACCTTTTGCAATTTATAATAAAAAGCGGCGCAATATACGATTTTTTTTTACTAAAAAAATAATACTTTTGTGCTTTCAAAATCATCAAAATTCATATTAATGAAAAAGCTAACTATCAGTATTTTAGCATTAAGCACCATCATTATGCTTGCATCATGTCATAAGAAAAACAATATTCCCAAAGTGGAATATCCTGAAACCAAAAAATGCGACACCGTGGATCATTACTTCGGTGTGGCTGTGCCGGATCCCTACCGCTGGCTGGAGGATGACTACTCCGAGGAGACCGCCAACTGGGTGAAAGCACAAAATGAGGTGACTAACAAATTCTTGTCACAGATTCCTTATCGCGAGAAGATGAAACAACATCTCAAGGACATCATGAACTACCCGAAGGAGGGTGCGCCGTGGAAAAAGGGCGACCGCTACTTCTTCTATCGCAACGACGGTCTGCAAAACCAGAGTGTGCTCTACTACAAAAACTCCCTTGACGGTGAGGCAGTTGAGCTGCTCGATCCCAACAAACTCTCCGACGACGGCACCGTGGCGCTCTCCACGCTCGGCATCTCCGACGACGGCAATTACCTCGGCTACGCCATCTCGCGCAACGGCAGCGACTGGCAGGAAATTTACGTCAAGAACATCGCTACAGGCGAGACGCTCGAAGACCATCTCGTATGGGTGAAATTCTCCAGCATCGCATGGAAAGGCGACGGCTTTTTCTACAGCCGCTTCCCAGAGCCCAAGAACGAGCTTTCCGGCGTGAACGAGAACGGCAAACTTTACTACCACAAGGTTGGCACCGACCAAAAAGCCGACCAACTGGCATACGAAGACCGCACCAACCCGAACCTCAGCTTCAGTGCCGAAGTGATTAACAAACGCTATCTGGTGATTTACGGTAGCGAATCTACATCTGGAAACTGCCTGTATTACAAAGATTTGGAAGATCCTAAAGCGCAGTTCATCAAGGCGGTGACCGACTTTACGGACGACTACAGCGTCATTGACGAAATCGACGGCCATTTCCTCGTGATGACCAACCACAACGCACCGGAGTACCAAGTCATCAGCATTCCGATTGGCAGCCTCACAACGATGGGCTGGACCGATGTCATCCCCGCTACCAAGGGTGAAGTGCTCACGGGCGTGAGCCACCTCGGCGGACGACTGATTGCCAACTATACCAAAGATGCCCACTCGCTCGTGAAGATTTTCGACGAGAACGGTAAGTTCCTCGCCAATCTCGACAACGACATGATTGGCACCATCAGCGGTTTCAGCGGCGAGGCGGAAGATACGGAAACGTTCTACACGGTGACCTCCTATATCACCCCGGCAACGATTTACCGCTATGATGTAAAAAACAACAAATCAACGCTTTATAAGAAGTCCGAAATCAAGTTCAACTCCGACGAGTACGAAACAGTGCAGAAGTTCTTCACCTCGAAAGACGGCACTAAAGTCCCGATGTTCATTACCTACAAGAAGGGCATCAAGATGGACGGTAACAACCCGACATTGCTCTACGGTTACGGCGGTTTCAACATCTCCCTCACCCCCAGTTTCAGCACGACCCGCATTCTGTGGCTGGAGCAGGGCGGCGTATTGGCGGTCGTGAACCTTCGCGGCGGCGGCGAATACGGCAAAGAGTGGCATGAGGCCGGCACCAAAATGAAGAAACAGAACGTGTTCGATGACTGCATTGCAGCAGCGGAATTCCTTATCAGTCAAGGCTATACCTCCAAAGAGAAGCTGGCGTTGCAGGGCGGTTCCAACGGCGGTCTGCTCGTCGGCGCAGTCGTGAACCAGCGTCCCGACCTCTTCGCAGTAGCCATCCCGCAAGTGGGTGTCATGGACATGCTGCGCTACCACAAATTCACCATAGGTCGCTACTGGGCAGTCGATTACGGTACCAGCGAGGACAGCAAGGAGATGTTCGAGTACCTCTACAAGTACTCCCCGCTGCACTCCATCCAGAACGGCAAAGAGTATCCCGCCATCTTGGTCACCACTGCCGACCACGACGACCGCGTGGTGCCCGCGCACTCCTTCAAGTACGCAGCGGCGTTGCAGAACAGCGACATCGGTGACAAACCGCACCTCATCCGCATCGAGAGCAACGCGGGTCACGGCGGCGGCAAGCCCCTCGACAAGACCATCGAAGAAGTGACCGACATGTTCTCGTTCATATTCTTCAACATGGGAGTGGATGTTCGGTATTAGCTGTTTGCTGTTTGCTAACAGCCAACAACAATAGATACGCCCGTCCGAAACATTCTAATCGGACGGGCTTTTTTGTTTAAAAGTTTTTTCTATTTTTGCCACCGTCATTCGTGACATTTTGTTGTAAGAAAGTAGATTTCACTTGTCCGTCAACGTGAACTTGGACACTTCACTGAAGTATGTACGGCACAGAGAATCAAGCTTACCTATTGAATATTTGCCAATCAGGTGGGGCTTGCATCGCAGTGTTTTACATACGGGGAGTCCAAGCCCTACGCTGAAGATGCTGAAAGTTAGCGGCTCCACTTTCTTATTTATCCATCCCAAAAAAAATGTACCTTTGCAGCCGTTATTTTTGGTTTCAAATTACTCCTAATATGTTAAGAACACATACCTGTGGCGAGCTGACGCTTGAGAACATTCAGCAGACCGTGACTTTGAGCGGTTGGATTCAGAAGATCCGTCATTTGGGCGGCATGATTTTCATTGACTTACGCGACCGTTATGGCATCACGCAATTGGCCTTCAACCACGAGGAGCGCCCCGAACTGTGCGAGCGCGCCGAGCAGATGGGCCGTGAGTGGGTTATCCGCGTAACTGGCAAAGTAATAGAACGTTACAGTAAAAATAAGAACATCCCGACCGGCGATATAGAAATAGAAGTGCATGAATTAGAAGTGCTCAACGAGGCCGCTGTACCGCCGTTCACCATCGAAGACGAATCCGACGGTGGCGACGAACTCCGTATGAAATACCGCTACCTCGACATCCGCCGTAACCCCGTGAAGAACAACCTTATCTTCCGTCATAAACTCGGCTTGGAGATTCGCAAATACCTGAGCGGTCAAGGTTTCCTTGAAATCGAAACGCCGTTCCTCGTGAACAGCACTCCTGAGGGCGCCCGCGACTTCCTCGTACCCTCCCGCATGAATCCCGGCGAATTTTACGCCCTTCCGCAATCCCCGCAAACGTTGAAACAACTGTTGATGATGGCCGGGATGGACCGCTATTTCCAGATTGTGCGCTGCTTCCGCGATGAGGACCTTCGTGCCGACCGCCAACCCGAATTCACGCAAGTCGATTGCGAAATGTCGTTCATCGAACAAGAAGACATCCTCAACCTGTTCGAAGGTCTTGTACAACATATCTTCCGCACTTTCAAAGGAATGGAGATTGGAAAGCTGGAACGCATGACATGGAACGACGCAATGAAATACTACGGTTCCGACAAACCCGACGCTCGTTTCGACATGCGCTTTGTGGAACTCAACGACGTGCTGCAAGGCAAGGAATTCAAAGTTTTCAACGAAGCAGAACTTATCATCGGTATCAAGGCTGAAGGTTGTGGTAACTACTCCCGCAAACAACTCGACAACCTCACTGAGTTTGTGAAAAGTCCGCGCGTGGGTGCCGCTGGTTTGGTCTATATCCTTTGTAATCAAGATGGTACTTATAAATCATCCGTTGATAAATTCTACACCCAAGACGATTTGAAGGTGGTGGCAGAGCGTTGCGACGCGCACGCCGGCGACCTCATTCTCATCTTGTCAGGCAAGGCAATGAAGACCCGCAAACAGATGTGCGAACTGCGTCTCGAAATGGGTACTCGCCTCGGTTTACGCAAGGCTGGCGAATACAAAGCCATGTGGGTAGTCGATTTCCCGTTGTTGGAATGGGACGAAGAAACCCAACGCTATTACGCTATGCACCATCCGTTTACCGCACCGAAGCCCGAGCATGAGGATTGGCTCGAAAGCCGTCCTGGTGAAGTACTGGCCAATGCTTACGACCTGGTCATCAACGGTTCCGAAATCGGCGGCGGCTCTATCCGTATCCACCGTCCGGAATTGCAAAAGCGTATGTTCAAAGCCTTGAATTTCACGGAAGAACAAGCGCAAAGCCAATTCGGCTTCCTCATCAACGCCTTCAAGTTCGGTGCTCCGCCTCACGGTGGTATCGCTTTCGGTTTCGACCGCCTGTGCGCTGTGCTCAGCGACTGCGACAGCATCCGCGACTTCATCGCGTTCCCGAAGAACAACGCTGGTCGCGACACCATGCTGCCCGCTCCGACGCCTATCGATCCGAAACAATTGGATGAACTGAATATTAAATTGAAATAAATGCTTCGCCAACTCTTAGCCACTTTCGGCGAATACCTTATTTTCCTGCGGCAGGTTTTCTCCAAACCTGCCAAATGGTCTATGTTCTTCAAGAAATGGCTTTTCGAGTTGGACGCTATGGGTATCGGCTCTATGCTGATTGTCTGCATCGTATCCCTTGCCATGGGCAGTGTGATTACGTTGCAGACAGCCCTTCAAATTGAAAGCGGCTGGATTCCTGCATGGACAGTAGGTTTCGTCGCACGCACCTCTATCGTAATGGAACTCTGTCCCACCATCATCAGTTTGCTGTTGGTGGGTAACCTTGGTTCGCGTATTACGGCGGAAATAGGTAGTATGCGCGTTACGGAACAGATTGATGCTTTGGAAGTTATGGGTGTCAACCCCGCTTCACACTTGGTACTGCCCAAAGTACTCGCTTCCATCATCGTGAACCCCGTCCTGTGCATATTCAGTATCGCTTTCGCTCTATTCGGCGGCTTTGCGACTGTATGGCTCACCGGCTGCATCTCCACCTACAATTTCATCGACGGACTTACCTACTGTTTCCGGGTGTATGATGTAGTCTATGCACTGACGAAAACCTGCATTTTCGCTTTCGTCATGTCTTCCGTCGCCTCTTTCTACGGCTACCGCATCGAAGGCGGCGCACTGGAACTCGGCAAGGCCAGCACGCAAGGAATTGTGGTATCGAGTTTTGTTATTTTGGTGCTGAATGTGGTGATTACTAATGTTATGCTGTAATTATGATCGAAGTCAACAACGTTTCCAAATATTTCGGCGAGAAGCAAATCTTGCACAGCATCAATACGCAGTTCGAGGAGGGCAAGGTGAACTTGATCATCGGGCGCTCTGGATCGGGAAAAACGGTGCTGATGAAATGTCTGGTGGGATTGCACAGTCCTGAGGAGGGACAAGTGCTCTACAGTGGACGCGAATTTCACAACCTACCAGAAAACGAAAAGTTATTGCTCCGGAAAGAGATGGGAATGGTGTTCCAAGGTTCCGCCCTTTTCGATTCTATGACTATTGAAGAGAATATCACCTTCCCACTGGACATGTTTACGGAGCAGAGCGAAAGCGAGAAACATGACCGCGCCAATTTCTGTTTGGAATGTGTTGATTTAGTAAACGTTAACAAACTCTATCCTGCAGAGTTGAGCGGTGGTATGAAGAAACGTGCTGCCATCGCCCGGGCGCTCGCATGTAATCCCAAATACCTCTTCTTTGACGAACCAAACTCCGGTCTTGACCCCAAAACCTCCCTTCTCATCGATGAACTCATCACCAAAATCACCCACGATTTCAACACCACCACGGTAGTCAACACCCACGATTTAAACTCCATCATCACCATCGGTGAAACCATCTCATTCATCTACCAAGGCCATCTCGCCTGGCGCGGCAGCAGCGACAACATCCTCACCTCCGACGACCCAACCCTCAACGATTTCATCTACGCACAGCCGCTGACGCAGAGGCTGCGGAAAACCCTTTAACCCTTCCCAAGGACGCCATAATATGACGTCCCTACAAATTCTCAACCCAACAAGGACACCATAATATGACGTCCCTACACCCTCGACCCTCTTAACCTCTTAACCTCGACCCTCGACCCTCGACCCTTAAACCTTAAACCCTAAACCCTCAACCTTTTAACCTCCTAACCTTTTAACCTAGACCCTTAAACCTTAAACCTTAAACCCTAAACCCTAAACCCTCAACCTTAAACCAAACAATGAACTGGATCGACATCCTCGTATTAATCCCCCTCTGCTGGTACGCCTACAAAGGCTTCCGGAACGGATTTTTAATGGAAATCGTTTCCCTTGCCGCTCTGTTTTTGGGATTGTTTATCTCCTATAAATTTTCTGATTTAGTTGCGCTATGGCTCACTGGCACTACCTTGGCGAAACCCATTTCCTTCTCATTGTGTTTCGTCCTTACCATCGTGTTAGTCAACCTGTTAGGTAGAATCCTGAAACGCGCACTCAAACCCGTGTTATCCGAATTTCTCGATAAATCACTCGGAGCCCTCTTCGGCATCCTGAAGGTGGTTTTGGTGGCTGGTGTGCTGTTTTACTTCATTGATACCGTCGATAAAAAAGAAATCTTCATCAAGCATGAGGTGAAAGAAGACTCCGTCGCCTACAAACACCTCTCGCCCGTAATGTCGCACGTTTTAGAGTGGAAAGAGACACGGGAACTGGAAAAAGAAGAAAAAGAGGAATGTTAATACTGACTTAGACATAGACTGTCCGCTATAGCCCATCCTTACCCCAAAAACTGACAAGGACGCCATAATATGACGTCCCTACATCCTCTAAACCCTCAACCTTAAACTCTCAACCCTCAACCCTAAACTCTCAACCCTACCTAAACTTCCTATGATTCAGAAACCGGTTCTCCTTCTCAATCTCGGCCATGCGGGCGGCCGTCTCTTCCGTGAAGAAGGATTCCGATAATTTTTCTTCCAAATAACTGACAGCCATATCGTTAGGATGGCATAAGTCTTTGGCGTAGAAACGGTAATCGCGCAGGTCGTCCATCAAATATTCGTATGCCGGGAAATAGAAAGTGGTCTCATTATCCACCAACTTCTCCACAGCCAACAACAATATCGACTTGCTCAGTGCATTTTCGTGAGCACCGTCACCAAGATGCCGCACCGGGCTCACCGTGAAAATAACTTTCATGTCGGGACACTGTTCCTTCAGCAGAGCGAGCGTGCTATTCCACTGTGTGACAATCTTTTTCACATCCAAGCGCATCCGGTCAAACTGATGATTGGGAATCTTATGGCAATTGGAAACAATCAAATCGCGGGGAATGAACTTGTAACAAAACGCCGTACCAAAAGTGACAAAAAGATAGCGCGTTTTGCGTAAAAATTCCGCACTCCGCTCCATATTTTCATCAATATTGGCTTCAAATTCCTCAAAACTTTCCTTTGAAAATCGACCATGGTGAGCAAAACTCACCCATAAATCACGATATTTGTAAAAATAGCGATTCTTGTCAAAAAGGTCGGGTTGCAGCATGAACCGCAACGCCCGATCTATGGAAATCGGGTTGAAAAGCACTCCGAACGGGTTCGAACAAACATCGAAACGGTGCGTGTCAAAATAGTGGCCCATATTGTCGGAAAAACAGGAGCCAACCAACATCACCGTATCCTCATTTTCAATGTGGAAAGGATATTGCGGAGCGGGGATTATCGTTCTGAATTGCATAGTTTTCTATTTGGGAATCAGTAATTTAGCGAATTTTAATACTAACGTTTTGCTGCCGACAGTCTCGAAAATGACTACGGCGCGGGTGTCGGGACCGTCGCCCGAAACCGAATCAATGCGACCAAATCCGAACTTAGCGTGATAGACACGCACACCTGGCTGAATCTCAGGAATTTCCGCCAAACGACCAATCTGGTCGAGCTGCACCTCGGTTTTGGTTTTCATCACAGGCTTAGGCGCAGGTGTGGAAGTGGGAGAAGGTTTGCGAACCTCTCGACTATAACTTCCTGATGACGAATAGCTTCCCCTTTCGAATCGGAAAGAACCTGTGGAAGACTCGGATGAACGACCGAACATACCACTGCCCTCGGATGCCTTCTGCGTCACCTTCAAGAAGCGGGTCGGGATTTCCTCCAGAAAACGGCTACTTTCGCACGGACGGCGCTGGCCATACTGGAACCGCGACAACGCCAACGTAAGGAACACCTGCTTACGCGCACGCGTGAGCGCAACGTAGAACAAGCGACGCTCCTCCTCCATCTCTTGCCGGGAATCCAAACTTAGCGATGACGGGAAAAGGTTCTCCTCCATACCCGATACAAACACGTAATCAAACTCCAAACCCTTGGCAGAGTGAATCGTCATCAAACGTACCACATTACTATCATCTTCCTCATTCTTATTCAAATCCTTGTCATCAAGCAGGGAAACGGATTCCATATATTGGTCCAAAGAGGGGAAATAGGTTTCCAACATCTCGCCAGTCTCCTCGTTGAGAATGTTCTCTGGCTCGCGCTCCGTGAAACTCTTCATGGCGTTCAAAAGCTCATTCACATGTTCCACGCGCTCTTTCTCTTCGATATTCTCATTCAAAGCTTGAGCCACACCAGATTTGGTCACTATTTGCATACCAAGCTCGTAGGCATCCAACTTGGTCAATTGCGCGGAAAAACCACAAATCAGGTCGGCAAACTCTTTCATTTTGTTTGTTACGCCAGTATTCAGCCCCGTATTGAAATTTTCAGGATGTGCAATTACCTCCCACATTGGTACACCGTAAGCCTGTGCAGTGGTCGTAACCCGTGCCACCGTAGTGTCACCTATGCCGCGCATCGGGAAATTGATGACACGTCGCAAAGACTCCTCGTCATAATGGTTGATGACCAATCGGAAATAGGCCAGTACGGTCTTGATTTCCTTACGGTTATAGAATGAAATGCTGCCGAAAATCTTATACGGAATGTGGCGTTTCACCATCGCCTCCTCAATTGCGCGCGATTGCGTATTGGTGCGGTACAAAATCGCAAACTGACGATTTTCGATATGATCCCGCATTTGCGTCTCGAAAATCTTGTTGGCAATCTCGTTGGCCTCCTCCAAATCCGATGCCGTGCGGATAATTTCAATCTTCGCGCCCTCGACATTATCCGTCCAAACCTCCTTCGGCATACGGTCTTTGTTGTGCTTGATGACCGCGTTGGCTGCATTCACAATGTTCTGCGTCGAACGGTAATTCTGCTCCAACTTGAAGATGCGCGTATCCGGATAGTCACGCTTGAAGTTGAGGATGTTTTGAATGTCGGCACCGCGGAAACCATAGATGCTCTGCGCATCATCACCCACCACACAAATATTGTGACTAAGAGCTGACAACCGCTTGATAATTAAATATTGAGCATAGTTTGTGTCCTGATACTCGTCCACCAAAATGTAGGTGAAACGATTTTGGTATTTGAAAAGCGCCTCAGGCGAGTCACGCAAAAGAACGTTCATGTAGTAAAGCAGATCGTCGAAGTCCATGGCGTTAGACTTATGGAGGCGATCATTATATTTGGCGAAAATCTGCGAAATAAGCGGTTTATTTGACATTCTATCCGCCGCTTGGATATCTGGGTTGTCTGCATATTCTTGGGCCGATAACAGGCTGGATTTGGCCATTGAAATGCGATTCAGCACAAAACCCGGTGTATATTGCTTCGGATCTAATCCCATCTCCTTGATAATACTCTTTATCAACGACTTGGAATCATCGGTATCGTATATCGTGATATTGGTGCTGTAACCGATGCGTTCCGCCTCCGCACGCAAGATGCGATAAAACACTGAGTGGAAGGTACCCATCGTCACCGCCTTGGCCATCTCACCACCCACCAGCTGCACAATTCTCTCACGCATCTCTGCCGCGGCCTTATTGGTGAAAGTTAGCGCCAAAATACGATAAGGATTGATGTTGTGAACCGCCATCATGTAAGCAATACGGTACGTTAACACACGCGTTTTCCCAGACCCCGCACCGGCCAAAACCATCACCGGACCCTCAGTTTGTGTCACTGCAACCTGCTGTTGCTCGTTAAGTTCGGATAATATTCGTTCTTCCTGCGTCATTTTGGATCGTTTTAGTGAAAAAAAGGGGTTGCTTAATTTTAAGAATCAATTGTAAATTTATACTAAGAAAAAATTATTTTTGATATAATTTTTGAATGAAAAATTTATTATCTTTGCAGGGTCGAAAGCAACAAAAAAAGGGTGACCGGTAGTCCCACCTATTTTTACACATTATCATTATAAATCCCACCTATTTTCTTATTTGGCAATTACTCATAAAAATCCGGTCCCCTTTTCGTATTATTCTAACAGTCGGTCTTAGGAGAAGATTTCTCTTCAGCAGTTCCTAAAACCTCCTCTAATTGACGATATAAATCCTCGAAATCGCCGTTATTCTGAAACACATGGTCGGCCATTTGCATGCAACGACCAATATTCTGGTGATTGGGGTCAGTGGAGGACATTTCGCGCTGCTCATTGGCAATGAACGTCTCATAAGAAACCTTGTCGGTTTCAGAAGCACGGGCAACGATGCGCTCGTATCGGATTTTAGGGTCAGCATCCACTCCAAAAAGCAAAAAATGCTCGTGTTGACGCAATGACTCCACTTCACCCGGCGTGCGCACGCTCTCGATAATTGCGTTCTGACCATTCTCCGCAGCCTGCAAATAGAGCTGGTCGGTAATGTATGAAGGCGAATGCTTAGCGCGCAAATCGTTAGCCACCACCACAAAAGTGTCGCGATTCAACTCCATGCCGCGACGGTTGGCCTCTTCAATCAAATATTGTCTGACCGAATAATGCTTATAACCGTAATGGTCGCGCATATAATCCACAATCGTGCCCTTGCCTGCACCTAAAGTTCCCGTTATTCCAATGATTTTCATCTCTATACTATAAAAGAAAAAAAGGTGGCACAAAAGAAATGCGCCACCTGTGATTCAACTAATTGATTAAATGGCAGCTGAGATTTTGGCGGCGATTTCCGCAAATTCTTCTTTCGTCAACTGCACTCGTGGTGCCTTGAAATCAAGATCCCCCACCCCATTGATGGGTACAAGGTGAATATGATTGTGCGGCACATCAATACCTATTACCGCCACGCCGATACGTTGGCAAGGCAGCACTTTCTTCATAGCCGTCGCTACCTTCTTGGCAAACACCATCATATCTCCCAACATCTTGTCATCTAAGTCAAAAATGTAGTCATTCTGCAACTTGGTGATAACCAGCGTATGACCCTTAGCCAGCGGGGAAATATCAAGGAACGCGAAGAAACGGTCGTCTTCGGCAATTTTATAGCAAGGGATTTCACCCTTGACAATCTTCGTGAAAATAGTCTCTTCCATGATAATAAAATTAGCGTGAAACTTCTAAAATCTGGAAATCCATGACACCGGCAGGAGCCTGCACAGTCACCACATCACCCTTACCATTGCCGATAAGAGCCTTAGCGATAGGGCTGGAGACAGAAATCTTACCCGCTTTCAAATCCGCTTCAGATTCCGGCACAATGGTATAGGTCATCTCAGCGTTGTTCTTCATATTCTTAATCTTGACGATAGAATAAATCAGAACTTTAGATATATCAATCTTCGATTCATCAAGGACACGTGCTTTGGAAATCAGATTCTTAAGATTCGCAATTTTGAGTTCAAGCAATCCCTGAGCTTCTTTCGCAGCATCATATTCCGCATTCTCAGAGAGGTCACCCTTATCACGAGCTTCAGCAATAGCTTGTGAAATTTTGGGACGTTCTACAGACTCCAACTGGTTCAATTCACGTTTCAGGGCATCCAAACCCTCCTGTGAATAATACTTTACATCTTCCATAATGTATCTTCTTAAATTACACAAAATAGAAGAGACCACGAAAGTCTCTTCTATTTCTTTAATATACAATAAAATTAATAGTCTGTTATAAAGCGATCTTTATACCAATGTAGTGATTACCTCTCCACTTGTTAGTGAAACGATAAGCATAATCGATATACATTCTCGGACCAATCTTGTGGTTTTTACGCTCTTTCGTGAAAGGAATCACAGCGGTAGCACCAACTGCAGGACCTGAGAAGAAAGAATCACTGTTGAACAAAATAGCAGCAGTTTCATTTACAGATGATGTAGCACCTTTCTTGACGTTTTCAAGACCGTAAGCAGCACGAATCATGAAAATGTTTCTGAAACCGTATTCCAAACCAAGTGAGAATACGTCACGGGTGTAAGAATTTGCGGTAAATGAACCAGCAAAAGTAAGTCTGTGCTCTGCATCGTCACGAGTCAAACCTTCTTCTGCACGTTCTTCTTTCGTCATTTCAGCATATTCACCACCAAAGAACAAGAGGTCGTAGGAAAGACCGATAGCAAGGAGAGAAGGCATTTCAAATTCAGCGGAACGCATCTCCAAGGTTTGCAAGTAATCTTGGCTGAAGATAGTACCACGAACAGAAAGACCGTCACCCTTGTAGCTCATCGGAAGACCGATATTCTTCAAGGTCACACCAATTTTGAAGTTCTCATATTTACCCGTCACATATTGCACACCAGCGTCGATAGCGAAACCAGTAGCTCTAGAGTCGGAAATACGCTCGTTGATAATCTTGATGGTCACACCACCCTTGATGAAGTTGTTGAAAGACTTTGCATAGTGCAAGCCAATATAGGTAAGTGAGGGGCTGAAAGTACCCAGACCACCTTCAGGTTGTTCAGTAGTAGTAATCGCAATATCACCAAAGCTTTGTGAAAAGAAAGAGACAGCAATAGTACCAAAATCTTTCTTTTTACCAAGATGTTGAGCAATTGCAATGGAGTTAATAGCAACACCAGCGCCAGAGCCAACAAGATATTGGGTTCTGTTGAAAGCCAACTCGGTTTTGTTGACAGAAGTCAAACCAGCAACGTTGGTGAAAACAGATTCCAAACCACGAATCTCGGCAACACCAGCCCCGGCCAAACCGCTCGTACGAGCCCATGGATCGATGAGGAGGTGGGATGCACCCGCTTGACCGGAACGGTCTCTGTTACCTGCAAATACCGTAGAGGTACTTGCAGATACGAGAGCAATAATTGTACAAATTATTAATGATTTATATAGATTTTTCATATTCTCTGAATTTTTAGATTAATAATTTTAGAAACCATTCAAGTCTGTAGGACGCATATTGCAGAAGAATTTCAGTGTACGCTCACCAATTCCAGGAGCATTGACGTGGATGATATACACGCCGCTGGCAATCGGAATATTAGCATGGTTCTTGAGATCCCATTGTACATAGGAATCTTCAGCAGAACCGTGAGTGAGGGTTCTGATCAAAGTACCGTTAACTGTGTAGATAGAAATCGTACACTTAGCAGGAATATTCACAATACGAACATAGTTCTCAAGAGCATTGTGCTCGTAGTTAGAGTATCCATAGTAAGGATTCGGAATGATGTTGATCTCTTGCAACAAAGTCTCAATATCATCAATGTGCTCAACCTTTTCAGGAGCAATGTTCTTCGTTGTGAAGGAGTACATCGGATAACCACCGTTTTGTTCAGCATTAGCAACACCGTTCGGGCTGTTATACCAACGAGAAGAGTATCTCATGTACGGACGTGACACACGCAATTTCATCGTAACATCTGAACTCAACCATTTATCCTCTTGCAGAGGAGCAGGCATCGGGATGCTAGTCCACATCACGTTGTTGAAGAGTTGCATCTTTCTAGCCTTACGCGGCGTAGCATTCATGTTCGACTCACCAACAAATGTTTGGAATTTCTGCCAAGCCCATTTACCTTCATCGTAAGGACCGCATTCATAATACGGATATTGCACACCGTCAGTACCAGTGAAATAACCACCGTGGGTAGTACCACCAGCATTAAGGGTATGATCGCCATCATTGTAGTTTCTCTTCGCATTTTGATCACGATAGAAAGTATTAATCATATTACCGGAGCTACTGAGAACATAAACATAGTGACGACCACCACTCAGAGGTTCACCATATTCCAAACCGTATTCTTCTCTATAGCGATTGTAATAGTCAATGCTCATAGGTATATAATTACCATCATCATCAAGCAACATCTCGCCAGTTTGCGGATTAGTATAGTATGCATAAACATTAGTAGGATTGAAAATCATATCATTACCGTTATTCAACGTATCTTCAGAGTTCTCAGCAAACATAATGTTCAAACGCTCACCGGTCTCCACATTGATTGCATAGCCCGGGAACCAACCCATACCCGTAGTACCGCTATTGTCAGGATTGCCATCCTTGTCAACAGAAGGACAAGTCTTAGGTTCGTGACGAATATTCTGATAGGTTTGGCCATTGAACTCTTGTTTAACAATATAGTTGTTGAAACGACCAGCTGAACCAGATTCCAAGACAACGGCACGTGTCCACTTGCTCTTATCAGGAGTCAAGACGATATCCACAGAATAGAGGTTCGTCAAGGTTTGGTTATAAGAAGCTAAGTTAGGAACAGCACCAAGTGAAGTGAAATCGTAATAAGACGGGCTGGGTGAACTTTCACCGGAAACGACATCCTCGATGAGGAACTTAGCCTTAGGACCACCGTCGTACGGAGATGTCAACACGTATGGTGCCCAAGTACCGTCAATCATACTTTCAAATTGTTGATCAGGATCCATGAAGCCACGAGTATGCTCGCTGCTGTTTGAAGTAGGAAGGACGAACAAATTGAAGAAGTCTTCAGCACGCCATTTCATATAGTCACACTCAGAACCTTCTTGTCCAGTGAAACAATCCCACTTACTTGCTGCAGTCTGTTGACCAGAACGAATCCAGTTGTTTGGATTGTCACCCTCGCCATCTTGCACACCGCTGAGCCAGAGAGCATCACCAGTGTAAGAAATTTCGGAACCAAGGACTTCAGGTTGTCCATACCAAGAAAGGTTAATGTAACTGTAACCACCATGTTCTTTAACATATTCATCCAAGTTAGCTTGGTGAATTCTGAATTTAGCATTCTTAATGGAGATTGAAATACCCAAATCCAAGAACAGTTGTTCATTTGTCATACAAATCGGCATAGCAGCAGTAGTAGTACGAGCCGGGGCACCATCGCGGGTAACAATACCGTTTTCAACAAGTTCGTCATCGGTCACCTCGTCAGAGATAATCAACTGCCACATAGTGCTGTCATTGACATCACTATCATCGCTGATATTGTTGTCGAAGAATTTAATAGTATAATCCCAAGGTTTCACCTTTAACGGGTCAATCACCTGGACATCCAGAGGACCATAGTTGTTCTTATATTGAATATTGTTATAAACATTATTAGCGAGAACGAGATCGCGGGATTCGTCCGTCATATCCAGGAACAAACCACCATTACCTTGACCCTCAATACGAGTAATCATAGGCACATCACCGTATTTAGAATTCAGAAGGGTTTCAACCGGTTTGTGAGGAGTACCCACAGTCACTTTGATGTTTCTACGACCAGCCAAATAAGTAGCGCGTTGACCATCAAGGTTGTCAGCATCCAAGCTGAAGTGCTTATATTCATTGTAACCATAAGCTAACACTAAGAAATAATATTCTTTATGGTTGACAAGAATCTTATTAGTACCAGTAGCGAACTTATCTTCTGTAATTCTGAAGGAGTGTTTAACACCAATATCAGCACCTTTTACCATTTCGGTAGCCACAGAAGTACCAAGAGCATCGTTATAAACCCAGTTAATCAATTGGCCAACACCATTTTCAATGTCGCACTGAGCCACGAGAAGAGCTTTGTTAGCATCGTTCAAATCAGTAACACTGACAGATGCATTTGCCAATTGATAAATCTGATAACCTTCGAATTTATAAGAACGTTGTTCAGGAGTGAGGGTGTCGATTTCAGTGATAGTTTCAACTCTCGTACTAACGATTACAGTATCATTACCTTCCGGAGTGAGAGCAGGGATAGAATCAACATATTCAACCAATTTTGCAGTTTCAAGAGTTCTAGGAATTTGAGGATCAAGTTCCATATAGGTTTCATGATAGTTGTTCTTTTGAGGATCATTGTTGGAGATGTAAAGAATCAACTCGTTCTCAAGTTCACGAATCGTGACATCGGGAGCGTCAGGACCATCAAGAGTCTTAAAGCAGTTTTCGAACAGTGACTGACACTTGTCATCGGCGCGTTTCAACAGTTCAACTGATGCCAAAGCACCACCTTGTGAAGCACGTGCCCATGGAATACCAACAGTAATGTAGTTCACAGAACCCGGTTTCAAGGTGAAAGGACCAGCAGATTGCATGAAACGACGGTCGTAAGGAGCGTTACCCACATTTGCCTCAGTCCAACCATCAGGATTGCCATGACCAAAGTAAGAATGGTTCACCGGAACACCTTGAGTACCCCAGTTACAAACATCGGTCAAGCCAGGGAACATGAAATCACAATCAGGACCATCAGCGTTGTTGGAACTGTGTGCGTTCTCACCGTATTTCATTTTGGAGTTGTCCTTCCAAATACCTTGCAACAAGTTGTAGTACTCGTAAGCCACGCTCGGGTCACCCGTCACACTGCTATTATTGTTGTGATAGACGAAACGTCTCATACCAAAACGCTCGTTATCTTCGATGCTATCACCAAAGTTCACACCATTGATAGCCATTTGGTCAAGTTCATAAGGACTATTGAGGAATTTGTCGCAATAGCCTGTGAATACTGCACTATCAGCGTAGAATTTAGGGTTGTCACGACCATCGGGATCCATATAAGGTCCTTGGAAGAAGTCAACACCTACTGCAGGCGGTTGGTCACCGTATGCCCAGTTTTGACCAGAACCGTCAACGTTAGAACCGTTGTAGCAGTAACCCAAACCACGGCCCACGTCACAACCTACATAGTCGTCGTTAGCATAACCCAAGTCAGGGTCAACCCACTGAGAGAAGTAAGTGTTCGTCAAAGTATAGGTAGAACGGTTGATAATCTCGTAAGAGTAGAAAGTCATGTTGTTGAGTTCGTCGTTGGTAGCGAAACCGAAAGCCTGACCACGAATTTCAAGACCGATAGGCTGACCTTGAGACTCAGTGTGAGCACCAGCGTTATCGTTGAAAATCCAGAAAAGAGTTTCATCGCCTTTAAGGACATGGTCAGCGTAAATCATACCATTAGAATTACGCCAATCGGGATCTGCGCCAGGATTGTTGAGGTTTTCCAACCAAAGGTCCTCGGGAGTTCTCGGAAGTGCATGTTGAGCAGCACGTGCAATATTATCTTCCGTCCAAGGACAAAGGTCGTTGTTGATATCGTAGTAAGGATAGTCACCATTTTCAGGATCGTACTCACCATTACCGTTGACATCCTTAAAAGGAGCAAGGTAGTAAGAATAACCCTCGTCACCGTGTGCAGGCCAGTTAGCGATGCTTGAAGGCATCACATAACCAGAGGTGTTGTAGCTGGAAATGTGCTCATCCACTTCTGCACGAGTGATTTTGAAGTGCTTATCGAATTTGATACACATAGATTGGGTTGTGCTGGCTCCCGTGATTTTCAAGGGACCCGTCCAGTAGTCGTCACCGACTTGTCTGAAACGCACAGCAGCGAGTTTCAACTGGCCGTTAGCATCACGACCACCGATCCACAATGCAGCGCAGAACATGGAAGTTTTACCTGAACCTTTCGGCACTTCATATTCGGCAACCTCCTTGAACCACATTGTACCACCTGTTTCGATATAGGCGCGTACATTGTTCACCGTCAGCTCGTTGGAACTACTTGCAGGAAGACAGGTAGCAGATTCCGCTTTCGGTGAGGAAGAACTTCTAACCACTCCTTTAACTTTTTCGGCGCGCAATGATCCGGTCATCACGAACACCGTCAGAAGTGTCAAGCAGAGAATTTGTCTAATATTTTTCATATACCTATTATTTTTTTCTATTGATTAAAAGCCGAATTGAATACCTAAACTTGCACGGAACGGACGGCTGTAGTTATACGGGTTCTGAACTCTCATCGTATAGTACCAAACGTATGAAGGCACATAGATTTGAGAGTTGATTTGCTGTTGATAAGCAGCAGCAGACAGATAACCATCGTCGTCAGGGTTGCCAGTATAGTCATACACAGAAATAATGTTCTTGAAGTTGAAGAGGTTCTGGAAGTCAAGATAGACATTGATGTAACCAATCTTAGCAGCTTTTGCTTTACCGTTCTCATCCGTTTTGTTCTTGTTGAAGTTGAACATGAAGGTCTTGTCAATACGGAGGTCGCATTGATATTGCCAAGGAAGGTTAGAACCGTTAATAGAACCGGCCAAAGTAGCATTCGTACCAGCCACGATCGTTGAATAAGGAGTGCTGGAACGAGTGTAAGGAGTACCAGATGCAGCAGAGAACAATAATGCGAAACCAGTGTTAGCCAACCATTCGATGGTCTTCACAGTCTCTTTACCGTCCACTATGACAACCTTCTCAGTTTTCGGACCATCATAGTTCAGACCATTCTCGAAACGATAGTCGAAGTTGACACCGATTCTGTGACGTTGGTCGAAGGAGAGGTTCGTCAAAGTTCTCAAGTTAGGCTGACCAGCGGCCAAGATAGAGAGCTGAGAAGTCGTGCTGGAACCAGTACCTTTTGCAAATTGCAATGTGTAGTTAGCAGACAAGGTGATGTTCTTGGTTCTGTTCATCTTGTAAGAGAAGGTGAAACCTTGAACGGTACCAAAGTCGATGTTCTGATAAGAATAATAAGTGTTCGGATATGCACCAGAGAAACGGTAAGCTTGGATTTGGTTACGTTTCTCAGAATAGTAAGCACAAATACTGATAGCGGATTTCGCACCAATTTTCTGACGGAAACCGATTTCATAGTCAATACTCTGTTGCGGTTTCATGTTCGGGTTGTTGATAATGTCGTTAGCAGAGTTACGTTTAGAGATGAACAAGTAGTCAACCGGAGAAATCTGCAAGTTTGTAGGACGAGAAGTGATGATGTTATAGTGAGCATAGAACAAAGAGTTGTCATTCACAGGGAAAGAGAAGGAGATACGAGGCATCACAGACCATTGTGCTTTATAATCGGTGAAAGCGCCAGACTCCACTTTCGTGATTGAATTGACTTGGTCGATTTCATTTTTAAGAATAGGACCATTCACGTTCAGAGAGAGAGCAGACTCAGGGTCAGAAACCTCATTACCAGAAGCATCGTACCAAATGTCACCATTACGGTAACCGACGATGGATTGAGAAGAGAGTTCGCCACCGGCAATGTCAGCCTCGCTCATGTAAACATCGTTACCAGAATAATAGACAACCCAGTCATTGGTAGCGTTACCCACAAAGCTGAGGTTGTTGTTGATTTGTTTCAAATCACCCACGGTGTAAGCTTCGCGGAACAAATACGGGTCTTTCAACACAGATTGGTTAGCGTCGAAGCGGTCAACACGCAAACCGACGTTGAACAACAAAGTGTTGATGGCGAACTTATCCTGAAGGTAGAATGCCATATAGATAGGTTCGTAAGCACCAATGTTGTAGGTCTTTTGACCATTCACCACATTGTTGAAGAAGTCGTCGATAGTGGTTTTCTTGTTGTTTTTCTTACCTGTATAGTCATAACCATAGTAGCTTACCAGCGGGCTAGAACCAGAAGAGGTACCTAACAAGAGTTCCTCAGCAGAGAACATGCTGATGTCGAAAGTATTAGGAGACAAGTTGTCGATGTCAATCCAATCGTCACCATCAGGATTGAGGCCAAGGTGTGTACGCAGGTTTCTGTCGAACACGGTCTGGTCGTCAAGGCTAATCAAACGAGGATAATCCACATAGAAAGTTTCGCCATCATCATAGATAATGTAATTATCTTTATCCAACTCCGTAATATGAGAGTTTGCTTCGTTACGCATCAAGGTCCAGAAAGAATAAGGAGCCACGCCATAACCACGATAGGTCAATTTCTCGAAATCATAACCGAATTTCAATTCGTGGTTTTGCAAGTTCAAGGAGACGCTAGCTTTCAAACCGATTTGGTCCATGGAGGATTTGCTATAGCTACCCAGCACAGTACCAGGAGCATAATACATAGAGTAAATCAAATCCGGAGAGTCACCATTTCTCAAAGCACCAAATTGTTGGTAAATGTTAAGGTCATAAGGAATGGTGGTACCATAATAATCGTTGATAACTTCTGACGGGAAGTTTTCAAGGAAGTTCAAGGTATAATGGGTCAAATCTGGGTTCACGTTATAATTAGGATTCACACGGAAAGTCACAACAGAGTCATACCAACCTTGGAACTCGTTAACATCGTAAATGGTGATAGGACCAAGAACGGAGTCATTGATTGTAAGTTCAGATTTATATTCGTAACTTGTTGCCTTTTGGGTGGTGAATTGACCAATATAACCATATTCAAACAGACGATCCTTATGATTAGGAGCGTAAGACAAACCGTCTGAATGGATATAAGATGCGTTAATGTCGTAGGATAAGTTCTTCAAAACTGCAGTACCGGTGGTATCATTCACAACACGGTGAGTGAAACGGGCATTAACACGGGCGTTCGAAGAAGAGGAAATCGGGTTTTGACCTCCATCGAACAGAGCGTATGTAGAACCCCAAGATCTGCCTATGCCATATTCATAAGAACCGCTAAGGGAGAGTTTCATGTTATGGTGTTGACCCAAAATGAAGTCAAATTTCAGCTGACCGAGGTAATCCCAAGAACCAGCATTTTTTCTAACGCGCTCTTTGTGGAAAGACTCGCTGGTCAGATAAGCAGCCTCTTGATAAGAGACACCGAAATCGGTATTACTATAACGAAGAGGATTAGCAATGATAGCTTGACGAACATCATCGTTAGCCACCCATGTGCCGCCACGTGCCGGGGCACCGTCGTGGGTGTAGGAAACCTCACCGCTGAAGAGGAAACCGATACGGGTAGGATCGTTACGGGTCTTACCTTTCAACAGGGGACCGGTAACAGTAGCAGCGGCCAAGAAGTTGTTATAACCATCAATGGAACCGCGCAACTCGATAGAACCGTGGAATTCCTTCGGTGCTTGTTTGGTGGTGATGACCGTGAAGGATGTACCGTCACCGTATTCGGCAGGCACACCACCTTGGATCAACTGCACCTCTTCAATAGAAGACATGGTGTAACCGCCACCACCGCGGACACGCATACCATCGACGATGGTTTGCTGACCGTCGGAACGGTTACCACGGACACTGGTCATGGCACCATCGACGGAGGTGACACCCTCCAAGTTCGCCAAGGCGCTCGTCACAGAACGACCAGGTGTGGTACGAACGTTATCACCGGAGAGACGGCTGGCTGAAGTAGTGTTATCTTGAGAGAACACAGGCGGTTCCCACACGATCACAACCTCTTCCACATCCGTTGTGAGGTCAATCACAAAATTCTCGAACACGACTTGGCCGTTGGGAACGTTGACATTGGACTTCGTCATTGTCTTGTTCACCATCATTGCATCAGCCACCAAATCATACGTTCCGGCTTCAACGTTGAACATTGCGTAATCACCATTCGCATCGGCAGTTGCCATGTTTACAACACGCTCGCCAACCTTCAAAAGCACCCTGGTGTAAGCCAATGGTGAATTCTCTTGGTCGGTCACTTTACCTTTGATCTGGCTCTGTGAGAATGCCGTACTTGCAAAGAGGATGATTACTCCTAAACATGCGAGTAATTTTTTAATCATAGCCATTAATTTATATTAAACATAAAACTTTTTTCCACTCTATAATAAGCTTGCAAAAATATAAAATTTTTCAATACGCTCTAGGAATAAATCTGCTTTTGTGTAAAAAAAATCAACAACACAATATTATATTATACATTAATATAATATATACTATAAGTATAATTGTAGAGACACGATGTATCGCGTCTCTACAGAAAAATCTATTAAAATATGGGGTTAGTTGTACACGCGCAGGCGCACACCGTCATATCGTGTATAGTACGATCGCAACGGCCACTTGCCCGGACCCGATATCACATTTCCATCCAAGATATTATAGGTGGTACCGCACAACGAATCAATCAGCATGATACCGTTCGGATGTACCCAAATCCAGGAATCGCCCTCCTCCCAGTCGTAAGGACAAGAACGATCGTAGGCGTAAAACGTCCATTCGTCCAACCGATACACCACAATGCCTCCAACACCACCGGTAAAATACTCATATCCACCGTAAGTATTTAATCGATAATACATTACATCATTTGGATAGATTGTGAAATCCACCTTTTTATAAGGTATGGTAGGATGGTAGGTGTTCCTGCAAGAGGTGAACATCACCAATAAAGCAACAGCTAACAATGCGATTTTCCGCATAATTACATATTTGAATTGTTCGATGATTTTTTCTTCAACGGCTTGATGGACTCATCACCAAAAGAATAAGTGATACCCACTATCGCATTGATACCAAAGTTGTTAAAGCCATAATAATTCGTAGCATACTGACAGCCAATGTTATTGATATTGGCAAATGCTGTAAACTGCTTGGTAATCAGATACTCAAAACCAATTCCGAAATTCAAAACAGGCTTCACTGTTTTGTTATCGACATTCTCCGTGTGACGGATATCATTCCCCACAACATAATGAATATCATCAAATCTCACTCCGTAATCATCTTCACTCTTACCCACAACAGGCACCAACACCCAACGATCGAAGCCCACCTTGGCATTTGCAGTGAAGATGAAACGACTATTCCAGATATACTTGCCTTCGAATCCAATCTCCCACCGTGGGATGTAAAGCGGTTTACCATGGGTAATAGAATCTGATCTAAACCAATCGTAACCTTCAAGGAAGTAAAAGTCGTGATAGCGTACATTCAAATTCAGATATAGATGGTTAATGGCCTCCCAACTCAAGTTAGCCGTCACATCCAACTCCGTTCCCTTCTTGGCATACACTACATCGAATTGGTTTTTCAGCAGACTAGCCGTGTCAAGCATGTAAAACGGCAAATCGCGTCGATAGGAGTATCGCGCAGAAATATGGTAATTCAATTTCTGGGTAATCTTTCCCTTCACTCCGCCATAAATACTGATTTGGCACTTCGTAAAACGCAATGTATCAATATTCGGTTTCAAGTAAGGGTTCTCATAGAGCATATCTTTCAACGCTGTATATTCACTCTTGCCATCTACTCCCACATAGAGATTCAGAATGCCGCGGATAAGTCCCATCTGCAACTCAGCCACCGGATAAATCGGGCACATCGTCTTGTTGTATTGGTTGATGAGCGGAACTCCTAAACCCAACATCAAGTGATACTCGCGAATGCTGAAACTCATTGTCGGCTTGATTTCAAATTTGAAACTGTTGCTGGTCCGAAGCTTCAGCAAACTTTGGTCCGTGCCCATCGGGATACTATCACTCCACGTATTGTTGAAATAGTCAAGTCCCAAATCCAATTGATAATGCTGATAACCAGATATTTTCAAAAACTTAGCATCGTATGCCAACATTCCCTTCAGACCCACATGGTGTTCCATGTTTTTCCAATAAGTACGCAGAAAATCGTAATTAACTCGCACATCTTCCTTCATTTTCTTATCCTCAGTCGTGTAATTGGAGCGGAAGCCCACCTCGGCACGCACATGATTGAAGTTGTTTTTGATACTGTCGCGATACTCTTTGCTGTAATAATAATCCGGATTTCCGTATATTTCCGGACACACCCAATCCGTGGAATATCCATACAAATTAGCCAATTCATGATTGTAATCAATCGATGAATATAACGTATAATTCTTGAAAATGTGGTTAAAGAAGAGATGCAAGCGTGTATCGCTGGTAGGTGCGTAGGCGTATTTCTTCTGCTCTTTGCCAATTTGATTCGCCCACGATGAGAAATGATGGAAATTCAATCCGTAGGAATTCTTGGGATTCTGGCAATTATGCATCGACAATTCCGCCAACGGAGTAATCGGATAGCCGAAGCCAAGCTTGATATAGTTACGGTAATATCGTTCCTTTATCTCTGGATTGAGCTTGCCTACCTGCATTTCGCCAGGTTGAAAATCCAATGCTGGCTTGTTCGGGGCAATAACGTAGTTGAACTCCACCTTCTGGCTCACTACCGAATCATTCATTACCGCCTGCTGGTTGATTTTGTTGGAATTGGCCAATTTCGGCACATACTTGATCAACAATTGTGCCGTATCCACCACCTGCGCCCGCAAACCGCTGGCTACAAACAACATCAATATAATTATCGTTATCTTTTTCATATTATCAATATTCTATTAACCTTTTTAACCTTCTAACCTCCTACTTTTCCAACGCATCAATTTCTGCAATCTTTTCCTTTGCAAGCTTCACCAAATCCTCGCCAGCATAGTTATCCACAATACTTTGGTAGGTGTGACGCGCCTGGAAGTAGTTGCCTTTGGCCTTGTAAAGGTCGCCGTAGAGGATGAACGTGCGGGCGTACCAATACTCGGAAGAATAGTCGCTACCAAGGATGGCTTTGATACGCGCCTCACAGTCGTCCAAATTCTTGTCGTTGTTTAACGCGATGTCTGCCAAATGGTAAGCAGCTTCAGCACACAAGTCGTTGCTACCTTTCGGCATCAACTGACTGTAATAGGTCTTTGCTGTGTTTAACTCATTGAGTGCCAGCGCAGAATTACCAGCAATCAGCAATGCCTCCGACAACAAATCCTGATCAGATTGATTAGATTTGATGATATTCTCCGCACTGGTAAGCGCCGCGCGGTACTCCTTCATGAAGTAAGCACAACGCATCGCGCCGTTGTTAGCATACACCAACTCGTCCTCGTTCGTTGTGTTTTCCATCAGCTTGTTGAAATAGGTCAACGCCTTGGAATATTTCTTGTCATTATATAATATAGAAGCCGCTTTGTGAAGCGCAGTCACGTTGTATTCCGTTTTATACTTCTTGATAATAACCTCATAATCAGCCAATGCGTCGTCATAGCGTCGCATGCCATACTCGCATTCACCCTTGTAGAAGTGCGCCTTGGCCACGAACGAGCCGTTCGGGAACTGACGAATGTAGTCCTGACAAGCAGCAATGGAAGCTTCGCAGTCGCCGCGGTTGTATTTGGTCTCTGCCGCCTTGAACGCAATGGAATCTTGACGGTCGGCGGAAATGTTCATGTTCTTGGAACGTACATAGTCGAAAAATTCGCTGGTGTTGCCGTTTTCCGTGTAGATGGTCTCCAAGTTTGCCAATGCATCCTTGGCTTCTTGAGATCCCGGGTAAGTTTCCACCACATACTTGTAAGTCGAAATAGCCATTTGCGGGTTGTCGCTGTTCAAGTAGGCTTGCGCTAAACGGGTGTGCGCCTGACGAATATACGGACTCCTCGGGTGATTTTTGATAAACGACTTGTAAGCGGAAATTGCACTCGCATAATCATTTTGCGTATGATAGGTCACTGCCAAGTCATATTCCGCATCATCCTTATAGCTTGTATTTGGATATGTCGTTAACAATCTATCCAACGTTTGGATTTTCTTGCTGTTATTCTTCTGATATCCATAACATTTTGCCAACTGATACACCGCATAATCCGCATTCGACTGTCCTAAACGTTCGCATTGGTCGTAATATTTGATAGCATTAGGCAAATCCAGCTGCATAAAGTAGCAGTCAGCCAGTCTTGCCGATGCATCCGCTTGTATATCAATATCTTCCGACTTTTTAGACTTGTTCAGATAGGTTTTGAAATGATTGGCGGCATCTTTATAACGTTTCAGTTTTAATGCTGCATAACCCAATGAGTAATAAGAATTTACGTAATATTCATTGGAAGAAGCCTTGTCTGCATTCTGATAGGATTGAAGAGAGTAATAGGCATCCTTAAATTGCTCGTTCCGGTATTGCGCTTCGCCCTTCCAATACATGGCATCCAAATGGATTTTCTTATCCGAAGGAGAAGCCAACGTTTTGTTTAACAACGTGATAGCATCTTTATAATTACGATTATTAATCAACTCCAAAGCACGGTTAAATGTGCAACGTTGATAGGCTTTCAAGATAGCCGGACTCTTGGATTTGAGTTTCTCGATGGAACTGATAGCAGCCTGGTAATTCTTGGTAGAAAGATAAATCCGCGACAGGTAGTCGGCGGCCTCCTCACTATGGCTGGCGTGCGGATACCGGTTCAAGTAATCCTGCAACGCCTCAATACCGTTGTTGAAGGGGCTGGTGGAAGTTTCGCACTGCAGTTTCGCATAGTTGAAGAGGGATTCTTCCTTAATTGTAGGATCGAAATCATATTTAGAGGCCACTTTGAAACTTTGGGAGGCTAGCGTACGTTGTCCAGTCTTCATATAACAGTCGGCTATAAGGAAATAGCACTGCTGGGTCATCTGGTCGGGATTGTTGTCGTTGGCAGCATGCGAGAAATCCGTAATGGCCTCGTTGTAACGTTGCACACGGTAATCTGTGAAACCCATAGCAAACCAATCGTTTCTATCAAGTGTTATCAGATTGTTTTCCTGCAACTTAGCAAACTGATCCGCTGCCTCTTCATACTGATTGAGATTATAGTTGGAAAGGGCTTTGCAGCGTACCATTTGCGCCTGATTATTGTCCTTTGGCTTGTCAATATCGGGTGCAACTTGCAGTACTTCGTCGTATTTCCCATCTTTGAAATAGATTTGAGTTAGGAAGTAGGGCACCTCGTTCTTGAAATCGGGATTGTCTTTCAAGGTAAGGAAGTCCTCCAATGCCGCTTCATACTGTTCGGATTGGTAAGCCATGCAAGCAAGGTAGTAGGTGCTGCGCTCTTTATAAGGTCCTTCCTCCTCGCGCGCCTTGCGGAACATCATCTTGGCATTGTCGAAATCTTCCGTCATAAAGTAGGAATAGCCTTTTTTGAAGTGATATTCCTGTACATTTTCGGGTTGAATTTCCGATTCATAAATTTCATCGAACTGGGCGATGGTTTTCTTGTAGTTCTTGCGGGCGAAATAGAAGCGACCCAAGTAGAACCGAGCTTCGGGCACGGAAGTGTGCACAGGATAGCGGTCGATGAAGGTCTGCAGCAGGTAGCCAGCATCCTGATTATCGAGTTTGGCCGCGCACACGCCTTGATAGAAAAGCGAGTTGGTCTTCAAGTCATGCTGCTTATCTTCGGTGCTTTCATATACATATTTAAAGTATTGTTGCGCCGAACCATACTTCTCTTTGTTGAACAAATCCACCGCAGTTTGGTATTCATAGAGCGGCGATTTAAAATTTTCTGTCCGTTGTGCAGAGGCCGGAAACACGGCGCAAAATGCAGTCACAAACAACAACAGACTAACTTTGAATATTTTCATATATCAGCTGATTATAAACCTATTTTACAAACGAACAAAAATACAACTTTCAAAAGGGTTTTTTATTGTTATAAAAATTACTTATAAACAGCGAATTTTTAATTTTTCAGCATGGTTTGTTTTCAGTCCATAATACTAGATTTTGACCAACCCTAAAAAATTTGTATCTTTGCCGCTTCCTTTTAATCTCACGAAAAATGAAATTATCACCGGAAAAAAGAAAGGATATTATCAAAACATACGGACTTATCCTCTTGGGCACGTTCATCATGTCCATTGGATTTGTGGTGTTTATTTCGCCACTCAAACTCGCACCCGGCGGCGTTTATGGTATCGCCATTATTCTCCACCACCTCTTCAACTTCCCGATCGGTCTCTCCGGCATCTGTCTGGATTTGCCGTTGTTGCTCATCGGTACCCTATGGCTGGGACCTAAGTTCGGGATGAAAACGCTCGTCGGAGTCATCTCTTTACCTGCTTTTATTTCCTTATGGGAGAAGATTTATGGCTATGCGCCACTGATTCCTCTGGCTAACGACCCCATGACCCCTGACCCTTCCGCCTCTTTCATTATCGCCCTCTGCGGCGGCGTAATTATCGGTATCGGTTTGGGACTGATCTTCAAAACCCGCGCTACCTCTGGCGGCACCGATATTATCGCCATGATTCTCGGCAAATACATCAAACACATTCCCCTTGGCACATTGCTCATCTGCGTCGATTCCACCATCGTGCTCATCGCTTTGGTTGCTTTCAAAGACTGGACCATCCCATTGTACTCATGGTTAGTGATTTACGTGACCGGCGTCGTTATGGACAAAGTCATCGCAGGCTTCCACTCCAACAAAGCTGTGCTCATCATCTCCGACCACTATGAAGAGATTCGCCAACGCATCTTTGATGAACTCGACCGCGGCGGTACCTACCTCAACGGCGAAGGAATGTACAACCACGACGAAAAAAAGATTATTTTCACCTCCATTTCCCGCAAACAACTGCCGGTGCTCATCCATTTCGTCCACGAAATCGATGCCAACGCTTTTGTCACAATATTAGATGCCTCTGAAACGTTAGGATATGGATTTAATTCTTTAAGAGAAAAAGCATTAAACTAAAAATATGAAGACTAAGGTAATTGAAGTACTCAATTCAATATATGACCCTGAAATTCCCGTAAACATCTGGGAATTAGGGTTTATCTATAAATTAGAAGTCAACCAGAATAACGATGTTTACATCTTGATGACCCTTACCGCACCCAACTGTCCAGTGGCGGAAAGCTTGCCAATGGAGGTGCAAACGCGCGTGCAGATGATTCCTGGTGTAAACAAAGTGGTGGTGGATGTCACCTTCGACCCGCCGTGGACGATGGATTGCATGACCGAAGCCGCCAAAATGGAACTAGGACTTCTGTAAATTCCGATTAATATATTCAAAACAATATTTCAAAACTCAATGGAAAAACAAGACAAGTACAACGCTTTCAGTCTGTTACAATTTATGTGGAAGTGGCGTAAGTGGCTACTCATTGTATGTGGCGCAACATTTCTCCTTTCTGCAGCCTGTTCCTTTTTAGTACGCCCGCGCTTCAAATCCACGGCCATGATTTATGCCCCGCGCACCAGTTCCGTTTCCAAAATCCTCCTGAACGAGCAAAACTACAACGAACGTCTGGAAATCAAGGCTTTAGCTACTGTAGATGAAACCGAGCAAATGCTCCCATTCCTCAATGCCGTGGCTATCAAGGACTCTCTCATCGAGAAATACAAATTGGCTGAATATTATAATATAGACGTCACCAAAAAAGGTGGTCAAACGAAACTGTACAAAACCATTCGGAACAATATGACCATCAAACGCACGGAATACGGCGCTATTTCAGTCTCCGTAAGCGACTGGGATCCGCAACGCGCTTACCAGATGACCCTTGACGTAGTACGTTGGCTGGACACAATCAAGAACCGTGTAGAACATGAACGCGCTGAAGCTGCCTACATTATCTTGCAAAACCAATTGGATTCCGTTGAACGCGAAATCGCTGCAATTAACGACTCCATCCGTGCCCTCATGGCACATGGTGTTTTCGATGTGAAGACCCAGAGCGAACGTCTCACACAACAGTATGCTATCGCTGCCGCACAAGGCAACACCGCAGCAATGCAACGCATTCAGAAAGAGCAAGATACTATCGCTAAATATGGTGCTCAGCTCACTTCTTACCAAGATTTGGAATACAACTTCAGCAAATATTACGCTCTTTGTCAGCAGAAAATGTTGGATGCCAAGATGGACATGACCACCATCATGCCGGTGAAGTTTGTCATTGACAATCCTTTCCCTGCCGACAAAAAATTCTATCCCAAGAAATCGCTGATCATCGTGATTTCCACTTTGTGCGCTTTCATTCTGACGATGATTGTTCTTCTTTTTATTGAAAGAATTGAAAACCAGTCTAATAGAAGAAATACAGCAGCTGATACACAAGATATCTAAACGGCAGATTATTGGTTTTATAATCGCCATGGCGCTTGTGTTGGGCAACGGCTATGCTATCATTCGGGAATTTCCTCTGTTCCAGTTGATTACGGTAGCCTTGCTAGGCGTGTATATTGTCTTCTTCCATGCCGACATCGCCATGTATCTGCTGGCATTCAGCACCCCTTTCTCCATCATCTTCAGCAGTAAAGACATCCAATTAGGACTTTCCTTACCCTCTGAGGGACTGATGATTATGCTGACTGTCATCTTCTTCGCCCGTATCTTGTACGACTTACATTATAACCGTGAGCTTTTAAAACATCCTATCTCCATTGCCATCTTGGTTTACCTCGGCTGGATGTTCATTACCTGCTTGACGAGCGTGCGACCGGTGGTTTCTCTTAAGTTTTTTGCCTCCAAAATCTGGTTTATCACCTCCTGTTATTGGTTTTTCCTTCAAATGTTGGAAGACGACATGAAAAATGCCGTACGATACTTTAACTGTTATGCGGTGGGACTCGCCATCATTGTGATTATCACCACTTATCTGCATGCACTCAGCGGTTTCGATGAGCATTACGCCCACTACGTGATGTCGCCATTTTACAATGACCATACGGCTTATGGTGCTGCGTTGGCTTTTATGCTGCCCTTTACCGTTGGGTTTTTCTTCCTACCTGACAACAAGTTACATCAAAAAATCTTTTATATTGTCATCTCTCTGATTTTGGCAATGGGGTTCTATTTGTCCTATAGCCGCGCCGCTTGGATCAGTCTTGTGCTGGCCGTCGGTGTGCTGATTATCCTCAAACTGCGCATCAAACTGTCGTGGCTGATTAGCGGCGGGTTAGTAGTCGGCGTGCTGCTCTTTTTCTACGCTGACGACATCCTCTACAAGATGAGCCGTAACAGTCAAGATTCTTCCGGCAACTTCGTGGAACACATCCAATCCATGTCGAATATCAGCACTGATGCTTCGAATATGGAGCGCATCAACCGTTGGACAGCCGCTTTCAAGATGATAAAGGAAAAACCTGTTTTTGGCTGGGGACCAGGTACTTACCAGTTTGAATACGCTCCTTTCCAAGTGGGTTATTACCGAACCATCATCTCCACCGATTTCGGTGACGGCGGCAATGCGCACAGTGAATACATCGGGCCGTGCGCCGAAACCGGCATCTTCGGAATGCTCACCGTACTTGCCATCGTATTTGTATTTCTCTACTATGGCATCACCACATACATTTATGCAGAAGATAAAACACTTAAAATCATTGTTTTATGTGCGACATTGGCCTTGATTTCCTATTATTCTCACGGCGTTTTCAATAATTTCCTGGACACGGACAAACTCTCCGTGATTGTATGGGCGGCCATCGCGGTCATCACCGCCAGCAACATCAAAAACAAAAACAGTGAAACCCTCCAGGCTTCTTAAGGAAGCATTTTGAAATATTTTTTAACCTAACACGGACGCCATAACATTATGTCCCTACAATCAATATGGATGCCATGATATGACATCCCTACAATCAACCTCTAACCTTTTAACCCTAAACCCTAAACCTTAAACCTTAAACCCTAAACCCTCACACCTCCTTCATCGCCTCATCAAAGCAGTGGCGGCAGAGCGGTTCGTAGGCATCTTTCTCGCCTAAAAGGACTTGCTGTTCGTCGGGAACGATGCGGTAGGAGAAATGCGCGAGATCGCCGCAACGCGTGCATATTGCATGTTGTTTGCTGACATACTCTGCCACAGCCATCAGTTTGGGCATCGGTCCGAAGGGTACCCCTTTGTAATCCATATCCAACCCGCTGACTATCACACGAATACCTGCATCTGCCAACTTATTGCACACATCCACAATACCATCATCAAAAAACTGGATTTCGTCAATGGCCACCACTTGCACATCATTCATATTAATATATAGAAGGATTTCCGAAGAATTGTTGACGGGCGTGGAAACACGAGAATTTTCATTATGGGAAACCACTTCCGTCTCATCATACCGCGTGTCAATGGCAGGTTTGAACAATTCTATCTTCTGATTGGCAAATTCCGCCCGACGTATACGGCGCAACAATTCTTCCGTTTTTCCGGAGAACATAGACCCGCATATCACTTCTATCCAACCTTTTTTATGATTCCTACTCGCTTTATTTTCTAAAAACATCTCTATCTAATATGTATAAATTTCGTATTTTTGTGCGCTTTTTTCGAGTGCAAAATTAAAATAAAAACCATTAACCTGATATAAAAATTGCAAAAAAATGAATGAAGCCTATCAAAATTTGTCGGAATTGATGGATAAATGGCTATCTGACAGTTCGAAAGAGATAAAAATGGCACGCATTGAAAAAGATATTCTCCTTGAAAAGATGAGAAAACTTTACGTGCTTATTTCAAATATGGAGACTGAGGAGTATGCCGCTCCTATCGAGCAACCCGCTCCAACACGACCGGCAAAGCAATATACGCCTGCCAAAACTCTGGAAGAGGACATTGAACTGTTCCTGGATCCTGAACATGAAAGCTATCATCCAGTAGAACAGGAACTTCAAAAGATTGCCGATGAGATTGAAGAGGCGCAAGCACAGCCTGCTCCTAAGTCTGAACCCACTCCCGTTGCGCCAAAACAACAAGAAAAACAAGACGATATCTTCGATGAAGTAGAAGAGAAAAAGCCTGTGGATGAGGCAAAAACCGATATTCACGATAACGCCGACGAACTCTTTATCGAAACGGATTTCGAAATCAATGTGGCCAATGAAGAGACAGCACCTGAAATCCAAGAAAAGACTGATAATCAAGATAATACAGTAATTATTAAGGGTGAAAACACTGTAAATGAGAAAATTGCGGAAGAAGAGGTGGTTCCAGAAGAGGACAATCACGAAGAGGATGACATCCTGCAATTCATTCCGCCGAAGAGTGCGCCTACGCAACCTCAACCTACTCCAGCACCGGCATCAAAGCCCGAACCCATCATTCAAAGACCCCCACAACGCTCTCTTAATGACCTCTTCAACGAAAAACGCGAAGACCACTCCATTAGCAGCCAATATCAACGTGCTAAAGTGGGCGATTTGACCAAGGCGATTTCCATTAACGATAAGTTCATATATATCAAGGAGTTATTCCACAATCGCGGCGAAGATTTCAGTGCTTCTATTAAGTTGCTGAACGAATGCAAGAATATGGAAGAGGCTTTCGACTGCCTTGAAGAACTGAAACAAAAATTCTTCTGGGATTCCAAATCGGATGCTTACCTTTCCTTCTGCGATTTGCTTAGACGAAAATATTCCTAAACAAAATAAAAAAGCCTGCGAAATTTCGCAGGCTTTTTTTATCCTGTAGAGACACGATTCATCGCATCTCTACAATGTGCAACGATAGATTATCAAAGCATTGCGGTGTAAGCGGCAGCATCCATCAGCTCAGCCACTTGTGCGGGCTCAGTCATCTTGATTTTGATGATCCAGCCTTCACCGTAAGGATCGCTGTTCACGAGAGCAGGCTCGCCTTCGAGGGCTTCGTTGAACTCAACGATTTCGCCAGCAACCGGTAACAACAGGTCAGCAACGGTCTTCACAGCTTCGATAGAACCGAAAACTTCGTCTTTATCCAGGGTCTCACCCACAGAGGGGATGTCCAGGAAAACGATGTCACCAAGTTCGTTAGCAGCGTGTGCGGAAATACCAACATACGCAAATTCACCTTCCTCTCTTAACCATTCGTGGTCTTGGGAATACTTCAAATTTTCAGGAATATTCATACGATTAAATTTTATAAGTGATTGATAATTAAACGGTCATAATTTCTTTTTCCTTAGCCTCCATGATCTTATCGACCTTGGTGATGGCTTCGTCGGTGGCTTTTTGAATGTCGCCTTCGAGTTTCTTGATAGCATCTTCCTCTACGCCGTCGTCCTTCAGTTTCTTAGCCTCATCATTGGCAGTACGACGGATATTGCGGATAGCCACTTTGGTTTGTTCTGCATCCTGTTTAGCTTTCTTTACCAGCTCTTTACGGCGTTCCTCTGTCGGAGCGGGAATCACCAAACGGATGAATTCGCCATTGTTTTGCGGGGTAACGCCGATGTTGGCAGCCAAGATAGCCTTCTCAATCACAGGCAGCATGTTACGCTCCCAAGGTTGGATGACAATCTGGTGAGCATCAGGCGTATTCACGTTGGCCACTTGATCAATAGGTGTGGGGTTGCCGTAATAATCGACCTTGATACCGTCCAACATTTGCGGAGAAGCCTTTCCGGCGCGCACTTTCTGTAACTCTTTGTCAAAATGCGTTACAGTCGCATTCATAGAATCTTTAGCTTGTTTCAAGCAGGTTTGTGTATCCATTTTGATATGTTTTAATCTATTAAATTACTGTTATCGTTATCTTCTTCTTCAGAAACTTCTTCGGAAAGGCTTTCGTTCTCGTGACTCATTTCCGCCTTCAACGCCTGAATTTCCTGAATATGTTGTTGATGCAACTTTCTCAGCGAGGAAAGTTCTTTCTCTTTATACGATTTGGTCCACTTATAGACAATCATATAGTGAAGAACCACTGCCAAAGTCCAGACAATCAACACAAAAAGAATAGCTTTTAAGAAAGTAATATCCTCACTGCCTTTGAACAGGAAGTACCAAACCACCCACAAAAAGACGTTGGCAATAAGAAAAATAGCGAAATGAATCTTGAAAGAAGTCCTTCGAGCGGCCATTTTTTCAAGTTTACGCTCTTCTTCTGGTGTAATTTCTGGAATATTTTGATTAATTTCAGCCATAATCTTAGTATAAAAGGGTTCCTATCGGTTCTCCATTCAACACTTTCAGCAAATTACCTTTAGTGTTGGCATCATACACATAGATGGGCATTTTATTGTCCTGACAGAGTGCGAAAGCAGTCATGTCCATGATTCTCAGATTCTTCTGATAAGCATCTGCGAGGGTTATCTCCGTGAATTTCACAGCGTTAGGATCTTTTTCCGGATCTGCGGTATAGACACCGTCCACGCGCGTACCCTTGATAAGCAAGTCTGCTTTGATTTCCAATGCGCGGAGTGCAGCACCAGTGTCTGTCGTGAAGAAAGGATTACCCGTGCCACCTGCCAAGAACGTCACATAACCAGCTTCCAAGGATTCAATTGCCTTGCGCCAAGAGGTTTTCTCACACACGCCTTCGATATTGACAGCCGATAAGACTCTGGCTTTCACGTGCATCTCTTCCAAAACTGCCTGCACAGCCAAAGCGTTGATGACAGTTGCTAACATTCCCATCTGGTCTCCCTGGCGACGTTCGAAACCGGAAGACGCACCTTGCACACCACGGAAGATGTTACCGCCGCCGATAACTACGGCTACCTGTACGCCAGCATCCACCGCTGCCTTGATTTCCGTTGCATAATGTACAATGTGACTGTAACTTACGCCATATCCATCGTCACCTGTCAACGACTCACCACTTAATTTCAACAATATGCGTTTATATTTCATATTCTTAATATTGAGGTTGCAAAAATACAAAAATAACGATTATGCGCCACCAACCTCAATTTTCTGCGAAATGGCTACATATAATTTAACTATTAATTGTTAATTTATTTTTTGACAATTTACATCTTGCTGTATATCAGCGAGAAAAAAATTACACAAAACCCTTGACAACAGGGGATTCTCGTTGTATTTTTGTAGGACAAAATTTAATCACTATGAAAGATAAAAAAGAAAAAAAACTGACAGAAGACGGCAACGAAATGAAACAGGCCGTAGAAAATGAAAAAAACAACAACGCACAAAATGAAGCTCATGAGGAGAATCCTGATTCCAAAACAGCGAATGCAACATCGTGGATACCCTTCATCCAAAAGTTCATTAAAGTGATGATTGCCATTGAGGATTTGGTGGAAGCCAAAAAGACAATGGAGCAGGACTACAATTTTGTTGAATTGATGAAGAAATTCATGGAATGCAAAAAGAAGTACGACGAAGAACACCCCATGGAGATGGAAGAAGTGGACGACGACTACGAATGCGAAGACGAGGATCTGTACGATATTGTAAAAGCGATGAAAGAGAACTTAAAAGCGCACGGCATTCAGGTCAAAGTTCGTAAAGTCACTGATCCTGAGGAGGTTAAGAAATTTGAAAACTTCATGAATGGAACGCAGAAGAACGGTGCTACCAAGACGTATGATGCGTAATGGTGATAACACGTAACGCACGTTGCATCAATCTCCTAAGGAGTACCCGAACTTCTTCATTAGCAATTCGTTATTACGCCAGTCTTTCAGTACTTTGACGGACAGGTCGAGGAAGATATGCTTTTGCAGGAAGTCCTCTATGGACAGTCGCGCATCGGTTCCGAGTTTTTTGATAGCTGATCCTTTGCTACCGATGATGATGGCCTTCTGCGTGGACCTTTCCACGTAGAGGGTCGCGGCTATCCGTATGAGATCCGGTTCCTCTTTGTAGCTCTCCACCACCACTTCCACACTGTACGGAATCTCCTTTTTGTACTGCAGAAGTATCTGTTCTCTAATGAGTTCCGACACAAAGAAACGCATCGGACGATCGGTGAGGGCATCTTTGGGGAAGTAAGGCGGGCACTCGGGGAGCAAAGAAATGATGCGGTCTCGCACCGCTTCGATGTTGATACCCTTCAATGCGGAAATGGCAAAGACATCTGCTTCAGGAAAGATGGTTTGCCAATGATTTTTGGACTCTTCCACCTGTTCTGCGGTATATTTATCCGTTTTGTTGATGATAAACACCACAGGAATACCCATTTTGTTAATTTTTTCGACCAACATTTCGTTGTATTTCGTCTCGCCACACTCGATGAGATAGAGGATGATGTCAGCATCCTGCAACGAATCAGTGACAAAACGCATCATGTATTTCTGCATCATGTATGCGGGATCGAGCACGCCTGGCAGGTCGGAATAGACAATCTGATAGTCATCGCCGTTGACAATACCTTTGATTCTATGGCGAGTGGTCTGGGCTTTGGAGGTCATGATGGAGACCTTCTCCCCTACCAGTTGATTCATGAGGGTGCTTTTGCCCACGTTGGGGTTGCCAATGATATTTACGAAGCCCGCGCGATGCGGGATATTATTGAGGTTTTCCATAGATTCTTAAAGTTTTGATGTAAAATCTTGATGTAGAATAGGTTCTGTATCTTCAGGATCGAAAGTCAGGTAAGTGAAATGTGTCAACCAATCGCCGACATTGAAAAATATGCAATGGGGTGTAAGGTCGTAACGGACAGGCACATGACGATGGGCGAAGATGAAATAATCGACGTCGTTGGAGAGAAGAAAATCACGTGCAAACATGACCTGATGCTCTCTCTCGTCTTGGAATTGTAACGTGCTTTCGTCATGGGATTCTCGACTGCGATGCGAACAGAAACGTGCAATGGAGAAGGCCGTTCTAGGATGTAACATACTGTATAACACTTGATTAGGACGGAAACGGAAGATGTGTTTAATCATCAAATACCTGCGTTGCTTCCCTCCAAGACCATCTCCGTGTCCCACAAAACAACGCCGCCCGTTGATACACATCAACTGTGGATCCGCATAAACCTTGGCACCAAAAAGCTCCTGAAAATAGTCCTCCACCCACATGTCGTGATTGCCTATAAAGTAGTGAATCTGAACACTTTGCGCGTTGAGCTCTTTCAAGAAAGCGAAAAGACGAACATACCCTTTCGGCACAACATCGCGATACTCAAACCAAAAATCGAAGATATCTCCCAACAGGAACAAATGTTGGAGAGGACCTGCATTCTGAATGAGCTGGATAAACATCTCTTCGCGTTGCGCGCTGGGAGCATCCTGCGGCGTGCGGAAATGTGCGTCCGACACGAACAAACAACGTCCGTGCACTTCCTGAAGTTGAGTATGTTTATCGACTTTTTTCACGCGGCAAAAATACGGTTTTCTAGGATATGAATTTGGGTTGCTACCATTTGAAGAAGTGACGCTCGCTGCTGTGACAACCAGCTTCCATAAACGAAATGTATTCCAAGAAAACCTCATCGGTGGTATCTGGAAAATGGAATCCGAAATGCGATGCTATATGGCTGATTTGCTGTAAATTATTGTATTCCAAACAACTGCCAGAATCCGAAACATACTGATGAGGCACTTTGGCGGTGTCGGTGTAGGTTCCCGACAACTCCTCTGGTAAATCAGCGGGGAGAATCACGTCGTAAAGGTCTGCATTTTCGGGGAAATAAGCGGTATGCAATAAGGAGAAATTAGCCTTTTCAAGCTGATTGACAATATCTTGCGGCATATCCAAAAGATTGGCATTCCACAAAAGCACATTGGAGAACCCGTTGATATCGAGGGTGGCAGCCACATCTACAGGCTCAACACAAACCGACGTTTGCAACACATTCTCCATTTTCTGCTGCATCTCTGCGTTCATTTTGTGACCGCCGGGTGCAATATGAGGGAAGATTCCCATGTCGAAAAGGCCCTGAGTGTTAATCTCACGCTTGATGGTCAAGAATCCTGTGGCTGGCTTTGATTGCACATCAATGAGCATACAAAGGTTTTCCAATTCGTGATAGGCCGCCTCTGTCAACCATGCTTCCCACACAATAAATGCAGGAGATGTAATAGAGAGCATATCATCAACAAATTGTTGTATATCAACATCTTGTAAACTGTTTTTCAACAATAAGGCTGCATAATCCTCAGCCTTCAGAGCTTGCTTATACTCCCCATAATTCTTACCCAAAACATCCACATAGATGCCCTTTTCCAAATGGTGCTGAATCAAGTAATAATTGACACTTCTAAAGAAGGCATGGAAGTCCGTAATTTGCAGTGTATCAGCGGTATTAAACCAATATTGCGGCGTATTTGGACA
>Ga0310786_10000425_pt1 | contig 68638 bp, 69 predicted proteins | sample AusTroGonzalo_MG_FD_203881 | JGI IMG/M metagenome (GOLD analysis project Ga0310786, IMG submission 203881) | Bovine rumen microbial communities from tropical cattle in Woodstock, Queensland, Australia - Gonzalo_03 (v2) (version 2) | ecosystem: Host-associated > Mammals > Digestive system >... | reverse complement strand
TCACTTCTCAAATAAGCCTCATAGTTACCTTTTGCAATAGTTTCGTTTTTCATAATCAAGACCTCCAAATCTTTTATCTTTTGTTTACATCTATATTATATACGATAAATAGTAGAAAGTAAATAGAATAATGGAATTGTTTACAATTTGTTCACAATTGCCGGCGCCCGGGCGCGAGGTAAAAGAAATTTGATAATTTAAAGAAAAATAAAGGGCGGATTATAAGTCCGCCCAGTCTGGAAATTCTGCCTCGAAATCTTTTTCCGAAAAGTGATAGTCGGCCACCTCGTTCTCGTAAAGCTCCGCATCTAAAAGTTGCTTTGTTGGAGCATGATAGATGAAAGCTGAGCCAACATCGATCCAGCATTCAGTGAGCTCAGCCTCCCTGAGTCGGAGCCAGCGCTTAGCTTGCCCATATTTTCTGAAACGGCGCGTCTCGAGACGACCACAGTCGTCCATGCAAATAATAACGATAAACGGGTGCTGACCGTCACAAAAACCATTAGTAAAAGCCTCAAAATTCATAATCGATACCTCCATATCATTTTTCTACAATACCATTATAAAGGAAAAATCCAAAAAAATCTATTGACAAATTGCACAAATTTTCAGATCTTCTAGGCTGGAATTTGTGCAGGGTGCACAACGGGCGCCCGGGCGCCCAAATGTCAAATATTTTTTATAACTTTTTGAATTTCGGAAAATGTCAAAAAAATTTTAGGGGCGCCCGGGCGAAAATCAAAGATTTTTTACATTTTCATAAAAAAAGAATCGCCCCGATTTTTTTCGGGGCGACTCTCAACTATATAAAAATTCATCATAATCTTTTTCTGTCCATTCCTCAAAATCACTTTTTTCATACATAATGTATCTTTTCATTTTAGAATCGTAAAAAGTTACGTATGTAATATCATCAAATTTTTTTGTGAGTTTCCGTCTTACTTTATAGGCGGCTTCACAAACATTGTAGGCGAAAACCTGAATTTCGCCGCTGAAATACGTTCCTACCCAAAACTTTTTCATAAATTTTTACCTCCATTTTCTAGGAATCGGGTGGGGCTTAAAACCCCACCCTTTTACTTTTCGTTTATTTTTTTATTGATATTTGTGCATCAGCATATCATATCGAAACAAAACCATTTCATCGGTGTATCTATTTGCATCTTCGCACATTCTTGCGAATTGTACCGTCCAACGGTGTTCAAATCCGAATTTTCGGATAACATTATCAAGCATTTTTTGTCTATCCATTTCAAGCCTCCATTTTTTAGAAAATTGCAAGGGCGTGAAGAGGACTGCCTTTATTTGCAGTCCTCTGGGTCAAAATCATTTGTATATTTGACTTCTTCTGTTTTTGAAAAAACTTCGCAAATTGTTTCAGCATCCTCCACGTCATCCCACATATAGACACCATACGCAGTATCGCAAAAGTCCGTATTTGTTTTTCCAAATCCAAGAAAAATATTGTGTAAAATTTCTGCGGCGTTCGCAAGAGTTTCTCTTTGTTCCTTTGTAAGTTTCATAAAAATTTCCTCCTCCCTTACGGGGAGGGGCTTTTCAGCCCCTCTTTTGTTACTAGTTTATTCCCAATCGTCCCGAGCGGATTCATATTCGTCATCATCCCACAAGCCCTCATCTTCAGGCTCATAGTGCCTTGTGTTCCAATCCGTTGGTTCGTCCAACGGCATCATAGGTTCATTTGTCCACCACATACTTTTTACCATCCTTTCGTAATGGGTAGGCTTCACAGCCTACCCTCAAACCATTTGTACATTTTTCTTGACTTGTCACTTTCAGCGCAAGTTTTCAATTTGATTTTCAAGCCGCCGCCGTTCGAGCCGCCGTGTCCGTGGCTCGACCCTCTGCGTCCTGATGAATCAGCAACCACACTAGCGAATTCGAGCACAAATTCGACATATTCGCTTCGTGTCATGTAATAAACCGTCCGCATGTCGTCGCAGACGTAGGCGAACACTTCAGCCTTATCAACGCTCATATGGTCATATATAGCGTTGAGCGTATCACCCTTGCAAATGGTGGCACGGCTTGACTTCACCTGAATCAAGCCGATGTCACCGCCATCTGAAAAGGGTTTGTTGTCCGCCTTGCGGTGGACACCTGTCAGCACATAGGCTAGCCATTGTTCTTTATGTAGCCCATTGTTAGCATATTCCCTGCCCCACGGCAGGGCGACATCATAAACCCTTTTCAGCATATCATTCACCTATCTTTCTATACAGATTGACAGGGCGGATATGATAACGCCCATCATTAAACAAGACAGGGTTTTCAAGTTTACCCACCACTTCAGCCGAGCCCGCACGGACTTTAGCCATGCAACCCGAGCCTGTCAGGGCTATTGCGTCAGCGACAAAATAATCACCGATTGCGAGTGCCTCAAATGTTACTTTTTCTCTAGCCATAATTCACACCTCACTATTCATCATTTTTTTATACTTCAAGTAGCCGTTTCTATCATACACAATTTTAGAAACCATTCCATAATCAGGAAAGACTACAAATTGGAACTCTATTCCCATTTCTACAAGACAATCAGCCTTTTCCTCTATATCGCAGAAATACTCCGCATCAAAGAAAAACTCATTGTCAGCCTCATAGTATTCGAAACCTAGTGATTCTAGCGTTCTTGGAAAACGTACGTTTTCGCTTTTCACGTTTAAAACATACCACATCATACCATCATCTCCTTTTGAGCAGATTTGTCCCATTGATCTGTCGTTCACCTACTACTTCCCTTGTAGCGTTATCTTCCCTACTAGGTGCGCCTCATGCGTCACTTACCTTTGAAAAGAAAGTATCTTCTTCAATCGGTATTCACTTGTCAAGTTTCTGACCCTCTCGGGTGGCTTCTTTGTTCTTTGTGATTTCATTATAGCAAACTGAAATCATATTTCAACCCCATTTTTGCAATTTGTCCCAAAATTTTTTCATTCCGTGACCTTGCACAAAAGCAACCATGTTTTGTTGTGCAAGTTGCACAAAACGCGCCCGAGCAACCATCAAAGATCTTTGAGAACCCCGAAACCCCTGGAATCACTACGTTTGCCGTCCCGGATCCGCTGAAACCCCGGCGGCTGTAGGGAAAGCGGGCGCCCGCCGCTGGAAACCGCTGGAATTACTACGTTTGCGGTTTTGCCAAAAATCAGGGGGGGTGTATCACGGGAAAAATGTCAAATCTTTTTGACGAAATCCGCGGGCCTGGTACAAACGTACTTTGAACCTAAAATTTCATTTTAGCTTTGAACCTAAATTTTCATTTTCCACTATTTTTCCTCTACCCCTCTACCTCGAAATTTGACTTTTACTCCAAATTTGTATATAATAAATATAGAAACCAAAAAGTATACACCTTTCGTGTATACGAGGAGCGCATAAAACTGTGACTAGATTAAACTTAAATTGGGAAATAACTCTTCGTTCCGATCGCGTTAACTTCGTAAAGGACTACCTTAATGTAATTCCATTTACTCCTACTGAAGACGAACTCGAAACAATCTCAAATTATATACTTTGGGGCAAAAACTCCACTAATGAAAAAGACGGCCCCGCACGTCTCAAAGATGAAGGCGTTTTTCTCGACTCTAAGTGGACCGGGTCTTCTATTGAACTCGAATCTCTCGACGAATTAAAAGAATCCCCAACTTTTAGCGAGAACGACCTACGTCCTCTTGATGCGCCCGCACCGAAACGTACTCGTGAAATTTTCTCACGCAAAGAGGCTCGTGAACTCGCATCACCTCTAGTCCTCGAAGCTCTCGAAGCAATCTGGGACCAAATCGACACAATCGAACTCATCCTTAACTACTACGAACTAGACCACGGCCGCCGGAAAAATCCACCGCGCCAACAACTCCTACTTCGATTTGAACCCGAAAAAATCGAATTATTGCGGGCTCGCGCCTCGACGCTTTCTCAATTCAACTACTTCAAACTCAAACACCAATTAGTTGAACTGCGCCAGCAACAATATACTTACCAGGACTCATATAAGCATACTATTATTCCTTTGAAGATGCGGCCCTATCAAGAAATGGGTACTCCTTCAGAATTCGGAGCAGACATTTCAATTCTTCCACTTGGAGTAGTTCGGGTCGAAGGAAAATACGCGAAAACCTTTGGGAAGATTTTTAGAGGAGATAGATTTCCTGAACCAGAAGACTTTTCGCCAGAAGAACTCAACTTTATTAGTCGACTTTTATGGAAGCCGGTCGAGTCTAAGAAGGTTTTTGATTTTGGGAATGAAGAACACTTGTATGAAATGTTTGGAATTTGGAAGGATTTGGAAGATCAGGCTGTAGAGTCTGAATCAACTCGTCTTTTCCTGGAGACCGCAAAAATCTATATCCAATTGGCGCACTTAGACCCGAAGGAAGAACTCATTTTAGAGTTGAAAATAAAGGGGAAGAGTAATCAGGAAATCCAAGATGCGGTCCTTCGTAAGTACGGGCATAAATATCAATTAAATTATATTTCAACCTTATATTGTAAGAAGATTTTGGGGAAGATCAGTGAGGCCGCAAGATTTCATAGAGAAGTTTGCGAGAATTTGAGCTTTCCAGAGAATTTTAAGAAGTGTAAGGATTGCGGCCGCTCATTATTACTGAATGAGAGGAACTGGATGAAAAGGAAGAGATCAAATGATGGATTTAGTCCTAGATGTAAAAGATGCGAAAAGATTAAAAGGATTGGGTAGAATAGATATGAAAAAGTTGGGAAGAAAAGGCTTTACGTTAATTGAAATGGTTTTAGTTATTGCAATTATTGTAGTTTTAGCTATTGTGGTTTACTTTAGTGTAGTGGATTATTTGAGTGCGGCAAAGAAAGCTACGGAAGAATTGGAAGAGCATATTTCCATTATTGAAAGTGTTTCAGAAGAAGCCGGATTATAAGGCGGCCGCTTCATAAAAAATAAGCATCAAAGGAGACAAACTATGAAATTTAAAATGAGTTTGATGGATAAGTTTATCCAAGAGTTAGGATGCATCAAAGAAACTCCAGTATTCTTGGGAGTTGCGAGAGTCCTAAAGGTGCGGGCCTTTTCAGATGGTGGCGCACCAAGAGCCTTTGTTGATGTATTCTCCGATATGTTGGATGCATTCGATAAAGAAGATAAGAAAAGACAAAAGGAAATTTTAGTACTCTTGCGCAAGGCTAACGAGTGCGGGGAGGAGAAAGATGCCAATAGTACCGAAGATACCGCAGAATAAGTTTTTAACAAAAACTTGTAATAAATGCGGCGCCACCAAGATGAGTGAGGATTTTGCTAAGACTCACTCACCTTTCTATCCCGATGGCTATCTTCCTGTTTGTAATGGTTGTATAAATGCGATGCTCGCAGAGGAATCCTATTCTTGGGAAGCCATAGATAGGATTTGTCAGTATGCGGGCATTCCGTTTATCGTAAAAGAGTGGACTCGTTTAGAGGAGCTAAATGGACAGGATAGAACTTGGGATGCATATTCTAAAGTCTTTGCCCAAGAGTGCTATAGAAACTTCGGTTGGAGTGACTATAACAAGCAATATGAAAAGTTGCGGCAGGCTGGTATGATTGAGGAAGAGATCCCTTTAATTAGTGAAGAACGTCTTAATATGCTTCGCCGCAAATGGGGTTCTAACTATGATGAAGAGCAACTTAACTACTTGGAAGAACTTTATAAAGGACTTATGCTGACGCAAAATATTAACGGAGCACTTCAAGTTGACCAAGCGCAAAAGATTTGCAAGCTTTCACTTGAAATTGATATAAAAATCCGTGCCGGAGATAAGGATATTGATAAGTTCCTTTCCTCTTACGATAAGCTGGTAAAGACTGCGGAGTTCACACCGAAGAACACCAAAAATGCGGTCGACTTTGATTCTTTCGCGGAAGTTGGCCACTGGCTTGAAAAGAGAGGCCGTCAAAATAAATTTTATGATGGCGCCACTCGTGATGTAGTTGATGAAACAATTAAAAATATTGAAAACTATAATCAACGTCTTTATATTAACGAGGGCGGTATAGGCGATGAAATCACACAACGTCTCGCGGCGCTCAAAGCAACCAATGATCTGGAAGATAATATCTATGGTCTGCAAGAAAATTTCAACCTTGATGAATATGATAATGAGGGATATAATTTCGAGACCACAGAAGATTTCCTTACAGATGAGGAGGAATCTTAATTATGGAAGATAAGTTTAAAAATGCCCCACCAGGAGTTATATTACTAAAAGATCCAGATGATTCGACCTTTAAGGCTCGAGAAAGAGTTTACCGAGATGGTATTGAACTGGAAAAGGGTGTGGTTATAACAGAAAGCTGGCTCCAAAAGAATGAAGAGCTTTTGTTTGATAGTTGGAGTACTTTTACTGTATACCCTGATATTTATCTTGATTTAATTAAACCAAAAGACAGCAACTTTAATCTTTTCCTTTATCAGAGATTGTTTTTGCGGGTTTGTATGAGATATACTCATATCTATATTACTGCGGCCCGTGCTACATCTAAAACATTCCTTTCTATTCTTGCAAAGTATTTACAATGTGTATTTCTACCTGGACACAAAGGGTCTATTGTAGCACCTAACAAATCTCAGGCCGCAAAGATTACAAAGCAAAAAATTAAAGAGATTTGGAATATCTGGCCGCTTCTTAAAAATGAATTGATGCCTTCTAATTCAAATGCGGAAGGTGTGGCCGCGAACTTTGGTAAGGACTATGTAGAACTTACATTTAAGAATGGTAGTACACTTACAGTTGTTGGTGCCTTGGACTCAGATCGTGGTATTCGTACTCATGCAACTCTTATCGACGAGGCGCGCGACCAGGATGGTGACGCAATTGCGGAGATTATTCTTCCTCAGATGAACGTGCCTAGACCAACTGCAAACGGACTTGTAAATAATAAAGAAGCTATCAATACTCAAGTTATTTATGCGACATCCGCTGGAATGAAATCTTCTTTTGCATATGGCGCTCTTATTGACTTTTTTGAAGAATCGATTATGGATTCTAAACGCGCTTTTACAATGGGACTAGATTATCGTATTCCTATGCGCGCAGGCCTTATTGCGGAAGCTCACGTAAAGAATCTTAAATTATCTCCTTCTTACAACGAGCAGACGTTTGCGGCCGAGTATATGGGAGTTTGGCTTGGCGGTTCAGAGGACTCTTGGTATAATTATGAGAAGCTTTCTAAATATAGAAAGATTAAAAATCCAGAACGGCATCAAAAATTTAGAGGAGTTCCTAATGTTTTCTACTTAATTTCAGTAGACGTAGGTAGAAGTGCTGGCGGAGATGCTTCCGTAGCAGAAGTCTTCAGAGTTAATGTTCGAGATAACAAATATTTTTCTACTTTAGTAAATATTGTTGTTCTTGGACTCACTGATGAATCTAGAACCTTTACAGGACAAGCAATTGGTATTAAACGTTTAATTGAAGACTACCAACCAAAAGAGGTTGTTATAGACTGTAATGGTCTTGGACTTGGATTGGCGGATGAAATGATTCGAACTCAAACAGATGAATTTGGAAATACTTATCCCGCCTATGGATTCTTTAATAATGATGAATATAAAAGAATTCAGCCAAAAGATGCAGCGAACATACTTTACTGTATGAAAGCAACTGGACCTCTTAATTCTAAGATTCATAGTAATGCGTATACCAGATTAAATAGTGGAATGTGTAGATTTTTAATAACTGAGCAAGAAGCTCGATCTGCTCTATTAGCTACCGAATCTGGTTCAAAGATGCCTTATGAGAAGAGAATTAAGCGCCTAATGCCTCACGAACTTACAACAAAGTTGTTTGAGGAAATGGCTAATCTTCGACTTAAGAAAACAGGACTTGATATTGCGCTAGAACAAATCAATTCTCGTTTCCCTAAAGATAAGTATTCTGCTTTTGCTTATGGACAATGGAGAATCAAAGAACTAGAAGAAGAAGCCTACAAAAAAGTTCAACGTCGCTCCGCCATGGGCGGCCGCAGTTTAGTATTCTTTACGGGAGGACAGTAATCAAATGGATGGAAATGTAAGAACCACATTTGACTTAGATACCTTCAAAAAGGCGCAAGCTGAAATGATTGCCAAAAACGACCAGGCTTGGGAGAGTGGTTATGTCACTCTTCGAAGCCCTCGTTGTCGTGATTATACTTTAGAAGAAATCCAGCAAATTATTGATAAAGGTTCTTTAATTGAACAGCAAAAACTCTCACGAAATTACTTTGACAAAGATGGACTTTACAAGCGTATTATTCTCTATTATGCTACCATCTTAACGTATTCGGGCTTACTAATTCCAAATCCAAGTTTTGGTAAGAAACTCTCCGCTCCACATATCTCGAAACGTTATTATGTGGCATTGGATTACCTTGATAATTTAAATCTTCCAGAAGTAATGACGAGAATGTCTATAAACGCTTTGATCTATGGATGCTATTACGGTATTATTCAGAAACTCACAAAAAACGAGTTCGTTTTATTTGATTTGCCTTATGCATATAGTCGCTCGCGCTACATTGATGTATATGGTAATGAGGTTGTTGAGTTTGACGTTCGATATTTTAATAACATTACAGATCTTGATATGCGTAAAGAAGCTCTGAATACTTATCCAAAGATAGTTTCTTCTTATTATAAGAGATGGTCCGCGGGTAAGGAAAAAACTTCTTGGATAAAGCTCCCTACTGATATAGGTGTTTGCTTTTCCTTCTTTGAAGATGGACGCCCCTTATTCCTCAATGTAATTCCCTCAACGATTCAGTATGATGATGCTGTTGATACAGAAAGGGAACGCGAGCTAGAGGAAATCAGAAAAATTATCGTTCAAAAGATTCCTCATTTAACTGATGGTCAACTTTTGTTCGAGCCAAGAGAAGCCGAGGAAATTCACAAAGGTACTGTCGGTATGATGAAAGGAAATAAAAATGTTTCCGTTCTGACAACTTATGCTGACGTAGACGCAATTCTATCAAAAACCTCTGCCGACAACGTATCATCAACTCTTGACAAAATGTTACAAAATGTGTACTCTCAAGCAGGAGTAAGCGCGCAGATCTTTGCTCCTTTGGGAAGCCAGGTTTTGTTAATTTCTATCACAAACGATATGTCATTGATGATGATTCTTGGAAACAAGTATTCACGTTTCTTTACCAAAATCCTTAATAAGCTTTTTGCTAATGCAAACGTAAGTTTTAAGTACACCTTGCTGCCTATCAGTTACTACAATAAGAGTGATGTTATTTCTGACTCTTTGAAGCTTGCACAAAGCGGTTATAGTTTCTTGTTACCAGCACTTGCTTCTGGAATTAGTCAAAAAGAATTGATGAATGTTAAGTCACTTGAGAATGATGTATTAAAACTTCCAGAATTGCTTATTCCTCTCTCATCTTCTTATACTCAATCTGATAAGGGCCCAGGCGCGCCAGAGAAGAAACCAGAAGAAAAGTCAGATAAGACAATTCAAAATGAAAACGCAATTGACCACCAAGGTCAGGGAGGCTCTGATGAATAAGAATCAAATGGAGTTTCCGATTAGTATCTATGGTTCTATGGAGAAATTTAACGATACCTTGTCTAAGGCTCGTTGTAGAATCTTCTATAAAGGTAAAAACCGAAACGGAACTTATATTACCGACCAGTTTGCGGAAGAACTAATTTCTACACTTCACTATGTACCAGTGAAAGGAATCTACGATGGAAAAGATTATACCGATCATGGGCAAAAGCGTAGTGAGGGCCAGATTTATGGTATTGTGCCGGAGACCAACAACTTCGCTTGGGAAAACCATGTTGACGAAGATGGCGTAGAAAGAACATATGCTTGTACAGATGTTTATCTTTTTACGGCTTTGTATCCAGAAGCCTCCGAGGCCATCGGAAAAGGACAATCAATGGAACTTTATGAACCTTCATTAAGTTATCATTTTTCTATCTATGATGGCCAAAGATATGTCGAATTTGAGCATGGTAGTTTCTTGGGACTTCAAGTTTTAGGAGATAATGTAGAGCCGTGCTTCGAAGGAGCATCATTCTTCTCTCTCCAGCAATCTATTGAAGATACGATCCAAAAAATTAAACAATATAGTAAAGGAGGAGAATCGGAAATGAAAATCAATTTCAAACTTTCCGACGATCAGAAGTATAGTGCAATTTGGAACCTCTTGAATTCCGAATATAATGAAGAAAACGACTTCAGTTGCACTTATTCTGTTGGTAAAGTTTTTGATGATTATGCTCTTGCTTTCAACCTTGAAAGTGGGGCTTATGAAAAAGTTTATTTTACCAAGAACGAAGAAACAGAAGAGTATAGTCTCGGTGAGAAGGTTCCTGTTTGCGTATATGACGTAACAGAATCTGAAAAGCTTACAGTTGATGCTTTGCGCGCCCTCAATGGCGATACTTATGAGTTGGTAAATGAAAATCTTACCAAAGCAGAAGAAAACGCAAATTCTTGTGCAGAATTTAGCACCAAAATTGAAGAGCTAAATGAAGAAGTTTCTACTTTAAAATTGGAAGCAGAAAATGCACAAGCTAAAATTACTGAGATTGAATCCCAGTACACTGAGGCCCAGGCGCAGATTTCTGCTCTTACAGAAGAAAACGAGGCTTTAAAAGTTTATAAGAAGAGCGTTGAGGACCAGTCCAAGGAAGCTGTGGTGGCTGAGTATACCGACAAACTTTCCGAAGATGTACTTAATGCATATAAGGCCAAGTTTGATGAATATACGGCAGAAGAACTCGATATGCATCTTGCTTATGAATTTAAAAAGGCGAACGCTTCTGTATTTACACAGGCCCCTAGTGGCCGCATCCCGAAGGACAATCCTGGTCTTTCTGGAGTCGAGGAATTTTTGGCCCGTTATAAAATTAATTAATTGGAGGTTTGTATAATGGCTACCACAAGATTAACTATTGACGGCTATGGTCAGATTGAACTTAACAATGTGGCTTTCCGTCGTGACGGTCGTATCGAAGCTCAGTGCGCGCCAGACTCTTCTGCTTTTGCTAGCAACAAAGTAGAGAATGGTATGCTCCTTGCAGTCGATAACGTAACCCGTACAGTAACTGTTCCGACAGATGACTCTCTTCCGATTGCTCTTAACTATTCTACAGAGCACATTTATGATGAGAGAACACCTGGTTTGAAGAACTTCGCTCTGAATGGAACCGATGATTTCTATCCACGTCTTGGATATCTTGCAGTTGGCGATAAGTTCACAACTAACTGTGTTTCTTATGATTCCGCTGTAGATTCCGCTTGGGCAACTGAATCTGCTTTCATCAGTGCACTTGCATCTTATGCGACAACCGCACTTTATGGCGGTATCGGTAGTGATGATGGTTCTATCCTCATTTCTGCTAGTGCTCCTACACAGGGTCCTAAGCTTCGTGTAGTTGCAAAGACAACAATGCCGGATGGTACACTTGGTGTTAAGTTCCAAGTTATCACAGATTAATTAAAGGGAGGGTTTAATTGATATGACTATTAAAGAGTTAAAAGAGATTGCCCTTCATGCGGCAAAGGGTACAATTCCAGCTACATTCACTGCTAATGGTGAAAAGGCTAGTAATTATGATGTTAATGCTGCTTTCGTTGATGGTTTGAGAGAACTTGCTGGTTCTTACAACCAGTTCATGAAGAACCGTTATGATATCTATGATATCATTATTGAAACTATCGATCAGATTATGCCTAAGGACGTAACCGCTGCTCTTAGTCCGTTTGCTGAAATTCAGCAAGTTGGTCAGGGTCAGAAGGCTATCTTCAAGCAGAAGGTAGGTAGAGCTCGTGCTAAGCAGTTCCTTACCCAGGTTGGTCTTTCTGGTGTATACGAGACATTCCGTCTTGACACCAAGACTTTCGAACTTGGCGGTCATGCAGTAGGTGGTGCTGCTACTATCGACTTCGAGCGTATGCTTGATGGTGCAGAATCTCTTGCTGAGGTTGTTCAGGTTATTACTGAAGGTCTTACAAATGCCGTATTCGTAGAGGTTACTAAGGCTCTTCGTGCTGCTTTTGGTGCTACTGGCGTTCCGCCTGTAAACCGTAAGACTTCCGCAAGTTTCGAAGCCGACAAGATGGTTGCTCTTATGAGCGTTGTTCGTGCTTATGGTAACCCGATCATCTTTGCACCGCCGGAGTTCGTTGCCGCGATGGGTGCTGATGCTATCGTTCCTATTACGTCTTATGGTACACCGGCTGCTGCTGGTATCCAGGGTGTTTACTCTCCGGATGATATCGAAGCTATTCACAGAACTGGCTTCATCAATATCTTCCGTGGCGCTCCGATTGTTCAGATCCCTCAGTCTTTCGTAGATGAGAACAATGTAGACACTTACGTAGATCCTCAGCTTGCTTATGTTCTTCCTGGCGGACAGGAGAAGGTAGTTAAGGTAGTTCTCGAAGGTCCGACAATTATGAGAGACTTTGAAAACCGCGATGGCTCTCTTGAAGTTCATGCTTACAAGAAAATGGGCTGCGCAATCCTTACTTACTACAACTGGGGTATTTATAAGAACACTGGCATTGCCCAGACTTACAAGAGCCCATATCCGAATCTTTGATAAGATTTAATCGCTAATCCGTGGGGGAGGGGATGTTCCCCTCTCCCATATTTTTAATATAAAAGGAGTTAAAGGAGAATTATTATGGCAAAAGTTAATGTAACTAGTTTAGCACAGGGAGAAGTTAGTGTATTTGATCCTACTATCCCATTCCGTGCCTCTTGGCCGGCTAAGGGCGCAACTCGTCCTATCGAAGAAGAAACAATCCAACAGTTGATGTTTAACCAGGGTTTCGTCTATATGATCGAAACTGGTATTCTCTATATCGAAGATATGGATGAAAAGAAAAAACTTGGTATTGAACCAGAAGATGCAACAGAACCCGTAAATGTTATTGTTCTTAGCGATCAGGATAAGAAAAAGTTTATGACTGTTTACGGACTTGACAAGTTTAAGAAGGAACTTGTAAAACTTTCTGTTGAACAGGTTAATGCTCTGGCAGATTACGCAATCGAGAATGAAATTGCGGACTTTGAGAAAAGTGAAGTACTGAAGAAGGCTTTGAGCAATCTTTATGAAAAGGATGTTATTAAGGCTATTCAGTTGAAGAGGGCAAACAAGGAGGGCTAATAAATGACGCCTTTTGATACAGTTTACTCTGCTTTTTTAAGTAAGATACTAGATGATGAGTGGGATAACTGGCTAGAAGAAGAAATTGAAGATGACTTAAACAAGCTTCTAATGGATGCCGTTTCTAGATTTAAGTTCCCGCGAATTTCATTGGAATATACAGAAGAGGGTTTTGTTGAAACCCTTGGAAATGAAGAAATTCAGATTCTGGCCACTTATATGAAGTGCGCGTGGCTAGATCGAAACATATTAACTTGGGAAAATGTTAAGCCTCTTTATATTGAAAGAGACTTTTCACAAGCAAACTTAATTCAAAAGTTTAAGGACTTGCTAGAAGTAGAGCGTAAAAACGCGGAAAAATTAGAGGCAAACTATTATCGCACAAGCGAAAAGAAACAGCCTTTTGATTATACAGTTCTAGCGAAACAAGATTTTTGATGGCTTTTAAAGAAGTAAGAGAAGGCTATAACAATAAGTTAAAAAATAAATTGTTTGGCCTTTTATGCGAGCGCGAAAAGAATGGAGAATGGGAGTCTTTCCTAGACTCCATCCTTATCGAACTCTCTGGTTTTCCCGAGGAAGAACAGACCATTAATTATTTGGTTCTTGTTCGAAAAATTAATGCACTTCGTTATCTTGACTATAAGTATTTCAGAAAGACGGTATTCGATTGTATGAGCTTACTGTCAGGGGATAAGGGTGATAATAATGGAATACTTTGATCTTTATAGAAAAAGACTCCACAGATTTGGAGAAGATTACCAGTCCCGCATACAGAATAAAAGAGAAAGAGAATTTCAACTCTATCTTAATAAATCTGTATATCGGGTCGAATTTGAATATGGGGATCAGATTGAAGTAGGAAGTTTTGAAAAATACCGTCAAAATGACACTAAAACCCTTCATTACTTACTTACCCGCGAAGATTTGAATATTCCTAATGGAAAAATTCTTTTCATTCCTGATAAAGATAATATACGAAAACCTTGGATGGTTTACTATCTTGAAGAAATAAAAGCAAGTGGTTATAATCGTTATGTGATGCTTAGAATGAGTCACTTCCTAAGATGGACAGACCGCTCAGGTACAGAAAGAAGTTCGTTTGCCTATCTTTATGGTCAAGAAGATAATATGCTTAAAGATGAATTAAAATCTCGAAGCAGAATGGATACTGTTTATGCAGAGAATTTGAAGAGTAGTTTCTTTATTTTACCAAAGAATCAATATATTAAAAAGGATGACTACTTAATTGTAGGCAAAGATCCTTTTGAAGAATATTATCGAGTTACTGGTTATGATATTCAATCTAGTGAAGGTGTTGAATACGTAACTATTGACCCTATTTATGAATATGATTTAACGCCGCCGCCAGAGCAAAAAACAACTGATAATCCCGCAGAGTTTTATTGGTTAAATGGCGGAAAAACAGAATAAGGGGGAGCCAAAATGATACGTAATCTTGTTGAACTTGGTCCTAACCTTCAGAAAGTAATGAATCGTCTTCTGGCTAATCAGAATCTTTTGAAATATCTTTATTATACTGATAAAGATCCTCTTAGCCATGAGGACCTTACACAGAAGCAAATCCAAGAAGAGATTTTTGAAAAGCAAGTTAAAATTGTACCTAGAGTTGGGCCGAAAGAGGATGCAAAAAGCCTGATTAGTTTGCGAGTTGTTCATGGACCATCAGACCCGCAAAACGCAGAGTTTAGAACTATTGTATTAGCAATCGAAGTTTTCGTTCCTTTAACTCAATGGTTTATAAAAAGTGAAAATTTGCGCCCGTTCTGTATTATGGGGGAAATTCAAGAATCTCTTAATGGAAAGATTGTTAATGGATTAGGAAAAATAACTGGTGGGAGCTTTTCACTAAACTTTTTAACAGAAGAAATTTCTTGTTACGAGATGGAATTTAGATTTACTGAATATGACTGATACTGCTTCTATGTTCTTTTTGGGTTATCCAAAAGAATTTAAGAATATCTGTCTTGTTTACCCACCAAAAGTTAAAGACGTTATTAGTTATGAAAATTTTCATGTTTGCGTGCGGTCTTTGACCTTATCCCAGGAAGAGATTGAAGATGAATATGTAAAGGCCAATCTTGAAATAGATAAGTTACCAACACCTTTTGAATATTTGCTAATGAATGCTTTATACAATCTTTCCTTCAGAAAAATCGTTGAAGATGCTTTTAGTATTATAACACACGAAAAGATACTATTTCTTTTTGATAAGAAAATGATTGCTATTGGTGATCTTCGAGAAGTAAAAAACGTTGAAAAGTTGCGAATGATGAAGGAAGAGGATTATTTCGATTTTCAAAATTTAGTCAGAGAAGCACTGGGCGGAAAGGCAATAGAGCCGCCAAATCCTAATGAGGACCCGCGCATTAAAAAAATGAAAGCGAAAATGCGTTATCGTGATGCTGTAAAGGCTAAACAATCCGCAAAGAAATTGGATTTTAAATCAACTTTGGCTTCAATTTCTTGTATGGGTATGGGTCTAAACCCACTTAATATTGGAGAGTTAAGTTACGCCTCAATTCCGACCTTAATCGGTATTTATCAGCAAAAAGAGAAATACGAAATAGATGTGGATAGTCTATTGGCGGGAGCGGGCAAAAAAGTACACCCTGTGTACTGGATCAAAAACTTGGATGAATAAAAAATTTTAGGAGGATTCAAAATGGCTAGTATTTTGGATAAATATGGTATTAAGGAAGTTGCAGACGTTACTTTCTATACTATTGACAAAAACACCGCTAAACCTAAGCTCCCGGTTCTTTACCTCGATACACTTAAGGTTTCTACTATTGAGCAGACCGCTGAAAACGTAGAAGCTAGAGGTGGTAAGGGTAATGTTGCTCTTGTATCTTGGGACTATGGTAAAGAGATTAATGTAACTCTTGAAGATGCTCTTTTCTCTGCTAAGTCTATGGCTCTTATGTTTGGTAATGGTAATGCTACTTCTACAAGCATTTCTTTGATTAGAACTGTTGAGTGGAAAGCTGAAGGAACTGGTGATGCATCAACTGCTAAAAAGCCTTCTACTTATAAGATTGGCGATAAGGAATATACACTTCCTTCAGATGCTCTTGATTACGCAGAAGACGCAAGTGCTGATGATTCTTCTCAGGCCGTTACTTCTTATGTGACTGGTAAGAGATACTTCTCTGTATTCAACGTAAATGCCGTAAATGCTGGTGTAATTGAAATTTCTGCAAGTACATTCCCTGGTACGTATTATGTTACTGGTGATACATTTGCTAGATCTGCAATTACTGGTGAAGACGAGTTCTTCCAGTTCATCATTCCGAAGGCAAAGGTTGCTGCTGAGAACACAATCACTCTTGAGGCTGAAGGTGATCCTTCTGTATTTAACCTCTCTCTCAGAGTTCTTCGTCCTGACGACGGTGTTATGATGAAGCTTGTTAAGTACGAGATGCCAAATAGCTGATTGTAACAAATTAGTATTTATTAAGGATGGTGGAGGCTCCGGTCTCCACCATTTTTATTAGGGGGTAAAAATGGAGTCTAGATTTTCATTCAAAGATTTAGAGAAGGTAACCCTAAAAACTACATATAATATGAAAGTTGGAGACAGAGAAATCCTTCCTGGTGAAGTTATCGCGCGGTTTGATAAAATTCAACTAGCTAACTTCCAAGAAGTGGTGTCAACAGTAACGGCAAATGGTGGTTTTGATAATCGCGCGCACGTATACTGGACAACCTCTCAGGCTATTAATCTAGCCTTTGGACAAGGAGTTTTCTCTAAAGACCAACTTAGTGTCCTTACAAATGCAAAACTTATTGGCCCCGCGCAATCTACGAGTGTGGAAATTACAGAAAGCGAGCTTTTGGAAAGTGATGAAGATGGTCAAATAAAGCTCTCACACTTGCCTAAAAGAGACTTGTTCATTTATGATGAGAGAACTGGTGAAAAGATAAGTAATTTCACGCAAGAAGGAACAATCATTCTTATTGAAGATCCTTATAAAGAAGTGGTTGTGAACTATGTATATGAGTATACGAATGAAAGTGTTGAGTATTGCTTTGGACAGAATTTAGCAAAAGGGTTTTTGGAGTTAGAAGGAAGAACAAGGATTAAAGATGATGTAACTGGAAGAGTAGTTACTGGAATCATTAAGATTCCAAAGCTAAGGTTAATGTCAGATTTATCTATTAGGCTGGGCTTGGATGCTTCTCCTGTTGTGGGAAATTTTAAAGCAGAAGCAGTCCCAGTGGGGTCAAGGGGAAACAGTTGCGTGAGTGAATTTTTCATTCTAAGTGACGATATTGATAGTGACCTATGAGATAGTCGGCATTAGATTAGTTTAATGCCGACTATTTTTGTGGAGGAAAGAGAATGAGTAATGAACGTAAGATGACCTTTACAGTTGACATTCAGGGTCAAATTAAAGATTTACAAAGTCAAGTAGAAAAAGGTAAAAAGTTACTTGACAGTTTGACCATGCCTGATTTACTGAAACAGTCAACGAACAAAGATTTTGCCAAAATAGAAGAAAGATTTAAAAAAGTTTTGGATTATGTGGCAAATAATCAGCTTGATTTTGTTGATGAAAAGAAGGCTCGATCCGAATTAAATGCTATCTCAAAAGAATATACAAGAGTCATTGAGAAAGCTAAAAACAATGCAAAAAATATTAAGTTTACTGATGATAAAAATGGACAAGCTTTAGCAAATGCTATTGATCAATATAATAAGAAAATAAAAGAGTCTAATAAAGACCTTAAGGAACAAAAACAAGTTCTTGCTGATTTACGTAAAGATCTTCAAGCCACAAGAGATCAAATGAAGTCAGAGACTGAGCCATTTAAAAATAATTTAAAAGATGCTAGGACGGAAGCTGAAAAATATAGAACCGAAATTGCAAAATTAAATGCTGAAGAAAAGGCAAAAAGGGCATCAAAAATAGGTATTCGTACCCCAAATGAAATTGAAGCAGATATAGCAAAATCTCATATTCCTAAGGACAGACAAAAAGCCCAAGAGGCTCAGGTCGCGGCTTTGGCAAAGGTTGAAAAAGCACAAGAAGCCTTAACAAAAAAAGAAAAAGAATTCACTGGCGCAATCGAAGACGCTAATAAAAAAATTAGTGAGCAACAAGAAGCAATTAATAAGACAACTAAAGATCTTCAAAGTAGCGCGCTAAATAGTGTTATTCTTGATCTTAAAGAGCTACAAGAAAAGGGTGGCTTAAGTCCTGAAATCAATCTTGACAATATTGACACTTTTGATAAGTTACAACAACTGTTTGACAAAATAGATGGAAAAAATCTTGAAAATGTAAACAAAGTCCTTGGAGAAGTTGAGGAGACTAGCAAACAAACATCTAAGGGAATTGAACAAGTTGATAAAACTATTGATAAAACATCTGAAGACACAAAAAAATTCGCAGACACTCTCGATAGTTTTAAACAAAAAGCCGCGTATTTTTTTGGTATTGAAAACGCTATTAACTTATTGAAGCGCGCAGTTCGCTCTGCTTTCAATACTGTAAAAGAGCTTGATGAAGTAATGACTGAAACCGCAGTAGTTACCAACTTTGATGTTGGTGATATGTGGGATCAGTTACCACAATACACTCAGCGTGCAAACGAATTGGGTGTATCTATTCATGACGCCTATAAAGCCGCAACTCTTTACTACCAGCAAGGTTTAAAGACTAACGAAGTAATGGCCGTTTCTAATGAAACATTGAAAATGGCTCGTATTGCTAACCTTGATGCTGCGGATGCCACAAGCCGTATGACAAACGCCCTTCGTGGTTTCAATATGGAAATTAACGAAACAAGCGCGCAGAGAGTAAATGACGTTTATTCAGAACTTGCTGCTATTACAGCTTCTGATACAAAAGAAATCTCAACCGCTATGACCAAGGTTGCTTCTCTTGCTCATAACGCCAACATGGAGTTCGAGACAACTTCTGCATTTTTGGCGCAGATGATTGAGACCACTCGTGAGTCCGCAGAAACTGCTGGTACTGCGTTGAAAACAGTTATTGCTCGTTTCTCTGAAGTTAAAAAGCTTTATAGTCAAGGCGATTTAATGGGAACCGACGAAGAGGGCGAAGAAATTGATGTAAATAAGGTCTCACAGGCTCTAAGAAGTGCCGGCATCAATATGAATGAATATTTGAGTGGCGCGAAGGGTCTTGACGATGTTTTCCTTGAACTTGCTAGTAAATGGGATAGCTTGGATATGATCCAGCAACGTTATATTGCTACCATGGCTGCTGGTTCTCGTCAACAGTCTCGTTTTATCGCTATGATGTCTGACTATAAGCGTACTACTGAACTGGTAGCCGCTGCGAACAATAGTGCGGGCGCATCTCAGAGACAGTTTAATAAGACTCTTGAGTCTTTCCAGAGTAAACTGGCTAAATTAAAGAATAGCTGGGATACTTTCTTGATGGGTATTGCTGATAATGAGGTTATAAAGGGATTTATTGATTTATTAACCACATTAATAGACAACATTAATAAATTAACAAAAGGATTAGATGGAATTCCAGGTTCTTTGGCGAGAATTGGTATTGCTGCCGCTTCCTTGAAGGTGGGTAAGGAAATTTCTACATCGGTTATTAGTTCTCTCTTGAAGATGAAAAAAGATGCCGATAAGATAGCCGAAGGTACAGGAGAAGGCTTTATCCAAAGACTAATTAAGCCTTTTACTTCAATTAAGTCTATAATTAAAACAAATCTGGGTACCAATACAAAACCATTAGAAAGTCTTATTGTTGCCAATAAAATCGGCGGTCTTTCAAGCTTACGAAGTAATGCTGTAGATAAATTACAAGGCTCTTTTCTAAATGATAAAAAGCTTAGTACTCTTCAACAGTCTGTTGCTGCGCAGCAATTATTAAACGGACAAATTGATGAAAATACAATATTACAAGCAGCCAACTCTAAACAATTAAGAGAAAGCATAAAAGTAACTGATGCACAATCGCTTGCTGTAAAGATGGGAGCGACAAATATGGGATATTTTGTTGGTGTAATGGGCTTGGCTACAGTTGCTTTAGGCTTATTGGTTGCAGTATTCAAAAGACTCAACGACGATCTTGGTATTTTTAAGACTGCTGGACAGATGGCCGCGGAAAGACTTGAAGAGTTAGAGGAAACCTCTAATAATGCTTCTCAAGCCGCACAGGAAGCTTCAGAATCTTATAATACTTTAAAGAGTTCCTTAGAATCTCTTAATGAAAAATATGAAGGCATTGAGAAAATGACTCGTGGTACTCAGGAATGGCGCGATGCCGTTCTTGAAGTTAATAATGAGGTTCTTAGCCTTTCTGAAAAATATAAGGATTTGGAACTTACGAGTGAAAACGGTGTCCTCAAGGTTGCTAATGCAGAAGACGTAAAAAAGAATCAGTATCGATATTCTGTAAATGCACAAGCTGCAAACCTTGCAACTCAAATGCAAGTCGCACATGCGAGAACAGAAGCACATAAGGCAAAATTTGGAGACGTTTTGGCTCAGATTCCTTATGCTAATTATAGAGATGCAATGAGTCCTGTCTCTGCATCGATTGCAGGTTACTTTGATAGAGATGCCACTTCTTTAAATGAACAAGCTATAGAATTGTTAAAGGAAAGAAATGAGCTTGAAAAAGAAGAATTAAAAATTACCGAACAAAGAATGGCTTCTACTGCTTCATTGGCAATTTCTAATGCAGACCTTAGAAAAGATACCGAATCCCAAACTTCTAATTATTTAAATGCAAATAGAATGGAATCATACTATAACGCGGCCTTCAATGCCATTGCAGAAGAAGGAATGAAGGTTTCGGACGTAAAAGAAGAAATTGCTAAAGAGTCTGGTTTCTTGAATTATGCTGGATATGTAAAAGAGTTTGGCGAAATTGCGGATGAAGCCGCACAAGGTATGCTGGCAAACATTCGAGCCACTAAAAAAGCAACAACCGCGGCAGAAAAGTTTTCAAATAAGCTCGGCGGTATGCCTAAAGAAATACAAAAAATGTATTCTCGTTCTGATCTTGCCGGATTATCTGCCGCAGATATGCAAAGACTTCTTGGGCAAGAAGAATATGAAAAGTATAAAGAAGCTGATAAAGAAGAACAAAATAGAATAGTTCGTTTGGCTGCTCAAAAAGAGGCCGAAAAACAATGGGACAAGATGACAGAGCCCGAGCGGGATGCTTATGGTTCCATAGAGGCTTATCTTTCTGACTATGGTACTGATTGGGTAAAATCTTTTGAAAATTCTACGCTAGGTCTTGAGCAAGCCATTACAAAAATGGCTCAGACAACAACTGCAAATTCGGATTTCCAAAAAGATTTTAATGAAAATGTACTTGGTAAACTTAGTGGCGGTGCCGCAAATGCTTTGGCGGATAATTTTAGTAAAGTCTTTGTTACCGCTGGTGGCGCGGGAATTAGACAGATACAAGAACAAATATCTAGTATAACAGAAGGCTGGTCAGATGATAGAGCAGAGACTTTTATTAAGGCTTTAAATTCTATTGATTGGGAAGATATTGATTCTGTAAAATCTTTGGATGGCTTATTGAAAGAGTATGGAATACTTGATGTCAATACAAAAGAATTAACAGAAGATATTATACAATTCTCTCATGCAATCAAAAAAGTAGATTTTGAAAAAACGACCGAGCAACTTGGTAAAATATTTTCATTAATTGCAAACTTCCAGGGCGGTAATCTAAAAGAGACTGAATGGACAGCTGACCAAATGCAGTTGGCACTTGATGCCGGTGCAGAGCTTGATGATTTTATTTATGATCCATTAACTGATACTTACACTCTTGTTGATAAAGACTTAAGTGAAATCATAAAACTTTTAAATGATAAGGCGACTCTTGACAAAGAAACATTAGAAGAAAGTGTAGCCACGGGAATGGCCGCAAATGTAACTAAGGAGCAATATAATAAGCAAACTAGAGAGGGTCAATTAGGATTCTTCTCTGCGATGAAACAACAGGGTAAAGTTAATTCAGATTATGTATCATATTTGCAAGGTCTTAGTGATGAAGAGATAGCACAACATTATAATGACTATCTTGAAAAATATGTTTCATCACTCAATGAAAATACTGAAGCACTTAAAAAGTTAAATGATTCTAAATTAATGAATATGGATCCTTTAGAGCTCGCAGAGATGAATACTGAGGAGTCTAGGGACGCACTTATTGGACAAGCTAAAAGATATGGTGCTGACGAAGATTTAATTAATAGGAATCAGGGTAACCAATCTGATATGGCAATCATTAATGGTATCTTTAGAGAGGCTCAATCTCGTGAATATGATACAGATGAACTTAATGATTATATTAAAAACTTAAAGCTTCTGAACGATGAGCTTGACGATGTGAGTGCCTCCCAGGTTGCTTTAACTAATACAAAATTTGTAAACGGTCTAAAGAAAATTGTAGACAGTTACGAAGATTGGACAAAACTTTTAGATGAAGAAGGAAATTTAATTAAGGACTTAGATGAAGACAGTGCCAAAATTTTAGCCGACCTTAAAAATGCAGCAAACGAAATGCTTAGTACTGATTTAAGTGATAAATTTTGGGAAGCCAGTGAAAATATCGACTTGATTCGTCAAGCAGCAGAAGGCTCTTCAGAAGCTTTGGCAAAATTAAATGCTATTGCTATGAAAGAAAAGTTTATCAAGATTGGCATTGATACAAATCAAGTATCAAATGAAATTAACGCTCTTTCAGATTGGTTAGCACAACATAATACAGAATATGAAGTTAACACAACACTTAATACGGGCGAATTTATAGAAACATTAAACAAATTAATTGAAAAAACCGGAATGGGCGTTGATCAAATTGAAAAAACGCTATCATCTATGGGTTGGAGTGGAGCCATTGTTCCAGATGGCACCACAACAGTTAAGGTCCCACATGTACGTCCCGCAGAAGGCGGTTCTGGTTTGGTGTTTGATTTTGTAGATCAACAAGTACCAAAGTGGAAACTTCAATCTGTAACAAAAGCAACTAATACTAGTTTACCACCATCTATAACCCCTCCAAAAACTTCCGGTGGTGGCGGTGGTTCTGGTTCTAGCAAAGAGGATAAACCAGACTATTGGGAAAATCCATTCGACGAACTCTACAACCTCCAAGAAAAAATCAACGAATCAATTCGTACTCGTGAGGCCCTCGAACGTAAATACCAAAAAACAGTAAAACTTACAGAGTCTCGCCTTGGAGAAGTCACAAAAGCTTATGCCGATCAAATCAAACAACTTCGCGCGGAAGCCGACCTCGAAAAGCAAATGCAAGAAGGCCGCGCGCGTCAACTCAACAATGTTCAAAACGAAATTTACACAGACAGCGAAGGAAATCGCGCAACATTCGCTTCGCTTGGAGTCACCAAATATGCAAGTTACGACCAAGCAACAGGTCTTCTCCAGATAGACTGGTCTGGACTTGAAGAGATTGCAAAAGACCCGAACCGCACCAAAGAAGGAGAGGCCGCAGAAGCATACATCAAGAGACTTGAAGAACTTCAGAGTCAATTTGAAGAAGTCCGCGATAAACTTTGGGATATCGAAGATAGAATTGAGGAGTTGCGCGAAGAAGCAATTGATAATTATCTTACATTCGAAGACCGTGTAATGGAAGCCCTTGTAAATAGTTACCAGCAAGAAATCGATGACTTCAAAGATTTAAGCGATACAATTAAATCTACCACAGATGATGTAATCAAGAATATCCAAGAAGATGTCGCTCTTGCTAGACAGATCCGTGACAATACAAAGAAAGAAGAAGATATCGCAGAAATGGAAGCAAGACTTGCTTACTTAAGAAGAGATACTTCAGGTGCAAACGATCTTGAAATCAAACAACTTGAAGAAGAACTCAACCAAGCAAGACAAGATTATTCAGATGATCTAATTGACCAGCAAATCCAGCAAATGCAGAATGAAGCAGAAAAGGCCGCAGAACAAAGAGAACATCAAATCGATTTGATGCAACATTCACTCGACATGGCAATTAAGAATGGCGATCTTTGGGAAGAGGTTTATGGATTAATCGATGGTTCAGTAAATGATGATGGTTCAATTAAGGCCGATTCTGAACTAATGAAGCTTCTTAAAGAAGGAGAAAGCTTCCAAAGCCTAAGTCTGATTGGACAGAAGAAGTGGATGGACGAAGTCGCGCAAGCAATTAAAGAAGCTTTGGTAGGACTTGGTGAAGCAGAAGATAAGTGGAATATTGGAGACAATGACCGCAGAACTGGAGTTTCACTCGATACATTCGTAGAACGTCTATACAAAGAAGTACTTGGCCGCGATGCGGATGAGGCCGGTAAGAAGTACTGGGTAGAACAACTTCAAAGTGGAAAGCTTTCTAGAACAGATGTATTGAAGTCATTCCTTGGAAGCGAGGAGTTCAGTAAAAAGAATATGGGTGATGAAGATTTCGTTGAAACTCTTTATAAGACATTCTTTGGAAGAGCATCCGATGCAGAAGGAAAGAGCTATTGGACAGGTCAATTGAAGAGCGGTGCTAAGACAAGAGATGATTTGATAAATGAATTCTTGAAGTCTACCGAATGGATTAATTCCTTCATGCCGAAGCCTGGTACTGGAACCAAGAAGCCTATTGGTGGCGGAACATCTTGGGCGGACGATGGAGAAAAACTTCCAACCATGTTGGATAGAAAAGATAGCGAGAATTTGGTTGTCTTGAAAGATATTCTTGGAAACTTGCTCAACGTCTCTGGCGGCGACGCGGTAAAATCTAATGGAGATATTTACTTCGATATTCATATTGATGCTGAGCTTGCATCTGATTACGACGTCGATCAGCTTGCGGAAAGAATTAAGAAAGAGATTTATGATACTAGTTCCTACAGAAACGCAAATGTAATAAACTACATAAGATAAAACTTTAGGGGATCGCGCAAGCGGTCCCCATTTTTTTATAAGAGAAGTAGTTTTTTTCTACTTAAATATAGAGTTATAAGGAGAATTAAAATTTCGAGTAGAAGGAGAATAAATATGAACGATTTTTATGGTTTCTCATTTTGTGGACACCACTCTAAAGACTTGCATATTGTGCGCACAAGTGATGGCTCTCGTTACTCTGAAAATTTGAGTCCGAACTTTCAAGATGTGACCGCGCAAGTACCTGGTAGAGATGGAACATTATATTGGGATTCTTTTTTTACCAATAAACCTTTTTCAATTAAATTCGCTTTTGATAGCTTAAGCGAAACAGATTTGCATACTCTAAAAACAGTATTCAATCCAAGGGCTGAAGGATGGCTAATTTTTGATGAGGTTCCTTTTAAAAGATATTGGTCGAAAGTACAAGGACCCGCGCAAATTAGTTATGTATGCTTTGATGAGAATAGCGCGCGCGTTTATAAAGGAGAGGGAACTATTACTTTAATTTGTTATGAAGGTATTGCTCATGCAAGGGCACACTTCTTAGCGGATTTTAGAAGTGATCCTCTTACTGTAGATAACATAGATGAATGGAAAGATGGAACGAGAATGAAAAATACAACAGAAAGAGAAGGTGCTGCTGTTAATTACGACCAGCCAATTTCGCCTACCGTAGAAAACCACAATCGGACAATTATTTTTAATTGTGGTGATGTCGAAGCTGACTGGGTTGGCGTTGTTGCTGTTATCGGTGATTATAATTTGCCAGTATGGATTAGATTGAGTAATAACCACGGCACATATCTTCAAACTCTAAAACTTCAAGATAATTATACCTTAGAAGAGGGGGATAACTATTTAATATTTGATAGTCGTTCTGGTTTAATACAAGGTGCTTCAGATATTCATTATCATCAGTCTTCTGAAAAAAAACCTTGCATTAATTATTGTACTTATGATTTAACTGGTACTCTCTATAATAAATATATAGAAAGAGGAGATTTTTTTAAGATTCCGGTAAGTGTTTTAGAGAGTGGAGCAAGTCCGTATAGTGCGGATTATGCAATTTATTTTAATGATGTTGATGGCGATCCAACTCATACAGATATCTATTGGGATCCACTTTACTACTAAAGGAGGCGGCTAGATGAAAGATAAATATGAAATTTCTATCTGGGAAGATAATTTAGAATATGGCCGCTCCATTGACTCTATTTCTAATTATGAATTCTACAACTCAGAGAATATCCCATCAACCTACGGTGGATCAAATCCTCCAGATAGAAAGATAGCTGTTATTGGTTCTGATACAATGACTTCTCCAATTCGCGCAGAAGAGCCTAGACTGGTTCAGAATATTAACGGCACTAGTACCTTTACTTTCAAGATGAGATATGTATATAATATCCAAGGAGAGAAAAAGAAAAATCCTTTTCTTTCTTTGCTCGTAAATGAAAGAAAAATAAAGGTTTTTTGGAAAGATGAATGGTATGATTTTGTAATTAAGGACTGTCAGGAGAATTCTTCTGATAAGTCTATTACTTATACTTGTAAAGATTTGTTTATAAATGAACTTTCAAAGAATGGCTTCAACCTTGAGTTTGATACCGAGCTTATGAACAATCAGGGTTCTGCGCAAGAGCTTGCCGCGAAAATACTCGAAGGTACTGATTGGAAAGTTGATGAAGCGAATAGCGATATCGTATTCCAAGAAAATGAAGAGGCCGTATATGAGGGTCATATTACATACGCTGGTGGCTTGGATGTTGAGGGTCTCAATAGAGAAACCGGTATGCCGACCACTGTTCATATTGCTCAAAACGACGAGATATTAGTATATTATTCTATTTTTGAGAATAAGGTTAGTGATTGTCAGTTCCATTGGGCGGGAAGTGGAAGTTCTCCTTTTGAAACCGATGGAAGTAATATGCTCGTTACTAACGGTCAATGCTTGCTTCTTGAGGGTGGTAGATGGTATCGTGTTAAAGATGATACTTCTCCTAATTACAATCGTTGGGTATATATAAAAAACATGACCAACGATACAAATGCCGATCCGAGTGTATTGCTTATTTTGAATGGAGAAAGTGGAACAGAACCTTCCATTTCATTAAATTACCGCGCAAAGCGTTTAATTGGTTCTCAACTTTTAGTAGCAGACAAGTTAACTGGAAAACAATGTCTTGTATATCACGATGATGAAGATGAATACTATGCTTTTTCTGAAACAGAATATAGTAGTGCAAATCTTGCGGTTAATTATGTTACAAATAATAAGGATTTTGTAAATGTGCTTGGATGGATTTATCCAGGAATTTCTGCAACAGTATGCCCGGCTATTAATGAAGAGCATCAGACACCTTATGACGGAAAGGGTTATCTTTTCCTTCCCGCTGGAACAGTAGCTTTTAATAATGGTTTAAGTGATTTTCATTCTTTTATACAGAATGGTTTTACCAAAGGTGAAAAGTATTATTTCAGAATTAAGGCTAGAAAGAATGTAGTGGTTAGTGGAAACAATAAACCGGATTACAGTAAGAATGATCCTTTGGGCGGTTATTGTGACCTAGAACATGAACAATCGAATCCGGACCCAGAAGGAGAACCAATACCCGTTCCTAACTCTATTGATATAATTCCAAAAGTATATAAATATAAAATTACTGATGGTGTTGTAACACGTATTGGAAATTCAATTTTTGATTTGGATTCTGGTAACAATCCGGACCAATTTGGTGACTGGATTAGATTTACATTAGTTTGTAATGAAAGCATAAGCTATAATGATATTATAAAAAAGACTTCTGAATACGACGGTTATGGCTTGTTCATTGATAATAGCGCCCAGCAAGGACAAGGACGACTTCCTGGCTCACAAGGCTCTACTCCAATTTGGATTGAAAATGTTGAGTTTTTCAAGCTTACAACTGGTAAGCCGATTGTTCAAGAATATAATAGTAGTGTCTATTATAATGAAAATGACTATGTAAAAGTTACAAGCCAGCAAGATGAAAATGTATATACTATTTACAAATGTATACGCGCCAATCAGGGAGCGGCATTTCCAGAGGGCGAACAGGATGACTATAATACCTGGTGGTTCATTAAAGAAACCAATAATACGCCAGAAGAGGACAAATTAAAATCTGATATAGTTTACCCAGGAAGCTTCAATACAGAATCACTTGCAAAAGAAGTTTGGAGAATTTATAAGGTTGATCCGACGATTACGGATCCAAATGATATCGTATATGAATATAGTGGAACACAAGCACAGTTAAATAACTATTGCGATCAAAACTCTATCGTCCCAAGCTATGGGCCGCACGGAAAGTACGAAAAGATTCGTAGTATAACTGGTAAACAATCAAACCGCTTCAATTTGCTCCAGTCTATTGCGGAAACCTTCCAAGTTTGGATTAAGTTCTATATTGACCATGTTAAGGAAACAGGAGCTGTCAAAGTTGGCACAGATGGCAAACCAATTAAACGAATTGTTTTCTTAAATCAAATTGGTGAGAATAATGGTATTGGCTTTGTCTATGGAACAGATTTAAAGTCAATTTCTCGTGTAATTAACTCTGACCAAATTACTTCAAAAGTAATTGTATCTCAAAACAACAACCAGTTTGGTAAAAGCGGATTCTGTTCTATTGCGCGTTCAAGAAACAATTATCCAAAAGTTAATTACATTTTGAACTTTGACTATTATTTCTCTCATAACTTATTATCTAAAGATGAAGTTCTTAACGATTTGTATTATATACCAAGCAATCCAAACGTGATTGAAGATGGCGCAGATTATATTGGTTACTATACTCGTTTACACTACTTTAATTCTAATTATGATGCGGCCACACAAGAACTACTAAAAAGAAATAATGAATATGTCAAGGTTTCTGCGAAGAGAGATTATCTTGAAGCCACAATTAAGTCAGCCTATCAAGAAAAGAATCAGCTAGAAAACGATTTGGCGCATTATGCTGGTTATGAAACATATGATGAAGATAAAGTTGCTGCTTATCTACAGGATAGAGGTAAGGATGATACTATCGCGCAGAATGCTTGGAAGACAATGATAGGTCTTTTAGGCCAGATTGCTATTTATGAAGATCAAAAAGAAAACACAGATATTTTAATAACTCAGCTTGAAACAACTATTACAGCATTAGAAAGTGAGCAGCAAGATTGCATAGAAAAGATTCAAATAATTGATGACAAGTTCTTTTCCAAGTATTATAGATTTATCCAAGAAGGGAGTTGGACTTCCGATCAATATTATGATGATGATCTTTACTATCTTGATGCGCTAAGTACTGCTTACACCTCATCTCGTCCGCAAGTTTCTTACAATATTGCAGTAATAAGAATTAGCGGTGTTAAAGGGTTTGAAAATAAAGTCTTTAATCTTGGTGACATATCATACGTCCAAGATATAGAGTTCTTTGGATACGCGCAAGATGGCGTTACTCCGTATAAAGAACGAGTAGTCATTTCTGAAATTACCTCAAATTTTGATTCACCGCAGAATGACGAAATTAAAGTTCAAAATTATAAAACTCAATTCGAGGACTTGTTCCAAAGAATCGCGGCAGCCACACAATCACTTCAGTTCTCAAGCGGCGCATATGATAATACAGTAAGTAACTTCACACTCGGCGGCACCCTTAAAGGAGACAATCTCCAAGACAGTATTAATCAGAACGATGGTCTTTCATGGGCCGCAGATAATGACACAGTATTATTTACTAAAGATGGACTCATTATTATGGATCCAGACAATCCGTCAAAGATCGTAAAAGTTACCGCTTCTGGTATTCAGTTCAGTGAAGATGGCGGCGCAACATGGAGTCCCGCGATTACTGGTAAAGGTACCGATCTTGGTTCTCTTGGGCCTGGTATTATTAGTACAGATCATATTAACATTATGGGTGGTGGCACACCTACTTTTAGTTGGAATACTTATGGTCTTAATGCTTATTCTTACGACGTAGTAGGCAGCGAAACAACCGTAGAAGAAAAGAAATTCGTAAGATTCGATAAGTTTGGTTTGTATGGCGTTAATAGGGTTGGAGATCAGTCTTTTGATAAGGATTGGAAACCGGCTAGTGAACAGGATATTAAGACTGTTGCTCAGTTCGGCTTAACATGGGATGGCTTCTTCTTAAAAACAAACCACGCTTTTTCAAAAGACGGCGTTATTCATAACACAACTGTTGAAATTTCCTCTGAGAATGATTTTGCTATTGTGGACGATACAGATCCAGATAACCCCATAAGAAGAGTAAAAATAGGAGATATTTCCGCAAATGGTGAGACAGGAAATTTTGGCGTTCAAATTAATAATGCTGATGGTGTGCCAGTGTTCTTTACAGATGAATACGGTAATCTTCAGGTACAAAGCACCCTAACTGTCGGACCGCATTATGATGCCGCAGCCTTAGTAAGAATAAGCCCTTATAAACCCACTAGAGCCTATGACTCAGATAGAGTCTATTATCCAACTGAATATGTAACTTTTAATGATTATTATTATGAGTGTATAGAAAAAACTATTGGACATGAACCTACAGATACTTCTTATTGGACTAGACGATCTCCAACAACGGAACCAGATCCAAATCCACCTTCTGAAAATCAAGTTCTTAACGCTTGTAACAGTTTTATAATTTATGCTGACGGTTCTGTAGATGCAAATAACATCAGAATTGAAGGCGGCTCGATTGATGCAAGTACTTCTATTATTGGAAAAATTGGTGGATTTAGAGTAGATGGCGATAAATTAGTTTCCACAAACTTAACGGGTCCAACACTCACACTTAATGGTGGTGCTGGTACAATAACCGGTTATACTCCGCCTTCTCCTTGGGTTGAGGCCACAGGAACACTTGCTGCCGGAAATACCTCAGTAACAATTCAAAATGCTGCGATTACTTCAAGTAGTACTCTCGATATTTATGTTGATACTGATGGCGTCTACCCGACCTCAAAAACAGTATTAAATGGAAGTCTTACTCTAACCTTTGAGGCTCAACAAAGCGCGGTACAAATAAAAGTAAGAATTTCTTAAGGAGGAATTTAAATGCCAGAATATGCACATAATTTTCAAAACGTAACAAGTGTTGGTATTGGTGCATTTGCTAATGCAACCTTTTCAGGTGCGGTTAATTTATCAAATGTAGAAGTTTTGCCTGATGCGACATGGACAGAAGATAGACCAGCTGGCGCGGATCATGATTATGGAGTTTTTGAAGGAAGTAATTTTTCAAGTGGTAATTTTCAGGACTTAACTTATATTGGTTCGAGAGCCTTCTTCGATTGTAAACTTCCAGAAGATCTGGTAGAAGTTTCTATATTAAACTTTCCTAACGTTACTGAAGTCGGAGAATCAGCATTTGAAAATGTTCGTATTAGGGATAGCGGAGAAAGTGCACCCACTAGAACATTTATTAGTATGCCAAAAATTCGTACTATAGGAGAACGAAGTTTTTATAACTCTACGATAGGTCTGGTGTCAGTAAAAAATGGGCAAAGAATTTTAGATTTACCAGAGTGTAGAAATATAGGACAAAGTGCTTTCAATCATGAATATCAACAATGGGGAATAAAAGTTGATAGAATTTATTTGCCCAAACTTCTTAATATTGGAATGTATGCTTTTAGATGGCTTAGTAAAGGTAATACTGGAAGATTAGAAATTCATATAAATAAGGACCCTGATAGTGTAGAAGAGGACTTCATTTTTCATAGGAATATTCTTCACTTAGCACCAAAAGAGGATGTATATTTATTTCTTTATAGTGAAATACCTCCCTCTTACAATATTGGAGAAGGACGACCTTCTCTTAATACGGATGGAGATATAAGTGGTGATAAGCCTTGGACCGAGAACTCTTGGCACCCAGCCAGAATTTATGTTCCTTATGGATGCGCGACGGCCTATAAAAATAGTACACTTTTTGAACCATACGGAAACATTTACAAATACGGTGATTTTATTGAAGAGATGCCACAAAACACACAATTTCCATATAATCCATTCCAGTAAAACTAAAAAGGATAGGCATTAAGCCTATCCTTTTACTTTTTATTCTTCTTTTACAAACCTCTCAAAAGCCATTATCTCTGATACCGTAAGTTCCATCCCTTCCATTTCATCTAGTCCAAAACTATAATCTTTGATGGAAAACTCTTTTGGGAGTGAACCAATTTCTTCTTCGACTTTCGGTTTATCCTCCTCTTTTATACAACCAAATCCGCCATATTTTTTAAATATCTCATCACTGGCTTTTTCGAAGGATAAATAATTTTTTACTAATTCATCAATTAACCTAGAAAGCTTTATTGCGGTTTTTGGTTTTAAAACCTTATCTGCTAATTTTTCTTGATAAAGCCGCAATATTGCTTGAGTTTCCATAATACTAATATTCATGCTTGCTCCCAATCAATAACTTGAGTTTTTCTTCTGTATGTGTCTGACGTATATTTTCCAATGCCGATTGCATCTGCGATATCGTCGCTAACACTTATATCATACTTATCTTTTACAATCAATTGCATAGATCTTTTTTTATCTGTGCGGGTTCGTCCTTTGACTCCGACGTGCGCGCGCCATGTATTTGTAGGACATATAATATATGGAATTCCAAGTTCAATACATAAATCAATTAGAATTCCTTGAAGCCGCGCGAGTGTTTGGAATGTTGTCACGCCCATCTTCTCTTGGTACTGAATACCTTCAATTCCAATTGCATCACAATGCCAATTCTCAATCATGGATAAAAGCCAAACTCGAACCTCATGACAGCGCTTTCCTTCTTCGGCTTCTGTTGCAACAAAAGTGCCATAGCTTACGAGAGTTTCTCCATCAAAGATACTATATCCACTAGTATAAGAAGCCTGGTCAAGAGCAAGAATTCTATCTACACCCTTGGTTTTAGGCTTTATTACATCAGTTTGCTTAAATTGGTTTTGTTTACAGACTGGGCACTCTCTTTTTGTACGAATCTTTTTCCAGGGTGCATAAACCTTGTGTCCTTCTGCGCACATAAACTCCATTTGACTATCTAAATTTTGATAATCGGTTGAGAGAACTTGCCAGCCATCTGCGGCAAGCTCTTCAGCAATCGTTTCTATTTTAATTCTTGCCATTATTTAATTCCTTGAGGCGTTCACTCATTACAGAGCCCTCACGATTAAAGTTATAGAAATAAAGCGGTGAAGTAATTGTCTTGCAACCTTTAAAGCCGTTGTATTTTTTTATTAAATCTGTTACCCACTTAACATCATCATCATATTTCTGTGAAGAAAACTTAACACTCTTTGCCCACTCCGCCTTAAAAGCCCACTGCCATACAGTAAACTGATAGTTAGGAATATGGAAGTAGTTGTGCGCCCAAGATAGGTGGACTACATTATCTTCAGGGCACTCTTCAAAAAATCTTATAACTTTTTCGGTTGCGCTATTATCAATAAGCCAATCGTCACCATCGAGGAGCCAAATCAACTCTCCCGTTGCAAGTTCAAGTCCATCATTGCGGCTGAGGCCACTAGAGTGATACTCGCGGTCAATTATGACCATATTAGGATAGCTTTCTCTTAAATAATTCTCAATGATTTCATGTGTACGATCTTCACAACAATCGCAAATAAAAATCGGTTCTACTTCATCGTGATTATAAACTTGATATTTTAACGAGCATAAAAGAGGCTCAATAAACTTCTCAAGGTTGTGTACTGGTATTACTAAAGAAAGTTTCATTCCATCCATTCTCCTATATTTTTTTCAGAGCGCCGCCATGTATTTACTTGTCTTGCTTTGACTGAATTACAATAAGCACAAACTGGGTTTGGTTCCTTCAAAAAGTTTTCAATTTCTTCTACCGAATGATCTGCTATTGTAATGCCGCCGCTTAGAGTATCAACTTGTCCGAGTTTTGTATCTTTTAATTCATCAAAATAGTTAATAAAATGATGTAAGTTTGGTATAATCGGACAAGGATATATTTTTCCCTTTTCTAGATAATTACAAGTTGCTGAAAAACAATTATTAAAAGCAAGGAAAGGATCAAAATCCGGGTCTTTATGAAGAGAGATATTCCAAAATCCTGCCTTATTATACATCTCTACTTTAGGGAAGCCGCTCAATAAATTTTCATAATCCAGATTCAACCCAGGATATCGACTAACTGTTAAAGAAATATCACTTCCAATAAAGATAGGTAACAATTCTACTTTTCTTTTTTCCAATAGAATTGCATTTGTAACCACATTAATATCACTATCTGGAAAAAGCTTTCGTAAGTGTTTTAACATAATTCCAAGTAAAGGGTGATATAAAGGCTCGCCGCCAAGTATACGAATTCGTTTTATTTTTAAACCTTTTTCATATACTAGTTTCCAATCAGCTAGAAATTGTTCATAACTAATAAGAAAGGGCTCTGCAAGCGGCGAGAAATGAGAACATCCAGCACAATTTAAATTACAATGATCTGTGATATGGTATTCAAGTGATTCAATCATTTTAACCCCGAGCTTCCAAAGCCTCCGCCTCTATTTTCTTCATCAACTTCCATAACATTTTCTACTCTATAGAAAACAGCCTTTGGTACTTCACAAAGCACAAGCTGAGCGAACTTTTCTCCCTTTCCAATTGTAAAATCTTTTCCGTAAAGGATTGAAGTTACGCGGCCTTCATCATCGATTGTAATGTCTTGGATAGGCGCTTCAACATTTTCAATAATAACTTTTATTTCATCACGGTAAGTTTGGTCGATAGTGCCCGGTGTATTGGCTACTCTAAGTTTTGTCTTTAACGCGCGACCGCTCTTCGGTCTAACCTGAAGTTCATATCCTGGAGGAAGAGCAACCTTAAATCCGGTTGATACTAAAACGGTTTCACCCGGCTTAACTGTAATATCTTCAAGAGCGTACACATCCGCGCCAGAGTCACTAATGTGTGCATACTGCGGGACTTTTGCATCTTCATTACAAAGTTCGATAGCAACGGGAACCATTCTCTTTGAGATTCCCTTTGTTTCGTTAATTGCTTGGATAAGAGAAGCCAAAATCTGCTTAATGAAGTCTCTCTTCTGTGCAGAAATTCCCATCTCATCTACTTCTTTAGATAGGCTTATAAAGTTGTCGATAATGTCTTCTGCCTTTAAATTATAAGCATTAACTTGTGCAACTACTGCTAATCTATCATTAGGATTATTAAGTGCCTGTTGATATGACTGTAAGATGCCAGGAGCAATAATAGCAAATTTATCATCGTCTACAGCTAGCGCGCGAATGAAAATTTCTCCTAGCTCTGTTTGTTCAGAGTCTTCACCAAAGATTCCCTTAAGTGAAGCTAGAACCTCATCAACTTGCTTTTTTGTAATATCCGCCATTAAATCAAATCCTCCAAGAATTTATTTATTTTTTCATTTATATTGTCATCTGGATAAATAATAAGTAAAGGAATATTATTTTTTGAACAATATTCTATTTTCAAATTATCTCGTATTTTTCGTTTTTCTAATTCTTTCTTTCCGCCAAAACATTCAACTGGATATTGATGTTGCCAACCTTGATATTCTATTAATCCTACCACATTTTCATTTTTTAATAAAGCAAAATCAAATCGCAAAGGGCATCGAGATTCTTGATAATATAAGTCTTTGAATTTATATTCTGTTAAAAAGTTAATTTTCAAAGATGCTAAATACTGTCTAATATATAATTCACCTTTTGAACGCAAGCATCCACAAGATTGGGTGCTTCCAAGTCTTAAATCTGTTCCACAAACAGTGGTTGTATTTCCACATTCGCATCGACATAACCAAGCAGCCTTACCATTATTAGTAGTTCCGTTTCTTTGTAAAACAGTTAATTTACCAAATTTCATTCCGGTTATGTCTTTGAAAGCTGCGCTACGGCTTGTTTTATAAGGACATCCTTTACCACAAGTGGCTATTTTACCGGTTCTTAAATCAGAACCTCTAACTACCTTTGTATTACCGCAATCACATTTACACAACCAAGCCGCGCGATTATTTTTATCTTTTGTTAGAGATAAAACAGTTAGCGTTCCATATTTATGACCAGTTTCATCAACTAGTTTTTGACTCATTCAATATCATCCCAAATACTAGAAAAGGTTTGTACAATTTCAACCAAAAATTTGGTTGCAATAATTTCTCCTTTTGCTTTTTTATCTTTTCGTGTATAACTTGCCTTTTTAATGTCGTATCCATCCTTTTGAGACTGTTCTCTAAAAGACTCAATCATATCTTTTGCAGCAATCTCAGAATCTACAGCAAATTTTTGTGTTGTTTCAAGTAACATTTTCTTTCTCCTTTTATTTAATCTCTTCTAATATAATTTTACCAATACTATCTGTATCAGTACAATAAACAGAACCGCCAGATTCTTTATTATAAACGAATGTTTCAAGTAGAAGCTCATTTGTCTCCGCCTCTCTTTCCATATAAACATCGTTTAGAAGCTTTTCTAATTCGTCTCTTGTGAACTCAAACTTATCATTTTTGTTTGAGTAGAAATATTTTATATTCATTTATCCTCTCCCCTTAATAGTTATATTATACCAAAAATCCTAGTGAAAATCAAATTTTCTTACAAGGATTCTGGCAAATTATATAACCTGATTGACACTTTGGTACTAGCATAAACTTTAAATCTTCATCAACCAAGTTCACCATAGCACGAACGACTTCTCTAATTTCCCATTGCGCGCGAGTACAAAGTCTTTCATTTGCCATATGAAGTAACTCTCTAAGGTTACAACTCAAATAGAGCTCTGTCTCACAAGCGTTCGGCAACACCATGCGCGCATCTTCTTTTGGAATACCTTTTTCAATAAGTTCCATATAATAGTCGTTAGCGCTGAGCATCGCTGAATCATATTCATAATCCACATCTGGCGGAGTAACAAATTTAAAATTATCTTCGCTGCAATATCTCTGGCTTCTTTGTGTGAAGCTACAATGACGGTATCTTACCAACTGATGACTACAGGCCCGCGAAATGCCAGAAATTTTAAATGTAAAAAATACGTGTTCAAATACACTATGATGGCCATTTCTATACAGATGCTTTACGAGGCACATTGGATTGGCTGGATCACTATCATAACAAATACTTGCAATCTTTGCTATTACCCCTACTGGATTTTCTGTTTTTTGAACTAGTTCTACTTTCATGTGCGGCCTCCTTAATCGTATTCATAAAGTCCACAATTACATTCTCCGATATATCCACTTTTTATTTTATCTCTAAAATCTTTGCACATACACTTAGTATCTTCGGTATGATATAGGGCGCATGGGCAATATCCTTCATTTGCAACAACCTGTCTATAGGCCTCTTCTGCTAACTCTCTATTTCTGTTAATATGGATCTTCATACTTAAACTCCTTTGCATACTGGTTACCGCTTGCAAGTTTCACTCCAAGAACTTCGTCATAATGCGGCTCCTCGTTTGGGCGATATCTACCAAACTTTACAATTATACCATATTTAGTAAGCATTTCCCACTCTTTACCAAACTGTTCATCGGTATGAAGTTTGTGATTACTAAATTGACCATGCCGCATTTCTTCCTCTGTATAACCAGTATAGATTACAATTGGATCTTTCAATTTATATTGACGGCGTGCGCAGTCGACAAAAGAAAAAACATCCATAAAGCTGTCAAACGGTTCAAGTCCCGCGAGTACAATTCCCTTGGTGATCGGGTTTGAAATATACCTCTCAATTAACTCTTCCTTAGTGACTTCAATGTCTGGTGCATTGACAAGGCCGCAGTTTATGCAATATTGAGAACCGTTTTCTTTGTCACATTTAAATGTACATTTATTAAAAGCAATATACATAACTGGAACCTTATAATTAACAAAATCTTCATCGATAATTCCTTTTATGTTCATCTTTTCTCCTCTCCCGTTTCTACTACAACTATATAAGATACCTTGCCTTTAAATATAACGTTAAAGTTTCCGCAATTCTTAACCTTGGTAGGAATTTCTGACACATCTACTATGAATTCTAAAACATCTCTATTGTCAGCTCCAATTCTTTGATTGTTTAATGTATGTCTATCTTGTTTATTATCACCAAGAATAACGGGAATCATTTCCCCAGTTTCAAGATACACATTCATTTTTGTTCCTATCTCTTTTGCCCAGTAGCCTCCCATAGCTACGCAATATCTGTCACCAACCATTCTAATTCCATAGTTTCCCGTATATGCCTCTTGCTGAAGTTTATATGCAGGCGAAGTTTTACGAGTTATATTTAGATAATTTTCATATGACTTAAAAGTGCTTTGACCATAGAATGGGTCTGGAAGTGGCGTCGGTGTGTTAGTTGGTGTGGGTGTGGGCGTATTAGTTGGTGTTGGTGTAGGGGTTGGGACAGAAGTGGGAGTTGGTGAAATCTTTACCAACTCCGACACTTCCAATATCTTTTTTCTTTCAATTCTAGTCTGTCTTTCTGCGAATCCGCAAAAGAGACCAACTACTAAAATTGCCAAACCCCAAGATCCGATAAAGAATCTAATATTAAACTTCTTTCTCTTTTTCATTATTTGCGGCGGCTTTTCCGTCTACGTAACCTTTTGCGTAGCAGCCACTAGCATATTTTTGTACATTTTGCCAAGCTCTTGGGAAAAACGAGGCCATAATGAATTCGAACGAGATAGGGTCCGAATCATCAAGATTCTCCATCTTCTTTACAAATCTACGGATAAATCCCATTGGAACCGTCATTCCAAAAGTATCCGGTTTCTTTTTATTAGACATTTACATCCTCCCATTCTCTATCTTTGTATTCATCCTTGCGATCTGCGGACCAGGTGTCAGTAGCGGTATAATAACCTACGATTCTACTATATTCTCTAACCCTTGGTTCTTTACAAATCGGGCAATACTTATCAAGGAAGGCATGATTGTGTTTGCAGGCGCCAATCCTTGCATTATGCGCGAAGTAGGTAAGTCCCGAATCTGCTGTTGCTTCAATACTACTCCATGCCTTTTCGAAACTATCAAACGGTGCTTCAACGTTGATATGGCAGATTGATCCACCATTACAGTATGAGTCAAAAAGACTTGCAATACGGATTCTTTCCTGGAGCGTTGTCTTAATACCAAGAGGAATAAACTGGTTTCCATAGAGTGCGAGATCGTCAACAACATTCGAACCAAAGAGCATAGCATCTGCTCTCTTTAGCTTTGATGCGGCACTCTCACCTGGGATTTGTTCGCAGTTAATCTTGTAATCTTTATCAAGTGCAAATTGATCTTTTGTGCGGTGAATAACTTGAAAAATCTTCTTTCCAAATTCATCGGCGCGGCTAGTATAGAAACTATTACCAAACTTATCTACAGTAACGTATCCAAAAGTTTTCATTGTTTCATAAATACCAATAAAACCAACTGTATTATAAAGATGTTCAAAATCCACAAGTCTCTTTGAAAAGTTAGGAAGGAGTCCTTTTTCAACGTCTCTTCTAATAATGTGTCTTACACAATCAAGAGCTTTACAATTAAGCTCTACCAGATCGCGCAAAGCAACAAGAAAGCCTTTTTCATCGCCAGGATGCTCAAGAGCAAGTCGCGCGAGGTTAATTGTTGAAACTTTTACTGAGCCAACTTTAAGTGCGGTTCCGCCAATCGAATTAAAATCAAGTAAATCCATATTTTCATATGGCTTGGACCATTTCTTATACACAAAAGTGCAAACTTACATTTCCAAAGACGTATCAATAGTCTCTGTACTCCTCTTGGCGAGGATGGCCTCTACAGACTGAGAACCAGCATTTCCTCTAAAATTACGAATAGGATAAGTTATATTATCCATATGATGATTGCGCCCAGCATTAATTGCTTTAATGGTTGACCCACTAAAACCAAAATACTGTCCAATTTCGGCGCAAGTGCATCGTGAGTTTTTTAATAAATATACAACTTGCTCAAAAACTTCATCTGAACAATGGTATTTACTAGTTTTAATAATTGGGTACTCAAGACCAGGTCGCCTATGAGTTACTCCTCGATTAATTGAAGTAATCAATTGTTGACCAACATTGTATTTATCTTGAATCTCTTTTTGTGTGTATTTATGTGAAAGTAGGTCATTAATAATATTATCTACTAGTGCTTGAGAGTAAGTAGAATTGTGATGGTCTTCACCATACTTGTGAGGAGGTTCTTCGCCGCCTTCCATAATATTATAACCGTTTGGTATTAATGAATTATAATATTTAATAAAATATTTTTCTTTTTCATTATAATCTTCGAACCAACCAATAATGGCAAATTCAAAATTATCAATACCAATTTCTCTTAATGCATCGTGAATGGCAGATTTGCCTTTATCTATACCTTGCAAGGCGCGCCATTTATGTTGTTTCCATCGTTCCATTGGATTATTGGATTGTCCAATGTAACATTTATTATTTATTTTATTCGTAATTTTATAGATTGCTTTCATGCTAATCCTCCTTCCACGAGATTGGCATACCATATACTGGGTTAGCTTTCCTCGTTAGCACGTTTTTACTTCGTACCCCTACCGATTCGTAGGCAAATAAGTTATCGGGCATTTTAAGTTTACCCAAGGTCTTCAATGTTAGACTTAAGACGGCAACAATTAGAAAGACTTGTTACATTATCATCAATAAAGAAATTGGCATCGTACCAGCCACTAATCTGCTCACCCTTTTCGTTTTTCTTTACAATACAAGTTTGTTCAACGGCCCACTTGGCAAATTCTTTATCTACAAACTCTCCATTTTGACGTAGCAAAGAAATCGTATAAACCGGGAAGGTAAACATATTCTTTCCACGAATTTTTGCTTCCTCTTCCATAAAGAGCTTTTGGAAGTCTTTGATTTCATCGATAGAATCGATCATAAATGTTCCATCAGGGAACTCAGAACCACCAAAGAGAGCTTCGAGGTACGGACCATCAAAGATGGATACGTTAGTGAACGCACTCTGGATACCGTCGCGCACATATGGCTGGTTAACTGCATAAACGAAACGCTGGACTTGCTGGCGCGCGTATGCTTCGAAATAATCTTCTGTCATTCCGAGATAGTGATTGTCACAATCCTTTTTCCAGAAATAATACATATAAGGGATAAGGTTCGGAAGACCGACTGCACCGCTTGAAAGATTTGCGGCAAAGCTAATGTATTCTTTCAAGAAGTCAACAAATGTTGTGAGGTGCTGTGCTGGCTCTGCATAGAATTTGTCGAGGAAGAAAAGTCCTTTCTCAGCCAAATCCTTTAAGTCATAAGCAAAGCAATAATGCTTAAATGTTGCGGTGTCGGCGTCGTGCATATAAAGCGCGCGAGTCCATTCCTTTTCCAGCCAATCGTTCGCTGTCTTAAAACCATATTTCTTATTGATCTCGTAATAGATCTTATGAAGGCAAAGAAGTTTGCGCAACGGCTTCGGCATCTCGTTCAAAAGAGTGTTCATGTACTTTGTACTAACATTTGAACTAGAATCAATCGAAGCATCTGCAACAGTTTCAGTATCTACAAAGTTATCGATAAAGTCAGTAAGTGAAAGCTCACCATCACTCAATCCATTGAGGCGCGCGAACTCTTCACCATATTCCTCATTCAACTTGTTAATTCTAGAGGTAAAGTTTTTGCTTAGCTTTATATTAATGTTCATTCATTAGCCTCCTGTTGATTAACCCATTTGTTTGCTTCAGTAAAATTCATTAGAGGGCCGCCATCGACCTGAAGCTGCGGCGCTGACATTATCTTTAGCTTTGCCATTTCTTCTCTGTCACGGCAAACTTCAAAATTAAGTCCTTTATTTTTCATTTTCTTTTCAAGAACCTTGCATTTTGGGCAATCAATTGTGTATAAAACTATCTTCATCAATCTACCTCCTTATCACAATAAATGCAGTATCCAGTTTCATCAAATTCATGGGGACAAATTTCTCTTAATCTTCTGTTATCCTCGAGAGCCTGTTGCGCGCGTTTACTCAAAGTGAATAAACCAGAACTGGCCTCTTCTTCAATAATGGCTAAGTTTTCAATAATTTTCTGTTGAATTTCAATTCCATTCATTTACTAGATTCCTCCCGTCAAATTTTACTTCGTCCCATTCATAAAACATTTTGAACAGGTCATAGTCTTTTTCTCTTATATATTGAAATGAATCTCTCATTTCTTCTGTTGATACTGTGACGACTCTAAGTGCCCAAATCAATTCTCTTTTTTCTTTTATTTTCTGTTTAGCACTTGAAATGTCTGCACAAAACTTATATAAATTTTGAGAGTGCGGAGCAAAATTTTCTTGGTATGTGAACCTTAATAGAATATTAAAGAGGTTCAAAAGATTTTGCAACTCTCTTGTTACAATAATTTGATCGTCATAATTAAGTAGAATTTTAATATGGGCCCTTCGCAAAAATAAGACCTGAATAAAAATTTTTCTTAAACGATTCATTAAAAAGTCATTCTCTGAAGAACAGCCATCGGTCACATTATACCATATTTGTTTAGCCATTCTTTTATTGTCCATACATAGATTATACAGAACCTTATCATCCATCAGTCCATTGAATTGAAGGAAAAATGCATTTGGCATTGTAATGATTTTTGACCACTGGTCTAACTCTTCAGAAGATGAAACCTCGATTGGATACTTATTTCCAACTGGATAGGGAAATATCATATCAGGATTCTTTTTGTATGTTCTTTGATTTGAAAGTTTTAGGATTAATTCTTGAGGCTTTAAACTAGCCAAATCATAATCATGTAAGAAGATTCCAGTAACTCTGTCTCTAAAATTAGGAGTTAGTTGTTCAAAAGAAAGTAAGTTTTTCGAATCTGGTGAGAGTCTTATATGCGCGCAATTTAAAATGCGTCTTATTTGTTTCAATTCAGATTCGGTCGTTCCAAAGTGGTGAATGAACGGATCATAAAGGTGCATATTTGGAACAGTATTTTCTATTTCTGGCTTTAGTGGTACATATATTTTATCTTTTGTAAAGGCGCGGCCGCCATAGATACAAGAGGGTAAGAAGAATTCACGAGGGAAAATACCGTCATCATACTCTTTTCGAATGTAGAAGTTGGTATAAGGTGCTGGTTTTAATGTGGGAGAAAGGGTGGCGAGTTGGTTGTGCTGATGGTAATAAGTAACCAACTTCGCCGCTTCTAGGTTTGGGATTACGTTCTCATAGGTAAAGAAGTCGTAATCATACACACCATAGGTTGCCATTACTTTTCCTCCCCTTCCATTCTACTATACATTCTAATTCCGTCTTCCTCAATAATTACCTGTTCAATCAAATGTCCAGGAGTTCTTGAATACTTCTTCGCGCGGAAGCCATCTTCTTCCCTAATTCCACGTACTGCGATGATGTTACCACGACTAAACATCGACTTTTCAATTACGTGCTTTTTACCATCGGCCCCTCTTTCACTTATCTGACGATCATAATTCTGAAAGACTCCATAAATCTTTACATTTACAACTCCATCAGTTGTCAAAAGAGTTACTGTCTTTTTTGCCTTATCTCTATCAAGAACAGTTCCTACAATTCTTGAGAGTTTCATAATTGGAACCATTTTGCCTTTAATAGGAATGTACCTTTCAATTTGTGGCGTTGGGTCGAGTGCACCAAACTCATCCCATCCATAATCATCTGGATTAATAAACGCCAACTCGTGTGGATGAATATAACAACTAATTGCGTCCATTTCCCATTTACTAACAGAACCTTGACAGTACTTATCCCAAACATCACTCATTAAACGGTTGTTCATTTTTTCGAGTAAATCGCCCGCATTTTCTTTAATGAACGGTCTAATTTTATCCATCCAACCATCATAAAGTTTCTTCCATACGGTTTGCTTAATCTTGAACCCGCTTTCTGTATCTGCCACTTCCAATAAATCTACATCAAAATTCTTTTCATAGAATTCAAATGCAATATTGTCCATTCCAAAATAAGATGCATCCAATTTCATTGTTTTCAGATACTTATTATAGTTGAAGACGCGACGCACCATATCATATTCATCTGGAATAAGTCCAAAATCAATTAACATCTTCATGTTCTGAAGTGTGACCTTTTTCTTACAATCACTAATGTCTGCAACATACTCATACATTAAGTCTTCTCTATCGCCAAATCTATCAAAGGCGCCCGCTTTAATGAGGTTTATGACTTGTGGCTTTGAGACCTTTACCTTGGAAGTGAAGTCGTTAATGCTAGAATACGGACGTTTCGCCATAATGTCTTTAATGAGGTCTGCTCCGATTCGGGTAATGCCTGATAATCCATATCTGATGGTGTTGTTTCCAATGTCAGGAGAAAAAGTAAACTTAGATTCATTGATGTCTGGTCCTGAGATGGAGACACCAGCACTTTTAATTTTTCCAATAGCGCTTGCGATCTTTCCATAGTTTGTTGCCTTTACCTTTTTCTTTTTCTTTCCTTCTTTTGTTGTGATGATAGTTGCTGGGAAGCCGCTTTCGCTATCATCTTCTTCATAGGAAGAATCTTCTTCATCTTCTTCTTCATTAAATTCTTCCATTTCTTCGTAGTACGGCTCCTCTGCTTTTGTTTCTTCGGCGGCCTCTTCATCAATTTCTTCTGTTTCAATGCCGCCCGCGTCACTAATCAGACATGCACAATTCCAGAAGATAATCGGAAACCGATAAGCCAAATTCATTTCTTGAAGCGCAATTAGAGAATACGCAAGTGTGTGAGACTTATTAAAACCATATCCTCTACTATAGGCTACAAGAACTTTCCATACATAATTGCATAGATTGCGGCTCAATCCCTTTTTAGTACAATTTTCAAAGTATTCTGTGGTTAGCTGATCGAACTCTTTCGGGTTCTTCTTCGCAATAGACTTACGAAGACGATCTGCCCAAGTAAGATTGAAGCCGCCGCACTCTGGCATTTGTACAAGGGTCATAAAACCCTCTTGAGACTCACAAATACCATAAGAAGTATCAAGGACGGAATGGAGAAGTTCGCGCTCTTTTGAGGTCAAACCCCACTCTTCCATTTCTTCATCCCAAAGGGTTGGGTCTGCCTTGAAGCGTGCGAGCTTATCTGTCGGCATTTCTCCACCCTTTTCTTGCGCCATAAGGCGGATAACAGAGTTTAATGTTGCCAAGTCGTCAACAGACGTTGGCTTTAATGCGGCAATACCATTAATACCAGATTGTTTTTCCATCTGGAACAATGAGTTAATCTCATGGTTCAAAACCATTTGCCACATCTTCGGATCATCACGTTCAAGATTATATACTCCGATAATGGACTCATAAGTTTCCTTTAAAGTCTCTTTCGGTTCAACATATCCATATTCACAAAGCAAATCAATACAGTTATGAATCTTATCCATCGCTTCTACAGAAAGCGCATCATACTTAATAAGTGAGGCATCCTCTGCATCATGAAGCTCAAAAGCTGTACAAATTGTACCATCGGGTGCGCGCATCAAACCAGTTGAGTTTGTGAATGGTTCATCAACAAAGATAATACCACCGGCGTGAATACCAGAGCCACAAATCAATCCCTCAATACCACGCGCTACTTTCCACAGTTCAGGATAGTTCTGTGTCATTTCAATTACAAATTGTTTAATCGGCTCCCACCCATTTTCTTCATCACCATACATGCACTGGTCAAGTGTACGAAGCTGACCACGATCTGCCGGTACCAAACTTGCAACATACTGCGCGATATCAACGTCAATACCAAGACCGCGGGCCGCAGTCAAAATTGCGGACTTCGACTTCTCTGTACGGAAGGTTGCCACGTTTGCGACACGATCTTCTCCATAGACATTACGAAGGTGCTGAAGGACTTGCGCACGGCGGCTGCCCTCAATATCAAAGTCAACATCAAGAACGGATACACGCTCAGGATTCAAAAATCTCCATGCATATGTTTTTGTCTTTTCTCTTAATGGGTTAATTTGTGTGATACCCAATACATAGAGAAGAATAAAGCCTACACCAGAACCACGTCCAGGGCCAACGATTGAGCCAGCATTCCAACACTCATCAATAATTTTTTGAAGGTTCAAGTAGTACGCAGACCAATGAGCCTTATTGACTTCAGAAGAAATCCAAGTCATTTCCAAGTTAGAGTTAATTTCATTATAAGCCTCATCATTTTGAAGGTCTGGATGAGACTCAATACCAGCAATAATCGCCTCACAAAGACGATGGTCGCCTTCAAAATCTGACTCCATAAAAGTTTTCATATATGGAATCTTATCATAATATGTCGATGGCGCGGCTCCGCTAAATTCCTTCCACGGAAGAGAAGGAATCTTAAGAGGTTTCGCAAGTGAGAAGTCTTCACACATTTCACCAATTTTTTCAATTGACTTATATGCCTCTTCAATCTCTTCATTTGTGAGATAAGGAAAGAAACTACGAAGCTCATCATCAGCCATCATATATGTAGTCGCATAAAAGTCATCAACCTCTCTATCACCATTCTGCGCGTTCAGGTATGCCTTATGGATAAGACGGTCTTCCTTCTTCAAGTAGTGAGAGTCAGTTGTGATGATATACTCGAGTTCATGCTTGCGCGCGAACTCAAGAAGCTTTTTATTAACAATGATTTGTTCCTTATTCTTGCTTGGCTGCATCTCCAAATAGAAATTCTCTTTTCCAAAAATAGAAATCATCTGTTCGATCCAAAGGTCTAGCTTCGATTCATCAGTTCCACGCAAAATTTGTGTAGGAAGCGCGCCGCCTAAGCAGGCAGTTGAACCAATAACATGACCCGGATTCGCACCAATAATATCAAAGAGGTCTTGATAGTATGTCGGAACACGACGCATACCTCGCGCTATGTAGCTACGCTTCCACGCACGAGTTGAGATTTCAAAGATTTGCTTAGCGCCAATTTCATCCTTTGCGAGAAGAATGAAGTGATAGTATCTATCCACTTGAGAGTTATAATTTTCATTTGTAAGGCCATTTCTTACAAGATAAATCTCGTTGCCGCGAATGACCTTAAGGTCTGGATGCTTTTTCGCGGCTTTTTCTACTTTCAACCAACCACTAACACTTTCATGGTCTGTGATTGCAATAACTTTATGCCCAAGTTCTTCTGCATAATTGAGAGCATCATCAATCTTGATGATGCAGTCTCTCAAACGCAAATTTGAATATTCTGTATGGTTGTGTAATGAACCACTATATTTCATTAAACTTATCTCCGATTAATTCCTTTGTAGTATTCTTTCAATTCATCAAACTCTTCTTCTGATAATCCGAAGACTTCAAAATATGCATAGTAATAACAAATATCAATCCTTAATCCGTCGGAACTATAAATGTTTGTCATTGGATCTCCCGCCCAATTACGACAATTAAAAATTCCGCAGTCTGCACTCTTAAAGTTCTCTTTAATAATCTTTTTTGCAATATCAAGTTTGTTACTCATAATCATTATTCCTTTCTTTTGATACTTATATTATATCAAAACTTTTAAAAAAAATCAAGTTTAATATTGTCCTCATTCATTTTAAAACGCCTTTAAGTTATCTTCTTCTATTTCAATCTCTTCAATAAGAAGCTGAGTAGTAATGTGGCCCATATAGAGGTTCAAATTTGCCTTACCTACGAAGTTTAATGTTAGATTATCATACTTACGAAGTTGTTCAATGACATCTTTGCATCGGAACATTACACAAGTAACTCCATTTACAATAAACCTAATACTATTCTTTTCTTTACCTTGAATTGTGATATCTTTTGAACTTAAATGTACTTGTCTTACACTAATCTTAGGTGTTGGATTGTTACCGCCCCAAAGATTATCATAGCGTCCAATCTCTGTACAAAGCTTCTCTAAATAATCATCGGAGGCCCGCAACTCAAAGTTTACCTCATAACTATTTTCATTAAATGTATAGTTTGAACTTTTCTTATTAAACCAGTCAACAAAATCATCAAGATGCTTTGTTTGGATTGCTACACCATGTGCGCCAGCGTGGCCAAAGGCCCATTCTACATATGGACAATCACTATAGAATTCTTTCAAATTAGAAATAGGACTTCCATTTGGATTACGTGCGCTTCCTTTTGAGAGGTTATCATCACTCGCGCGCAAAATCAAGCACGGACGATGGAACTCACCAGATAATTTCATTGCAATAAGTCCATTTAACTCACTAGTAAAATCATCTTTTTCTGTCAATGGAATTACAATAATATTATTGTCTAAAAGACCATTCTCAAGGACTCTACCGCGAAACTCATCTTGATATTTTTCAAGTAGGCGCTGTTGACGTGATTTAACATTGGTAAGAACTCTAAATCCTTCTTCAAGAATTGATACCTTTTCACCTTTTGCGCCCTTTTTGTGAGATTCAACGATTCGTTCTGGATGAAGAAACATTTTATACATGAGAAGTTTTTCTTCTGGTTCACCAGTTCTCATACAACCATTAATATATGGTGCGACATAAAAGGCTACTGTCGTATAGTTTACCGTATTCTGCATTGAGAAAGCTTGCTTATCGCAGAAGAATTTAAAGGTAGGATAACGAACAGATGAAAAGCCAATATCAAAAATAGCTCGATTCTCAAGAGAAAAAGGACTCATTACATCTGATGCGCAACCCAAGGCAACCAAATCAATATATTTATCTGCATTTTTGGTTTCGAGTAACTGATCTATTCTGCGGCAAGCCTGCCAAGCGACTCCGCAACCAGCAAGATTTTTGTTTGGGTAGTTGGGTGAAGTTTGGTTATCTACATAAATTGTACCTGGAGCAAAGCCTACATCTTCATATTCGTGGTGGTCAAGTACGACCACCTTAATGCCGGCAGCGTTTAACTTTTCATGATACTTACAATCATTGATGCCCGCATCTGGTTCAATTATGAGGTCTACATTTGCTTCAATAAAATTTTCCCAACAGTCTTCCAATCCATGCTGCTTACCCTCGTGAAAGAAGTAGGTAACTTTTACATTTGGATCCATCTCATGAAGATAGGAATAAACAATGGTTGCACTAGTAATACCATCCACATCACTATCAATCACAAGACCAATATGATGCCCTGAGTCTACTGCATTGATGATTGCTTGCGCGGCCTCGTTGACATTGTCGAGGAGCGAAGGATCTGAAATGTTCGCCCAACTTGGATGAAGGAATTCTTCGATGCGGCCACCATCGACTCCTCGAGAGATCAATAGGTTTTTCAACCAATCTGATTTGAAGTTCTCATTTACTAATTTCGTTTTCATTCGTTTCTAAATCTCCATTCTACATATTCTCGCCATTCGCAATAAGTGCCGCAACTTTCATCCACCAGCTCACCATCTTTTTCATACTGGATATGCCATGACTGACCATAATCATCCATAAATATATTTATTAAGTGACCTTTGTAGATGGTTGAACCAATAAACACAAAGTAATCATCTGGTAATGAATCTTCAAGAAATTTAATTTCATCCATTTTTATTTTCCTCGCACTCTATAGATGAGATATCAACATCATCCAATTTCATAACAACCTCATTATCCTTACGAAAAGTAAGTGATTGAACCCCTACTACTTTATATTTATCGAGAATATTTTTAGATTTCTCTTTTTCTTTCTTTTCATATTCTGTAGTATTTATTCCGGTTCGAGAATTAAAAACCTCTTCGTAATTAGTCATTATACAATAATCGCGTTCTTCTTCTGGAGCATAATAATAACTACCAGGTTCGTTCTCGTATGCCCAAGTGTGAGCCACTACAGAATAAGGCCACCTATCAGCAAGTTCAAAATCATTATACGAAACTGCTGGTGGCTCACTAATACCACAAACGTCACAGACTAAATTGCGCGGATAGTTCTTTAAAAATTCATAAAACTCTTCTTTGGTAACTTTCTTATTTATTGGTTCTATCGAATAGTACTTATCTTGACTGAGCATATTTATTTCTTTTTTCTCCTTCCATTTTTAATCATCACAATTAACTGTAATATACCCACTACTAAAATGGCAAAGCTAAAATTGCCCTTCACCATTTCATTAATAATGTTCTGTATCATCGGTCCGCGGCCGCCCTCCTTCGTCTTTACAACGATCTAAATTACAGGTAATAACAAAGACATCATCCCCACAATCTGTATAATCTCCACTTGGAAGATATTCACAAAATTCACAATCTAAACATTTAAATTTACACATTTTATTTCACCCTTACCCTTTCTTTTAATAGTTGTTCAAAAATCTCCTGTCCATTATCACTAGGAGAATCTTTCATTTTACTAAGACCTTTTCTATCATATATAAAACTCATATTAGCATAATTTTTATATTTATTACAAATTGCATAAAGTTTATTAAAATACTTTTCTTCACCTTTCTTTTCTTCTCTATCAAAACAAATAACTATATTTCTAGGCGCGCAAGTTCTCATTAATAAATCAATCTGAAATTTATTTATATTGCTGCCGCAACCAGCAACTGCACAATTCGGCAACATAAAATCTTCAAACTGGAGAACCGACTTTTCACTTTCAAAAATAAAACACATTCCAGTCTCTTTAATTGCTTCTTTATTAAGATGTAAACCATACAAATTCAAACTTAGCGGATGATTATAAAATTTACCTTCTATTTGAACCGGCATATATTTACCAAACTCTTCTGCTTCTTCTGGATTAAGGGCGCGCCCTCTAATTCCAACTAATTCTCCATCTACATTATAATGCGGAATTATAATCTTATTCCATACTGGAGAATATCTAATTCCATACTTATCCATCGCCTCTTTTGTGATACCATCTTTTAACCACTCATAAGGATAATATTTAATAAACATATCCAAAATTCCATTAGGATAAACCTCTAACTTCTTAACATCTTTATTTACATAGTCTTCATAGTGGCTTTTATAGGTTAGTGGATTTGAAGATGTTGTAACGGATGCGGAACAATTTAAGACTACCTGAAGAACATCTTTAAACCAATCATACTGAATATTTCTTGTTTCATAATAATGTTTCAAAAAGTTGAAAATTGACATTCCGCCGCATTCAGTATAGCAATAAAAGATATGTGAGTCTTTATAATAGTATAACTTCATGGATGCATCTGAAACATCTTCGTTGTGACAAATTGTATTTGTAATTAAACAATCATCTTTTTCAATTACATCGTCCGCGCCGAGTTGATACAAAAGCTCTTTTACTTTTTCATCTTTTAAGTTTTCTACTATTTCCTGATAATTTATTGCCATTGTTATCCTTCCAAAGTCAATTCATTTACAAACTTTAATTGCTCCAAATATGTTTTTTCTTCATCAGTTTCCCAGTTAGGAACATAATTAAATTCTGCTCCGAAGCCTTTAATAACTTCCATTCTAGAATCAGTAGCAAACAAATCTTTCTTTCTTACGGTTCCAAGATCAACGTCACTCCAGATTCTAATCTGATTCCAACGACCAGCTCTGACTTTAAATACATCATAAACCATTGTTGGGAAGAATGATAGTCCTCCTTCATTTTGAAAGAGCTCCAACTCTTCTTTAGTAGGTCTCGCACAAATTACGCCAATGTCGGCTTTATTGATAATAGAACGAGAGCCCGCGAGAGAACTTTCATTTCTAATATCTTCATTCTTATCACTATTCGCATTAACCTGAGTTGAACTCATCATAAATACATTTTGTTCAACCGCCAAATCTTTTAGTGCTGTTGAGAACATCAATAAAATCTCATCATTTCTTAAATGAAATCCATTAAACTCCTTAAGCAAAGAAGGTGAGATATGAATATAATCATAAAATACATACTCAATATCATGCATCAGCACATTTTCTCTTACAAGAGTTTTTACCAATTCAATTGTTGGGTTCGGCATACGAATAATATAAAAATTGTCTTGATACTGCTCAAGAACCCATAATGCCTGAGCAATTATACGTTTTTCTTTATCTGAGAAATCTCCACCATACTTGAACTTTGTTTCATTTATTCCAGTAAGATAAGAAAGAATAATTGTCTGGACTTCTTTCGGTGTCTGCTCTGTTGTTATAAATAAAACTTTCTTACCACTTCCTGTCTGGACCCACGCGTCTTTATCTATTTCATATCTAAAAGGAAACGCAATATAACAAGCATCACCTACCGCTTGACGCGTCTTACCTACACCGGAACCGCCAGAACGTAGTACGAAAACACCTCTGCGCGCGCCCATACAAACTTCGTTGAATATCTCTCCTTGAAGCGGCACACCGACATTTGTGCTTTCTTTTGCCTCTTCAAGAATTTCTTTCATACCTTCAAAAACATTGATTGTTTCTGTTGTATCATTTTGTATAAACTGTCTTTCTACTCCAAGAAGTTTTGCTTTTATTAAGTCAATAATATCACTCACTTCAAGAGCTTCAAACTTCTTATTAACTTCTATTGCTTCTTTTGTCAAAGCTTCTTCAACATAGAACTCACTTGTGTCAAAGCCTTTTTGTTTAAAGCTTTCCAAAAGATTAAACTTCTTTAACTTTTTATAATAATATGGAAAGTTGCCTTCATCTGAAAGAGATTCCGCATCCTGAAGATACTTAATTCCATTTAGTTGCTTAAAAAGAATTCTAGCGCCATCATTCGTATTTAAATAATTCTCAACATCAATAGGATGAACGCGTTCCGCGCCATTACGGTATAAACTATCGATAGCAACAAAGACAAACTTATCCAAACGATAATAAAAATCATCTGGAGTGAGGTTATACTTATCTGATTCGCTCAAATATTGTGGGTGTTTCATCAACGCTCCAAAAATCTGGAGAACACATGATTTATCAACCATTACTTATACCTCGTCTAAATTAAATTTTGTCTTATTCTTAACTTCTTTTTTAGGTGTAAAAAATCTAACTTTTTGAGACTGTCTCTCTTTTATTTGTTCAACAATTGCATCGATAGTACCAGCCTTTTTATTTTCAAGATTAACCCAATACTCTGCGGCGGTATTATAGATACTTGAGACTATGCCAATACCACCCGCAGACTTTTCTTTATCTCCATGCGCGACTTCATAATAATAGCGCAAGGCAAAGTAAATACCTTTGGGTGTCATCTTTTTCTCTGGTTTTGTAAAGTTAGCCCATTGACTATTTATCTTTGAAAAATCAATAGACATCTTCACGTCACGATACAAATAATCAATTACACTTTCTTTCCAAAAATCTTCATCACCATTCGCGGTTGATGCAAAATTGCGGGTCTTAACCCATTCATCATAACAACTTTTATGATAGTATGATTGTTTACCAATTACTACGAAAGGCTCTTTTTCTGTGTCAAATTTTTGCTTACAGATGCGACATTGAATAATATGTGGAGCCATAAGCCACTTCCTTTCCATCTTTTTATCTTACTTTATTATACCAAAATTTTTATAAAAAGTCAAATTCAAAATAGAGGAGCACAGACAAAATCCATACTCCTCTATTTATATATTAACCGCCGCGACTAGGCGGGGAAAATCACATTTCTCGCATTTCATCAACTACGAGAGCCATTAAATCTACCTGGTCTTCGGTAAATTCGGACAACTTCATCTTGTGTCCCATTATCATTTCAATCTTTTTAAGAATAGTGGTAGCGTTCTTTTCACCAGTCTCTTCGTCTTGATTGACGACAAGTGCTGTCCAAAGCTCCTTAGCCTCTTCCTGTAAGCTCTTGAAATCAATTTTTTCTTCTGTTGTTCTTTCGATCTTATCTACTACAACAGCGCCGTTTGCCTCTTCGGCTTCAATAGCTCTAGCTAATGCTTCTACGAATTCTTTGTAGCCAAATTTAATTTTTGGCTCTAGATATTTAAAACGACTACCAGCTTGGATTGTTTGTGTAGCACGCGTTTGAATCCAACGCTCACTTTCTCCATTCTCATTCCAGGTTTGAGTAATAACACCAATAATATCTACGAGACCATTAACAATCTTCAAACAACGGTTATTAAGGTCAGGTTTAAAACCAATAGTAACTTTTTCTTTACCCTTTTCTTCGGTTACATCCTTCAAGTGGCAAGTCATAATTAAACCATAACCCATCATTGTAATCTTACGAAGAGAACCTTCAAACTCCTTTGAAAGAGCTGAGTAACCTCCACCGTATGGAATATCACCGATTTGCTGAACACCATTTTGTGTACAAATAAACTTTTCACAAAGATCATAAGCTACACCAACTGTATCAACGCAGATAGTAGAAAATCTTTTCTTAGCTTCTGGTTTTTCTAACTGGCGCAAAACAAGCTTAAAATCGCTCCATTTTTCAATCGGCTGAACCATCGCGCCAGGACGAGCATTTGTACCCATTTCAAAAGCAAGAATCAATGCATCTGGTGCCATAGTGCAAAATTCAGTTTTACCAATCTTAGGCTGACCCGCAAGGAGAATATACTTCTCCCTGAGGTCCTTTGAAATGACACTAGGCTGAATGCTAAATATGTCAATAGCCATTAGTCACTCCTCCTATTAAAAACCGAGATCCTTCTTTCCCTTTGTAGAAAGATCAGCCTGAACCGGCGGGGTCTTAGCAGTAGACTTCTTACCAGACTTCATGTCTTCGAGTTTCTGGTTACGAAGTTCCATACCAGCAGTAATCTCCTCAAGAGACCAAGCGGCCTCATCATCAAGAGGCTCCGGTACACCACCAGTTAAAACAATCTCATTAACAGAGACTGTACGGGTGCGGCTCTGAGATTCACCGATACCCATTTCTTCTACGACCTCTTCAGTACGAGAAGTAAAGTTCAAACGACCAACACCACGATGGCATTCACCAGCAAACCAGTTACTTTCAATACCATCAATAACGTTTGGATTAGTAGCAATAAGCTTCATAACGTCAACCTTAAGAGCCGGTGCATTCTCTGCTGTGTACTGCGGAACAATAACATCAAGCTCAAGGCATGGCGGATCAAGCTCAACGCCTTCCTTATCAACTGCGCGACCGATCTTAGATACCATAAACTCAAGATCAAACTTAGCCTTAGGCTCAAATTCGCCAGTTACCTTATTAACAAAATTTGTGTAGATACGCGGATAAGAAACAATCTTACCGTTCTGGCCAACAAATTCATTTGTTCTCAATTCACCACCAGTGATACGAACCTTATCAGCGAGTTCCTTATTTCCACTAGAAGCAATAGATACAAATTCCTTCATAACTCGCTCAATAGATTCATAAGCTGGACTTACAGTTTTATTCTTTGTAATTTTAGTTGTAAACATATATACAGGAATCAAAAGATCCCCATCAGGAGTTTCAACAAGAATTTTAATCGAACCACCAATAGATTCCTTTGGCGAACCATCTCTGGCTGTAAAAGAACCATACTTAATATCTGTTTCCGCAAGAATACCTTCAATAATTACAGTGTTGTTTGCTTTTCTGTACATCTTTTTTTCTCCTAAAATTTCTTTTGTTTTTGTTTGTGTTAGCTTTTATAGATTGAAAGAGGGAGTTCAAAACTAAACTCCCTCAAATCTATATTAGAAGGACAAAATTACTCTTCGTCGTCGGACGGAACGTAGTTCTTACCAGCCTCAGTCAGATTAACAATAGTAATCTTATGGCCATCCTCAGTCTTACCGCCATCTTCACGCTCTACGAACTCATGTCTAACGAGTGCATTGATGCAACCTGTAACGGCATTGATCTTCTCAAGACCAAGACCTACTCTGATAGCCTCAGTAGTTACAGAACCGCCGTTCTCCTTAATGAAATCATAAACTTTCTGTGTCTTCTCTGTCAACTTCATATGTTTTTCTCCTTTTATCCGCCGTTTAATTTATTTTTATTTTGTTTGAGTTGGGCGGCCAACCTTTATTTAAAGCCTTTTGGCTTTTATGCTAATATTATATCAGATTTCTGAAAAGGAGTCAAATTTTCAGATCTGTAGAATTTTATTCAAAATAAATAACTCTTTTTTCTGTATCAACAATGAACTCGCCAGAAAAACCCTTACATCCACAATCTGTTACAATCGTATAGCTTTCAATATCAACACCATTCTTTTCAGCCTTTGTGTAAAGTTCATTAAGCTGTTGTGCTAATTCTCCAACTGTCATAATTTAATTCTCCTTTCACTTTCTAAATATATTATACTTGAATTTTCAATACTTTTCAAATTTTAAAGTTTGCTTAATGTGATAACTTGCGCGCCATTTGAAAGTTTTAATGATTTAACACCTTGAGTGCCGCGAGACAAGGAAGGAATATCATTAAACTTTAAGCGGATCTGTGAAGATGTAGATACAACAAGAATATCATTCTCATTACCAACTGGTAAAAAGTCACATAAACTATTTGTGTTTTGAATCTTCACACCTTTAGTTGCGCGGCCTGTTACACGGAACTCGTCAATAGAAGTGCGCTTAATATATCCATCTGTTGATACAGAAATAATCTCTTTATCATTAGAATTTATGAGGCGCGCGCCAACGACATAATCTCCATTGTTTAACTTCATACCTTGAACACCACGAGCAACTCGACCAATAGCACTAACGTCTTTTGTTTCAATCATAATGAACTGACCTTGCGCGGATGCAATACCAATTCTATCATCGTCAGCAAACATAATAGATACAATTTCATCATCAGCATCAAGTTTAATGGCGAGTGCACCACTATTTCTCTTTAAGTTATATTCTGAAAGTTTTGACTTCTTCAAAATACCCTTCTTTGTAATAAAGATAATATGTTGCTTTTGTCCAGACTTTGAGCAGAGCGCTGCGGTTACAACTCTTTCATTGTTACCCATATTTACCATAGACGTTAAATATTGTTTTTCGTCTACTATAAATTCACCCATGTTCTTATGGTAAAAATTTCCCTTATCTGTAAAGAAAAGAAGTTCGCTTGTATTCTTTCCTACGATATTATCAATTATGTACTCTTCTTTTTCGAGTTTGAACTTTGTTCCCGTTCCATTTCTACGCTGAGAATAGAGAGTCGACGTTTCAGATACATATACCGCTCCCATATTTGTAAAGGCGAGGGAGAGTTGCTTTTCTTCGATTGGTTCACTATCTGCTCCTTCTGCAAGTTGGATAATCTTTGTGCGGCGCCCATCACCAAACTTTTCGGCCACTTCGCGCCAACCCTTCTTTAGTTCGTTATTAAAAAGAACTCCATCATTCAAAATCTCGTTAAGACGATCTGCTTCTTTCAACAGACTTGTGCGTTCATCTTCTAACTTCTTAACCTCCAAATGCGCGAGTCTACTCAATTTCATATCCAAGACAGCCTTGGCCTGCGCGTCATCAAGTAAGAACTTCTTCATTAATTCTGATGCGGCCGCCGCCGTAGAAGCAGAACCTTTAATTGTAGCTACTACTTCATCAATGCGCGCGAGACAAACTAAAAGACCATCAATAATATGGATATGATGCTCGATCTTGCGCAGGTCATATTCAAAACCGCGACGATAAACGACTTTCTCATGGTCGATGTGAGCTTGGAGCATTTCTTTCCAAGTAAAGACTCTTGGTGTAATACCATTATCTAGCATTACCATATTAATAGTAAAGAATGTTTCCAATGAAGTGTTCTTATATAAGAACTTCAAAACTTTATCCGGATTAGCTTTCTTATCAAGATAAATTCTCAAATCTGGTTCTTTTTTTGTATAGTCCTTCCAGTCTGCAATTCCACAGTTAGGCTGCTCTTCCATTATCTCTACAAGTTCTTTACAAATGGTGTTTATATATGTGGAATACGGCATTTCTTTAACAATAAAGCACCGCTCCTTTTTATCCCATTCAACAGAGGCCCGAATCTTACAAGCAAAACCAGTTCCTTTAATCATACTTTGTTTTGTTTGTCCACCATTTATTATAGTTGCACCTGTCGGAAAATCTGGCATACAAACACATTCTTCATCAGAAAGATTCGGATTATCAACTAATTTAATTAGTACGTTGTTAACTTCTTTAAGATTTGTAGGAGGAATACTACAACTCATACCAGAACCAATAGAGATACATCCATTCACTCCAAGCCAAATACCTTTGCATGGTAAAACCTTTGGAAATTGACCCTCTAAATCATATGTATCTTCCCATTCAGTAATTGTTTCTTTTTTGATATCTTGCAAAGCAAGCGCCGCGAGATGTGAACCTCTTAACTCAACATAACGAGAGGCAGAGTGGTCTTCCGGGTCAATTAATGTACCATAGTTACCATTTGCTTCTTGAAGTGGATATCTATAAGCAAAAGGCTTTGCCATTCTAATAAAGGTACCATAAGCAGAGGCATCACCATGGACATAACAGAAACCCATAGCCTGAGAAACAGATTTAATTGCCTTCTTAAATGGTTTGTCATATGTGAAGCCACCCAAAGCCTGCGAATATAAAAGTTGTCGGGCGCCCCATTTAAGGCCGTCTCTTGAATCTGGAATAGCTCGTCTTTGAATGTTATAACTTGCATATTCTAGGTAAGAATCTGATAATACATTAGTAATATCTTTCTGAATTAAATTAGTAGGTTCCACCTTTTATCCAACACCTCTCTTTCTTTTTATATAAGTCTACTTCCTTATAAGTACATCCCCATAGTATCTTTTGAAAGCTATCAAAACTTATTCTGTCTTTATAACTGTATTCATTATACAAAAATTTTGCTGATTTGTCAACATATAATTTTCTCAAATTTAGAACTTCATCATTTGTAAGTATTGCTTTTGGAGAGCGTTCTCCATTGGTCGCTTGACTAGAATAATATTTTTTATTTTCCTCTGTATAAACTTCTGGCATAATGTAAGCCCATGAAGTACCATCCCACACTTTCGCAAATTGGGAAAACGTTATACGATCTTTAAATTCTTCATATACATCTTTTCTGCGCTTATGATTATTATAAGCTTGACGGATTTTAATAACATCAACCTCTGTTAGTTGCGCGCGACCATTATCTTCTCCAATGAATTGAGAACCGCCTTCATTACAATTATATCCATAGCCTTTATAAGTATTATAGTAGGCGATCCAATATCGTTCTCGTTCCTCTAAAAGTTCTTTAGAACACTCTTCAAGTATTTCATATTCAAAAGCGTCTTCGCCATATTTTGCAATAGCTAAATCTATTGGACTAGAATTATCATGCTTATAACGATGCTGATTTATTCTGCCCTTAACATCAACTGATTGCCCTATGTAAGACTTTCTAGTGTCCTTTTTTGTTATTTTATATATGCCAATCATTACTCACACACCTTAGAAAAGTCAACGTTTTCCATAATAAATGTTTTTCTTTCATCGACCTCTTTACCCATCAGCATCTCGATTTGTCGAGAAAAAATCTCTGCGTCCTCTACTGTTAACTGATACCATCTTTTTTGAGAGCCGAAAACTGCTTCTTCGGTCTCTTTGGGGCTATTCTCACCGATACCCTTCTTTCGGCCAATTTCCTTTGGCTTACCATATGTTTTAACCATTTGATCCTTTTCAGCATCACTAAAAGCATAAAGAGTTTTATCTTTATATTTTAGCACAAATAGAGGCATCTGCATCCACAAGAGGCGCCCTTCTTCGATAAATTTAGGACACATAAGATAGAAAAGCGTGATTATTAAATCGCCAATGTTTCGTCCATCTGCATCCTGGTCCGCAGCAATAGCAACATACTGGTAGTTTAATTTTTTACTATTGTACTTCTCAAAGAAACCACATCCAAGACATGAGAAGATTGCTTTTACTTCCTCATTCTCAAGGACTTTTTCTACTGGATTTTTAAGAGCAGAAATAATTTTTCCTCTGATAGGAAGTAATGCAACGTTCTCAATGGGGCGCGCCTGTACAAGAGCGCCCAAAGCAGAATCACCCTCACAGATGGCCAACACTGCGCCGCTTTCCGGCCCATGAGTCTGACAATCTTTTAACTTATCAGCAAGAATTGCTCTTTTCTTCTTTTCATTGTTAATTTCTTTTTCAGTATTGAGTATCTGTTGACGTGCTTTTTCTGCGGCCGCCTCTGCTTTAACTTCTTTAGTCAACATCTCCACAACTTTTTCAAATTCTGGCTTGTGCTGACGTTCAAAATCTTCCAACATTTTCGTAGTGGCACGCTGGCAAAGTCCACGAAGTTCAGGATTTGTAATTTTTGATTTCGTTTGTCCGTCGTAAATCGGATCCTTTAGATTTACAGAACAAACATAAACAAGTCCTTTTCTTAAAATATCTGGATTATCTCCACTAACTTTCTTCTTAAAGAAATTAGTGAGAGCCGTCTTAATACCAGTTACAGGCGTGCCGCCATTTTCATTTTCACCACCATTAGAAAACAAATATGATCTTTCTGCTCTATCTCCAGTCCACTGAAGAATAATTTCTACATCTATATCGTTTTCTGTAGTTTGAAAATGAAGAGGAGTTTTGTGAATAGGCTTTTCAAAATTATCCTTTACAAAATCCATTAGGCCATTTTTACTAAGATATGTACGCTTCTCTTTAGTTTCAGCATTTGTAACGATAAAGCTAATTCCTTTATTAAAATAAGAATATTCCTTCATCTGCGCGCAAATTTCTTCAAAATCAAAGTGAATTGGCTCTGCCTTAAAGACTTCTTGAGAAGGCTTAAAGATAATGTATGTGCCTTCTTTTTCTCCATTGAGCGGCCGCTTTTGACATTCTGTCCACTTAGGAATTCCTTTTTCAAATTCCATATACCATTCTGCGTCGTCACGATAACTGGAAATTTTAAACCAGTCTGACGAACAACAAGTGGCCGCAGAACCTGTACCATTAAGACCTCTTGATTTACCACCATAGGCGTTCTCATCAAATTTAGCACCAGAATGATTCTCTGTCAAAAGATTAATCATTACCTCTTTTGAAAAGCTATTTTGTCCATGCGGCATACCTCTGCCATAGTCACGACAAGAAGCCCAATCTGAACCAATCACGACCTCAATTTTATTTGCGGTCGGTTTTACTAGAGCTTCATCTGTTGCATTATTTATTAATTCTAGTAGTGCGGCAATAACACCAGTATGGTCTGCGCTACCTAAATAAATACCAACACGCTTACGAACTCCCTCTCGGAAAGTAAGCTGTTGGACTGAATTTGCATCATAAATTTGAATTGTTTCGTTCATTTTTACTATCTCCGATTTTTCTTCTATAAATATTATACCAAAAAATCCCCGAAAAATCAAATTTTTCGGGGACTGAAAATGGAAGCGATGGACTTTTACTTAGTCCACTTTTTAAGCGTTTCGTTAAAAGAACCTCTGTTACCAAGAGCCTTTTTCATATAGCAAAGAGCCAAACCCTTTTCCTTATCGAAGGTGTCTCCTTCTTGACAACGAACGATTGTCTTTGAATCATCCCACCAAATAGCAACCGTTACACCGGTCTCCTCATCAAAAATAACCTTTTTAAGTCCATCTTTTGGACGCGGAGAACTAACTGGAGTAGCCTTTGTAATGGTACGATAGTTAAACATATAATGTCTATCTGTAGCCTCTTCAATAGAAACTACTTTTACTGGAGAATTATATGTGGTGATACAATCTGCCACAATATTATAAATTCCATTTACCTTAAGGTTCTGCTTTGTAAAATAACCATAACTCTTTCCAACATCATTAAATTTAACAAGTACAAATTTCATTATTTTTTCCTCTTTTCATTTAATCTATAATAATTATAATAAAAATTCTAAAGAACTTCAAATTTCTAAACGTTAATGTACAGATTTCTACTTACTTATAGACTAGTAGATCAAATTATAGTGAGGTGTTCAAATGGATAATATTGTAAACGCCCATGTAAAGTATCGTGAGGCAAAAGCCAAACCGATCTTCCAGTATGATTACGGTCAAATTTTGAAGATTGACGGTGTTGAACTTCCGACTTCATATGAAGTTCATTTTGCAACCAGCCAAACAGGAAAAACATCTATTACTCAAATTGGTAATGCAGATGGTGTATCAATCCCGGATGAATTGCTCCTTAAAGCGGGAACAGTTTATGCGTGGGTTTATTTGCATACTGGTGAAAGTGATGGTGAGACACGCATCACAATCACAATTCCTGTTACTGCTCGTGCAAATATTACAAATACAGAGCCAACACCTGTTCAACAGGATGCGATCACACAGACTATCGCAGAACTTAATAGTGCGGTAGAGCTCTGTGAATCTAATGTTGAGCATTATCCAAAAATTGTTGATGATTATTGGTGGGTTTGGGATGCCAACGAAGGAGAATGGGTTAATACGGGAGTAGAAGCTAGCGGTTCAGAGGGTCCGCAAGGTCCTCAGGGTGAGCCGGGTCCGCAAGGTATTCCTGGTGTTGAAGGTCCGCAAGGTCCTGCTGGTACTCCTGGTGCACCAGGTGCGCCTGGTGAAAAGGGAGATAAAGGTGATAAAGGTGATAAGGGTGACCCAGGAGACCCTGGAGATCCTTCATACTTAATTGACGATAGTCTTATCTCCTTAGATAGAGCTTGGTCATCTTCTAAAACTGACAATGTAAAAGTTGATAAATATAATGCCGTTGTAGAAAACTCTCTTTCTATGGGAAGAGATGGGGTTGCTGGTGTTTGGAGTACAGCCGTTGGTGAAAACGTAACTGCTTCTGGTCGTGCCTCTCATGCAGAAGGTTTTGAAAGTCAGGCTACAGGAATACGCTCCCATGCCGAAGGTACTAGTGCGCGCGCCACAAGAAGTAGTACGCACGCAGAAGGTTGGAATACAATAGCTCAAGGTGACTATGCTCACGCAGAAGGTCGTGAAACTAATGCCTCTGGCACGGGTACACATACAGAAGGTTTTGGTACTTCCGCAATAGGTGAATACTCACATGCTGAAGGTTACCAAACCAGAGCTTCTGGTAATTATTCTCATGCAGAAGGATTTAATACAACCGCAACAGGATCGTATTCCCACGCCGAGGGTACGGGAACCCATGCATATGGAGCTTCTAGCCATGCAGAGGGCGCTAGAAGTCAGGTAGCGGCTAATGCTGATGCTGCACATGCAGAAGGAAGAAGTTATGCTTCTGCTCCTTTCGCTCACTCAGAAAACGATTCAACAGTAGCCGCTGGTTTGGCCTCTCACGCTCAAGGTATAGATACTATTGCAAATGGTATAGGCCAATTTGTTTTTGGTAGATTTAATATACCCGATGACTACAATATCTATGCAGAAATTGTTGGTAATGGTACAAGTATTGATAACCGATCAAATATGAGAACCCTTGACTGGGATGGTAATGAATGGCTTGCTGGTAAACTTACCGTTTATGGTGCGCCAACTGAAAATTGGAATGTTGTTAGAAAGATTGAACTTGATACAAAACAGGCTCAACTCAATGCAGGTTCTAACATTACCTTAACTCCAGAACAAGATGGAACTGTTACTATTTCTTCTACTGGAGGCAGCGGTGGCGCAGCGATTGATGATACAACCACTGCACTGGATAAGACATGGTCTTCTTCTAAAATCGATACAGAACTTGATACAAAAGTAGATTCTACTAATTCTGTTTTCTACGGAACCATCTCAATGAACAGAAAAGAAAACACTTCATTGGGTATGAACAGTGTCACTTTTGGTATGCAAAATACCGCAACTGGATTATTTTCTGTTGCTGAAGGTAATAGTACAAACGCAACCGGTATCGGTACGCACGCAGAGGGTACAAATTCTACTGCAAGCGGTCAGTTTTCTCATGCAGAGGGCGCAAGCACTACTTCTAGTGGCGGTTTCTCACACGCAGAAGGTAGTAATACGATTTCTTCTGGTGAATATTCCCATTCTGAAGGTACTGGTACAAGAGCTACTGGTTCTGCTTCACATGCTGAAGGTATGGGAGGTACCGCCGGTGGAAGTGCTTCTCACATTGAGGGATATAATTGTACAACGAATGATGATTACGCTCACGCAGAGGGTGTTGGTACTACAGCGGGAGAAGGTTCTCACGCAGAAGGTCAAGCCACAACGGCTTCTAGTTATTCCCACGCTGAAGGCTATCAATCTTCAGCTACCGGTGGATGGAGCCATGCTGAAGGTGATACAACCACAGCTAGTGGAATAGCATCCCATGCGGAAGGATGGGGTTCTACCGCAAGTGGACAGGATTCTCACGCAGAAGGATATTTCTCACAAGCAAGTGGAGTAGCGGCTCACGCTGAAGGAGATCATGGTATTGCTTCTGGTAAAGACTCTCACGCCGAAGGTAAATATACTATTGCTGCAAGTCCAGACCAACACGTATTTGGTAAACTCAATGTAGAAGATAGCCAAAGTGCGTATGTTGAAATTGTCGGTGGTGGTGATGATTCAGATCAGAGTCCTGCTAATTGGACAAGGGCAAATATTCGTACATTAGATTGGAGTGGTAATGAGTGGTTGGCCGGAAAGCTTACTATAGGTGCCGCGCCAGTAAATAATAACGATGTAGTCAGAAAGATTGACTTGGATGGTAAACAAAATCAATTAACCGCTGGTACAGGAATTACGATTGTAAATGATGTAATTAGTGCTACTGGCGGTGGAGGCGGTGCATCCGTTCTTAGTGATTTGGGCGATGTAAATATCACTAGTCCTTCTGATGGCCAGACTTTAGTTTATGATGCAACCGCACAAAAATGGAAAAATGGCTCTGGCGGCGGTGGAGGTGTTGTAATTGATGACACAACTACTTCTGCCACAAAAGTCTGGAGTTCTAATAAAGTCAACACAGAACTCGGTAACAAACAAGATACTTTAACTGCGGGAACTGGTATTTCCATTTCTGCTCAAAATGTGATTAGCGCAACTGGAGTAGAATCTATTACTGTAGGTACTACAACAACTGGAGCGGCTGGCACAAATGCTTCTGTTACAAACAGTGGTACGGCTTCAAATTTAGTTCTTAACTTCACGATTCCTAGAGGCGCCGATGGACAAACAGGCCCCCAAGGTCCAGAAGGTCCCGCCGGTGACCCAACAGAATTAATTGATGACACAACTACTGGATTAAATAAAACTTGGTCAAGTTCAAAGATTAACACCGCAATTTCAAGTTGTATTTCAGTAACTACACTATCTGGAACATTGTCTGCTGGAGCAACATCTGTAACTATTAGTGACAGTTCTATTACAACGACTAGTTTTATTGATGTCTATGTTGATGTTGATGGTGTTTATCCAAAGACTAAGACAGTAACTAGCGGACAAATTGTACTAACTTTCGATGCACAGAGCGCCGCAGTAAATATAAGGGTAAGGGTGAGTTAACATGGCATGGTTTAGAGTAGATGTTCCGCCGTCTGGTGGTGGAGGTAGTATGCCTGACCAGATTGCGAAAATCGCACAAGGTACTACATTTGATTATTTTGAACTTGAAACGAAAACAGGGACAATTCCACAATATGTGTTTCATGGTTCGCAGATACGAGATGTAGAGTCAACCGACGTTATAACTGTTCAGGATAGAGCGTTTGAGGGTTGTATAAATCTTAGAAAAATTAACTTACCAAATTGTACAAGTATAGGATCATATGCGTTTGCGTGCAATCGCACAACATATGCTAGTACTGTATCTATAAATTTACCAGCAGTTACAAATATTAGTGCATACGCTTTTAATGGATTTTATGGAACAGATAATACATCAGAGATTGTTTTCCCTGCGTGCACGTATGTCGGGCAGTACGCGTTCCAGCACTCTTCATCGAATCCGCTTACTGTTAAATCTCTTTCTTTTCCGGCAGTCACACAGATGGGCGGCTCTTCTTTTGTCCGAATTATCGCCGAAACAATAGATATCGGAGAAAATTGCACGACGATGGGATCAACACCGCTGGCAAACGCCACAGTAACTAATCTAATTATCAGAGCTACAACTCCACCAACCCTTGGAACCAATGCGGGACTTGGAAATGGAGCAAGTATAACTCACATCTACGTTCCCGCGGCTGCGGTTGAAACATACAAGATAACAAATAGATGGTCTCAGTACGCTTCCTATATCGAAGCAATACCATCCATTACATTAAATGCAAACACTCAAACACTTTCAGTAAATGATACATTCCAACTTTCAGCAACCACGACTCCGTCTGGACAAACGGTAAGTTACGTATCTAGTGATGCAACCATTGCTTCGGTTGATAGTTCTGGATTAATTACTGGTGTTGCAGCGGGAACCGCTACAATTACCGCATCCTTTACAATAGATGGATTGGTTTGTAGCGCCGTATGTGAAGTTACTGTTGAATAAAGGAGGTAAAGAATGGGAAACGTAATAGACGCTTATGTATGTCAAGGTAGAGCAAAGACAACTCCTCTTTACCAATACGACTATGGACAAAAATTAAAATTCTTTAGAGTTGAATTACCAGAGGCTTATGAGGTTCATTTTTCAACCTCTACCTCTAGTAAAACCTCCTACACCGCAATTGGTGATGAGAGTGGAGTTTTAATTCCTGATGAAATTTTGCGCGAGCCTGGTATTTCTTTTGCATGGGTTTTTCTTCATACTGGAGAGAATGATGGAGAAACCAAAATTGTGGTTGAGATTCCGGTTATTGAAAGAGCAGGAATTACTGACACAGAGCCGACACCCGCGCAACAAGACGCCATATCTGAAGCAATCGAGGCATTGAATGATGCTGTCGAAAATTGTGAGGAAAACGTAACAAAGTATCCAAAAATTCAAAATGGAAACTGGTTTGTATGGGACGCTGAAAATGATGAGTGGGTTGATACTGGTGTTCATGCTAGTGGAGATATAACTGCTTTTATTGATGACACAACTACCGCGAGTGATTTGGTGTGGTCTTCATTAAAAACTGATAATACTAAAGCTGATAAGACCAATACTGTTTTATTTAATTCTCTTACAATGGGAGCCAGAGAAGCCAGCATTGGTACAAATAGTGTTGCTATAGGTTATAGTGTAAAAGCAACTGGAGATTATTCTCACGCAGAAGGCTCTGGAACTGAGGCAACTGGTGCTTATTCTCATACGGAGGGAAGCGGCACAAAAGCCGTAGGTGAGTATTCTCACGCCGAAGGGGCAGGAACTACCGCTCAATCCGACTACTCTCACGCAGAAGGAATTGAAGCTCGTGCCAATGGTACTGGCGCTCACGCAGAAGGGTATCAAACAACAGCCACCAGTTATGCACACGCAGAAGGAAATAATACCGCCGCCTATGGAAGTTATTCACATACAGAGGGCTTAAATACACATACAAACAGTCAATATTCTCACGCAGAAGGCTATATGACCGGAGCAGAAGGCGGACCTTATGGTCATGCAGAAGGATATGATTCTGATGCAATGAATACCGCTGCTCACGCTGAAGGTAAGGAAACTTATGCGGGTGGAGCTTTTTCTCACGCAGAAGGTGAGCAGACAATAACACAATCTAGTGCTACTGGTTCTCATGCTGAAGGATATAAAACAAATACTAATGAATCATATTCTCATGCAGAAGGAAAAGAAACTAATGCATCCGGCTATTGTTCCCATGCTGAAGGAGAACAAACAGGTGCAAATGGGGCCTACTCTCATGCTGAAGGACAAAATACCCACTCAATTGGAGAAGGATCTCACGCAGAAGGACTTAGTTCTCGTTCAGTAGGAAATAATTCTCACGCTGAAGGAAGTTCTACTGCAAACGGCACAGCTTCACATTCAGAAGGAAGTGGCACAACAGCTTCGGGAGAGTGGAGCCATGCAGAGGGTAGACTTACTTATGCTTATGGTATTGGTTCTCACGCAGAGGGTAGCGGAACTTATGCAAATGGAAATACTTCTCATGCTGAGGGAATTTATACGATTGCTAATGGAGAAGCTCAGCATGTATTTGGTAAATGTAATATTGTAGATGACCAAGATAATTACGTGGAAATTGTAGGTAATGGTGTATCACATAGTAATCGTTCTAATGCTCGTACTCTTGACTGGGAAGGAAATGAGGTTCTTTCTGGAAAACTCACAATTAATGGAACTCCTACCGAACCAAATGACGTGGCGCGCTTGCAAGATGTAAATCGTTCATTTACAGATATCTTAGACTTTTCGGATGTTTCGGTCCCACACGGAGTTTACTCTAGTGGTGTAAGTTGGAATATGAATAAAGGTAAGTATCTGTTACACGTAATTTGTAGATTTGCTTCAAGCACTCAAGGTTGTAGACACATGGCATTAGCAAATAATCCTTCCGATGGTAATTTTTACGGATCTTCATATTTTACACAAACAGATTGCGCTGCGCTTGGTACAGAGATAGTAAATTTAAACATGATGACTTTTGTATCAATTCCAGCAGATAACTCTCCGGTTTATGTGAGAGCATATCAAACAAATACCCGACAAGAGAGCATAAACATGAGCGTGAGAGTTCAGTATTGTAAGATTTCTGATTAAAAATTTGGCGGACGCTTTAATTTTATGAAGCGGCCGCCATGTAATTTTACTTATATATGGAGAATATAGTGGACCACGACGAAAGTCATGCGAAAGCTAAATTTTATTTTGTGAGGTGAATCATATGGAAAATTATATTCTAGCGCAATCTTTTAATAAAGCTAAT
>Ga0310786_10000424_pt1 | contig 68705 bp, 60 predicted proteins | sample AusTroGonzalo_MG_FD_203881 | JGI IMG/M metagenome (GOLD analysis project Ga0310786, IMG submission 203881) | Bovine rumen microbial communities from tropical cattle in Woodstock, Queensland, Australia - Gonzalo_03 (v2) (version 2) | ecosystem: Host-associated > Mammals > Digestive system >... | reverse complement strand
CAGGCCACTAAGCAGGCAAAACATAATGTAGAGGTTATTGGAAAGGCGGTGGAAGGAGGGCTGAAGGTCCTCACTACATCTTCAACATGCACGCTCACCCTCAGGGATGAGTATCCCAATCTCCTTGGCGTAGACAATTCCCAGGTCAGGGACGCCATTCAGCTTGCCGTACGTTTTATCTTTGAGAAACTGGAAAAGGGAGCAAGCCTAAAGTTCAAGGCAGGGTATCACCGAAAGGTGGCATACCATGTCCCCTGCCACATGGAAAAACTTGGCTGGGGCGTGTTCTCTGAGAGGCTTCTCAGGATGATTCCCGGGGTGGAATTCACCCTTCTGGAGTCTGCCTGCTGCGGCATAGCCGGCACCTACGGTTTCAAGAAAGAGAATTACGAGGCTTCCCAAGCCATAGGCGCCCAGCTCTTTGAGCAGATCAAGGACGTGAACCCGGACGTAGTGGCCTGTGACTGCGAAACCTGCAAATGGCAAATAGAGATGAGCACCGGCTACACTGTAATGAATCCCATATCAATTCTTGCCGATGCGCTTGAATAAAAACAACACTATATATGAAAAACATTATTCCTGTTCTTGCTTTGGTTGCCGCCGTGTCCTGCGGCACTCCAGCCCCTCATGGTCCCATTGACGTGCAGGCGCACCGCGGAGGCGCCGGCCTTTATCCGGAAAACACTATTCCGGCAATGAAAAACGCCCTGGACATGGACGTCAACACCCTTGAGTTTGACCTTCATCTGTCTTCTGACATGCAGGTTGTGGTATCTCATGATCCATATTTCCATGAGCGTTACACTACCCGTCCGGACGGTTCCCTGGTAAAGAAAGGAGACCCCAAGGAATACCTCTTTACAATGCCGTATGACAGCATTGCCAAGTACGACGTTGGCTTAAAGCACGTAGACCGCTGGCCGGACCAGGTCAAAATGGCTGTCGTAAAACCCCTTGCTTCAGACCTTATTGACTTTACAGAGAGTTATGCCAAAACTCCAGTAAACTACAATATTGAGATAAAGTCATGGCCTGGAGACGATGAAGGGACCCTGTGGCCGGACTATAAGACCTTCTGCGACGTCTGCATTCCCCTTCTGCTCTCCAAGAACCTTGGAGACAGGCTCATCGTCCAGTGCTTTGACCCGCGCGCACTCAATTACATGCATCAGAACTGGCCTGAGCTCACCCTCAGCTACCTCACAGAGTTTGAAGAAGGAGGAAACATAGAAAAACTGATTGCCGACAACCTTGACTTTGTGCCGCAGTGGTGGAGCCCGGAATCACACGTGGTGACAAAGAAAAACGTTGCATGGTGCCATGAGCACGGAATTGGCGTGGTTCCCTGGACCGTAGATAGCAAGGCAGAGATGAAGCGCCTTGTCAAATGCGGCGTAGAAGCCATCATTTCAAACTATCCTGACCGTTTAATTGAAGTTGTAAGGTAATGTTAGCTTTCCTGAAACAACCCCCTTATCTGCCTGCCCAGACTGGTCCTGAGGCCGATGCCAAATACACGCGCCTGCGCTGGCAGGTATTTGTAGGCGCATTCATCGGCTATGCCGGTTTCTACCTTGTGCGCAAGAACCTTTCCCTGGCCATTCCGTTTATGGCTCCTCTGGGCTTCCACAAGGCCGAACTTGGCTTTGTGCTGGGTATCAATGCCGCCGCATACGCCATTTCCAAATTCCTTATGGGAAGCGTGAGTGACCGTTCCAACGCAAGGGTATTCCTGCCCATCGGGCTTATCCTCAGCGCCCTTTCCATGGCGTTCATGATTGTGCCCATCAAATACATCGGCGCAGACAATAAAGCCCTGGCAATTATCGTCATGGGCATACTCAATGCCTGTGTTGGCTGGTTCAACGGCATGGGATGGCCTCCATGCGGCCGAGTTATGACGCACTGGTTCTCTCCCGGGGAACGCGGCACCATGATGAGCATCTGGAACTGCGCCCATAACGTGGGAGGCGGCATGGTAGGCCTTATGGCCACCTACGGCGCCATTTGGTTCGGCAGCTGGTTCTACGGGGCTCATACTGAGCTGTATTTCCTCATCGGCACATTTGCATTCCCTGCTGCCGTTGCACTGCTCATTGCGGTATTAGCCTATGTTCTGCTGCGTGATACGCCCCAGTCCTGCGGACTGCCTTCAGTTGAATCCTGGCGCAATGACTACCCCAAGAACTACTCGGCCAAACATGAGGAGACCCTCAGTACCAAGGAAATCTTCTTCAAGTATGTCCTTAACAACAGATTCCTTTGGTTCATAGCCCTTGCAAACGCCTTTGTTTACATGGTCCGCTACGGATGCCTTGACTGGGCCCCTACCCTCCTTACGGAAAAGGGCATAGACATCAAATCCATGGGCTTGGCCTATTCTGTCTATGAGTTCGCAGCCATTCCCGGCACCATCATCTGCGGCTGGCTGTCAGACAAAGTGTTCCACGGCCGGCGTGCGCTGCCAACCATCATCTTCATGGCGCTTGTGCTGGTATTTGTAGTGCTTTACTGGCAGTTCATAGACAACATCAACATTGTGATGATATGTCTGATTGGGATTGGTTTCTTCATCTATGGTCCTGTCATGCTCATCGGCGTACAGGCCCTTGACCTTGCACCAAAGAATGCTGCGGGTACTGCCGCCGGACTTACCGGCTTCTTTGGCTACTTCTTTGGTACATTCCTCCTTGCCAACTGGATCCTTGGCCTTGTGGCAGAAACCATGGGCTGGAACGCCACCTTTGTGATGCTGATAGCCGCATGTATCCTCTCCATGCTCTTCATGGGACTAACCTTAAAGGAGGAGCGCAGAGGATAAGCCTGGCGCGTAAGTCATTGACTACAACCATATTACATAATTTAGGGTGCACCTGGCGGTGCACCCTAAATTGCGTAAATTGCTGGCAATCAGCCAGATATGCGTCAGGCGCTTAAAACACCAACAGGAAGAGACCGGCGGCAACGGCGGCTCCAGCAAGAGGGCCTGCAACGGGCACCCAGCTGTACCACCAGCCGCTTTCTCCCTTGCCTTCAATTGGCAGAATGGCATGAGCGCAGCGGGGACTAAAGTCACGGGCCGGGTTAAGTGCATAACCGGTAGTAGCGCCAAGGGACATGCCGATTGACATGATAAGGCAGGTAACAGGCCAGGAGCCAAGTGCGCCGGTAGAAGCGCTTACAGGGCCAACCTGGAAGGCATTGCCCTGCGTTCCAAGTGCAAGTATGACAAATACCAGCACGCAGGTGGCAATCAATTCACTCAGGAAATTGCGCCAGGGGTTTGCAATAGCCGGCATGGTGCAGAAGGTACCAAGCATGGTTCCGGGTTCTGAGGCTGTAGCCTTGTAGTGGTCCTTATAGAAAAGCCACACCAGAACAGCGCCAACAAAACCGCCCAGCATCTGGGCAACGACATAGCCAAGGACCATATCCCAGGCAAACTTGCCGGCAATGGCAAGGCCCACTGTCACTGCAGGATTCAGGTGAGCTCCGGAAACGGGGCCGGCAATGAGTACGCCCATCATAACAGCAAGGCCCCAGCCCAGAGTGATAACCACCCAGCCGGCACCCTGTGCCTTAGACTTATTAAGTGAACATGCTGCGCAAACACCGTCGCCCAGCAACACCAGCATCAATGTGCCGATAAATTCAAATACAAATGCAGGATTCATAGTCTAATTGTTTATTGTACGGTTAATCGCATCGGCCCATCCCTGGCGGGCGGTGGTCATGTCCTGGCCGGTGGGGCGGAAGGTGCGGTCTGCCTGCCACTGCTTCTTGATTTCATCAAGGGAGTCCCAGAAACCAACGGCAAGACCTGCGAGGTAGCAGGCGCCCATGGCGGTGGTTTCCGTGACACGGGGACGGATTACCGTGGTGTCAAGGACATCGGCCTGGAACTGCATCATGAGATTGTTGGCCGATGCACCTCCGTCTACCTTGAGCTCTGAGAGTTTCACTCCGGCATCCCGCTCCATGGCACGCACTATGTCCATTGTCTGGAAAGCGATGCCTTCCAGCGCTGCACGGGCTATATGCGCCGCAGTGGTGCCGCGGGTGATGCCGCAGATCACGCCCTTGGCATACTGGTCCCAATACGGGGCGCCCATGCCGGTAAGGGCCGGCACAAAATACACGCCGCCGTTGTCCGGGACAGATGCCGCCAGAGCCTCAATCTCCGACGAGCTGCGTATTACTCCAAGCCCGTCCCTGAGCCACTGAACCACGCTGCCGCCCACAAAGATGGATCCTTCAAGAGCGTAGTTTACGGTATCCCCTATCTTCCAGGCAACCGTTGTGAGAAGGTTGTTCATACTCAGGATGGGCTCCGTTCCGGTATTCATAAGGAGGAAGCAGCCGGTGCCGTAGGTATTCTTTACAGAGCCGGGGGCGGTACACATCTGGCCGAAGAGTGCAGCCTGCTGGTCACCGGCAATGCCGGAGATGGGCACCTCGTGGGCAAAGAGCGTAGTTTTGGTGTGGCCGTAAACCTCTGAAGAGGAGCATACGCGCGGCATCATTGAAGCCGGAACGTCCAGAAGGTCCATAAGCTCCTGATCCCACTGGAGGGTGTTGATGTTGAAGAGCATGGTACGGGAAGCGTTGGACACATCCGTGATATGCACCTCTCCCCTTGTAAGCTGCCACACCAGCCAGCTGTCAACTGTGCCGAAGCGCAGTTTGCCGGCCATGGCCCTTTCACGGGCACCGGGAACGTTATCAAGAATCCACTTGATCTTGGTACCGGAGAAATAGGCATCTATGATGAGGCCCGTCTTGCGGCGGATTTTCTCCACCAGGCCATCGGCCTTAAGTTTGTCACAATACTCAGATGTCCTGCGGTCCTGCCAAACAATGGCGTTGTACACGGGAAGGCCGGTCTCCGCGTCCCAGACAATGGTTGTTTCCCTCTGGTTGGTTATGCCGATTCCGGCTATGTCCAGCCCGTTGATGCCAATCTTGGATATGGCCTGGGCTATTACTGCGGCCTCTGAGGACCATATTTCCATAGGGTCATGCTCTACCCAGCCGGGCTGAGGGAAATGCTGTGTGAACTCCTGCTGTGCGCTGGAGCAAATATTGCCGCTGTGGTCAAAGACTATGGCCCTGGAGGAACTAGTTCCTTGATCCAGGGCCAGAATGTATTTAGCGCTCATACTATTTTTGAACTCCGTTGGGATAGTTGCCTGCTGCAATCATGTTCTTTACGGTCTTGAGGAAGTTCCCCACAACCTTTTTGTAAATGACAGGGTCCTTGGCAAATGAGTTTGCGTGAACGGCGCCATGGCAGACGTACTGTTCCTTGTAACCTTTGGTCTTTGCGTCGTAGTTCATCTTGAGGTTGTCAAACGGCACAAAGTCGTCTGCGTCTCCGTGGATGAAGAGCATGGGGATGGTGCTCTTTTCAAGCTGCTTCACGGAAGAAGCCTCCCAGAATCCCCAGCCATACTTCTTCTTGGTAACAAGGCTGGCGCTCTGCAGCACATCCGGCGGAATGAAGCCGAAGCTCTGCTTGCGGTTATTGTTGAACTGGACAATCACAGAAGCATATCCGCAGTCTTCCACTATGCATTTGACATAAGGGGGAAGAGGGTCACCGCTTGCCATCATAACGGTTGCACCGCCCATTGACACTCCGTGGAACACCATGAAATCGTCATTGAAGGTGTCATGGGCTATCTGGGCCCACTGCTCTACGTCCAGACGGTCAAACCAGCCCATCTGAATGGACTCACCCTCTGAATAGCCGTGGTACTGAAGGTCCGGGAAAAGTACGTTGTAATTGAGCTCATCCCTGTACATGCGCACAAGATAGAGGAACACAAAGTGGTTGTCTCCATAACCATGAACCACGATGGCGGTACCCTGGGCGTTTGCCGGGTCCTTGGCCGGCACATAGCAGGCGTGCAGTTTCACGCCGCCGTTCCAACTCTGAGTCCATGCGTCCTTGAGGATACCTGCAGTCTTGAGGGAATCATACCATGCGGTAGAGCCTGGAAGCAGGGAATCTGCCTTATGGCGGGTGCGCTCAATGTCATCCACGCCGTGAGGAGTGGGAGTGAGGGCAAAATTGGACATATACTTTCCGGCAACGCATGCATTGATGGAAAGGGCCATCAGGCCGATGGCCAGGATATTGGTAATTCTTTTCATGGCTTAGAACTGATAGTTAATGCCGATACCAATCCACACACCGGCGTCAAGACCGGGAGTAAAGCACTTGGCAAATTCTGCAGAAATAATGAAGTTCTGGTTCATGGCAATCTTGAGGCCTGCACCGGCGCTGTAGATGAACTTCTTCATATTGGACTCATCGTAGATTGTGCCGTTGTAGTCTGCGTTGTGAAGAGCTTCAAACCTTGCCTTGTTCTTGGCTTCCTTGGGATTGCTTGCAAGATACTCCTTATATGCGGTGAAGTCAAAGTTCTTGAGGTTGTCATCGGTGATAACACCTTTCATGACATCGGCCCTGTAAGCCTTGGTGATGAAACCGCCGTCAAAGAACGGGTTCAATGCAATGTAGAAATACTGGTTGAAGAGCTTGAAGTTCACAAGCTTTACGCGCAGCTCAGTATTGACCCATGCCATACCTTCTGCAAGGATACGGTTCTCACGGAGACCACGGATGGTGTTGCTGGAACCGAAGCCCTCTGAAATCATGTTACGCTGTACAAGCAGCGGAACGTTCTGAATCATGTAGATAGGGGTCTCTCCTAACAATGTCTGCTGCCACGCCAGACGATATGCGAATACAGGATTGCCGGCAGGGATGGGAATAGGAATGCTCACATAATGACGGAAGTATACGCAAGCCTTTAGATACTGGTGCTGGAGAACGTTTCCGTTGAGGTATGCCTCTGCCCAGATACCTTTGTTAGGAGCGGCCTCAATATCACGGGTGTCAAACACCAGACCGGCGTTGAGTTCAAGGGCAAGACCGCCGTTCTTCTCATCCTCGTGAATAGCGCCCAGGGCGATATACTTGTCATAGAGGGTGAGAGCACTGGGATTATTGTTGGAACCCAGATAGTATTCTTTGTTTCCATCGGCATCCTTGACACCGTTGTCTCTCATTGAGCCCATCCACCAACGCCAGAAATTAATACCGGCAGCCCAGTTCAGGTGCGGGACAATCTTTCCCTGGAAATTGGCAAGGATTCTGAGCATGTCACGGCTCATGCCATAGTAGTTGAGATTGTTTCCGGCGCCAGTGTGGCGGTTTGACCAGATATCATAATCCTGGACAGATGCCGGGCCGTTGAAGCCCCAGAATGTGTACAGAGGGTCTCTTACGTAGGTGGCCGATGCGTTTACGCGCATGCCGGGGATAAGATACTTGGAGTCGTATGCAAGATAAAAACGCATACGCTGGCTGTGTGTGAAGTATGAGCCTTCCCAGCTAATCTTATGGAGGGGATCCGGATAGGTTGAGCCGTCACCATAATAATATACGTCTCCAAACAGACCTGCCTGGAAGCCGTTGTCCACGGAATAGGTTGCAGTGGGGAGAACGCCAAAGCTCCATCCCTTCTTCACTTCCTTCTCCTTTTGCTCTACGGGCTGCTGCTCTTCCTGAGCTGCAACGGGTTCTTCCTGTGCAAATGCTGCAAAAGACAGCGGGAGCAAAATAGCGGTTAACAGTAGTTTTTTCATAAAAGGTTAGTTATTAGTAATCTTTCAAACAAGTTATCCGCTAAGTTAAGGAGAATTATTGTTATTCCCAAACTCCTGCCTTAAAAAGATGGCAGAAGGTCACTCTTCCCTGTATATATCCAACGTTTCCGGAAGCACTATGTCAATTGGCATGTAGTTGGTCTGGGGTTCCGGCATTATGTTCTGAATAATGTAGTTTGCCAGTGTAGTTATAGCCAGATAACCCTGCCTTACAGGACGCTGGCATACAAGGGCGCGTATTACGCCGCTCCTGAGGTAATTGCCATTGGAATTTGTCAGATCAAACGACAAAAGCCAGATGTGCTGCGCGCCGAATAGTTCAAGGGCTTCAGCTATGGCGCTTCCGCGGGAATTGAGGACGGCAATACCCTGCAAATCCTTGTATTTGGAGAGGAGATTCTTTATGGTCTGCTTGTTCTCTGACGGAATCATCTCCGTATAACAGGTCTCAATCAAATCCTGCTCACGACCTATTTCTCGCAAATATTCAAGGAAGCCGTCACGCCTTGCCTGTGAGTTTACGGACAGGCGGGTCTGGCTGCGACGGCTCTCAAAAAGCGCTATCTTGCCTCCACTGTTTGTGCATGCAGTAAGCAAGCGGGCGGCAACCTTTCCACAGGCAATCTGATCTGTACAGAAACTGGCCAGAGGATGAGTACCGTTTACCTGGGAATCCACAAACACATAAGGAATGGACAGCGCATCCAGTGATGTGCAGAATTGCTTTGTCTCATCCGTGAATGTAGGCCCCACAAGGACGGCATCCGGTTTTTGCTCCAAGACAGCATCGTAAGCGGCCAGACAGGAATAGAGATCAAACTGGTTATAGTGAAAAAACTTAATGATTATTCCCAGATAAGAGAGTTCCTGTAGGCCGCGTTCTATTCCGGCATGAATTGATGACCAGTAGTCACCCACTGTAGAAGTAGGTGTCACAACCGCAAAAAGCAAGGGCCTGGCATTGGCAGGATAGTAGTTCTCTCCCACCTTACCATAGGCCGCTATTGCATGTTCAACAGCCACACGGCTTCTTTCAGACACCTTGCCGCGGCCATGGAGAACGCGGTCCACGGTACCGGATGAGACGCCCGCCTTTTCTGCGATTTCCTTGATTGTGAGTCTTTTAGCCATTATCGGATATCTAACAACGCAAAGATAACAAGTATAAACGGTAGATGCAAGGATTTTTGCCATAATTGTGTACTTTGTGTAAAATGTGAAAAATGTTGTAATTTGTTTTGAAATTATGTAATTCGTGCTTATTTTTGCAATATCATGCATGCGATACGCTATAATAATTATACTATGAACTCTTTATTTGACATCAAAGGAAAAGTGGTGGTAATGACAGGCGCCTGCGGCGTGCTGGGAGAGACCATCGTGAAGTATTTCGCTGGCTGCGGCGCAAAGGTAGTCCTGCTGGACCTGGAGCGCGCCCGTGCAAAAGGTGAGCAGATTGTTGCCGACATAAAGGCCGCAGGCGGAGAGGCCATGTTTTTCCCTACCAACGTGCTTGAAGAATCCGTCCTGGAGGGCAACCTGTCCGATATCCTCAAGGCTTACGGCACAATTGACATCCTGCTCAACGCTGCCGGCGGCAACATGGGCCCTGCAAACGTGCAGCCGGACCAGACCATTGCAGACCTGGACATTGACGCCATGAAGAAGGTATGTGACCTCAATATCTTCGGCACGGTGATTCCCACAAAGGTCTTTGTAAAGCCTATGGTTGCGCAGAAGAAGGGCTCCATCATCAACTTCTGCTCCATGTCATCTTTCCGTCCTCTTACACGCGTAGCCGGTTACGGCATTGCCAAGGCCGGTATGGCAAGCTGGACACAGTGGCTTGCCGGTGAACTGGCCATGAAGTTCGGAGAGGGCATCCGCGTGAATGGAATTGCTCCTGGATTCCTCCTCACCAACCAGAACCGTTCCCTTCTTACCAATCCGGACGGCTCCCTCACGGACCGTTCCCATAAGATCCTGGCCCACACTCCATTCGGCCGATTCCTTGAGCCGGATGAGCTTGTAGGCGCACTTCATTATCTTGCCTGTGACGCTTCCAGGGGCGTAACCGGCACCGTTGCCGTGGTTGACGGTGGTTTTAACAGTTTTACCATATAGATCCTTCGTCGCAATGCTCCTCAGGATGACAATTGTCATTCTGAGCGAAGCGAAGAATCTCATAATACCAAAAGACATGTATTTAATGAAACAAAGCTGGCGCTGGTATGGTCCCAATGACCCCGTGCCCCTACAGTATATCCGCCAGGCAGGCGTTACAGATATTGTAACAGCCCTTCACCACATCCCCAACGGAGAAGTTTGGACAGTTGAGGAAATCCAGAAACGTAAGGCTGAGTGCGCCGCCGAGGGTCTGGTATGGAGCGTGGTAGAAAGCGTCCCCGTGCATGAGCATATCAAAACCCGTGAGGGCGACTACCTTAAATATATAGAAAACTACAAGCAGAGCATCCGTAACCTTGCCGCCTGTGACATCCACTGCATCACCTACAACTTTATGCCGGTGCTGGACTGGACGCGCACCAACCTCTTCTATGAGATGCCGGACGGCAGCCGTGCCCTTCGTTTTGAGCGTGCTGCTTTCCTTGCCTTTGACCTGTTTATTTTGAAACGCCCCGGTGCAGAGAAGGAATATTCGGCAGAAGAAATTGCCAAGGCCAAGGCCCGCTATGAGCAAATGGATGCCGATGAGATAGCCCTCATCACCCGCAACATGATTGCAGGCCTTCCCGGCAGTGAGGAGAGCTTCACCCTGGAGCAGTTCCAGGCAGCGCTGGACCGCTATAAAGGCATCGGCCCAGAGGAACTCCGCGCCAACCTTATCTTTTTCCTCCAGCAAATATGCCCTGTGTGTGAGGAAGTTGGCTCCCGCATGGTGATTCACCCGGACGACCCTCCCTACCCCATCCTTGGCCTGCCGCGCATCATGAGTACGGCCGATGACTTCCGCAAGCTCATCGCCGCAGTTCCCAGCCCCGCCAACGGCCTCAACCTTTGCACAGGCTCTTTGGGCGTCAGAGCCGACAACGACTGCCCGGCCATGATGCGTGAGTTTGGAGACCGCATTGACTTTGTGCACCTTAGATCAACCAAGCGTGACGCAGAAGGCAATTTCCACGAGGCTAACCTCCTGGAAGGAGACGTTCCTGTATATGAGATGATGAAGGCCATGCTGGAAGTGGAGCAGAAGCGCAGCTTCCGCATTTTCCTGCGTCCGGACCACGGCCACCAGATGTGTGACGACCTTTACCGCAAATCCAATCCCGGCTATTCCTGCTACGGCCGCCTTCGTTCTCTGGCAGAACTCCGCGGACTGGAGCACGCAATTGCAAAAACGCTGTAAGTGCGCCTCTCCACTCCGGGATACCAGCGCTTTTCCAGACGCACATACTCCGTGGCTTCCTTCACCGTAATAGGATTCAGAAATCAGCCTTCAAAGTCAAAACCGTCATTTTTGGCCGAAAATGTATGATTTGACTTCTGTATGCAAGTGAAAACCGTCATTTTTGGGCAAAAATGACGGTTTTCAGTTTTAATATTGGACAAAGAGTACCCTCGCTCGGAATCGAACCGGGACCAACGGAACCGGAATCCGTTATTCTATCCTTTAAACTACGAGGGCGTAAAAAAGTTATGCAAAGATAAGAATTATTTTTGTGCCTGTAGACTAAAATTGATATATTTGCCTGATGGTAACACTAAACTCACTGAATATGAACCTTTTCAATCCTGAGATTAAGCTTGAGAAACAGCTTCAGAACCAGATTTACAATGCTCTTGAGGGAGATATAGTCAGTTTTATCCTCAAAAACGCAGGAGAAACGCAGGAAGACCTCTATCGCCGCAGTGAGATGGAGGGCAACAGCATGAAGGTGGACCCGGACGTAATGGGAGATTTCTATGCCCTGTGTCAGGATGTTAAACGCCGCCTTGGCTTCAATGAACCGGTAGACTTCTACATTACCGGAAGCCACGTTGTAAACGCATGGTCAATGGCCGCCAAGGAAGAAGGCAACCCGCACATTGTCAATATCTTCTCTGGTCTGTATAACCTGATGAACGCGGATGAACTCCGCTTTGTGGTAGGCCATGAACTGGGACACCTTATGAATAAGGACACCCGTCTCCGCCGCCTCCTTGGCTTTGTATATCCGCAAGGCACTTCCCTCCCCATGGCCCTTGATTTCAAGGTAAGGCTCCATGACCAGCTGGCAGAACTGGTGGCAGACCGCTACGGATTCATAGCCTGCGGAAAGCTTGACGCCTGCGTAACCGGCCTGTACAAACTGGCTTCAGGACTTGATCTTGTAAAGATGGGGGTTAGCATTGAGGATCTATTTGAAAAGAACAACAAGACCCTGGATTTCTTCCTCAACGGAGGTGGAATGAGCTTTGCAGACCATCCCGTGAATCCTATCCGCGTTCAGGCAATCAACCTGTTTGCACGTGCACGCTCAGACAAAGAACTGGAAGAAGGCATGAACCAGCTCATCCAGGTTCTCCTCAAGAGCGGAAGCAATCCCATGGATCCGCCCATGTCAATCTTCATTGCTACGGCCGGCATCATTGCCTCCAGTGTTGACGGCAATGTTTCCAAAGAAGAGTATGAGCACATCGTGAGCACACTCTCTGCATCACACATCTTCCCTTCCCAGTTTGTGGAAAACATTGCTAACGAGAATGTTGACAAGCTGTTCGCAGACTCTGTCAATGCCCTTATAGAGCAGCAGCCGTCCATCCGTCCAACACTCCTCCAGTACATGATTGAGGTGGTGATTGCAGACAAGGACATCCATGAAAAAGAAGTGAATTTCATCTATGACATTGGCCAGAAGATAGGACTTGACGTAAGGACAATCTCTGAAATATTTGCGGGCGCAGTCCAGCGCTACTTCAGTCCCAGCCTCTCTGCCCTGGCATAACCGCTATGTTGCAGGTGACGTCACAAAATGTAGCAGGTCAGACAATAAGACGTAGCAGGTCTGCAAAAAACAGTTGACCTGCAACGCTATATGCCTCCAGATGCCGAAAAGCGTCGCAGGTGACGCAAAAAACGCAGACCTGCTACACTTTGAGACATGACCTGCGACGCCTAAATACAAAAAGAGCTGACTCAAATTGGTCAGCTCTTTTTGTGTAAGGTAATGCCTTAGCTCATATCTGCACGGGCCATGGCGTCCTTGTAGTATTTCTGGTGAACAAACACATCTTCCTTGTAAGGATTGATGTGACGCTTGCGGGAGATGGCAATAATCCAGCACAGAGCGGCAATGTTGGTTACCAGGGCCAGGGCGCTGATAAAGAGCATCATGGACGGATTGGCTGCCACCAGTGAAGGATCTACCGTGGTGCCCACAACGCCGTCAACGGCAGCCTGGCCTCCTGCTGCATAGAGCTTCTCAACGGTAGCAACGCCTTCCGGATAAAGCACAGGCAGAGTTGCCCATGAGTACCACTGACGTCCGTCCTTGAAGGTTTCCTGGAACAAGGGGAATACCTGGGCAAACATGCACCAGATAGCCAGAGTGTTGGCCCTGTTCTGAATCCAGCCGCCACGGTTCCAAAGGAGGGCAGCCACGGTGGGAGCAAGAAGGAGGGCTACGCCGCAGTACCAGCTGTGGGTAGGCAGGCAGTTGTAGGTGTAGGCAAAGTTCCAGATGTCATAGATAACAATGTAGACCCAGGTCATATCGGCCCAAACCATATCTTTCTTGTCCTTGGAAGGCCATACGCTCCACCAGGCGGTCATACAGAAAATGTTGATGATACCGGCTACTCCGTTGAACACATTGTGCCAGCCGCCGTACTGCCATACGCCCTCTGAGGTGAGCCACCACTTGTTCCAACCCATGGCTGCGCTTTCAAAGTCAGATGCGCAGGCGATGAGGATATTGATGGCCACAATGATAAACGGGAAGGGCTTGAACCAGTGTTTGGCTCCTATTCCCCATTTGTACTTAATCATCATGAAGCCGATACAGCCGGCAGTAGCGGCATACAGTTTGGCATAATGGAACCAGCCCTGCATATATACGTGCGTCTGGTTCTCCAGTGCCCACTGGGAGCCGTTTCTGACGCCCAGCCAGATGGCCAGGAAGTAAACGGTTAAGGCCAGCGGAACTGCCAGGAAAGTAATGATACCGCCCAGCTTGGTCCTGCGGGCAAATTCATTGAGGAGAATGAGGCCCAGAAGGACCACAATCATCATTCCCCACTGTGAAAGGGCATGAGCCCCATAAACTTGGAAAAACATAGTTTGTATTATTTAGTGGTTATTGCTTTCTCTGCTTTCTTTTCTTTAACCAGAGCATAGATTAGCCACACAAGCGTGAGGCCAAGAGCCATCGGCAAGCCTACCTTTAGCATTTCCAAAGGGGTCCATGCAAACAGTTCTCCGTTGATGGCATGGTCTACAACCAGCATTACGGATCCTCCCCACAGCATCAATTCCAGGGATGACAGGTTACGGCCAATAAAACCAGACTTGACTCCGGCCTTTCTGCAGACACTCACTACGGCCGCTTCCACAAGTGGAACAATGTAACAACTCATACTTCTATTTCTTTGATTTCTACTTCATTACCATGTAGCAGGCAAGTGTTTTCACTTTGGCAGAACGGACAAATCTTTCCATGCTCCACCGTGCCGTATTCCCTTCCACAGTCATTGCATATTGTGACGGCCGGGATGATGTTTACCTTGAGCTCACAGCTCTTAAGCATATCCTCTTTATCTGCCGCCCAGCGCCAGCAGTCCGTAAGGTACTCCGGCACAACCGTGGAAACCTCCCCTATATTCATCACAACGGCATTGACGTGCTCCACGCCATGCTCCTGTGCCGCCTCCTTGACGTCACGGATGATGTAAAACACTATTCCCAGCTCGTGCATAATTGTTTTATTTGTCATTCTGAGCAAAGCGAAGAATCTTCAATGCTTACAGATTCTTCGTCGCCTTCGGCTCCTCAGAATGACAATTATTTTTTCTTACTAAAAAGAATTTTTCCCGTACGTTTAATCATGTACGGCAGGATTCCGTCAAATTTGTTCTCCGATGTACGGAACACGGATGCCTCCGGATGAACGCGATGCAAATGTATGGCGTCAAAGGAGCACTTTGTGGTGCAGACACCGCAGCCTATACACTTATTTTCATCCACAACAGAAGCACCGCAGCTGAGGCATCGGGCGGTTTCCTTTCGCACCTGTTCCTCCGTAAGCGTGCCGTGATACTCTGCAAACTTGCTCTTGACAGGCACCACGCCGGGAGCCTGGCGGGAACCGTTGTCATAACTCTCAACAAGGATATCACCCTTATCCAGTTCAATGAACTGACGGCGGTTTCGGCCGATAGTCATGTGACCACCCTGCACAAAGCGGTGCAGGCTCTCCGCAGCCTCCTTGCCGGCAGCGATGGCGTCAATTGCAAACTTAGGCCCGGTAAAGCAGTCTCCGCCCACAAAAATATCCGGCTCTGCTGTCTGGAAAGTAAGTTTATCGGCCACCGGATAGACGCCGCGGAAGAATTCCACCTTGGTATCCTTGAGCAAGTCTTTGAGAATCACAGTTTGGCCGATAGCGAAGATGACCATGTCCGCATCCAGGGTTATGAGTGAGGACTCGTCGTACTGCGGCGCAAACTTATGGGAAGCGTCAAAAACGGATGTGCACTTTTTGAATACGATGCCCGTAACCTTGTCTGTTCCAAGCACTTCCTTGGGGCCCCAGCCGGGATTCAGAACTACGCCGTCTTCCCTGGCCTCCGTGCGTTCCTCAAGGGAAGCGGGCATTATGTCCTCCGTTTCAAGTGACAGCATGGTGACCTCTGATGCGCCGCTGCGCTTTGCCACGCGGGCAGCGTCAATGGCCACGTTTCCGCCGCCTACCACCACCACCTTGCCGCTCAGGGAAACCTGGCCGCAGTTGGCTTTGTGAAGGAAGTCAATGGCTGTAGTTGTGCCCGGAAGCGTCTCTCCGGGGATGCCGGGAAGGCGCCCGCCCTGGCAGCCGATAGCCACATAGAAAGCCCTGTATCCCTGATCACGAAGCTGTTGGATGGTTATATCCTTTCCAACCTCCACACCCGTCCTGACCTCAACGCCAATCTCCTTCATGATATCAATCTCTGCCTTGATTACGTCCTTGTCAAGTTTGTATGAAGGGATGCCGTAGCGAAGCATTCCGCCGGGCTCCTGGTTTTTCTCAAAGACGGTGGGCCGATATCCCATTGTGGCCAGGTAGTTGGCACAGCTCATACCTGCAGGGCCGCCGCCAATGACGGCAATCTTCTCTTCCCAGCGCTCCTGGACAGAGGAGGCAATGACCACCTCCGGTACAAAGCGGGTTTCGGCCTTCAGGTCCTGCTCTGCGATGAATTTCTTTACCTCGTCAATGGCTATGGGCCTGTCTATGGTACCGCGCGTACAGGCGTCCTCACACCTTCGGTTGCAGACGCGTCCGCATACGGCCGGGAAAGGATTCTCCCGCTTGATAAGTTCCAGGGCTTCCGTATACTTGCCCTCTGCCGCCTTCTTCAGATAGCCCTGTACGGCAATGTGGGCAGGGCAGGCAGTCTTGCAGGGGGCCGTGCCGGTAGGATAGCAGTTGATGCGGTTGTTGTCACGGTAATCCTCGTCCCACTTGTGAGGGCCCCAGGCCACCGCATCCGGAAGCTCGTGCTTGGGATAAGTCTGAGGACCGTGTTTGGTGCAGAGTTTCTGGCCAAGTTTTACGGCACCTGCGGGGCAATACTCCACGCATCGGCCGCATGCAACGCAGTTTTTAGGGTCCACCTCCGCCACATAGGCGCTGCGGCTCATATTGGGTGTATTGAACAGCTGAGAGGTACGCAAAGCGTTGCAAATCTTTACGTTACAGTTGCAGATGGCAAAAATCTTTCCCTCTCCGTCAATATTGGTTACCTGGTGAACGTAGCCGTTGTCCTCCGCCTTTTTGAGGATAGCCATGCACTCATCGTAGGTGATGTAGTGGCCACGGCCAGTTTCTGCCAGATAATCCGCCATATCACCAACGCCAATGCACCAGTCACGGTAGTCGTCTGCGCAGCCCTCGTCCAGTTTCTTACGGCCGTATCGGCATGAACAGATGCCCACGCCAAGATGTCCTTCGTATTTGCGAAGCCAGTATGAAATGTGCTCTATATCAATGGATTCATTCTCCATGGAGATGGCTTTTTCCACGGGAATGACGTGCATGCCGATACCGCTGCCGCCCATAGGGACAGAAGGCGTCACTTTCTCCAGCGGCAAGAAGGTCATGCGCTCAAAGAACATGGCAAGTTCCGGGTGCTTGTCCATCAGTTCCACGTTCATGTTGGTGTATTCTGCCGACCCGGGAACAAACATTGGCACCCAGTATACACGGGCCTCCCTCTCAAAACTAGTACCCGGGTCCGGGCCCTGTCCGTTGGTGTAGTGGTCACCGTAGTCATACTCCAGCATGCCAAAGTATGCAAGTTTATCCAGAAGTTCATCAAACTCCTTGTCAGTAGGAGCATAGTGCTTCTTGCTGTTCCACTGATGAAGCTCCTGATACGTGTGATGTTCACGTACCTTAAAGAAATTGCCCGGCAGCATATCCAGGAGAAGGTCCAGCGAGGCTTCTCTGGTGACGGGATCCATCTCGTCCTCAAAGATGCAGGCAAGGCCCCAGTATTCCGGGGCGTCCGTAGTCATCTTTATTTTTCCGGGAATACGGTCCGTGACGTGGCGCACAAACTTCAAAAGCTTGGGATTAGGGTTTTTGTCTCCTTTGTGTTTAGGGACAAACTTGGTGGACATCTCAGGCATAGTATATTATTTTTTCCAGTTTTCAACCTCTTTAAGAATCCATTGGGCAAAAGCCTCCACTCCCTCTCCGGTTTTGGCCGATATGGGAATGACCTGCGCTTTGGGATTGCGCATGCGAATGTACTCTCTGCACTTTTCCATATCAAAGTCAAAGTATGGAAGTACGTCTGTCTTGTTGATTACCACAACGTTGCAGACAGAGAACATCAGAGGGTATTTGAGGGGCTTGTCGTGCCCTTCCGGGACACTCAGGATCATTGCGTTGCATACTGCTCCCGTATCAAACTCCGCGGGGCATACAAGATTGCCAACGTTTTCCAGGATAACCAGATCCAGACCTGTCATATCCACGCCGGCAAGTCCCTGGCGGGTCATTTCCGCATCCAGGTGGCACATGCCGCCGGTATGAAGCTGGATAGAGGGAATGCCGGTGGCTTCCTTGATTTTCACGGCATCCACGTCGCTGTCAATATCGGCCTCCATTACCGCAATGCGGATCTTGTCCTTTAACAGGTTTATGGTCCTGATAAGTGTGGTGGTTTTGCCGCTTCCTGGAGAAGACATCAGGTTCAGAAGATATACACCTTTGCGTTTCAGTTCTACGCGCAGTGCATCCGCGTCCCTGTCATTGTCTTCAAAAATGCTCTTTTTAATCTCGATGACTTTTACCTCATCCATAGGTCAGTTTAAGCTTTAGTGTCTTTAATCTCGGCTAATTTACGAATAATCTTTGACAAAGCAAGCACTGCCGCAAAAATAGCCTCAAGGCATTTTATATTGGTAAAATTATTGCTATATTTGTACGCTTAGATTATAATTGATGAAGACAGCATATATTTTCCCCGGCCAGGGTTCCCAATTCCCGGGAATGGCCAAAGATCTTTACCAGTCTCATAAGGAGCTGATGGACCGTGCAAACGGTATTCTGGGCTTCAACATCACAGACATAATGTTTAACGGTACGGCCGATGACCTTAAGGCAACAAAGGTTACCCAGCCTGCCATTTTCATTCATTCCACAATCCTGGCAATGGCCCAGGAGGCAAAGCCGGACATGGTAGCCGGTCACTCCCTTGGAGAGTTCAGTGCCCTGGTGGCAGCCGGAGCCCTCAGTTTTGAGGACGGCCTCAAGCTGGTTGCAGTACGCGCACAGGAAATGCAGAAGTGCTGTGAGAAGGTTCCCGGAACCATGGCCGCAGTCATAAAGCTGGATGATGAAACCATTGAACGCGTCTGTGCCGGAATCCCCGGTGTAGTGCCCGCAAACTACAACTCCCCCGGCCAGGTGGTAATATCAGGAGAGGTTCCCGCCGTAGAGGAAGCCTGTGTTAAGCTTAAGGAAGCCGGAGCAAAGCGCGCCATTGTGCTGCCCGTCAGCGGCGCCTTCCACTCCCCTCTGATGGAGCCGGCACGCATAGAACTTGCAAAAGCCATTGAGGCCACGCCGTTCAAAGCCCCGCTGTGCCCCATTTACCAGAACGTAACAGCAGAGCCTACAACAGATCCGGAGCTCATCAAGGCCAACGTCCTCAAACAGCTTACCAGCCCCGTCCGCTGGACAAAGACAGTCCTCAACATGATTGCAGACGGCGCAGGGCGCTTTGTAGAGATCGGCCCCGGCACTGTCCTCCAGGGACTTGTGGGACGCATTTCGGCAGAAGTTATAGTGGAGGGTGTGCAATAAGGAGATTCTTCGCTTCGCTCAGAATGACAGTTTTGTCATCCTGAGGAGCAAAGCGACGAAGGATCTAAATGAAACAATTAAACAACAAATATATTAACCACAACAACAATTATGGCAAAAGAAAAGAAATTCATCACCTGTGATGGCAACTATGCCGCCAGTAACATTGCTTATCTGTTCAGCGAGCATGCCGCCATCTACCCCATCACGCCCTCTTCCACCATGGCAGAGAACATTGATGAGTGGGCCGCCCACGGAAAGAAGAACCTGTGGGGAGAAACAGTGAAAGTGACTGAAATGCAGAGTGAAGCCGGTGCTGCCGGCGCCGTTCACGGTTCCCTGCAGGCAGGTGCCCTCACCTCCACCTTCACCGCATCCCAGGGCCTGCTGCTGATGATTCCCAATATGTACAAGATTGCCGGAGAAATGTTGCCCACCGTGTTCCACGTGAGCGCACGCGCCCTTGCAAGCCATGCCCTCTCCATCTTTGGAGACCATCAGGACGTTATGGCCTGCCGCCAGACCGGCTTCTGCATGCTGGCTTCCGGTTCAGTACAGGAAGCTCAGGACCTTGCAGCAGTTGCTCACCTGAGCGCAATCAAGTCCAGCCTCCCCTTCCTGCATTTCTTTGACGGTTTCCGCACCAGCCATGAAATCCAGAAGATAGAGGCCCTTCCGGAAGAAGAGCTCAAAGCCATGATTTCAGAGAAGGCCCTCCGCCGTTTCCGTGAGCGCGCCCTGAATCCGGATGCCCCTGTCACCCGCGGTACAGCCCAGAACGGAGACGTATACTTCCAGGCAGTTGAAACCCGCAACCAGTTCTACGCAGCCGTTCCGGACATCGTGGCCCGCTACATGGGTGAGATTACAGAGCTCACCGGCCGCAGCTACCGTCCTTTTGAATACTATGGTGATCCTACCGCAGAGAACATCATCGTAGCAATGGGTTCCGTAACTGAGACCATCAAGGAAACAATTGACTATCTTGCAAGCCGTGGCCGCAAGTACGGTCTTATCACCTGCCACCTCTACAGGCCCTTCAGTGAGAAGTACTTCTTCTCTGTCCTTCCCAAGAGCGTACGCCGCATTGCAGTGCTTGACCGCACCAAAGAGCCCGGCGCAGTTGGAGAGCCCCTCTTCACGGATGTCAAGGCCCTCTTCCAGGGCAAGGACAACGTCCTTATCATCGGCGGCCGCTACGGCCTGTCCTCAAAGGACACCACCCCCGCCCAGATTGTTGCAGTTTACGACAACCTTGACGCCAAGGAGCCCAAGGCAGATTTCACTATCGGCATTGTGGACGACGTCACCTTCAAGAGCCTGCCCATCAAGAGCGAGGTATCCATTGTGAAGCCCGGCACAACTGAGTGCAAGTTCTACGGTCTTGGCAGTGACGGTACCGTGGGTGCAAACAAGAACACCATCAAGATCATCGGCTCACACACAGACCTTTACAGCCAGGCATATTTTGATTATGACTCAAAGAAATCCGGCGGTTACACCTGCTCTCACCTCCGCTTTGGCGTGAGCCCCATCAAGGCCCCGTACCTTGTGAACACCCCGGACTTCGTGGCCTGCCACGTCCCTTCATACCTTAAGAAATACGACGTTCTCAAGGGCATCAAGGATGGCGGTACCCTCCTCCTCAACAGCCTCTGGGACGAGGAAGAGACCATCAAGAACATCCCGGACAACGTAAAGGCTACCATCGGCCGCAAGCACATCAAGGTGTATATCATCAACGCCACCAAGATTGCCGCAGAGATCGGCCTTGGCGGACGCACCAACACCATCCTCCAGAGCGCCTTCTTCCGCATCACCGGCATTATCCCGGCCGAGGATGCCGTGAAGTACATGAAGGACGCCATTGTGAAGTCCTACGGCAAGAAGGGTGAGAACGTGGTTAACATGAACTACGCTGCAGTAGACCGCGGCGGAGAGTATGTAGAGATTAAGGTCCCGGCAGAATGGGCTAACCTCACCGCCAAGTTTGAGAATCCCAACAAGGACCGTCTGGCCCCTGCATTCGTAAAGGATGTTGCAGACATTGTGAATGCTCAGGCAGGAGACACCCTCCCGGTAAGCGCCTTCCTCCCTTATGCAGACGGAACCATGCCCAACGGCACCGCAGCATTTGAAAAGCGCGGCGTGGCTGTGAACGTTCCCACCTGGGATGCAGAAAAGTGTATCCAGTGTAACAACTGTGCATTTGTCTGCCCTCACGCTGCAATCCGTCCTTTCCTTCTCACAGAGGAAGAGGCTGCCAAGGTTCCTGCAGGCCTCAAGCTGGCCCAGGGCAAGGCAAACCTCAAGGATTACAAGTACGCCCTGGCAGTTTCAGTAGACGACTGCACCGGCTGCGGCAACTGCGTAGACGTATGTCTTGCCAAGCCTGAGAAGGCCCTCAATATGGTTCCTTACATTGAGGACACAGCAGAGCAGGTCAACTTTGACTACCTTAACAAGAAGGTTGGTTACAAGCAGTACGTAGATCCCAAGGCCAACATGAAGAACGCCCAGTTTGCACAGCCTCTGTTTGAGTACAGCGGCGCATGCGCAGGCTGCGGTGAGACCCCGTACATCAAGAACATCACACAGCTCTTTGGTGACCACATGATGATTGCCAATGCAACCGGTTGTTCCTCTATCTACGGTGCTTCCTTCCCTGCCTCTCCTTACTGCACCAACGCACATGGCCACGGCCCGGCATGGCAGAACTCCCTGTTTGAGGACTTCTGTGAGTTCGGTCTTGGCATGAAGCTTGGCAGTGACCGCATTCGCGCAACAGTTGCAGACACCATGAAGCAGGCACTGGAGTGCTCCTGCTGCAGTGATGATATTAAAGCTCTTGCCGCCAAGTGGCTGGAAGCCCCTCAGGATGCAGCAAGCACCAGAGAGGTAGCAGACAAGATTGTCCCGTTGGCCCAGGAGTGCAGCTGCGACACCTGCAAGAAGATCGTTGAACTTCAGCACTTCATCCCGGCCCGCAGCCAGTGGATCATCGGCGGTGACGGCGCTTCCTATGACATCGGCTACGGCGGTCTGGACCACGTCCTTGCAAGCGGTGAGAACGTAAACATCCTTGTCCTTGACACTGAGGTTTACTCCAACACCGGCGGACAGAGTTCCAAGGCTACTCCCGTTGGCGCCATTGCCAAGTTTGCCGCCAGCGGCAAGAAGATCCGCAAGAAGGACCTTGGTATGATGGCCATCTCCTACGGCTATGTTTATGTAGCACAGGTAGCTATGGGTGCAAGCCCCGTCCAGTTCTTCAACGCCATCAAGGAGGCCGAAGCATACAACGGCCCGTCCCTCATCATTGCCTACAGCCCTTGTATCAACCATGGCCTGAAGGCCGGCATGGGCCTGAGCCAGAAGGAAGAGAAGCTGGCCGTGGAGTGCGGTTACTGGCACCTCTACAGGTACAACCCCGCCCTTGAAGGCACGGACAAGAACCCGTTCACCCTTGACAGCAAGGAACCTGACTGGACCAAGTTCCAGGACTTCCTGAAGGGTGAAGTTCGTTTCGCATCCCTTTACAAGATGTTCCCTGAGCAGGCCGACGAACTCCTTGCCAAGACAGAGGAATTTGCCAAGGTCCGCCTGAACACCTATAAGAGACTGGCTGGTAAATAGTTAACAGAATGAAAAGACATTTCATAGTATTAGCGGTGGCTGCCTTCTGGGCAGCCATTGCTGTGGCTCAGGAGCCCACCAGGGAGCAGATGGAGGCAATGATTGCCCAGATGCCCCAGATTCCTTCAACAGACCAGGTGACAGTAGGCCATCTTGACAATGGCCTCACCTACTACATCCGCCATAACGAGCTGCCTAAAGGCCGTGCGGAATTCTATCTTGCCACCAACGTGGGCGCCATCCAGGAGGAGTATCCTTCCCAGGACGGCCTTGCCCACTTCCTGGAGCACATGTGCTTCAACGGAACGGAGCATTTCCCCGGCAAGGCCATCCTTGATTACTGCCGCTCAATTGGCGCGGAATTCGGCCGCAACATCAACGCAGCCACAGGCTTTGAGGAAACAGAGTACATGCTTAACAACATGCCTGTGGAAAGGGAGTCTGTTGTAGACAGCTGCCTTATGATTCTGGCCGATTATTCCCACTACGTCCTAAACCAGCCGGAAGAGATTGATGCAGAGCGCGGAGTCATCATTGAAGAGCGCCGCACCAGCCGCGACGCCTCCTGGCGTACCATGGAAGCCGCACTTCCCTACTACTTCGGCCCTGACTCCAAGCCCGCCACCTGCACCCTTATCGGCACTCAGGAGCACCTTGAGACCTTTGTCCCGGAGTCGCTTGTGAGTTTCTACCAGAAATGGTATCATCCCGGAAACCAGGCCGTTGTAGTGGTTGGTGACGTGGACGTGGAGCGCACCAAGGCAAAGATTGAGGAAATCTTCGGTTGCATTCCCGCCAAGGAAGACCCGGCTCCCAAGGGAATTGTTTCCATTGAGAACCATGCTATTCCGCGCATCGGCATAATAACAGATCCGGAAACGGCATCTCCGTCCATAGAGCTCATCTGGCACAGCCCCGCTATGCCGGAGGGCATCAACGCAACCATCTACGGGCAAATCAACAGCATCCTGAAGGCCGTTGTGGCAATGGTAATGCGTGAACGCTTCCAGGACATCACTTCAAAGCCGGATTCTCCTTACCTTAGCGGCAGCTTCTATATCAGCAACCTTATTTATGAGGACATTGACGCCGTAATGGGTGACGTAACCTTGAGGGAAGACAACATCCTTGGCGGCTTAAATGACTTCTACACAGAGCTGGTACGCCTCCAGCGCCACGGTATCACAGACGCAGAGTTCGGACGTGTAAAGGCAGAGTTTTTGTCTATGCTGGAAAGCAACGTAAACAGCGCCTCCACACGCAAGAATCCGGAATTCATCTACCCCATCCTGAATAACTTCTTTGACAAGGAGCCTATCCTGGAGCCTGCTCAGGAGAAGGAGATTGCCGACGCAATCTTTACCCAGATCAACGCTGCAGCCGTGAGCCAGTACGTTGCCCAACTCTTTACAAGTGACAACTTTGTGATGGTATACTCTGGCCCGGAAAAGGAAGGAATTGCAACGCCCAACGCGGAGCAGCTTCTCAAGGTCATTGCCGATGTCAATGCGTCGGAGGTGGCCCCTCTTGTGGGTGAGGAGATCCCTGAGGCCTTCCTGGATCCCGCAAAGCTTAAGGGATCGGCCGTAAAGAAAGCCGGCAACACCATTTACGGAGCCACTCTCTGGACCCTCAAAAACGGTGTTAACGTTATTGTATATCCCACAGACCTCACCAAGGACCAGATTCTGTTCTCCTATTATAAGGACGGCGGACTCAGCCTCATTCCGGACCAGGACATAGCATCATTTGACGATACTATACTTAGTCTGTTTGACAGCAATTCCGGCGTAGCAGGATTCTCAGGAACCGTAATGGGAAAGATGCTCAGCGGAAAGAACCTGAGCGTAAGTCCTTACTTTGAGCGTCTGGAGCATGGCATCAAAGGTGAAAGCACTGTCAAGGACTTTGAGACAGCCCTTCAGCTTGCATACCTTTATATAACAGAGCCGCGCTTTGACCAGGAGGAATGGAAGAACGGCATTGACCAGCTTGAGTCATACCTGCCCAACCTTGTGAACCAGCCCGACTACAAGTTCAGCAAGGAATACAGGAACGCGGTCTTTGGAGGAAATATCCGCAAGGAAATGATCTCCCAGGAAAAGATTCAGAAGGCCAGCCTTGACGTTGTTAAGAAGCACTGGACCAAACTCTTTGCCGATGCAGCCGGCGCTACTGTAGTGATTGTTGGTGACGTGAATCCTGAAGCAGTAAAGCCACTTGCAGAGAAATACTTCGGTTCAATTCCCAAGGGCAAGAAAGCCCTCAAGTGGGTTGACACCAATGAGGACATTGTCAAAGGCAAGGTAAAGGATGTCTTTGAGACAGACATGCAGACTCCCAAGAGCACTGTACTGCAGGTATGGAGCGGAGACATTCCCTTCACTTATGAGAAGGAAGCCGCTCTTGAAGCCGTCTCCTATATTATGGATATGCGCTACACCAACAGCCTCCGTGAGGAGGAAGGCGGAACCTATGGCGCAAGCGAATACGGACAACTGATGAGGCGTCCCAAGCAGCGCATAGCATTCCAGGTTTACTTTGACTGCAAGCCTGCCCTCTGCGACAAACTGAGGGACCTTGCAATAGAGGGACTTGTAAATCTTGCCAAGGAAGGCCCCACTGAGGAAGAATTCAACGCCGCAAAGCTGAACCTCCTCAAGAACCTGCCGGAAAGCCGTCAGCGCAACAGCTGGTGGAAGGACAAGATTGAGAGTTATCTCATCTACGGTGTAGATGCCGATGCAGCAACAGAAGCCGCAATCAACAGTCTCACCAAGGAATCAATCCAGGCCATTACCGCAGAGCTGATTGCCCAGGACAACATGATTGAGGTTGTCATGAAACCCGCCGCCACGGCCGAAGCCGAATAAATTGCGCGTAGGGAATAAGAAGGCTGACTCAAAACTGAGTCGGCCTCTTTTTTTGTCTGTAGGAGTATGGGGTGCCGGGGGGACTCCGTTCCGCTTCGCTCCACTCCGGCCCCTCCCACAGTCTGCTGTGCCAGCAGCCAACGGGCCCTCCCCCTATACTTGTCCGGGGGTGGACAAGCCCCCCGGCACCCCACACCCATCACTACAATGCATTAGGTAGCCGCTTTCTAAAATCACCGTTTTACTTAAGAAATTGCAAATCAATTAATTACAGTATTTCCTCCCATCCAAACGCCGGGAGGAAATGAGGTAAAGTATTCATTATCAACCAATTACGAAAAACGGCAAGTGGCGTGGACCTGGTCCAAGGGGTAAAATGAGACATGGGCCATGTGGATTAAATTATCCTCCTTTGTTGCAGGTGATGTCATAATGCGTAGCAGGTCAGACAAAGAAACGCAGCAGGTTGGGCATAGGAGCGTCGCAAGTCTGCAAAAAAGGGCTGACCTGCGACGCTATACGCTCTATATGGCCGATTTGCGTTGCAGGTGACGGCAAAAACGCAGACCAGCGACACCTCTAAGCCAAAGCACAAAAAAGACTCTTCTAAACCAATTTCAGCCGCCACGGCCGAAGCCGAATAACTTGCGCGTGGAGAAAAAGTCCCTCCCCCGAGGGTAGGGGTTTCGGGAGAGGGTACATAAAAAAACGGGCGCCCGTTGGGGTGCCCGATTTTTTTTGATTTCTTACGGCTTTAAGCCTCTGAGATGGCTTCGTTAGGGCAGGTGCCTTCGCAGGCGCCGCAGTCAATGCACTCTTCCTGTGCAATTACGTAAGAAGCGTCACCGGCGGTGATAGCGCCAACAGGACAAACGTCTGCGCAGGAGCCGCAGGAAACACAAAGGTCGGGATTAATCTTTCTAGGCATGTTGTTATAATTTAATTGTGTTGTGTTCTGAAAAGCAAAGGTAGGCATTAAATTTGATTTTGAAAAGAACTGTGACTAACTTTGTGTCCATGAAAATGATTATGCTTTCCATACTGGCTGCAGCAATGCTTTCAGGCTGCGGCCCCCGCAGTGCAAAGACGGCTCAGGCCGTGTCCCCGGAACCCGCTCCCGTGGCTTTGGAGCAACAGGCGGCAGTAATAGAATGGGACAAGACCGTGCATGACTTTGGGGACGTGAGCGCAGGAGACGGTCCCCTCTCCTGCTCATTTACGCTAACCAATGCGGGCAATGAGGCAATTACAATCTTTGAGGTGGTTTCATCCTGCGGCTGCACAGACGTAAAATTCTCACGTGAAAAGATTGAGCCAGGCCAAAGCGCCACAATATCGGCAACATACAAAAACGAGGACGGGCCTACGGCCTTTGACAAAACCCTCACGGTTTACATATCCGGCGTCAGACGCCCAGTAATCCTGAGACTCAGAGGTGTAGTCCACGCCAAAGCAAAATCCCTGAGTGAGCTCTATTCAACGGAGAAGCTCGGGGATTTTGGCATGAAATCCAGGAGCCTTAAAACCGGAACCCTGAGACAGGGCCTGTCGGCAAGTGAAAACGTGACGGTAGCAAATCTGGGCAGCAGGCCCATTGAGGTAAGCTTCACGGATGTAAGTGAGCAGCTTTCAATAAGCGTTTCTCCAAATCCCATCCCCGCCGGAAGCACGGCAACCCTTAGTTTCACCGTCAAAGCGGATCCGTCTTTATACGGGAAAAACATTTACAGCGCCACTCCTGTTCTTAACGGCACAAAAGCAACGGCGCCCATAACAGTTACAAGCTGGACGCAGGAAAACTTCTCATCCTGGAGCAGTGAAAAGACTAAAAACGCCGCCCTGCCAATGTTCAGCCAAAGCACCGTCACATTCAACACTGTGAAGGCCGGAGAAACTCTGGATATAACCTTCCACTGCACCAACAAAGGCAATAATGCCTTCCACGTTTTCAAGGCCGATGCAGATTCTCCTGCCCTGAGCCCTGTAAGCATTCCGGACATCGGCCCCAAGGCAGAAGGAGATCTGCTTTTTACTCTTGACACTTCCCTTCTCCCAAAGGGAGATAACGTAATAATGCTGAGTCTTACCACCAATTCACCGCAAAGGCCGCTAATCAATCTTTTTGTCAGCGGAGAGGTGGTTCACTGATTGTTTTTCCCGCGGAAAATTCGTATTTTTGTACGATTATGGCAGAGATTGTAAATACCACATACAATGACGATTCCATCCAGACCCTGGAATGGAACGAGCATATCCGCCGCCGCGCCGGAATGTATATCGGCCGTCTTGGCAACGGTGACCGTCAGGGAGACGGCATCTATGTGTTACTCAAAGAAATTGTGGACAACTCCATTGACGAGTTCTCCATGGGCTTTGGCAAGCGCATAGATATCACCATAGAGGACCGTACGGTGGCAGTGCGTGACTTTGGCCGCGGAATTCCGCTGGGCAAGGTTGTGGATGCAACCTCAAAGCTCAACACCGGCGGCAAGTTTGACGACACCAACTTCAAAAAGTCCGTGGGTATGAACGGCGTGGGCACAAAAGCAGTCAACGCCATGTCCGTAGAGTTTTACGTGGCCTCCTACAGAGAGGGACAGTGCTCATACGCCCGCTTCAGCCGCGGAGAGCTCCTGGAATCGGCCATAGTCCCCTCCAATGAGAAAAACGGCACATACATAAAGTTCACTCCTGACGAGGAATTGTTCAACGGCTTCAGCTTCCACATGGAATTTGTGGAGACTATGGTCAAGAACTATTCCTACCTCAAAAAGGGTCTTACGCTGAACCTTAACGGGGTGGCCTACAAGAGTGAAAACGGCCTTCTGGACCTTGTGACGGAGAATATGAGCGAGACTCCGCTCTATCCCCTGGTTCACCTGGAAGGAGAAGACATTGAGATTGTTCTCACCCACGGCAACAGCTACGGAGAAAACATCTCCTCCTTTGTCAACGGCCAAAACACCCGTGACGGCGGCACCCACCTGGCAGCATACAGGGAGGCAATTGCAAAGACTTTCAAGGACTTCTTCAAGAAGGATTACAAGCCGGAAGACATTCGCCAGGGTATTGTAGGCGCCATCTCCATCCAAATCCAGGAGCCCATTTTTGAAGGTCAGACCAAGACCAAGCTGGGATCCACCTATATGTGGGAGAAGCAGGTCAAGGGGGCCGACGGAACATCGGCCACGGACCGCGGACCCACCATCCGCACCTTTGTCAATGACTTTGTCACCAAGAACCTGAACGACTATCTTCACATGCACATGGACATAGTCCCTGTGATTGAAGAAAAGATTAAAGCTTCCCAGGCAGAGCGTGAAGAGATTGCCGGAGTGCAAAAGAAAACCAGGGAAAGGGCAAAAAGGACGGCCGTTTACAACCGCAAGCTCCGTGACTGCAGGTATCATTTCTCAGACACCCGCTTCCCTAAAGGACATGAAGAGGAGCGTGAAAAGACCTCCATCTTCATCACGGAGGGTGACTCTGCATCCGGAACAATCACAAAGGTGCGCAACGCCAACAACCAGGCCGTATTCTCCCTCCGCGGAAAGCCCATCAACTGCTTCAAGGAAAGCCGCAAGAAGGTAGCTGAGAATGAGGAACTCAACCTCCTTATTGCCGCCCTGGGCGTAGAAGAAGACCTTGACAACCTCCGCTACAATAATATAATAGTGGCAACGGATGCCGATGACGACGGCATGCACATTCGTATGCTGGTGCTCACCTTCCTCATGAAGTATTATCCGGACCTCATCCGCCGCGGGCACGTATACATACTGCAGACTCCCCTTTTCCGCGTAAACAACAAAAAGGAAAGAGTTTACTGCTACTCCCCGGAAGAAAGGGACGAGGCCGCCCGCAAACTCAAAAGCGGCGTTGAGATAACCCGCTTCAAAGGTCTTGGAGAAATCTCCTCCAATGAGTTTGCAGACTTCATAGGTGAAAAGATGCGCCTGGACGCAGTAAAGCTGGCCGATGAAGAATCCATCCAGGAAATAATGGAATTCTACATGGGCATAAACACTTACGAGAGGCAGCACTTCATCATGGACAACCTCCGGAGTGAAAAGGAACTGGAAGACGTTAATATTTAAAAGGATATGGCAAAGAAGTTCAATGTCAAGACAAGCGTAAGTCCCCGTTGGGCACGTTTCTGCGGCTGGCTGCTAAAGAAAATGGGTTGGGAAAGCGTAGGCGGTCCCATGAAAGAGCCCAAAGCCATAGTGCTTGGCGTTCCACACACAACTGTTTGGGATTTTCTGGTGAGCTATCTTTTCTATACACAGTTTGGGAAAGTGGCCCACATTATGGTCAAAAAAAGCTTCTTTGTATGGCCCCTGGGTCCCATCCTCAGGGCATGCGGTGCCGTTCCCACAGACCTTTCCAGCCCTGCTACCACTGTAAAGAGCCTTATTGACGTCATGGAAGGAGTGGATGAATTCCACCTTGCCCTGGCACCGGAAGGCTCCAGGTCACTTGTAAAAAGATGGAAGAGCGGTTACCACCTCATTGCCAGGGAAACCGGCGCAACCGTATACCTTGGTTACTATGACTGGGGCCGCAAAAAGATATCTGTAGGAGAGCCTTTTGAGCTGACAGAGGATTCCAAGGCGGACATGGAGCGTATCTATGACCACTACCGTCCTATGGGCATCCAGGGTTATCACAAGGACCAGTTCGCCGTTCCTGAAAAGAAATCATAAACCCCTTTTATATGGCAAAAAAAATCAAGAGCCCGTACAAGGCCTGGCGCAAGTATCGCAACAGAGAGAATACCTGCACTACCCTGCACAAGGTCTTTGACTACGCCACAGCCAACTACGCAAAGAGAATCGCCTACCAGTACGTGGACGGCGGCCAGAAATATACTTATGAGGAGTTCCGCCGCAAGGTAAACCAGCTTTCTATGCGCATGACGCGCTTTGGCATAAAGCACGGAGACCGCGTGGCAATCATGTCCCAGAATATGCCCAACTGGGTTGTTGCATTCTTCAGCGCCACCGTTTTTGGCCGCGTTGCAGTGCCAATCCTTCCGGACAGCAGCCAGAGTGAACTTACAAACATCCTCAACCACTCGGAGTCAAAGGTTCTGTTCATCTCCCAGAGGATGATGCCCAAACTCAGTGAGGAGTGTAAGGAGAAGCTTACCCTTATCATAGACATAGAGACATTTGAGTTCCTCAAAAAGAACAAAGAGGACTTCAAGTGCAACGGCTGGACAAAAGACCCCCAGCCGGACGACCTGGCCTGCATCATCTACACCTCAGGAACAACCGGCAAGGCAAAGGGCGTAATGCTGAGCCACCGCAACATCTGCCACAATCTGGCGGCATCGTTCAAGGCCCAGCCCGCTTTCCGCAATGACCGCTTCCTGAGCATACTCCCCGCTGCACACGCTTATGAAATGAATGTATCCACAATATATTCATTCTACGTTGGTGCAACATGTTTTACTCTGCAGAAACCGCCAACCCCCACCATCCTTCTTGCTGCAATGAAGAAGGTGCGCCCTACCATAGTGTGCTCCGTGCCCCTTATCATAGAGAAGGTGGTGAAAAACAGCGTCCTCCCTACAATAGCCAAGAGCCGCGTGCTCTCCTGGGCAAATGAGAAGATGCCGCATGTCCTTCACTGGTTTATCGGCCGCAGAATGGTCAAGACCTTTGGCGGAAAGCTCAAATTCTTTGGTATTGGCGGTGCCAAGCTGGATCCGGCAGTGGAAGAGTTCCTGCGCAGCTGCAACTTCCCTTACGCCGTAGGCTACGGCCTCACGGAAACCGCTCCGCTGGTATGCAATCTGATGGTTCACAAAAGCAAGGGCGTGGGTTCTATCGGCCCCGCCTCATACAAAGTGGAAATCCGTCTGGACAATGTCAATCCCGCAAACGGTGAGGGTGAAATGGTTGTCCGCGGAGACAACGTGATGCTTGGCTACTACAAAGACCCTGAGCGCACCCTCCAGGTGATGGACGACGAAGGCTGGTTCCACACAAACGACATTGCCACCGTGGATGAAGACGGCTACTATTATATAAAAGGCCGATTGAACAACACTATCCTTGGCCCTTCAGGAGAAAATATCTATCCGGAGGAAATTGAGCAGGTCATCAACAACATTGAAGGTGTTGAAGAGTCCCTGGTTATGGAGCGTGACGGCAAGCTGGTTGCCCTGGTAAAGTTCACGGACAATGCCATTGACTGGAACCAGGCCACAGAGGACAAATGGTTTGAGGAACTTGAAGCCCGCAAGCAGGCTGTCCTGGAATGGGTTAACAAGACCGTTGGCAAAAACTCCAAGATTGGTGAAGTAGACGCCATGAAGGAGCCGTTTGAGAAGACCGCCACCCAAAAGATCCGCCGCTTCAAGTACAAGGACTCTCACGGCGACGAGCCGGAGAAACCTGCTGAGAATAAGGACTAATTACTTATCCACAAGCCTAATGTACAATGCCTCCAGTGCTTCTTTTCTATCAAGAAGCACTGGAGAATCTTTTCTGGCCAAGAGATTTACAGTATAGTCGGCATCATCAACAGTCATCGTTTTGCTTACTAACTCGTACAGATTATTTCCAGAATAATTGGAGAACCATATTCTGAACAAACGCTGACGGACTGACTGGCGACCGTCGTGTTGATCACATATGTATACGACAGATAATTCTTTTCTCTTAAAGAATTCTTCAAGTATGGCAACGACGGTCAAATATACATTCCCGTCTCTTGGAGAATGGTTGCACTCATCGGTGGTGATAAAGAACTGAAAAACAAGTCCATCATCACTGAGCATATAATCCTCAGCAAACCCAACCTCGTATTCATATCCGTACAGAGTAGTGAATAAGAAAGTATACCCGTTCAATGTATGAACGGGATAGGGGCTTTTTCATTAATGGAAGAAAGAGAAAGACTAATGCTCATTGATAACTACCGTTTTCATTCCCTTCATTTCCATTTGCTCACGGGTAGCCTTATTGCGTATGGCGTCCTCCCATTCACGACGCATTCCGACCGCTTTTTTGACGGCCTCCTGCGCTTCTTTCTTTGTCTTATACATCTTGCACATACCCAAAAAATTCTCTTTGTGCAAATGTAAACATCTTTCTTTAATAAACAAAAAAAATCCCGCTCCACCGAGCGGGACTTTAGAGCAAGTGTGTGAGTGATTACTCAGCGACTACGTTAAATTTGAAGGTAGCCTTGATAGCTTTGTAGATCTTTACGGAAGCCTCATACTCACCGCACTCCTTAACATCGGCAGCAAGGATAGTGATGTCCTTCTTGTCAATGTTCAGGCCCTTGGCTGCGAGAGCTGCCTCAAGGTCCATGGTGGTAACGCTGCCGTAGAGCTTGCCGCTCTCGGAAACCTTTACCTTAACATCTACTACCTGTGCGTTTACAGTTGCTGCAAGAGCCTCTGCATCGGCAACAAGCTTGGCCTCTTTGTGAGCGCGCTGACGCAGGGTCTCTGCGTGCTGCTTCTTAACGGACTCGGTAGCCACAGTGGCGAAGCCCTGGGGTACCAGGTAGTTCATAGCGTAACCGGCCTTTACCTTTACAATTTCACCGGCGTAGCCCAGATTGGCTACATCTTTCTTAAGCAAAATTTCCATAAGGCAGATTATTTAAGAAGGTCAGTAACATACGGAAGCAGGGCCAGGGAGCGTGCACGCTTGATAGCCTGGGCAACCTTGCGCTGGAACTTGAGGGAAGTACCGGTGATGCGGCGGGGAAGAATCTTACCCTGCTCGTTCAGGAACTTCTTGAGGAACTCAGGATCCTTGTAATCTACATACTTGATACCTGCCTTCTTGAAACGGCAGTATTTCTTCTTGCGAACCTCCACGGTAGGGGGATTCAGATAGCGGATTTCTTTATTTTCGTTTGCCATAATTGTGTCCTCCAAAATTACTCTGCGGCGGGAGCCTCTGCTGCAGGAGCAGCCTTGGCGGCCTTGTTAGCGCGACGGCGCTCTGCGTATGCTACTGCATCCTTGTCAAGAGCGACGGTGAGGAAGCGGATGATACGCTCGTCACGGTGATACTGGGTTTCAAGAGTGGCAACGAACTGTGAGTCTGCCTTAAACTCAATCAGGTAATAAAAACCTGTGGTCTTGTGCTGGATGGGATAAGCGAGCTGACGCAGGCCCCAATCCTCCTGGTACACAACCTCACCACCGTTGTCCGTGATGAGCTTGACGTACTTGGCAACCGCTTCCTTCATCTGGGCATCAGACAAAACGGGAGTTGCAATGAAAACGGTCTCGTACTGGTTAACCATTGTTTGTTAATTAATTGTTAATAAATAAGTTATGTTCCTCCGGGCCCAAAATGCGCCCAAAAAGGACTGCAAATATAGGAATTAATTCCCTAAAACACAAATATTTATTACAATTCTCTCCATCCCCCTTCCATCACTTTTTTCCCCACCGCCGATGCAACTCAAAACCGTCAAAAATGCCCCAAAATGACAGATTTCACTCGCCGGCGGAACTCAAAACCCTCAAAATCGGGCAAAAATGACTGATTTGAGTTTTGACGGAAAATGATTATCTTTGTAGATACGTATGAGTGAGAATATGACATTGGGACAAAGAGCGCTTAGCGGGATGCTGCGGCTTCACGGCCGCCTGCCTTTGTGGTATCATCACGCCATGGCCAGAGTCCTGGCATGGTTCATACGTTGCGTCGCCAGATACAGGGTAGATGTAGTGAAGGATAACCTCCAAAAGAGTTTCCCGGAAAAATCGGCCAAAGAAATCAAAGCCATACAGAAGCGCTTCTACAGGCACCTTGCAAATATTCTCACTGAAGTGGTATGGTTTGGCTCCTGCAAGGGAGACAGCGGGCGCAAACGCCTCAAGAAAAGCCACATTGTGGAAATCTCCAACCCGGAAGTTCTCAACCGGCTCTTCCATGAGCGCAAGCAGGTGATGATTATGCAGTCCCATTCCGGCAACTGGGAACTAATTGGCGGAATCCTCAACTACACTTATACGGAACCGCTTGCAATTGACACGCACACCTTTGCAATCACCTACCTCCCCTTGCACAACCAGTTCTGGGATGCCTTTATGCGTGAAAACAGGCAGGCGCCCGTAATGGACATGGACTTCAATGGTTATATACCGTCCCAGCAGGTGGCAAAGGAGGTCTTTGCAAACAGGGACAAGCATTACTGCTACTCTTTCATTACGGACCAGTATCCCTACGGTCCCAACCGCAGTCACAGCTTAAAGTTCATGAACAGGGACACTGTGGTAATGCCCGGGGCGGCAAAGCTTGCGCACAGGACAGACATGGCAGTGCTGTTCCTTAGTTTCAAGTGCCGTCCGGAAGGTGGTTACACTATGACATTTGTCCCAATAACGGAACATGCGGCCCAGATGGAGCCCATGGGAATAACATCACAGTATTTCAAACTCCTGGAGGAAGACCTCAAGGCCCAGCCCTGGAACTACCTCTGGACACACAGAAGATGGAAATGAAACAATTATTGATAACTGCAGCGCTGATGCTCTCATGCGCATGGGCAAGCGCCCAGGAATGCGTATACTTCCTTCCCTCCACCACCATTACGGTGAACGTGGATGCAGAGCAGGAGACATTCTTTGCCGGCCCTTATGCCGCATACGCAAAGAAACTGCTCAACCTGGACGTACGCAAAAACAATGAGATCACTTCCCGCGTAACCGGCGCATCCATATCCACAAGGACGGAGGCCGATATGAACGCCCGCTTCATCATGGAATCCAATGTTCAGGACCTGATGGCGCTGAGCGCCCAGGGTCTTGTTTCCTTCGGCCAAAAAGCCGATGCCGACAATGCCTCCTGGCGTTTCCTCCCAGAGCTAAGCAGTGATTTCTCAGACAAAGGCATCACCTCTGACGGCAAAGAGGTTACAAGAATTGTTTATAAGACCGTAAAGACAGACTCTACTTTCACCCGCGTTCCGGTAGAGCAGAGTTTCACTGAGTCAAAGACAATTGAGGACAAGGCCAAAGAAGCCGCAGACATAATCCTGAGCGTACGCAAACAGCGCATGGACATAGCCTCCGGTGACACTGACGCCACATTCTCCGGCGCCGCCCTGGCCGATGCCCTCAAGGAACTGAAAGAGATTGAGCAGGAGTACCTTGTTCTCTTCCGCGGCTACAGTGTAACCAGGCAGATATCGGCATCCTTTGATGTTGTGCCGGGCGCCTATACCACCAGCCACAAGTACCTGGCTTTCCGCACGGACCCTGAACGGGGCCTTGTGTCAAACGGCCGCGGCACTCCTTATTACATTGAACTGGAGCCGGAGGGATTCTCATGGGAAGAGCCCCAGGCAGATGTAAAGAAACAGAAAGGTCCGCTCATCACGTACCGTATTCCCCTTGTGTGCAGGCTCACCCTTACCCAGGACGGTCTTCCGCTTGCCCAGGGACGGGTTGCCGTATACCAGATGGGGAAGGAAGCCACATACCCCGCTAAGAAATAATTATAACATTCAATACTATGAGCATTAAAGATTTGGCACCGCAGGTTGTATGGAACAACTTCTACAACCTCACACTTATCCCCCGCCCTTCCAAGCACGAGGGCAAAGTGATTGAATACCTCTACAACTGGGGCGTTTCCCATGGTTTTGAGACCATCAACCAGGGCGGAGGAAACATCATAATCCGCGTTCCGGCAACTCCCGGCATGGAAAACCGCAGGGGTGTTATTATCCAGGGACACATGGATATGGTTCCCCAGAAGACGTCGGATTCCAGCCATGACTTCCTTACAGATCCCATCAACGCATACATTGACGGTGAGTGGGTTACGGCAGACCGCACCACCCTTGGCGCAGACAATGGCATGGGCGTGGCCCTCGGCCTTGCCGCAGTGGAAGACCCTTCCGTAAAACACGGCCCCATTGAAATCCTTGTAACCTATGACGAGGAAACGGGCATGACCGGCGCCGGCTACCTGGAGCCCGGGATCCTCAAGGGAGACATTCTCATGAACCTTGACAGTGAGCAGGAAGGAGAACTTTGCGTTGGCTGCGCAGGCGGACTGGATGTATCGGCCTCTTTCAAATACCTCAAATACAAGACCCCGGCAGGGTACAAGGGCCTCACTCTCACGGTGAAAGGCCTGCAGGGCGGCCACTCCGGCATGGACATTTCCCTTTACAGGGCAAATGCAAACAAGGCCGTTGCCCGCATGATCCTCCCCGTCATTGAACTTCTTGGCGTAAAGGTTGTGAGTTTCACCGGCGGAAGCCTTCGTAACGCAATTCCGTTTGAGGCCATTGCCCAGCTGGCCGTCCCCCAGGAGAATCTTGAGGCCGTCAAGCAGCTGATAGAGAATGAGTTTGGCCGAATCAAGGCAGAATTCAAGGAGTCTGACCCTACCGCTACCCTCATTCTTGAGGAAGGTCCCGCAGCTCCCAAGCACATCCAGCCTTCGGTGATGCTCCGCGCCGTCAAGGCCATGCTGGCATGTCCCTCCGGAGTCATCCGTATGTCCCGCACCATGAAGGGCCTTACAGAGACCTCTATTAATATGGCTATCGTACGCACGGAAAAGGGCAAGATTACCATCCACAGCCTCATGCGCAGCGCAGTTGATTCCGCCAAGGCTGCACTTGCAACCCGCGTACGCTGCATCTTTGAGCTTGCCGGGGCAGATTCCGTTGAATTTGCCGGCGGCTACAGCGGCTGGACACCCAAGCTTGACACCCCCATGAACAAGGTCATGATGGAACAGTATGAGAAGGTAACCGGTGAGAAGATGGAAATCATGGCTACCCACGGCGGTCTTGAGTGCGCTATCATGGGCGCCAAGTACCCCAACTGGGAGATGGTCTCAATCGGCCCCACCATCAAGTACCCCCACAGCCCGGACGAGAAAGTGAATATAGCTTCCGTGGCCCGCACCTGGGAGTATCTCAAGGCAGTTTTGGCAAACGTACCCACCAAGTAAAAAGCTTCAACCTCATCAAGTCCCTCCCCCGAGGGGAGGGGTTTCGGGTGGGGGTAACGTTAATTTTTAATAGATTTTTATGTTTAAAGGACAACCTAAAGGTTTATTCGCCCTTGCTCTCGCAAACACCGGAGAGCGTTTTGGATATTATACAATGCTGGCCATCTTCATGCTTTTCCTTCAGGCAAAGTTTGGATTCAGCGGTAAGATTGCAAGCCAAATTTATGGCATTTTCCTGGCACTGGTATACTTCCTTCCCGTGTTCGGCGGCTGGTTGGCCGACCGAATCGGCTACGGAAAATGCGTAGTTACAGGCATCTGCGTCATGTTCGCCGGCTATGCAGCCCTCTCCGTCCCAACATCGGCAGGAACCGCAGGACTGGTTCTCATGCTTGGATCACTGGTTCTGATTTCTCTGGGAACTGGCCTTTTCAAAGGCAACCTCCAGGTTATGGTTGGCAACCTGTACGACGATCCCAAGTACGGAGCCAAGCGAGACTCTGGTTTCTCCCTATTCTATATGGCAATCAACATCGGCGCCATGTTCGCTCCCTCTGCCGCCACAGCTATCACCAACAGCTTCCTTGGCAAAGCCGGACTTATTTATAAAGCCGACATTCCCCAGCTCGCGCACCAGACTCTCGGCAACACCATCACTCCGGAAAATGCTTCCCGCCTTGCTGATCTCCAGGCCTTAATGCCCGGGGAAGGCATCGCTTCCATGGATCCTGTCACGTTCTCCACTTACTATATAGAGCACCTTTCCACTGCATACAATATGGGCTTTGCCGTTGCATGTGTTTCACTTATCGCTTCCATTGCAATCTATTTTGGATTCCGCAAATGGTTCAAGCACGCGGACGTAAACGCAAAGCAGGCTGCCGCCTCTGGAAATGCAAATGTAGTTGAGCTGACGCCAAAACAGACCAAGGACCGCATCACGGCCCTTTGCATGGTGTTTGCCGTAGTTATCTTCTTCTGGATGGCTTTCCACCAGAACGGACAGTCCCTAACCTGGTTCGCACGTGATTACACTCAGTCCTACGCCACCGGTCCCGTTCGTTTTGGCTTCAATATCTGGATTCTGGCCTTGGTGGCTGTAAGCATATACACCCTCTTTGCCACTTTCCAAAGCGACACTAAGAAAGGCAGGATTATTTCCGGCATTGTTACCATTGCCCTGTGGTGCGGCGCTTATACAATTTACGCCGGACTACCAGAGCCCCTTGAAATCTTCCCTCAGTTGTTCCAGCAGTTCAACCCCTTCTATGTAGTATTCCTTACACCTATCTCAATGGCCCTTTTCAGCGCCCTTGCAAAGAAGGACAAAGAGCCTTCCGCTCCGGTTAAGATTGGTCTGGGAATGTTTGTAGCTGCACTGGGCTACCTTATCATGGTGTTCGGCTCACTTGGCCAGGCATCTCCCCACGCGCTTCAGGGCACAGTTTCACCAGACCCCGTGGTCCCCATGTACCTTATAAGCACATACCTTGTGCTCACTTTTGCAGAGCTTCTTCTCAGCCCCATGGGCATCTCCTTTGTTTCCAAGGTAGCTCCTCCCAAGTATAAGGGACTCATGATGGGTCTCTGGTTTGCCGCAACAGCTATCGGCAACTACCTCAGCTCCATCCCCGGACTCTTATGGGATGCGGTTCCCCTTTGGGCCAACTGGGCTATCCTTATGGCACTGTGCGTCATTGCCGGAGCTATCATGTTTGCCATGATGCGAAAGATCAACGAGGCCACGGCCTCCTAGCTACCCCTGTGGACCAGGTCCAGGGCTGTTTTGGACCAGGTCCAAGGGAAATTTGGACGAGGTCACATTTTAGGTGCTGGACCAGGTCCAGGCAGTGTGGACTACAAGTACCTACAAGGCACAGTGGTTGGACCTGGTCCAAGGGGTATAATTAGACCGCGTCCAAATAAAGGTTAGACCACGGCCAAAAAGTAGCTGGACCAGGTCCAACGGGACAGCAAACAGACACAGTGCACAGAAAGACCATTAATTATCGGCATCCATGCCCCGCATGTATATCATATCAGGTCCTAACGGTTCCGGGAAGACTACTGCCAGTTACAGTATTCTTCCGGAACTGCTGGACTGCAGTGAGTTTGTGAATTCCGACGAGTTTGCAAAGCACCTCTCCCCTTTTGCGCCGGAAGGAGCATACATCTGGGCAAGCCGCCTCATGCTCCAAAAGGTTCAGTACCTCTTTGACAGGAGGGAAGATTTCTGCATAGAGACCACTCTTGCAACCAGGGCCCTGATAAAACTTACCCGAAAGGCGCAGGAACTTGGTTACTATGTGACAGTGCTGTACCTGTGGCTGGAGTCTCCGGACATGGCTGTGGCAAGGGTGGCCGCCAGGGTGAAGGCCGGAGGTCACGACGTCCCGGAAGAGACAATCAGGAGGCGCTACCGCATGGGAGTTTACTACCTGTTCAACAATTACATGCAAACCTGCGACAAGTGGATACTGGCAGATAATTCCAATCCGCCGTTCTCCATTATAGCAGAGGGCACAAAAAAGGGGTTCGCCATACGTGACATGGAGAAGTATCAGAAGGTCAAGGACGTGATAAGCAACCAAACTGAGCCCATTAAACACACGGAGAACCCCGCAGAACTCATTATCAAGGAACTTTCCAAGGCTCCCCTGGCCCACGACGGAGTTCCATACCAGGAAAGCACAGATGATAAGGGATAAACAGTATTATCTTGATATATTCGGCATAGATATTCCTCTGCTTGACGCCGTAGTTCAGGAAGGCCTCTCAAGCGGAGGAAGTTACTGTGACCTGTATTTTGAAAACACGGGGTACGGCTCCCTCCTGCTTCGTGACGGCGCCGTAACATCCGGCGGAAGCCACATAGATTATGGCGTGGGAGTACGCGTCCTGAGCGGAGAAAAAACCGGCTACGCATACTCTGAAAGCACTTCCAGGGCAGACATCATTTCCTGCGCCCGCGCCGCCGCCCAGATAGCCGACGGTCCCACGGACGTAAACCCCTATGGCACCCGCACTCCAAGCCGTGGAGAACCGAATCCTTTGGCAGACCGTTACCCGGTGATTCAAAACTGGAGGGAAATGCCAATGGCGGGATTCCTGCCGTTCCTTCAGAACCTGGAAACAAGCGTCCGTTCCAAAGACACGCGCATCAGTAAGGTTATCGTGAACCTGGCCTTTTCAATGAGCGATGTCCTTATGTACAACAGCGCCCGTGAACTCAAATATGAGACAAGGCCGATGGGCAGCGTCTCCGTGAGCGCAGTGTTTATCCAGAACGGAGTCACGGAGAACAAATCTACCTCCAGAAGTTTCCGCTGCGGAGCAGAGATGCTTACGCCCGCCCTTGCCGATGAACTGGCCCAGGAGGTAGTCAAGGGCATAGACGCACGCTTTGCCGCCAGACGCCCCCAGGGCGGACAGATGCCAGTTGTAATGGGCGCCGGCGCTTCCGGCATCCTTCTCCACGAGGCCATGGGCCACGCTTTTGAGGCCGATTTCAACCGTAAGGGAACGTCCATATTTGCCGACAAGATGGGCCAGCGAATTTGCCCGGAAGGCATCAACATACTGGACGACGGCACCCTTCATGGCAACCGAGGAGCCCTGAATTTTGACGACGAGGGCATTGCCGGCCAGAAGACTTTCATGGTAGAAGACGGTATACTTACGTCCTACCTGCATGACCGCATATCGGCCGCACACTACGGCGTAAAGCCTACCGGCAACGGCAGGCGTGAAAGTTTCCGCTACGCCCCCCTCCCCAGGATGAGGGCAACCTACATGGAAAGCGGCAACGCAAAGGCCGAAGACCTAATAGCAGAGGTCTCCAAAGGCATTTTCGTAGACGAATTCTCCAACGGACAGGTGCAGATAGGAGAAGGAGACTTCACCTTCTACGTCAAGTCCGGCTACATGATTGAAAACGGCCGGCTCACCATGCCTGTCAAGGACATCAACATAATTGGCAACGGTCCGGCGGCTCTGGCCGATATACGCGGCGTTGCCGATGACCTTGTGGTGGACCCAGGCGCCTGGACCTGCGGCAAAGAGCAGTCAGTACCTGTCAGCTGCGGCATTCCAACCGTTCTTATAGGCAACCTGACGGTGGGAGGCGAATAGGCCGTTTTTGTTAAGTGTTTGATTATAAGTGAATTATAGTTTTTCCTCGCCCGGTTTCCGCCATAAGGAAAAGTCATAAAATGATGATTGTCAAGGAGTTAAATAAAACGCTGGAATTTGCGCTGGCGCAGGGTGCGCAGCAGGTACGCCTCACCTACAGCAAATCCGTGATGAATCTTATAGGAATTCTGAACGGAGAGGTGGATAAGACCGCTTATGCCCTGGACCAGAGCCTGCAGCTTCAGCTATATGTTGACGGACGGTTTGGAACATTCTCCACTAATCGTCTGGACCAGAAAGAATTGCAGGCCTTCATCCGTAGCGCAGTAGAAACGGTGCGCATGCTTGAGCCGGACCCCTGCCGTGGTCTCCCGGCTCCGGAGCGCCAGGCCAAGGATGCCGTCACTGGTAAAGAACTGGAGCTGTACGATGCGGCTTATGAGACTCTGACATCGGCCCAGAGGAAAGAACTGGCGCTCAAATCCTCCTTCTGGTCCCAAAAGGAAGAGCTGGAAAACGGCTTTACTGTAATTGCTGAGGAGGGAGAGTATTCTGACAGCTTCTTTGACTCCATCACCATGGACTCCCAGGGCCTTTTTGCCCGCCATACGGAAACCTCCTTTGAGATTGGTTATGAGGCTACTATAAAAGACGAACACGGCAAAAACTACTCCAATTACTGGTGGGACGCCACGCCACTGCTCAAGGACCTTAAACTGGAAACCTGCTCCAGGACAGCAATAGAGCGTGCGGCGGAGTCTTTGTTCCCGGTAAACACAGACAACTGTGTCACAAATCTCATAGTGGATTCAGAGTGTGCCGGGAAACTGGTCACTCCCCTTCTTAACGCCCTTGGAGGTTTTGCCGTGCAGCAGAAAAATTCTTTCCTGGCAGACGCTTTAGGTAAGAAATTATTCACCCACAAGCTTAACATCACGGATATGCCGCGCGTTGCCGGCCAAACCGGCTGCCGTCTTTTTGACAGCGAGGGCGTGGCCACCCGGGAGATGCCCGTGATTGAAAACGGAGTGGTGAAAACATTTTTCATCAACACATACATAGGCAAGAAGATGGGCGTGGAACCCACCATAGAGGATGCTACAAGGGTGAAACTGATGCCTATTGGAGGATGCAGTACGCTGGAAGATCTGCTAAAGGAAGTTGGAGACGGAATACTTGTAACCGGCTTCAACGGAGGCAATTCAAATGCAGCCACCGGCAATTTCTCTTACGGCATTGAAGGGTTCCTGGTCCGTGGCGGGCGCAAGGTGCATCCTGTACGTGAAATGCTCATAACGGGTGATTTCATCTCACTTTGGAACAACCTCACTGCAACGGCCGACGATGCCCGTCCCTGCATGTCCAAACTAATCCCCAGCCTTGCCTTCAAAGATGTCTCTTTCAGCGCATAAATCCATGAGCCCCTCTTTGTCATTCTGACCCATTCTTTGTCATTCTGAGCGAAGCGAAGAATCTATGAAAACCGCAGTCGTCATACTAAACTATAACACCAGGGACTACCTCCAACGGTTCCTGCCCGGGCTCATTGCCTCATGCCAAGGCCTTGAGGCACAGGTAATTGTTGCCGACAATGCTTCCACGGACGGATCGGCCCGGATGATGACTGAGAGGTTTCCCCAGGTGCCGCTAATTCAGCTGGAGCGCAATTATGGCTTTACCGGAGGATACAACCGTGCACTGGAACAAATCCAGGCCACTTATTACGTCCTTATCAACTCTGACGTAGAGGTTCCTCAACACTGGCTGGAGGCCCTCACCTCATGGATGGACAGCCATCCAGAGTGCGGAGCCTGCGGTCCAAAACTCCTGTCCTTCCATAACAGGGAGTACTTTGAATACGCCGGTGCTGCCGGCGGGCTGGTAGACAGATTCGGCTACCCCTTCTGCCGGGGACGCATCATGCAAAAGGTGGAAAAAGACATGGGCCAGTATGATACTCCGGCCAACGTCCTATGGTGCTCCGGAGCCTGCCTTATGGTCAGAGCATCTGTCTGGAAGGCCCTTGGAGGCCTTGACGAGAGGTTCTTCGCCCACATGGAGGAGATAGACCTTTGCTGGAGGATGCAGCTGAGGGGATGGAAGGTAACGCTTGTTCCACAGTCCTGGGTATATCACATAGGCGGAGGCACGCTGCCAAACGAGTCCCCCTTCAAACTGCGCCTCAACTTCCGTAATAACTTGCTGCTGCTGGAAAATAACCTGCCCGCAACGCTCAAAGCCATCGTCCCTGCAAAATCAGACAAAAAGTGTTATCTGAAAGCAAAGAGAATTATTTTTGTCAGAATGCTCTTGGATGGTTGTTCGGCAATAGTCTTTATTCTTAAAGGCAAATGGAGTTTTGCCAGGGCCGTGGTGCAGGCTCACAGGGAATACAGAAAACTAAGACGCCCCGGGGAGATTCCCGCGGAGCGTCATATTCCTGAGGGCCTTTACAAAGGCTGGATAGTGCCAAAGGGGCTGTTCTAGGGACGTACAAAACCGTCGGCCTCACACCTTGCCGATATTGTCTTGATGCGAGTTGCCGTATCCGGATGCGTGGAGAACATGCTGCTCACAGGGCCGCTGACAGAACCTCCGGAGACAGACTGAAGCTTTTCAAAGGCCTGAACCATAGTCCATGGGTTACGTTTTGCTGCCACAAGGAATTCATAGCTGAAATTGTCTGCCTCGCTCTCCTGTTTCTTTGAATAATGTGAGTCTATCATGGCTTTGCCTATTTCTCCCAGCTGTGAGTCTGTGAGAACCGCAACCTTGTCCGAGGTTGATGCAATTCCCTCAAAAGCCGCGTTGGTAAGGAGGCTGCGGCGGGTCTGCTGGTAGGTATGCTTAAGCGCCACGTGACCAATTTCATGACCTATCACGGTAAGCAGCTCATCATCATTCATAAGATCCATTATTCCCGTATACACCCGGACTGAACCGTCTGCGCAGGCAAATGCGTTCACTTCCTGGTTACGGTAAACCTTATAATTGAGCTGCTGGTCCCCTACCTGGGTGAGCTTGCCTACAAGATTGTTGAGCCTTTTGGTATAAGGGCTTGTTGCGGGAAGGACCTCACTGGCGGCATCCAGTTGGGTTATATACTGCCGTACATAATCCTGAACCTGAGATTCCGGAAGTGTGAGAGCCTGTGCTGCATATACACCGCTCTGGAGAAGTCTCTGCTGGTTAAGTCCTTGAAGCGCCGCGCAGGAGGACAGGGCCATTGCCGCTGCGGCAATAATGATAATCCGTTTCATAATGTGACAAATTTACAAAAAAAACTGAGGCCGTGCACGTTTTACCCCTTTTTTCGTGCACGGGGTGTGCATTTTGACGAGGCCGTGCACGTTTTACCCCCTTTTTCGTGCACGGGGTGCAACGGTTATAAGAAGATTGCATATCTTTGTATCATGAAACGTATTGCTGTCATTCTGGCGGCCATTGTCCTGGCCGAGATTATATATGCTCAGACGCCAATTGTGGCGCCCAATTTCAGTGAACCCACAATGGTATCCACGGAATACTTTGGGCCCAACGCTTTCCCCGTGCCGGACATGACTGACGGCCGGGTGAAGCCGTATGTATATGCAGAGATTGCGGCGGACTATTACAAGGGGCGTGTTGCAGACGGAAATGACCACACCTGGGACGGCTTCCTGCGCCTGAGTTTCCCTCTTTGGACCAAGCGAGCAACGCTTGAAATATGGGGACCTGTTGTGGAGCACTGGAAATACTCTGACGCCGTGGCAGATTACAGGCGCATAGGTGAAGCACGCAGCCAGACAAAGAGCTGGGACAGCGGTGACATTTACATAGGGACAAACATACATCTCCTTCAGGGCAAGTCCAATACGTTTAAGCCGGACATACTTGTAAGAGCCGTTCTCAAGTCGGCTATGGGCAATACCTTTGAGCAGGCACGCTACTATGACTGCGGCGGTTATTTCTTTGACGGGACCATAGCCTGGAGCCGCAGTTTCACAGGCAGTTACCTGTGTGAGGTAAGGGCCGGATTCAGCGGCGGTTTCCTCTGCTGGCAGGACGGCCTTGCCCGCCAGAACGACGCCGTGATGTACGGTCTGTTTGCCTCCATTTACACCTGGGGATTCACCTTTACGGCAGACTATTCCGGCTATATTGGCTGGGAAAATGACGGAGACCGTCCACGCCGCCTCAGGTTAAAGTTTGAAGGCAACGCAGGCAGATGGAGACCCTTCCTGCAGTATACCCGGGGCATGAAGAACTACCCCTTTGACGGATTCCGCCTGGGGCTTGGATACTGTTTCTGATTCCTAACTGAAATACTTGTCAACGTCCTTTACGGCATCCGGAAGGGCAAAGACCGCCACACGGTCATAAGCCTCAATATGGGTACTTCCAACGGCTATGAAGCTATCCCCGCCACGGATTACACCGCCGATGATGGCGTCTGAAGGAAACTCAATGTCCTTGAGCTGTTTCTTGGTGATGCGGGAGCCGGGTGCCGCTGTATATTCCAGCACCTCTGCGTCCGTGCCACTGACATAACGCACGGAACGTACTTTGTCACTGAGGGTGAACTTGAAGATGCGGCTTGCCGTGATGAGTTTTTTGTTTATCACGCTGTCTACACCCATATCCTCTGCAAGGCGGATGTATTCCAGATTCTCCACCTGGGCAATGACACGTGGCACACCCTGTTTCTTTGCAACAACGCAGGAAAGGATGTTGGTTTCATCATTACCGGTGAAAGCCAGTACGGCGTGATAACCGCGAAGGCCTTCTTCCTGAAGGAAATCTGAGTTGCGGACATCCCCGCAGGCTACGGAGACACTGTCCGGAAGCACCTCTGACAGATACCTGCAGTGCTTAGGGTCTATGTCAATGATCTTAATGTCATCAATCTTGCGCGCGGCAAGGCGTGCGGCAACCATCTGGCCAATTTCACTGCCGCCAAGGATGAGAACCTTACGGATATCTACCTTGTCCCGGCCCAGGAACTTCATAAGCGCCGGCATTCCCGCACGGCAGCTGATGATGTAAAGATAGTCGTTGTATTTGAAGGTGGTGTCAAACTTGGGGATAATGGTAGAATTGCCCCTGGAGATAGCTACAATGCGGAAATCTGCCCCGCTCTGCATATTTGCAACAGCCTGGGAGAACTCCTGGACCGTCATATCCAGAAGCGGAGAGTCGTCATCCAGTTTGAAAACGGCAAGCTGAAGTTTGCCGCGTGCAAAGTCCAGGGTGTCAGTGGAGGAAGTGGAACGAAGCATATCGTCTACTTCATCGCTGGCGCTCTTTTCCGGGAAGAACATCATGTCAAGTCCCATGTCCTTGAACAGGAGCTTGTTTTCCGGGGAAAGGAAATCCTCGTCGTCCACACGGGCCACAACACGCTTGGTACCAAGCTTTTTGGCCAGCAGGGCGCTTACAATGTTCACGCTCTGGGGCTGCTTGGGATTGACGGCTATGAATAGGTCTGCCCCCGTGCAACCGGCCTCTTTCAGAAGCGGGATGGATGACGGGGCGCCCAGTACCGTGGCTACATCGGCCGACTGGCTGAGGCTGCGGATGCGATCCGGATCCGGATCAATTACCGTTATGTCGTTTGACTCGTTGGACAGCATCTTTGCAAGATGGCTGCCCACCTGTCCTGCACCTTCAATGATGATTTTCATACTTTTTCAAGCACTATGCATCCGCAAAGATAAATATTTTTTGACAAAAGCGGCACGCACACACATGTGCGCACGCAAAATTTGTTTAAGCCCCATATTATTGGTATATTTGCAAGCTTAAAGACAAAACACAAAAACATATAATGAGCATACAGACTGACAATATTGAAAAACTGGTCCAGCGCAGGGCAAAAGCACGCCTTGGCGGTGGAGAGAAAAGGATTGAGGCTCAGCATGCAAAGGGCAAACTTACAGCCCGTGAGCGCCTTGAACTCCTTCTGGATCCCGGTTCCTTTGAGGAATTTGACATGTTCATGCAGCACCGCTGCACCAACTTCGGGATGGACCAGAGCCACCCGGACGGAGACGGCGTTGTGACCGGTTGCGGCACAATTAACGGACGCCTGGTATATGTATTTGCCCAGGATTTCACCGTGAGCGGCGGCTCCCTGTCAAAGACCATGAGTGAAAAGATATGCAAGGTTCAGGACATGGCTCTAAGAAACGGAGCCCCCTGCATCGGCCTCAACGACAGCGGCGGCGCACGTATCCAGGAAGGCATTGACGCCCTTGCCGGCTACGGTGAAATTTTTGAGCGCAACATCCTTGCCTCCGGCGTTGTACCTCAGATAAGCGCCATCATGGGTCCCTGCGCAGGCGGAGCTGTTTACTCCCCTGCACTGACGGACTTCACCCTTATGGTCAAGAATACCTCCTACATGTTCCTTACCGGCCCGGCCGTAGTAAAGAGCGTTACTGGAGAAGTGGTGGACCAGGAGCAGCTTGGCGGCGCATCGGTCCACGCCAGCAAGAGCGGTGTCACCCATTTTGCGGCAGAGAATGAGCAGGAAGCCATTGCCACCATTAAGGAACTCCTGAGCTACATTCCCCAGAACAATCTTGAGACTGCGCCCTTCAAGGAGACGGCAGACCCTGTCAACCGTATGGAAGACAGCCTCAACTCCATCATCCCGGACAATCCCAACAAGGCGTACGACATGTACGGGGTCATTTCCAGCATTGTGGATGACGGGAAGTTCTTTGAGATTCACAAGGACTTTGCAAAGAACATCATAGTAGGCTTCGCGCATTTCAACGGCCGAAGCGTTGGCATAGTAGCCAACCAGCCCAAGGTGCTGGCAGGCGTGCTTGACATCAATGCCAGCCGCAAAGCCGCCCGTTTTGTGCGCTTCTGCGACGCCTTCAACATCCCTCTGGTAACCCTGGTAGACGTTCCCGGCTTCCTCTGCGGCACGCAGCAGGAGTACGGAGCCATCATCACCAACGGCGCAAAACTTCTTTACGCCTACGGAGAGGCCACCGTCCCCAAGGTCACCGTCACCCTGAGAAAGGGTTACGGCGGCGCCCATATAGTAATGAGCTGCAAGCAGTTACGCGGAGACATCAACTACGCCTGGCCCAGCGCACAAATTGCAGTTATGGGGGCCGACGGCGCCGTAAACGTCCTCTACGCAAAGGATATCAAGGCAGACCCGGAGAACGCCAAGGCCATCTTTGAGCAGAAGAAGGCAGAATATGAAGAGCTCTTCTCCAACCCCTACCAGGCTGCCCAGAAGGGCTACATAGACGACGTCATAGAGCCCCGCAACACCCGCTTCCGCGTAATCCGCGCCCTGGAGCAGCTGGACGGCAAGCGTGCAAGCGTTCCCGCAAAGAAACACGACAACCTGCCCCTGTAAGCGTATGAGAAAGTTCCTACTGACAGTTCTGGCAGTACTCTGCGCCTCAGTGGCCCTTAACGCCCAGAACGTAAGTGACCTCATTATAAGTGAGGCACTTGCGCAGCCGGACAGTACAGGCATCCTGGACGGTTACGGCAGACGCACAGGCTGGGTTGAACTGTACAACAAATCTACCGGAACGGTAAACTTTGCCGGCTGCTTCCTCACGGATGACAGAGACAATCTCAAAAAGAGCATCATCCCCAAGAGCGACAACAGCACCAAGCTTGGCCCCCGCCAGAGCGTAGTATTCTACTGCAGCGGTTCAGGCGCAGACGGCACATACTACACGGCCTTTACCCTGGAGCCCGGGAAAACCGTTTATCTGGTATCAAACGACGGACGTACCGTTATTGACTCCCTCACCATTCCCGCCGGATTGCCTGCAGGAATGTCCGTTTCCAAACACTCCAATGACATCAGGCGTCAGGTATGGGAAGCGGCCGATGAACCTACAATCCCCTCTCCGGCCGCCCTGAACGACCATCAGAACTCTGCAAGCGGCGGAGAACTGATGAAAGAGCGTGACCCTCACGGATGGATTCTCTCCGTAACTTCAGTCAGCGTTGTTTTCAGCGCGCTGGCTCTGCTGTGGTTCCTTTTCTGGCTGTTCTTTGACAGGCCTGCAAAGAAAAAGGCTCAGCCTGCAAAGAAGGTTGCAAAAGGCACTCCTGAAGGAGAAGTTGCCGCAGCAATTGCCCTGGCTCTTGACATGGAGCAGGACGGAGACGTATACGCTGCAATAGCCACGGCCGTGCATCTGTACCTCAGCAACATCGTACACGACGTTGAGCCCGGCATTGTGACAATTACACGCACCCCAAGCGGATGGAAAAACAAAGCATTGAATTTTAGACAATTACCAAGATAAATTATGAAAGAGTATAAGTTCAAGATCAACGGTAAGGATTACACTGTAGCCATTGGCGAGGCCAGCGGCAAGAACCTCACTGTAAACGTCAACGGAGCAGACTATCAGGTAGAACTGGAGAAGGAGCTTGCCCCCGCAGCAGCACCCGTGGCAGCAGCACCCGCAACTGCCCCTGCTGCCGAAGCCACCGCACCTGTTGCCGCTGCAAAGCCTGCAGGCGCAGGAGAGAAGGTCAATTCTCCCCTTCCGGGCGTCATTGTGGAAGTGAGCGTTAAGGAAGGCCAGGCCGTCAAGGCCGGTCAGAAGGTGGCCGTTCTGGAAGCCATGAAGATGGAAAACGAAATCTCCGCCCCCAAGGACGGCACCATCACTGCCATTCACGTGCAGAAGGGTGACAGCGTGCTTGAAGGCGCCCCTGTTGTAACTATTGCCTGATGGAACATATTTTCCAATCACTGTCCCAGTTCTGGGAATATACCGGATTCGCAAACTGCTCCTGGCAGAACCTTGTGATGATAGGCATCGGCCTGGTATTCATCACGCTTGCCATCGTTAAGGAGTGGGAGCCCATGCTGCTGGTGCCTATCGGCTTTGGTATGATTGTGGGCAACATCCCCATGTTTCCGGGCCTGAACATTGGCGTATATGAGGACGGTTCTGTATTGAACATTCTGTATCAGGGTGTCAAGCAGGGCTGGTATCCTCCGCTTATCTTCCTTGGAATTGGCGCCATGACGGATTTCAGCGCCCTTATATCCCAGCCCCGCCTCATCCTCATTGGTGCGGCGGCGCAGATGGGTATCTTCGGCGCTTACCTCCTGGCCCTTACTTTTGGCTTTGCGCCAAACGAGGCCGGTGCTATCGGCATCATAGGCGGCGCAGACGGCCCTACTGCCATCTTCCTGAGCTCCAAACTGGCTCCGGACCTGATGGGCGCAATTGCAGTATCGGCCTACTCCTATATGGCTCTTGTCCCGGTTATACAGAAGCCCATCATGCTGGCTCTCACCACCAAGAAAGAGCGCCTTATCCGCATGCCCGCCCCGCGCGTGGTATCAAAGAAGGAGAAGATTATCTTCCCCATTGTGGGCTTCCTCATCACTGCGTTCATCGTGCCGTCCGGCCTGCCGCTTCTTGGCATGCTCTTCTTTGGCAACCTCCTGAAAGAGAGCGGCGTGACAAAGCGCCTTGCCAATACCGCCAGCGGCCCGCTCATTGACGTTGTGACAACCCTTATCGGCCTTACCGTGGGCGCTTCCACCCAGGCCGACAAGTTCATCAGCCTGAAGTCCCTGCTTATCTTTGGGCTGGGTCTCCTCAGCTTTGTGATTGCCACCACCTGCGGTGTTCTCTTTGTAAAGCTGATGAACGTCTTCATCAAGAACCCGGAGAAGAAAATCAATCCTCTCATTGGCAATGCTGGCGTTTCTGCCGTGCCGGACAGCGCCCGTGTGTCAGAGACCGTGGGGCGTGAGTTTGATCCCACCAACCACCTTCTTATGCACGCCATGGGACCCAACGTTGCCGGCGTCATCGGATCGGCCGTTGCTGCAGGTATCCTCCTGAGCTTCCTGGGATAATGAGAGCAAAGTGGTTCATACCTATTATGTGCATCCTGGCTTCCTGCGCGCCTGCCGTGGAGGAAGCCATTCCGCACCGCACTCCTGAGCAGGCGGGCATGGATTCCCGCAAACTGGAGCGCATAGACAGCGTACTAAACACTGCAATTGAAGGCGGGGTAATACCCGGTGCCGTTGTGGGAATTGTCAAAGACGGAGCTATTGTCTTTGAGAAGGCATACGGCTACAAGGCCGTTTTGCCGGCCCTGGACACCATGACGGTGGATACAATGTTTGACCTGGCCTCCCTTACCAAGTGCCTTGGCACCACAATCGGCATAATGCAGCTTGTGGAAAAGGGTCAGGTGCGCCTGATGGACCCGGTAAGCCATTACATCCCCAATTTCAAGGACTGGAGGGATCCCAAGACCAAAAAGCGTGAACGCATACGCGTACAGCATCTTCTCACCCACTCTTCCGGCCTGGACCCTTTCCTGAGGGACGTTCCTAAATACGTTGAACTTTATGGAGCCGGTACGCCGGACACTCTTGTCAACTACATTGCAACAACGTCTGAGCGCCATTTCAAGCCAGGGACGGATGTCCTGTACAGCTGCCTCAACTTCATCATGCTCCAAAACATCCTGGAGCGTGTAACCGGGGAACGCCTGTGCGACTACCTCCAGAAGAATGTCTTTGACGTCCTTGGATTGGAGCATACCTGCTTCTTCCCCTTGGACGGCAGGCCGATAAAACCTGAGCTGGCCCCGCTGTGCGCCCCCACTGAATTTGTGGGAGACAGCATTCTTCTGAAGGCCCAGGTGCATGACCCCACAGCCCGTATAGTTATGATGGGCAACTCCGGCAATGCCGGAATGTTCTCCAATGTAGAAGATATAGCCGTCCTCTGCTGCGCCTTGCTAAATGGCGGGCAGTGGCAGGGAAAGCGTATCCTTGGCAAAGAGACCGTGCGCAAGATGTTTGAAGTCCCCGCCGACAACAGCCCTGAGGTGCACCGCGCCCTTGGCTGGGACACATATTACGCTGCGCCTTACATGTCCGGAGACATATTTGAGGTGCAGAACCTCCGCGGTCATTCAGGGTACACAGGCACGTCGGTGCTAATTGACCCGGACACCAGCACAGCGCTTATCATCCTGTCCCACAGGGTACATCCCAAGGACACCGGCTCAGTCACACGATTACGCGCTCTCATAGCATCAATAACGGCGGGAGCAATTGAATGATATCACCGTATTTTTTACTATATTTGTAAGACTGTAGACAACACTAAATTTCTAGATATGGACAAACTCCAGGAACTGACCCAGAAACTGTATAACGAGGGTCTTTCAAAAGGAAAGGCAGAGGGAGAAGCCATCCTCTCCAAGGCCAAGGCAGACGCTGAGGCAATTGTGAAGAAAGCCACTGAAGAGGCCGCAGAGATCCTTGAAAAGGCAAAGAAAGAGGCCGATGACTACCGCATCAAGGTAGAGGGAGATGTCAAGACGGCATCGGCCCAGGCTCTCCAGGCTACAAAGTCAGACATTGAGCAGCTTATCATTGCAAAGGCCGTGGAGCCCGCCGCAGCAGCTCTGAGTGAGGCAGAATACCTCAAGGGCATCATCACGGAAGTAGCAAAGCGCTTCAGCGCAGAGGAGTCTCAGGACCTTGCCCTTATCCTTCCTGAAAAACTTCAGAAAGAACTTGAGCCGTTTGTGAAAGCGGAACTTGGCAAAGCCATCGGCAAAGGCGTTGAGGCATCCTTCTCCAAGAAGATTGCGGGAGGTCTTGTGATCGGCCCTAAAGACGGAAGTTACTTCATCAGCCTTACGGATGAGAGTTTCAAGGCCCTCATAGGAGAGTACATGCGCCCTGCAACAAAGAAGATTCTCTTTGGCTAACGTATGAGCAATTTTGAGTACATTATTGCCTCCCTGCCCTATCTCACGGCGGATTACCGCTATGAGGACGGCCAAGGCTGGAAAGATGTAATTGACCAGATCCGGGAAAACCTGAGCCAGAAAGACTCCCAGGTGCTTGACGTGCTTCTGGACGGCTTTGATGCAAAGAATCTAAATGCCGATTTTTATGCCGCCGCACTCAATCATCCTTGCAAGTTCATCAGGGAGTACTTCCGTTTTGACCTCAACCTGAGAAACGCAAAGGTCCATTTCCTTAACGACGCCCTGGGACGCCCTGCAAATCAGGACATCATGGACGGCAAGGGTGGACAGTGGGACCAGGACCTGGACATTGACGGATACCGTTTCAATGCAGGAGAGTTCCCGCAGGCGGCCCTGGTAGAATCGGCTTTGGGCAGTTCCAGCCTCCTGGACAGGGAAAAAGGCCTGGACGACATAACCTGGGACTTTGTGGATTCCCTGGGCTCTTTCCATTACTTTGACATCACCGCCGTGCTCACCTATGTGGCAAAACTCCACATAGTGGACCGCTGGCTTGCCCTTGATCAGGAAAAGGGCCGGGAACTGTTCCGCCAGCTGGTGAGCCAGGTGAGGGGCACATTCAAGGGTGTTGAATTCAACTGATAACAAAAGCACAATATATGAAAACTAAAGGTATAGTAAAGGGAATCGTTTCCAACCTCGTCACAGTAGAGGTTGACGGTCCGGTTTCCGAGAATGAAATCTGCTACATCAGCGCACAGGGCGTAAAGATGATGGCAGAGGTCATCAAGGTCAACGGCTCCCTGGCCTCGGTCCAGGTGTTTGAGAGCACCCGTGGCCTGAAGGGCGGGAACGAGGTTGAGTTTGAAGGCAGGATGCTGGAAGTGACGCTTGGCCCCGGCCTGCTGCGCGGCATCTACGACGGCCTGCAGAACGACCTTACCACAATGACCGGTGTATTCCTCAAAAGAGGTGAATACACAGACCCTCTTAACCGTGAAACCCTGTGGGACTTCACCCCTATCGCCCAGCCTGGAGACAGCGTAGTAGCCGCAGACTGGCTTGGAGAGGTCAAGGAAGGCTGGCTTCCCCACAAAATCATGGTACCGTTCAGCTTCAAGGGTACTTACACTGTTAAATCCGTCAAGCCCGCCGGCCAGTACAATGTAGACACTGTTATAGCCGTTCTTACCAATGAAGAAGGTGAGGACGTGAACGTCACCATGACTCAGAAATGGCCCGTGAAGGTAGCCATTAAGGGATACAAGGAGAAGCCCCGTCCCAACAAGATTATGGAAACCGGCGTCCGTGTGATTGATACGCTTAATCCTATTGCTGAAGGCGGTACAGGCTTTATCCCCGGTCCCTTCGGCTGCGGAAAGACCGTTCTCCAGCACGCAATTGCAAAGCAGGGAGACGCAGACGTCATTGTGATGGCAGCCTGCGGTGAGCGCGCAAACGAGGTTGTGGAAATCTTCACTGAGTTCCCTGAACTCATAGACCCTCACACCGGCCGCCACCTGATGGAGCGTACCACTATTATATGCAACACCTCCAACATGCCCGTGGCTGCACGTGAGGCCTCCGTTTACACGGCAATGACCATCTGTGAATACTACAGGGCAATGGGACTCAAATGCCTGCTGCTTGCAGACTCCACCTCCCGCTGGGCCCAGGCTCTTCGTGAGATGAGTAACCGTATGGAAGAGCTTCCCGGCGCAGACGCCTTCCCTGTGGACCTTTCTGCCATCATTTCCAACTTCTACGCCCGCGCAGGCATGGTTGTCCTGAACAACGGAGAAACTGGTGCAGTTACTTTCATCGGCACTGTATCCCCTGCCGGCGGTAACCTTAAGGAGCCCGTTACAGAGAGCACCAAGAAGGCCGCCCGCTGCTTCTACGCACTGGAGCAGAACCGCGCAGACCAGAAGCGCTACCCGGCTGTTGGTCCCCTGGAGTCATACTCAAAGTATCTTGACTATCCGGAGATCAAAGAATATCTGGACAAGACCGTAGAAGAAGGCTGGGTAGAGAAGGTTCTCACCGTAAAGAACATCATCCGCCGCGGCAAGGAAGCCAGCGAGCAAATCAACATCCTTGGTGACGACGGTGTGCCGATGAGCTACCACGTCAACTTCTGGAAGAGCGAGCTTGTGGACTTTGTCATCCTGCAGCAGGATGCATTTGACGCCATTGACGCCCTTTGCCCGCTTGAGCGCCAGCGCTTCATGCTTGACCTGATTCTTGATATATGCTCAAAGGACTATGAGTTTGAAGATTTTGAGAAGTGCCGTGAATTCTTCAAGAACCTTATCAACGAGCTGCGCCAGATGAACTACTCGGCCTATGAATCAGAACAGTTCTGGGCATACAACGATTCCGTAAAGAAAATGATTGCATAAGACTATGGCAAACAAAGCATACCAAAAGATATATACCAAGCTGGAAGGCATTACCAAGGCTACCGTTTCCCTTCGCGCAAAGGGCGTCTCCAACGACGAGCTTGCAGTAGTTGACGGCCGTCTGGCACAGGTGGTGCGCACCAAGGAGGACATGATTACCCTCCAGGTTTTCTCCGGAACGGAAGGTATCCCCACAAACGCAGAGGTGGCATTCTTAGGAGAGCCTCCTACCCTGAAGGTTTCTGACCAGCTTGCCGGCCGATTCTTTGACGCCTACGGCCACCCCATTGACGGCGGCCCGGAGATTGAGGGAGAAGAGCGCCAGATTGGCGGCCCTTCAGTGAACCCTTACAAGAGGCGCCAGCCTTCCCAGCTCATCCCTACCGGTATTGCCGGCATTGACCTTAACAACACCCTTGTCTCCGGCCAGAAGATTCCTTTCTTCGCAGACCCGGACCAGCCTTACAACCAGGTTATGGCCGACGTAGCCCTGCGTGCCGACGTAGACAAGATCATCCTGGGCGGCATGGGCCTCACCAACGACGACTACCTGTTCTTCCGCCACAGCTTTGAATCGGCCGGTGCTCTGGACAAGATCATCTGCTTCATCAACACAACGGAGAATCCCCCCGTGGAGCGCCTCCTTGTGCCGGACATGGCCCTCACCGCCGCGGAATACTTCGCCGTAGACAAGAACGAGAAGGTGCTTGTGCTCCTGACGGACATGACCCTTTATGCCGATGCCCTTTCAATTGTGTCCAACCGTATGGACCAGATTCCTTCCAAGGATTCAATGCCTGGATCACTCTACTCAGACCTTGCAAAAATCTACGAGAAGGCTGTGCAGTTGCCTACGGACGGCTCAATCACTATCATTGCCGTCACCACGCTGAACGACGGAGACATCACCCACGCCATTCCGGACAATACTGGTTATATCACTGAAGGCCAGCTCTTCCTCAGGGCAGATTCAGATACCGGAAAGGTCATCATAGACCCGTTCCGTTCACTCTCCCGCCTGAAGCAGCTTGTTCAGGGCAAGAAGACCAGGGAGGATCATTCCCAGGTCATGAACGCGTCCGTACGTCTTTATGCCGATGCCCAGAATGCAAAGACCAAGCTGGAGAACGGCTTTGACCTCAGTGACTATGACCACCGCTGCCTTGCTTACGCTAAGGATTACGCCCGTGAGCTTCTGGCAATTGACGTAAACATTACCATCACCCAGATGCTGGACACCGCATGGAAACTGTTCGCAAAGTACTTCTCCCCTGCAGAGACCGGTATCAAACAGGCACTGATAGATAAGTACTGGGTAAAATAGATCCTTCACTCCGTTCAGGATGACATGTTGTCATTCTGAGCGCAGCGAAGAATCTGTATGTACAATATATGGCAATTAAATTCCAATACAACAAAACATCGCTTACGGAACTTGGCAAGCAGCTCAAGGTTCGGCAGAGGGCTCTCCCTACCCTTCAGAACAAGGAGAGCGCCCTGCGCCTGGAGGTGAGAAAAGCAAAGGAAGAAAGCGTCCGTTTGCTTGCGCAGCTTGAAAAGGCCCTGCAGGAATACGACTATCTGGCCGCCCTGTGGAACGAATTCGAGCCTGGACTCATAGCCATTACAGACGTGGACCTATACACCAAGAAAGTTGCCGGAGTCAAAACCCCGGCCCTTGGGAAAATCCACTATGAAATAAAGCCTTTCAACGCCTTTGTCAAGCCAGCATGGTTTGCCGACGGCATCCGTATCCTCCAGGAACTCAGCCGCATCGGCATTGAGTCTGAGATATATACGGAAAAGGCCCGTATCCTGGATTACCAGAGAAAGAAGACCACCCAGAAGGTTAACCTCTATGAGAAGGTCCAGATTCCCGGTTACCAGGAGGCTATACGCAAGATAAAGCGCTACATGGAAGACGAGGAAAACCTTTCCAAGGCGTCTTCCAAGATTGTCAAGAACCGCCACGCAGAGGAAGAGGAGGCCTCAAGAGTATGATAGCTCCAATGACCAAATATTCCTTCATCCTGCTCAACGGACAGCAGAATGACCTGATGGAGAAGCTTCAGGAGATTGGCCTTATGGACATTACCCGCAGCGCCAGGCCCATTGATGAGCACTCCAACGAACTGATGGCAGAGATTGACCTTACGGACGGCCTCATAAAGGCTCTGGAGAAGGTCCAGGTTCCTGAAGGAACAGTTCCGGAAGTCATTGACGGAGACATAGTGAGGCTTGCCGGCGGGATGCTGATGCGCTACACGGAGGACCAGGAGGTAATCCGGAAGACCCAGCAGGAGATAGAGAACACAAAGGCCTGGGGCCCGTATGAGCTTGAGCCCATCCTTGAACTCTATGAAGCCGGAATTGTATATCACTTCCACGTACTGTCCAACAAGGCCTTCAAGCCTCAGTGGAAGGATGAGTATCCTATGACCGTTGTCAAGGTGAGCAAAGGCCGCACCTGGTTCATCGTGGTTGGAGAAGATAATCTCCCCGGAGAGGTCCCTCCCCCGGAACTGGATATTGAAACTCTTAAGAAAGAACTCAAAGACAGGAAAAAACACTACAAGAAGGTGCTTGGCCGCATAGCCAGCGCTAAGGAGCGCATTGGGGAACTGGAGCAGCACAAGGCAGAGTGCCTTGCCAAGCTGGACATGTACCTTGCCAGCGCATCGGCCGTTCCTGCCGCAGAGGATACCATTGTCACAATCGTAGGCTATGCGCCCACGGAAAAGGATGAGATAGTTACCCAGGCCCTTGATGCTACCGGTGCATTCTATATAAAGGAAGCATCCAACGTAGAGGACAACCCTCCTATCGCCCTCAAGAACAATAAGTTTGTGAGCATGTTCGAGGTCCTCACGGATATGTACGGCCGTCCGGCCTACAACGGTTTTGATCCAACTCCTTTCATCTCCGTGTTCTTCCTTTTGTTCTTTGCCCTCTGTATGGGAGATGCAGGCTACGGCCTGGTACTCATACTCATTGGCATGGCACTCAAGAAGGTTCCTTCATTCAAGGATCTTGCTCCGCTTGTGGTAACTCTTGGAGCTGGAACGGTTGTGGTGGGTTTCTTCATGCACACCTTCTTCTCCATAGACATTGCCCAATGGGCCATCTTTGAGCCTGTCAAATTCCTGTTCCTGCCAGACCAGATTGCCGGTTTTGCAGGAGGTATGGTGCTGTCAATTGTGATCGGTATCATCCACCTCTGCCTTGCCATGACGGTGAAAGCCATAGAGGCTGTGAAGGTTAAGGGAATCAAGGCTTCACTTGGCACACTTGGATGGACAGTCCTTATTGTAGGAGGCGTTGTAGTGGGAGCTCTTGCTCTGATAGGAGTCCTATCCTCAGAAATTACCAAGTGGATAGTTATAGTCCTTGGCATAGTTTGCGCAATAGGAATCTTCCCTTTGAACACCCCTGGCAGGAATCCGCTTGCCAATACAGGACTTGGACTTTGGGACACCTACAACACTGTCACAGGCCTTCTGGGAGACGTTTTGAGTTACCTCAGGCTCTATGCCCTTGGTCTTGCCGGCAGCATGCTTGGCATGGCATTCAACGACATGGGCCTTATGGTTCTTGGAGACGGCTCCAATGCGGTGCTCTGGATTCCCTTTGCACTGCTGGTCCTTATTGGACACACGCTCAATATAGCAATGTGCGCACTTGGCGCATTTGTGCATCCCCTGCGTCTTAACTTCCTGGAATTCTTCAAGAACTCCGGCTACGAGGCAAAGGGTCGCGTTTATAACCCGTTGAAAAATCAATAAACAAATAATTATAATTATGGAACAAATTCTTGGTTATCTTGGACTTGGACTCGTGCTTGCACTTGCAGGTATCGGTTCATCCTTCGGCACCACTATAGCCGGTAACGCGGCAGAAGGTGCACTCAAACGTAAACCGGAAGCATCCGGTAGCTTCATGGTTCTGTCCGCCCTCCCTGCAACCCAGGGTATCTACGGCTTTGTGGCATTCTTCCTGATGCTTGGTAAGTTCACCTCCGGCACCATCTCCGGCGCCCTTTGCTTTGGCATTGGAGTTTCCGTTGGTCTGGTTTGCATGCTTTCCGGTATCCGTCAGGGTCAGGTCTGCGCCAACGGTATTGTGGGCGTATCCCAGGGCCACGACGTATTCACCAACACCCTCATCTACGCCGCTCTCCCTGAGTTCTACGCAATTCTGGGTCTGGTAGGCGCAATCATGGCCCATTAAAATGGGCCTCTGGCCCAGCTGACGAGGGGCATGCCCCTCGAGCACCCCAGCCCTGCGGGCTTTGCTACTGCTGGCGCCTTATTACAAGGGAGGGGTTCTGATAATAAAGTGTCGCAGGTCTGCAAAAAATGGCGGACCTGCGACGTTTTTTTACTTGTGTGGCCGATTTGTGTCGCAGGTGTCGGGGAAAATGCAGACCTGCAACGGAATGAGCCCAGACCTGCGACAGTTAATACTCCCGGGGGCCAAAAATGTCAGTGCCAATACGCACCATGGTGGCATGATGCCTTACTGCAACGGGCCAGTCACCGGACATACCAATGGATAATTCTGTAATGGAAGGATTCACGGCCTGCAGTTGCAGGAACAGCCTCTCAATCCTCTCAAAATCCCTCTCCACCACCGCCATATCCTCCGTATTGGTAGCCATTCCCATAATACCTTTTATCCTCACACCGGTCATCCCGAAGGGCACACCCTCTGAAACCGCCTCCGCTTCGCTACGGCCCCTCCCACATAATCCAGTGCCTGTGACCAAGCAAGCTTGCTCCCAGTCCCTGCATTCTGCGGGCCCCTCCCGTTCCGGGAGGGATCGTTTATCCCCCCTATCATCCCCCGAGGGGGATACTTGCCCTGACGGGGCCGGCCGAGGGTGGCCAGAGGTTTCAGAGGGTGTGCCCTTCGGGATGACTATGTCACGGATTTGATCTTCAGTAAACCCCTGCTTGGTATCTTCTGCACCCAAGTGGAGTTCCAGGAGGACATTCACAACCTTGCCGTTGGCCTTGCCCCAGGCGTTGATTGCTTCAAGCAGGTGCAGAGAGTCCACGGACTGGACCAGGTCCACATAGGGAAGAACCATCTTCAGTTTATTGGTCTGAAGATGTCCTATGAAATGCCACTGAACATCGGCCGGCATCTGAGGCACCTTGACGGCAAGTTCCTGAGGACGGCTCTCTGCAAAGATGCGCTGACCTGCGTCATATGCCTCCATAAGGCGGGAAACCGGATGGAACTTGGATACGGCTACAAGCTCTACCCCTGATGGCAAAGTTGAACGTAAAGCGTCAAGAGCCTCCTTTACCATTGGACAGCCAGGGTTAAGCCATAAGATGCCCCTACGGGCGTAGAAGCCATAAACGGCACAGCCTGCCACTGGTAATGTCCTGCCCCGGCAACCTTTGAATCCATACGGAAGAGCTTCCTTTCCAGGGGCAGCAGCCAGTATGCGGCGTGCGCGCTCAGGATGCCAAGGCCCGCGCCGGCAATTACGTCGCTGGTCCAGTGCCAGTTATTCCATATTCGTAGAAAAGCAGTGGCTCCGGCCACGGAGTACGCTGCCAGGCCCCACCATATACCATATTCAAGGCGAACCAGTTCCGCTCCCATAAAAGCCGTGGCGGTGTGACCGGAAGGGAAGGAACGGGGACTGCCATTTGGCCGCTCAGTATTGACCGCAAATTTTATTGCCTGCGAGCCGCCAAACATCAATGCAGAAGCAGTGACGCCAACAAGAAGTTGCTCAAAAAAGCTGTGCTGCCCCGCTCCGCAAGCGGCTGCTATGCCGTATCCGGCAGCCGGAAGAAACTGTAGCCAGGTCTCCGGACAGTCTACAAGGGGAATATATTTCTCTCCGCCATAAGGCGCCACCACCCACTTTCGCACCTGACGGTCCATACTGTTATGAATGGCCGGCGTAAAAGCACAAACTGCCCCCACTGTCATAAGTGACACGGGGGCAATAAGTTTGGTTACTATAAACTGCTCTGAGCGGGTATACACTGAATCCCTGCGCTGGGCATTGAGCGGCAAAACTGCCACCAAAGCGGCAACAAGCGCAAAGATCCTTCTCATTTACTTGCGTTTATTCTTCTCCATCTCACGCTGCATCTTCTGAGCCTCTTCCAGACGCTGCTGCCACTTGCTCTTGGGAGCAGGTTTGTTCTCCTTCTGGGCCTTCTCTACCTTTGCCACAATCTCTGCCGGATTGACAATCCATTTCCTGATAACAAAGGTCTCAAGCATGGTGATGAGGTTGCTCAGCAGGTAGTAGTAGCTGAGGCCGGAGCTGAGATTGTTACAGATGAAGAACATCATGATGGGCATCATGTACAGGCTCATTGCCTGCATCATCTTGGCATTGGGGTCATTACCCGCCTGCTGCTGCATGGTGATCTTAGAGTAGAAGAACATGGAGAGGGCCATCAGCAGGGCAAAGAGACTAATGTGGTCCATGCCCAGGATGCTTGTGCCCCAGTGGATTACGTCGTCATAAGCGCTCAGGTCCTCTGCCCAGAGGAAAGGCTGCTGACGAAGTTCAATGGAAGCCGGGAAGAAGCGGAACATAGCCCACAGGATAGGCATCTGAAGCAGCATCGGCAGGCAGCCGCCCATAGGAGATACACCGGCCTTCTTGTACAGGTCCATAGTCTCCTGCTGCTTTTTCATTGCATCCTCCTGCTTGGGATACTTGGCGTTTATCTTCTCCATGAAAGGCTTGAGAGCCTGCATCTTGGCCGACGAAGAATAACTCTTGTAGGCAAAAGGCAGCACCACAATCTTAATGAAGATGGTCATCAGAAGAATGATGATGCCGAAGTTTGCGATTCCCCTGTGGAGCCAGTCAAACAGCGGAATGATAACCCACTTTGTAAAATAGCCGATTATCTTACCACCCAACGGAATCACTTTTTCATAAGAGTGTCCGTATGCCTTCAGACCCTTATAGTCATTAGGGCCGAAGTAGAATTCAAACGGCACCTCAACCTTCTCTCCGGGGGTAATGTCTGCCCTCATCTTGGCGCTGCAGTTCATGAGGTCTCCGGATTCACTTTCCTTGGGGACAAAGTCAATCTTGAACTCACCGTAGCTGAAGTTGCCGGGAGCGCGCATGATGGCGCTGAAGAACTGCTGCTGGAAGGCGAACCATTCAATATTGTTGTTGAAGCGTTTGTCTCCCTTTCTGCCGTTGCCGATATTGCCGGGCTTGCTGTCTTCCGGGAAGTAGTAGTTGAGGCGGGAGTACTGGGTCTCGTTCTTGTATCCCTTTTCCATTCGGCCGATTGTAGCCGAGAAGTCAACATCTATAGTATTGACGTTGCGGGGAATAAGATGTCCCATGCCCACCAGTGACAGGGTCTGGTTCACAGAATATGAATCCGGGACAAGGGTGTACTTCTGCTCAATATAACCGCCGCCGGTAAAGGGAAGACGCATGACAACGGTTGAATCCGTTGATGCTTCCGGGACGTACTGGAAATTGAACTTACGTGTGTCTACGGCCGTAGGGGCGTATACCACGTAACCAAGTTCAGTCTTTCCTTCCTGAAGAAGGTAAAGGGGCTCCTTACCGTAAGTGAAATAGTCCTTCACCATCACGGAATAAGGCTGGGCGCCGCGTGTGGTGAATGTCACCTTCAGTTTAGAGTTCTCCAGGGTAACCTGGGATGCCTCACTGCGGGCTGCAGCATTGAGGAGTGAGTCCGAATACACCGGAGCCACAGCGGTCTGGATGGCCTGTACGGGCTCCTGTGCCTGCTCTGCCACCTCCTGCGGATGCTCTGCGCGCCATGCGCTGTCCAGCTGGTACTGGGCATAAGCCTCTGCAGCTGCTATTGAATCAAGCTGTGCCTGATAAGCCTGCTGTTTTTTGACCTGTACGCTCTGATACCCAAAGAAGCCCATCATTATCAGGGCTATCAGGACAAAGCCGATAATTGAATTTTTATCCATTATTCCTGCTCCTCCTTCTCCTGCTGTGCCCTGATCTGCTTCTTGAGGTCTTCAAGTTTTGCCTTTGCTGCATCTATGCGTTCCTGCATCTGAGCCTTGAGTTTTTCTGCACCCTTTGACATTCCAAAGAAGCCGATATTATTCTCATAGGTCTGGATTTCCTGCTGGAGACGTACGAACTGATCCTTGAGGCGGTCCTTTGAGTTTACCTGGGGACGGCGCTCTGCACGGGCCGATTCACGGCGCGCCTGTGCCTCTTTTCTGTCTGCCTCCCTTGCCTGGAAGAATGTGTCGCAGGCCGAGCGGAAACGCTTCCACAGCTGTTCGCTCTTCTTGCGCGGGACTGCGCCAATCTCCTTCCACTGCTTCTGGAGCTCCATCAGACGGTCTGCGGTGGCTTTCCATTCTGTGCTGGTGCTCAGAGCTTCGGCCTCTTCAATGATGGCCAGCTTCTTTTCCAGGTTGGCGTTCATGGAATCCTTGAACTCCGTGAAAGATGCCCTCTTGCGCTCAAAGAACTTGTCGCATGCGGCGCGGAAGCGGTCATATACCTTCTGGTTTTCCTTGCGGGTGGCATAGCCAATCTTACGCCAGGAAGCCTGGATTTCCTCTATTTCCTTGCTCAGGTTGTTCCACATTGTGGAAGAGGTAACTTCACGGGCTGCAATCTCCTCAACCTTTTCACAAAGTGCAATCTTGGCCTTCAGGTTTTCTTCCTGCTTGCTCTTAATCTCTTCAAAGTGAGCCTGATAACGCTTGTTAACAGCGGTGGTAGCAGCGCGGAAGCGCTCCCATATCTCATCCCTGTATTCCTTGGCAACGGGGCCCAGGTCCTTCCACTGCTCATGGAGTTTCTGCAGCTCCTTGAAGGCTTCAACAATATCGGCCTCTGCCGCAAGGGCTTCTGCACGCTCACAATATGCCGTCTTTGCTTCCAGGTTCTTCTTGAAATCAAGATCCCTGAGCTCACGGTTAATGTCCACAAGGTCATAGAACTTGGTGACAAAGAGCTGGTAGGTGTCGTTTACATCCCTGAAATTCTGCTGGGGCACGGGACCGGTCTCCCTCCAGCGGTTCTGGATATCACGGAACTTGGGGAAGGCATCCTTCATGTCACCGGGCTCTTCCACAAGGGCCTTGAGTTCCTCTATGATGGCCTGCTTGACCTTGAGGTTTTCCTCACGGGCAGCCTCCTGCTCCTTATTGTATTCTGCCCTCTCCTTCTTGTACTGGACATAGAGGGACTTGAAGCCCGCCTCAATTGCTGCAAAAGCGCTTATGGGGCCGCTTTGCATGGGAACGGTGCTCTCCTGTTCAATTGCCGACTCATCCGGCTCTTCCACCGGAGTGTCCTCTCCGGCCTCTGCCTTTTCTTTGGAAAGTCTCTTGTAAAAGGCCGATTTGATGGCCTCCGCCTCCTTGGACCTTTTCATGCGGTCCTCGCTCTCCGTGAGGCTTTTCAACAGCTGAGACAGCTCTGCAAGCGTCTTTTCTGCAAAATTGGGAACTACATCTGCGGTCTGGGTCTGCTCCACAGGCTTAATTTCATCACTCATTGCAAGTAATTATTGTAAAGTTTAACATTTAGTCTAACTCACAAAGATAAACATTTTTCAGAGATTCTGACTATATTTGCAGGGTAAAAAAACAGGAATGCTAAGAATAGACATACTTACTGTGGTTCCGGAACTTCTGGACAGTCCATTGAGCCACTCCATTCCCGGACGTGCCGTCAAAAAGGGACTGGTGGAAATCCATGTGCACAATCTCAGGAAATATGGCCTTGGGCCGCGCCTTACGGTGGATGATTATTCTTACGGCGGAGACGCCGGAATGGTAATGATGGTGGAGCCGGTTTTCCGTTATATAGAGGAACTTACTTCAGAGCGTCATTACGACGAGATCATATACATGGCCCCGGACGGAGAAACCCTCACCCAGGGCATTGCCAACGAGCTGTCCCTGAAGGAGAACATCATCATTCTCTGCGGTCACTACAAGGGTATTGACGAGCGTATCCGTGAGCATCTGATTACCAGGGAAATTTCCGTGGGAGACTTTGTAGTAAGCGGAGGAGAAATCCCCGCCGCCCTGCTTGCAGATTCCATCATACGCCTTGTCCCCGGAGTTCTTACAGATGAAACATCGGCCCTAAGTGATTCTTTCCAGGACGGCCTGGTCTCCCCTCCCGTCTACACCCGCCCCGCAGAATTCAACGGCTGGAAGGTTCCTGACGTTCTCCTGAGCGGAAACCCAAAACTCATCCGCGCCTGGCAGGACGAGCAAGCCATTGCCCGCACAAAGGAGCGCCGCCCGGAACTTCTTTCCGGGAATTAATGTTAGAGGAACGCGGATCAATGGGAGAAAACCTCCTGTTATTTGCATAGCAGTTCCATTGACGTATATTGAGGTACCATTCCCAGTGCTTTATAGAATGCTTTTGCGCCCGGGTTGCCTTCCCATACGTGAAGGGTAATGTTGTGGCAGCCTTTCTTCTTTGCAAACGCCTTCACATAATCAAAAAGTGCAGTGCCGATGTGAAGGCCGCGGGCCGAATCCAGGACGCATAAATCATCCAGATACAGCGTTTTAAGCGGCATCAACGCTCCGCTGTCCTGATGCTGAAGTGCACAGAAAGCGTATCCCAGAACACTTCCATCCTTGTCATAGACAAAGACCGGAGTTTCCGGATTCTCAAATATGGACAGGAGTTCTTCGTCAGTATACTTTTTCCCTACCGGGCGAAACAGGTCCGGCCTGCTGGCATGATGCACGGCCAGTACTTGTCCAAGGAGCGTATTGACCGCTTTCAAGTCACGTGGTTCTGCAGGGCGTATGATGAATTCTGAAATAACTGACATTGGAAAAATACGTTATATCAAACACAAAGATAATATTTTTGACAGAATGATAGTTATCCGGAGGCCCAAGGCCAACGGTGCCTGCAGGCCCGCACTGCCGCAGATTGCCCGTTTTTGCTAATTCGTTGATTCCCTGTGTATTATAATATTTCCTCCCAGCTGAAACGAAGGGAGGAGAATGCATAAGTGGCTCATTGCCAAAACCTTAGCGAAAACGCTTTGTGTGTCAAAGACTCTTGCCTCCGCTACTACAATAATTATCGAACCTTATGCGTGGATTGTTGGCACTAAAGTCGTTTTAATGGGTTCAAAGCCTGCGAATAGGGGTATTTTGTACAGCTATTGTTTATATCAATTATTATTATCAGTTTTGAATTAATTAACGCTTACAGATGCCTGTGGCAAGAAAATCGGGATTTCCGATTTTCTGCAAATAGCATCCTACATATAAACGACAATAACAAGGCGAGATCTGACAGATGAAGCATCGAATCAGGAAGCATATTTGGCTTATCTTAGGGGCAATAGGAGTATTCTGCATCGTCCATTCAATTACGCCTACTTTCGGCCGACAAATACCTTTCAATCAATGGGTATGGAAGCACTATCCCGTGCAAAAAATTAGGTATTACATGTCTGATTCGCTAATTGAGAAGTTGAACAAAGAAAAGCCGTCCGTTGGACAAACTATTGATTTACTGGGTGATGATATCCTTGGTGATTATCATCCTGGAGACACATCCCTAATGTACGTTCTAAAACCAGGTGCACTTATCGGCCTTTCAATGTATACTATAAATATCAATTTTAACGAAAATGGCTCCTTCAATAGTGCCGGAATCGTTTATTCAGATTAATCATAACCAGTAATCCGGAGGCCGATAGGCCGACCGAGCCTGCAGGCGAGCGGCGTCTTCTGACGCCGAGTCCCTCCCCCGAGGGGAGGGATTTAGGGAGAGGGCAACGTGGACGTTAGTCCAGCCTCCGCTATAAACGCAGAAAACCAGCCTCTAAAAGGCTGGTTTTCAAAGCGTTGTAGACTACCGTGAAAAATATCGAACCTCCGATTCCTGGACGGGTTGCTGGAGATCCAGCGGTTTATTGATGCTTTACACCGATAACAGGGAATTTACCTTTCTCTTTTCCTAGAAATCAGTTCGGCCAATTCACATTTATCGGTCCAAAGAGCCTTATCGGCCCACCACATGCCTTTCCACAACCTTGCCGTCTTCGTACACCAGGAAGGCGGCAATTTCGTTGCCGGAGGAGCTGCGGTCGAAGTACCGGCCGGGTTTGGCACGGCAGGCACGTTTTGCGGCCTGTAGGGCCGTTTCTGTGTTAGGATGAGAAATCCATCGGCCTTCCTCCTCCGGCTTCTTTACAGGCTTTCCTGGAAGGTATGAGGTACGACCATACCGAGGCGACCAGACGTAATCCGGAACTTCGGTGATGGGCGGGGCAACAAAAATGGGGTCATGTGAATTCATGGCCCCAAAGGTAAAAATCAGATGTGCCAAACTGTTGCCAATTATGGCATGTTCGACACCAAGGACATTTCGAAGGTGGCGGTGAAAGTGGTTCCGTCTTCGTTCCGGCGCAAGGCAGTCCAGTACATTTTGTTGCCATCTTCAATGCTGATTTCCCACCACTCGCGGTTTTCCTGCCCGCTGTCCACCCAACGGGTGCAGAGCAGATTGCCGTCCACGAAGTACTCGTTGAGTGTATTGTTGGCATAAGGTTTCCAGTTGTCTCCGTCCTTCACATAATAGACATAGGTGCCGTCGGCCTTATACTGCCAGCGGTGCTCCTGTCCGTCGTCAAATACGGAGCCCTCGCTGGTGCAGCGGCCTTCCCAGGTGCCGATGACGGCCTGCTGGTAGTCGGCTTTGACTTTTTCGAAACGGAGGGCAAAATCTTCGGAATAAACCACTCTGCCGTCAACCGTTAC
>Ga0310786_10000423_pt1 | contig 68714 bp, 58 predicted proteins | sample AusTroGonzalo_MG_FD_203881 | JGI IMG/M metagenome (GOLD analysis project Ga0310786, IMG submission 203881) | Bovine rumen microbial communities from tropical cattle in Woodstock, Queensland, Australia - Gonzalo_03 (v2) (version 2) | ecosystem: Host-associated > Mammals > Digestive system >... | reverse complement strand
GGTCTACACATCCCTGTTCGTCGGAATCGTCTGCGGAGTACTCATCTACTCCATGCTGGACATCGATATCGCGTTCCAGGCGCTCTTCACCGGGAACAGCGACGGGGCCATGGGACTCGCGGCCACTCTCGGCAATATCGACAACATAGGGATATGCATCTTCCTGATCGTCCTCGGAGCCTTCGTATACCTTATGAGAAGGGCCGGAGGGACATCCGCCCTCGGAGTATGGGCGAGGAACAAGCTCAAGACACGCGAACAGTCGCAGCTGATGACCATGCTATTCGGAATGATCATCTTCATCGACGATTACTTCAACTGCCTGACGGTCGGAGCCGTGATGAAGCCCGTCACCGACGAGTACAAGGTCTCTCGTGCCAAGCTAGCATACCTGATAGATGCGACCGCAGCTCCCATCTGTATCATCGCACCTGTGTCCTCTTGGGCAGGAGCGGTGTCCGGATACATCGAGGGAAAAGGCGCATTCGAGACGTTCATCAACACCATACCCTACAATTTCTATGCGCTCCTCACCATCGTCTTCGCGATTTCGATCATCCTTCTGAAATTCAACTTCGGACCGATGAGGAAATACGAGAACAACGCCATCGAGAAGGGGGACCTGTTCTCCGACGGGATCGCTGACAACACAGTCGACACCGATATAAGCGACCACAAGGGGACAGTCACGGACCTCGTCGTCCCCATCGTGCTTCTCGTCATCTGCTGCGTTGCCGGAATGCTCTACACCGGATACCTCGCAGGGGGCACCGACTTCTACAGCATGATCAGTGACTGCAACGCATGCATCGGGCTCCCCCTGGGATCGTTCTTCGCATTCATGCTGACCCTCGCATTCTACTACTACAGGAAGGTCATCGTCTTCGATGACGTATGGGCGTCTGTGCCCGAGGGATTCAAGGCCATGTTCCCCGCGATCATGATCCTGATACTCGCCTGGACCCTCAAAGCGACCATCGACCTCATGGGTGCCGACCTCTTTGTCGCGAACTTCGTGCAGACCAATGCCGGTGGCATCGAATACCTCATTCCCGTCCTGGTCTTCATCGTGGCCATGTTCCTCGCATTCTCCACCGGGACCTCTTGGGGAACCTTCGGTATCCTCATACCCATATGCATGGCGCTGTTCCTCACCAACCCGACGATGATGATCATCAGCATGTCCGCATGTATGGCCGGTGCCGTGTTCGGAGACCACTGCTCGCCAATATCCGATACCACCATCATGGCCAGTACCGCGGCGGACTGCGACCTCATGACACATGTCAGCACGCAGTTCCCATACGCGATATTCGTCGCCATCTCATCTGCGATCTGTTTCGTAATAGCAGGGATCGTCCAGAACCCTGTCATACCTCTTCTCGTCGGAATCGTATTGGTCGTGGGAGGACTGATCCTGCTCAAGATGGTGCTGAAGGACAAGTATCCATCGTCCACAACCGAATGATAAAATCACTTACGGGAGGACTCCTCCCGGAACCTTCTCCTTTCCGTCCCAGCGTTTATAACCGCGGGGCAGATGTGATAGCATGACCGCCGAGGACAGGATATCGATTCTTCTGGGGAACCCCAGGAAGGCCATCGTCGTTCTGGCGATACCGCTGCTCCTGTCCCTTTTGGTATCACAGGTGAATGTCATAGCCGACCGCGCATGGTGCGCGGGATTGGGCGATGATGCCATGTCCGCGATCGCCGTGGTGACGCCCGTCTACATGACCATCGTAGGTCTGGGGAGCGGAATCGGCGTAGGTGCATCCGCTGTGATCTCCAGGATGATCGGCGCCGGCGATACCGGGAAGGCCACGTCGACGGTCGCACAATCGGCGATCTTCGGAATCCTCTTCGGCCTGGTACTGACCCCCGTCCTCTGTCTGGGACAGGACGGCCTTCTGGCGATCATCAGCAAGGAGAACATCCTGGGCATATCGGATGAGTACATGCTCCCGTACAGCATCTTCACCGTCGTGATAGTGTTCAACGGCGTCATCACCGGGATACTGAACGGGCAGGGCGCGACCCAGCACTCCATGTATCTCACCGTGATCCAGGCACTGGTCAACATCGCCCTCGATCCCCTTCTCATCTACGGTCTGGACATGGGGCTCCAGGGGGCCGCTGTCGCCACGGTCATCGCAACCGTCGTATCGATGGGACTGGGATGTCTGCTGATCATCAGCAAGAGGACATATCTTCCGATCTCGCGTTCATCGATAGCATATGACAGTACATGTATGGGGATGCTGCTCAGGGCAGGTGTTCCGCAGATGCTCGAGTATGCCGTGCTATGGTTCATGGACGCCGTCCTCAATTGCATCGTCCTCATGTCCCCCGAAGGGTCCCATGCACTCACGGTGTACTCTGTGCCGGACAATCTGATGATGCTCGTCGTCATACCGGCGTTGGCAATCGGTTCCGCATCGATACCGGTGGCATCATCCGCGTTCGGGCAGAGGGATCGGTCAAGAATGGAGCAGTCTTTCAGATTCTCTCTGAAGGTCGGTGTCATGGTGGTCTTCGTTCTGGCGATGATCGTGGAACTGTTCCCTGAACAGTTCCTCTACATATTCTCATACTCAGGAGAAATGCTGGATAACAGGCCGGAGATGGTGGCCATGCTCAGAGTCATGTGCTTTTACATCGCCTTCTTCTCGTTCAACCCGATATGCTCCGGCTATTTGCAGGCCATGGGTCATCCCAACAGATCCCTGATCATGGCGCTGTGGCGTAATGCTCTGCTTATCACATTCTATTTCATCGCCATCCAGCAGGAAGAGCTGACTGCAATCGGATATGCGCTGATATGCGGGCATGCCATCGCCGCGATCTCGATGTTAGCCGTGACGCTCTATACGGAAAAGTCGTTGAAGATCGATGCCGACGCACAAGGCGACATCCCATCATGACCTCGGAGGGCACGGACGTCATCGCCTGACCCGCCTCTCCCGGATACGACGAAGCCGCATTGAGTCGCGTGGTTCATCTATATTAGGACGTATTGGATTATACGTCCAAATTAGGGGCCCACGGCTCCCGAGCTCCCATCATCACAGGAGCTTGATGAACTATAGGTGAATCATATGAACAACAGAAACGCAATTCTGCTCGCCGTTCCCTTTATCGTCTTGGCGGTATTCGCTGGCATTCTGATAGCCCCTGAACACTCTGCCGATGACAAGGTGTACTTCATGGACAACGGCATCCGCTACGTCGTCACGGACGAGGAAGCACGCACCGTTTCCGTCGCACCGCTTGTGGACGGCAAATACGAAGCGAAGATATCTCTGGTCATCCCTGCGACCGCTTCCGACGGCACCAAGACGTACAATGTCACCGGGATCGCATTCAAGGCTTTCGCATTCAACGACGACCTCTTCGGTATCACCCTCCCCGAGGGCCTTACGCACATAGACGAGGAAGCATTCCACTACGCTGCGATCTATCAGGACCTCGTCCTGCCCTCCACGGTCACCACACTCGGACCCAAGTGCTTCTTCAGCAGTTCCATAACCGGACTGGACCTCACCCTCACATCTCTGAAAGAGATCCCTGAGCTGGCATTCGACGATTGCAGATATCTGAAATGGGTCAAGCTGAACGATGATCTGGAGATCATCGGAGAGAAGGCCTTCGGGGCCACCCAGAAGCTCGTTGAATTCGACTTCGGCAACTCCAAGGTCAGTTCCATCGGTGTCGAGGCGTTCAAGCAGGCCGGGACCGCGGACGGTCTGGACTTCTTCATCCCCGCGACTGTCACCGACATAGCTCCGTCGGCGTTCTGGGCGGCCAAGATCAACTCCTACAACGTCGATCCGGCCAACCCTGCATACAAATCCGTCGATGACTGTGTCCTGGACAAATCCGGAAGCACCTTCATGTTCTATCCGATCAACAGCACGGCAGAATCCTATATCGCTCCGGACGGGGTCACGGCATTCGCCGAGTTCGCCATGTACAATTCCTTCCATCTCCAATCCGTCACATTGGACAACACCTCGGTGATCGGGGCCAGCGCGTTCGCCAAGACCTCCAAGCTCACATCGATCACCCTCACTCAGACCACTGCCCTACCCTCGGGTTACAAAGGCGTCATAGGCACCTACCTCACAGCGGCCGATGGCAGCTGGACGGTCGCAGGCGCCACGATGGCCCATGTCATTCTCGATTCCTCCTACACCGTAGACCTGACCGGTCTGACCGGAACCAATGGGAAATACATCGACTTCACGGAACAGACCTCGGCCACCAAAGGAGGCAAATTCTTCAAGGATGGTTCCTCCGTCACACCCAAGGACAGGGCTGGATGCAGATTCACCTGCGTGTCCGAATCCGCCTCTGAATCCTTCGTCTTCGACCTGACCCGCTACGTCACTGCCGATATCGTACCGGCCGACGGCGGAACCATCGAAGGCACGGGATCCGTGGAGAAGGGGAGCCAGGTCACCCTGACCGCCGTGGCCAAGAGCGGGTACGAGTTCGGCTACTGGAACGACGACAAGAGTCTCACGGACCCGACTTACACGATCACGGTCGATGCCGATGTGACCGTTAAGGCCACCTTCATCATGGTGGAGAACACGTTCTTCACGGTCCCATCCAATGCGGATTTCCAGATGACCATGTACACCGGCGGGACCCCCGAGACCGGTAAGGCCACCACGTACAACTACTACAAGTTCACCCCCGTCGACTACAGCAGCAAGAAGGACAACGGGGACGGAACGGTGACCTACGCCTACAAACTGGAGAACGGTAAGTACGGCGCCATCGTGTCCGGGAAAGGATACGTGACATACAAGGATCTGCTGACCAAGGAGGCGAACATAGAGTACAACAGGACCGTCACCACGGCAATGCTCCAACCCGAGGGCAAGTCCAGCGACTACGTGGACAGGTCCGTCCAGGTCAAGGTAGGGGACGACATCGGAGGGATCCTGGTATCCGGCAACAAGCAGAACCATCTGTTCATGGAGGTCGGACAGGAATCCATGTTCATGGCCTACCGCCATTGGCAGGCCATCTCGAACTGGATGGACAATCCGTTCCTTGAGCCCGACATCGTATTCACCGTCACCGATCTGAATGGGAACAATGTCAACAACGTGGTCGAGTTCATCGACGGAGAGGCCGGTGGCCCGACCTACAGGATCAAGGCCCTGAACGAAGGCACCGTCCTCGTCAGGATGTATATGCAGGCCTTCACGCTGAACGTCACCGAGGACATCTTCTACGGCGCCACCTGGCCCGAGCTCACCGCTGTGTTCCTGATCACCGTCGGCGAGGAGAAGCAATTCGATACCGGAATGACCATCTACGACGACTCGGCCAAGAAGGACAGGGCCATCGATAGCGAGGTGGACATATTCTATTACGACCACAAGGACAGCGGCTATTGGTTCACGTTCACCCCTGCCGGTGGCACTGCGGTCAAAGTCTACAATCCCGTCCTCGGGGACATCAGCATAAAGGCATTCCAGCCGGGATCCGTCAAGGACAACGGCGACGGCTCGTACTCCGTGCTCCTAACAGAGGGGCGCAACATAGTCGAGATGACCAAAAACGGCACCACCCTCTACCAGGTCCTGACTGCCATGCCCGTGGTGGTCCTGATCAATGACGTGGACATCAACGATGCCATCGTCGAACCCGGCCAGGAGGTGAAGGTCGTGTTCAAGAGCACCCATCACGACTTCGGCGGCATCATGAACAGCAAGGGCAAGCTGGCAGGTATCTACAACAGTAATGCCACCATCTATTTCGAGGATCCCGACGGGAACAGGGTGAAGACCGAGAGGCAGCCTTCCTACGGCCATTACACCTTCGTGACCTCCATGCAGTATCAGACGCTCACGCTGACGATCCCAGAGGACTGGACCAAGGACACCTACGTCCTCACCAATGGATCGGTACCCTTGGCCGGCTATGACGGAGTGGCCGATCACAGGACCTGGTTCACCCCGTCCCAGAAGAAGCTGGATATCAAGACCGCATCCACCATCGCGGATCTGGAGATCAAGGTCAAGCTGTACACCGTCACCGTCATAGCGGGAACGGACGGGACCGTGACTCCAGATTCCGTCACCGTCAAGCCCGACACTCCCATAGTCAAGGACGGCAACAAGCTGACCATCGGAAGCACCACCTTCGTCGCAACACCCGGCAAGTCCACCGCGGAGAAGGAGGTCAGCTTCTCCCATTGGGATATCCCGGACGACCTTGAGACCGTCACACACAGCATGGATATCGGTGCCGTATTCAAGGCAGTCTACAAGCCCGTCTCATCCGGAGGGCGTGTCGTCGTCGACGCGAGCAGCTCCAGCAGCTCCGAGCTGAGCGTCATCCTGCCTGCCGATACCAAGAACCTGAGCATCAAATACGCTGATCGGACCTCCATGTCGATCCAGGACGCCGGCAAACTGGCCGGCAGAACGGTACAGACCACGGTCAAGGCCATCCCGAACCATTGGATGTCAGGTAACGCATTCCAGTTCAGCTTCGATGCTGGCACCGGATTCACCGGAGAGTTCGAGATCACCCTGCCCACAACCGGCCTGAAATTCGATAGGTACACCGTCTACAGCATCGACGGCGAAGAGAACCATCCTCTATCCACCACCTACAACAAGGACGGCTCCGTAACCTTCACGACCGACCACGCAGGCATATTGGTCATCAGCGGAAGCAACGATTCCGGCCTCGAAGCGACCACGTATGTGCTCATTGCGATCGCGATCATCGCCCTAATCGCATTCGTTGCCGTACTGATCTACAAGAAGAGAAAGACCGCCTGAAAACAAAAAGGGCCGGAGGGATCCGGCCCACCTTACCCCTTCTCATCCTGATACCGAAGGAACCGTTCTGTATCAGGTCCTCTTCACGATAATGCAAAGGATGTCCTTATCCATGACCTTATGGTCGAGACCGACCGTCTGACCAGGGAACTTCGCGCTGTCGCCCCAGATCATCGCGTACCTGAAGTTGTTCTTGAAATCCCTGTGGATCAGCTCGCATACATCGCCGACGGTGTTGCCGCGCTTGACGATGAGGGGGATATCAAGATCGGCCTCCTGACCCTGCGGCTTGAGGAAAATACGGATCATATCGATGGTCTCGTACAACCCCTGCTTGAGCTCCTCCATCCCGTAACCGGTGGCCGCCGAGACGGGGACGCAGCGGTACTGCTTATGCATCTCGAGGACCTCCTCCAGCTGACCGGGTTTGGCGAGATCCACCTTGTTGATCGCCATTATCGCCTTGATGTATACCCTGTTCCCTGCAAGAACGTCTAGCATCTGCTCCACGTCTATATCCTCACGGACGACCACGGTGGCGTTGATATGGCCGTATGCGGACGTCATGTCCTTGATGATCTCCGGAGTGATCTTGGTGAGCTTGACCGTCGGTTTGACCAGGATACCGCCATGGTCCGAAGGCGTGATGACGACATCGGGCTTGGTCTGGTTGAGACGGATCGCCGCATTATAGAGCTCCTTGAAGAGGACATTCATGTTGGGATTGAAGATGTCCACGACCAGCAGGATCACATCGGCGGACCTGGCGGCGGCGATGACCTCCCTCCCCCTTCCCTTACCGCGGGATGCATCCTTGATCAATCCCGGCATATCCAGGATCTGGATCTTGGCGTGGTTGTAGATCATGACTCCCGGGACAACGTCCAGGGTGGTGAAGTGGTAGGCTCCGACCTCCGACTTGGCGCCGGTTAGCTGGTTGAGAAGGGTGGACTTACCGACGGACGGGAATCCGACCAGCGCTACGGTGGCGTTTCCGGCCTTCTTGACATAGAATCCCTTCGTGTTCCCGCCCTTGGAGGCACGCCTCTTCTCCTCTTCCTCGTTGAGGCGGGCGATCTTGGCCTTGAGCTTCCCTATGTGACCTTCGGTAGCCTTGTTGTATTTGGTCTTGGAGATCTGCTCCTCCAACTCCTTTATCTGCTCCTCTATGGTCGCCATATACTAACCGCTGGGATGCTTAACCCATATATCAAAATGGTCATTGCCTCACAGGCTCGATGAAATCGTCGAGATATCTGTCGATAGCGTGCTTCGATTTCCTGATGAACTTGGATTTGGGGCTGTATGTGATGTCATCCGGAACGGCGAATGCGGAGACTATACCGCACAGCAGGTCATCGTAGTCCTTCACGTTCGCACTCCAGTATCCGGAAAGATACCCTATCCTCTCATCGCTCATGCCAGCAATGCGGACGTCGATCCCTTGGCCCATATACGTCAGCAGGTCGTTGAGGCTCTTCGACAGGTTGTTCACATCATCCTTGAGATTGGATTCGTCCTGAGCGATCGCGGAATTGCCCTTCTGGATCGCTTCGGTCAGCCTACTCAGCTTGCCTATGACCTCCGAATGGTATCTCAGGCTGGTATTGTAGGTCATCTCGAAGATCAGGGTCGGCGTGATGGTCATCAGCACTGACAGGCTCTTGAGCGAATTGTCGTAATCCAGCTGGATGAGGCGGTCCATAAGGGCCATCGGGATGCCACAGTCCTTCGCCGGGGACTGCGATACAGTCTCATAGAGCATCGGGACGAACATTATACTGGCCTCCTGCCCCTCCTCCGTACTGGAAGAGATCAGCATGGTGAGGTCATCCAGCACGCGGTCGCGGTATTCCTTCCGGTCGGCGGGGTTCAGATGCTCTGCCGCTTGGACGAAGAACATCAGCGCCTCCCCCATCTCCTTATCGATGGCACAGGCGGATGCCAGCGTGAGATGCCCGTACCAGTTGTCCCCGTCGAACTCCAGTATCCTCTCCCCTATATTGTTCAGCATGACCGGATCCTTCTCCAGGTAGGCCTTACGGCCCATCATTATGAGCTCTGGCACATTCTCCGGAAGGTCCTCTATGGCAGCTGTGACCGCCCTGCTCCTGAACCCGCATTCACAGACCATCAGGCCGTTCTCGTCGGCCGTCAGCGGCTGACCGCAATCCGGACAGATCCGGTCGTATTCCTCTTCGAACGAATCGGATTCCGGAGTCAGACCCTCTACCAGCGGCCTCTTGAACGCGGCATCGTAATCCGCAAGGGCCTTGTCCCTCTTCTTGAGACTTCCCTTGTTGCGCTTGCCGGACAGGATATAGCCCATATGGAACTGGAACGAATCCTGGAGCACATCGAAGACCGAACCGTAGTCGTTGACGCCCCAGTAGTCGCACAGGAGGAACAGGTCCTCCTCGGAATACTCCTGCGTCATCCTGTCGCAGGAATCTATGAGGATCTGGAGGTACTCCACGAAACCGGGCCCCCATATCTTGATGACGTTGGGCGGGATCGTCCCATCCTGCGCCATGGTCTGCACGACCTCGTCGATCTCCCTGATGGAGTGCTGGGCGTTGTTGAGAAGGGTCTCGCGGTCGGGGACGTACGTATTGCCGGACATGTAGTCCATGACGATCATCATGATCTCCTTGAGGATGCTGCCTCCCATAGCGGCGGAATCTACCTGTTCCGACAGGGTGCCCAGCCTGAGCATCAGGTCGCACATGAAATCCCCGTCCTCGCACAGATGTTCGAAGCGCTGGAACAGCACGGAGGTGAACTCCACTATCGATGTGTCCTCCTGCATCCAATCCTCTCCGGCGCGGGCCTTCTCCTCTATCGATTCCAGCACGGCGTCCATGGTCAGCTCGTAGAACTCATCGAAGTTCTCCTCGTCCAGGAACTGGGCCGCCAGTTTGAAGTCGTCGAATGCGTAGGGGGTCCTGCCCGCGTGCAGGTCCGACCATCCGACGCAGAACCAGGCATACCACGACGATATCCCCGAGTTGGCCACCTCCTCCACCAGGTCCGCCATGGCCTTGTGGTCCCTGTTCCTGTAGGCCTTCTCCAGACGACCCTGGTACATCTCGGCCAGCCTGTCACGGGTGGATTCTGCCTCGGAGACCTCCGCCTCGGTGAACTTCTTCATCCTGTTGCAGACGACGCATTCGCCGCTGAGGCCCTCCGTGTTGAGTAGCATGAAATTCGAACTGCAGTATGGACAACTGGTCAGGAGCAGAGTCATGGTACGACGTAAGTGGAATCCGTAGAAAAAGGATACCCTTATTACGACGGTCTCACTAACGACACGCAATGACAGAAACAGAAGAGTCCAAGAAACCCCTGATTCAGGAGTTCAAGGACATGACTCCCAAACAGTGGATAGCCACCCTGTTGGCGTTCGTCGTCAGCGCGGCGCTAGTACTGTCTGGGCTCTACTTCGCCATGTGCATGGGATTCTTCATCATAGCGGTCCTACTGTACATGCTGCCCCACCTCGCCGGTGTGACATCGCCGAGGATCAAGGCAGTGGTCGGAGCGGTCTTCGTTGTGATGATCCTACTAGTGGGGACGTTCGCATACGGAGATTCCGCGAAGGATGCACAATCCGGCGTCCCCACCAACAAGATTCTGACCGATGTTACCTTCGACGGCACCACCATCACCGTGGTGACCGACCAGGCGACCTACGGGATCACCGTATCGTTCTCTCCCGTCACCGCCATCGCATACGGACAGCCATCCAGCTACGACGCGAACAACGTCAAGAAAGTTGACCTGACTGATCAGGGCGGCAAATACACGGGGACCCTTGCCCTCGAACAAGGCAAATACTACTACATCGAGGTCGCAGCGCCCCTGGACGAAGCCAAATCCAACTTCGAACACTACACGATATTCTACAACACCGGGATCTCCTCCGATGACGTCAGGGGACTCAACTTCGCGGGAGCGATCGTCCTTGCCGGAGAGATCGCCCTGATCTTCTTCGTCATGCTGATCTTCTCCGAGCTCATGAGATGGAGCGCCAAGAGGAGCCGCAAGAAGATGGAGGAGGAGGGAAGGCTCTACCCCCAGGGATACGGCAAATGCAAGAAGTGCGGTGCAATGGTCCTCCCCGGAGAGATCAACTGCAGGAAATGCGGCGAGGCCATCGACGTCCCCGAGGATGTCAAGGTCCTCCACAAGAAGGACTTCTTCGAGTGCTCCGAATGCGGTACCGAGGTCCCCAACGACGCGAAGTTCTGTCCCAAATGCGGGGCGGTGTTCGACGAGGCGGACGAGACCGTCATCAAGCATGCCGACGGCACCGTGGACAGCTCGACCGAGACCTTCGAGTGCTCCGAATGCGGAAAGGTGGTGCCTGCCAACGCCAAGAGGTGCCCCTACTGCGGAGCCGAGTTCGACGAGGACGACAACTGAAACTCATTCTCCCGCCCATCGCGGGAGCCATTCCTTTCTTCATACGGCCGACCCCGGTCGCCACCCTGGATGCCGCCGACTGATGATACTCTTATAAGTTGAGCGCTATCCCCTGTTCGGATGCCCTCAGATAAAGATGTCAAGGAAACGGCCGAGCCAAAGCCAAAGACGGCCACCGCCCATAAGTTGGAATCGAAACAGCAGGAGATCTCGGTAACGGAGTTTTTCGAGAAGAACAAACAGATCCTGGGCTTCGATTCCAGGTCCAAATCCCTCCTCATGGGGATCAAGGAAGCTGTCGACAACTCGCTGGATAACTGCGAGGAGGGCAACATCCTCCCGGATATCATAGTCAAACTGGAGAGATTGAACGATGAGGACTACAAGGTCTCCATCGAGGATAACGGAACAGGAATCACCCACAAGGCGATGCCGAACGTCTTCGGACGCCTGTTGTACGGATCCAGGTTCCACGCGCTCAGGCAGTCGAGGGGTCAGCAGGGTATCGGTATATCCGCGACCATCATGTACGGTAACATCACCACCGGCAAGCCCGCGCATGCGGTATCGAAGATCGAGGGCATAGACGAGGTCGCTTGGGGAATGGACATCTTCATCGACACCAAGACCAACCGGCCGATAGTCACCAAGGACGATGTGGCCACTTGGGACAAGGATCACGGGACCCTGATAGAGTACACGACGAAAGGCAGATACATCACCGGCAAGCAATCGATATTCGAGTACCTGAAGGAGACCGCCATCGTCAACCCGCATGCCCAGATCACATTGTACGAGCCGGACGGGAAGAAGACCATCTTCGAAAGGGCCACGGACATAATGCCTCCCAGGCCGAAGGAGATCAAGCCGCATCCGGAAGGCATGGAGATAGGGGATCTGGTCAAATATGCGTCCAACACGCAGCAGAAGACCATGAAGGCATTCCTGAAGAACGACTTCTCCAGGATCACGGACAGGCTCGCCAACGAGATCCTCGAGATATCGAAGGTGAATCCCGATAAGAATCCCTCCAAGCTCACCAGGGAGGAGGCCATAGCCATCCTCGATGCCATCACCAAGGTCAAGATCATGGCCCCGCCCACCGACTGCCTGTCCCCCATCGGCGACACGCTGATCAAGAAGGGTCTCATGCACGTCCTGGACGGACTCAGGCCCGAATACTACGCCACGCCGGTCACCCGCTCGCCCAAGGCGGTCAACGGGAACCCGTTCGTGGTGGAGGCCGGAATAGTTTACGGAGGGGACATACCCTCGGACGGCCAAGTCCAGATATACAGGTTCGCCAACCGCGTCCCCCTGCTGTTCAAGCAGGGAGACTGCGCCATAACCAAAGCGGTCTCGGAGATGGATTGGAGGAGATACGGTCTGGAGCAGAGAGGGGGCAAAGGCATCCCCTACGGACCTGCGATCATCCTTGTCCACGTGGCCTCGACAAAGGTCCCGTTCACCTCCGAAGGAAAGGAGGCCGTCGCCTCGTTCCCCGAACTCCAGAGCGAGATCGGACTGGCGCTCAGGCTCTGCGCCAGGAACCTCAAGAGCCACCTGAACAAGCAGGAGAGGAAGAACAAGACCCATGCGAAGTTCGAGATCGTCCAGGAGATCCTGCCGGACATGGCCGTGAAGGTCTCCACGCACCTCAACAAGCCGGTGCCGGACCTCAGCAGGACCATCACGAAGATCATGAACGTCGTGTGGATAGAGCCCAGTATCAAGAAGGAGAACAAGAAGCTCCGCACGATCACTTACACGGTGTACAACTACACCACCCAGCCCCGCAGCATAAGGCTGCACGCGCAGGTCCCGAAGGAATCGGTCAACCTCTCCCTGTTCTCCGGGGAATACTTCCTGGACATGAACGACGAGGGCAAGGCCAACTGGGAGATCAAGGACCTCGCACCGTCCACATCGACCTCGATATCGTTCGAACTGGCAGGCGAGATGGCCGACACATTCGATCCCGACGACATCTACTTCTCGGGTCTCAACCCCGTCATAGTCATGGGCGCGGAGATGCTGCCTGGAGATTGGGGCATAAAGGGCCTGGACATCGTCCAGACCACAGAGGATGACCTCGTTCCCGAAGACGAGGAGGATTCACAGGAGGCGGAAGATCTTGACGATGAATGACAGACAGAAGGTCGCGCTGGACAGTCTCACGGACGTAATATCCAACATCTATGACCAGCTCGACAGAGGGGACATCCCCTCGATGAACCTCCCCCTGAGGTCCAAGAAGAACATCGAATTCGACACCAGGCACAACGTCTGGACCTACGGCGACCTCAAGACGGCGCGTACCGCCAAGACGGTACAGGGAGCGGTCTCCATGCTCAGGACTGCGTACACCACCGACTTCATCAACGAGATGATCAGGGAAGGGAAATCGTCCACCTTAAGGGAAATGTACTACATATCCGAGGGTTGGCACAACGCCAAGTTCCACACCCAGGACGAGAGCAACCTTCTGGCAGAGGACCTGGAGACTATCACCGGATGCATGAGGGAGGACTTCAAGCTACGTCCCGAGGAATCCGGTGCCCACGTCTACGGCGACCTCAACTTCACCACGGTGACCACCAAAGGCACCTGGAAGACCAACAACTGCATCGACGATGTCCCCGAGACGGGATTCGCGGTGCCCTACAAGGTCGAGGAGGACACATTCAGGATCCAACCCGGCAACGTCAATTTCATCATGGCGATAGAGACAGGAGGAATGTTCGCCCGTCTCATCGAGAACAAGTTCCCTGAGCAGTACAACTGCGCCCTGGTCCACCTTTCGGGACAGCCCGCGAGGTCCACAAGGCGTCTGATCAAGAGGCTGAACGAGGAGTTCAACCTCCCGGTTACCGTGTTCACCGACGGCGATCCCTGGTCCTTCAGGATCTATGCGTCCGTTGCCTACGGCGCCATCAAGACCGCCCATATATCCGAATACCTGGCGACGCCTACCGCCCAGTTCATCGGCATCACCCCGTCGGACATCCTCAACTACGACCTTCCGACCGACAAGCTGAACGACAAGGACATAGGCGCGTTGAACGCGGAGCTCACGGACCCGAGGTTCGCCGACGAATACTGGGTCAACGAGATCCAGGCTATGCTCCACATGGGCAAGAAGGCTGAACAGCAGGCCCTGGCCAAATACGGTCTGGAGTATGCCACAGGAACATACCTTCCTGAGAAGCTCACCGATATGGGTGTTCTCTGAAACCGAGCAGGGGGTCTCCCCCTCTCTTTTCCTTTTTAAGAACCGTCACTCCAGTCCCTTGAGGGACGTCCCCTTGATCCTCATGAACGCCCACAGGACCACATACACGACGAGATAGATCGTGAAACAGAATGCGACGCTGTGGATATAATTCGAGAATGGGAGATGCACGACCACCACCATGCCTGCGGTGGCGAACATGAAATGGATGAAGTTAAGGACGGAGGATATGGCCCCGGAGTTGCCCACGTCCTGTGCAAGAAGGATGTTGAAACCGAAGGAACGCGCAAGCGCCGATGCGGCGATCATGGGCACGATACCTGCGAAGAAGAGCATCTGATCCCTGTCCCCCACGGTCCACAGGATGGTGGACGCGACCAGGACCAGAAGGAACATCACGGCCAGGTTTGCCTTGTTGCTCAATCTGAACCTGCTGATTATGAGCATGATCAGCACTCCCGTGACCATCGCTCCGGCCAGATAGAGGGAGTACGCATCGCCGACATCGAATCCCTTCTCCTTGTAGATGTATTCGGATACCGACACGTATGCGAGGATGCAGAACGTCACCATGTTCATCATGATGGCGAACCTTCTGAAGTCGCCGTTCCTAAGTATAGGGATCATTGTCCCGACGGAACCGATGATGCTGCCCTTGTACCTCTCCTTGGGTATGTCCGAAGGGAGGAACAGCGCTATGCCCACGCAGGCCAACGCCACCAGGGCGGGCGCCCAGAACGTGGCTCTCCAATCCATGGCCCATATCAGCATCTGGCCCAGCAGAGGGGCGATGACCGGGCCCAGCACCCCGATGACGGCCACTATCATCAGGACCTTGGTCCTCCTCTGGCCTTCGAAACAGTCCCTTATCAGGGCCACTGCCGTGGTCATGGCCCCGCCGGCGCCTATGGCCTGCAGGATCCTGAACAGGATCAGCAGCTCTATCGAAGATGCTATGCTGCAAAGGAAACTGGCGACTATGTAGAGCCCCAATGATCCGAGAAGAACCGGCCTGCGGCCGTATTTGTCGCTCACCGGGCCCAGGAACAGTATGCCTATCGCAAGGAACAGCATGAACATGTACATCGTCATGCTGAATGTCTGCTCATCCGTGCCGAAGTACTCGACCATCTGGTCCAGAGCGGGGAGGAACATGTCCGTGGAGAGCGGAGCGTACGAGCTGAGCATGATGATCAGCACAACAAGCAACGCATCGGGCAGCCTCATAGTCCTCTGGAGTGTCGTAAAGGATTATCGTAGATAAGCTACTAGTTCCGGAAATGAAAATGACCGAAGGTCAATCGAACCAATGCATCATGGGTTTGCCCGATGCCCTGACTATGACGGTCGCCCCGCGGAAGACCTTCTTCCCGTTGCCCTCCACGTCCACGAGCATCTGATCCACCTTCGACTCGATGCTGACCTCTGCGGCCCCGGATTCCACCGCCCTGGCGGTGGCGATCTTCGTGGCCTCCTCCAGAGCGAACTCCAGCGCCTCGTCCTTATCGGAGAAGTCGAAGGCCTCCTCTCCGTTGTACACTATGCACTCGGGATCGTCGGAGAAATCCTGGAACGCGGCCCTGACCGATATCTCGACGGTCTCGGTGACAGAACTGGATATGGCCCCTATCGCATTGCCGACATCGTAGTTCTCCGGAAGTATCAGCTCGGTCCCGAGGATGCTCGCCACCTGAGGCAGCCAGGCACCCACGGGGGCGCCGATCCCCACAATGGGCATGTTGAGCCGCATACCGATGCTGTACTCCTTGGAGTCCCTGAGGATCTCCTCTATCATCGCTCTGTCTGATGCCGAGAGCTCATCCTTTCCGGTCTCTGCCCTGATCATATGGTCCATTATGCATCCGGCGATCTTCTGGACGACGGCCTTCTTGGTGGCCTCTATGAATTGGTCGAAATCCATCCCGGACTTCTTCGCCAGAAGGGATACGGCCTTTCTCGATACCTCCGTGTCGTACTCCTGGTATGTGCCCTCTGCGGCCAGGATGTCCGTGGGCGTGATGCCGATGCGCGTGACGTAGCCCTCCGACTCCAGATCCCTGAGGCAGAACCTGTCAGAAGGTATGCCTGTCGTCTCCGACACCTCCCTTACGGACATCGGATGGTCCGCGATGACCCTCAGGAAGCGCTTGTCTGATTCGGTCAGATAGGAATACTCGTCATTGGAGGCCAGAGTGTAGAACTCACAATCGGATATTATGTCGGAAGGGGACTGGTCCAATGATTCCAGACCGTCGATCCATTCCTTGACGTGCGGCCATCTCGATGCCGCGATGCACACCGGTATTATGCGTATGGTGGACAGCACGATCCTGCCCTTCTCGACCGATATGCGGCTGTCCCCTCCCATGCCATAGGTGCTGACATCGGCCGCACGGACCCTGGTCCTGTGCCCTCCCACGAGGGCCCCGGTATCGAGGGTGCGGACGAATCCTCCATGGATGATCCCCAGATCCGTGGTGGTACCGCCGATGTCGGCGATCAGCGCGTCGGTGATGCCAGTATGCACCATGGCGCTGGTGAGACTGGATGCAGGGCCCGACATGATGGTCTCGATGGGCCTCCTGATCGCGGTAGCGGAATTCATGATGGAACCATCGCCCTTGACTATCATCAGAGGAGCGTCTATCCCCATATCGGCCAGGGCCTTGGTCACGGCCTCTATGAGGTCGATGATCGTCGGTATGAGTCCCGCGTTGATGATCGCGGTGTTCGCCCTCTGCTCGAAACCGAGCTTGGAAGTCAGGTCATGTGCGCATACCACTGGGATCCCGAGCATCCTTTCCGCCAGGCCCCTGACGGTGTCCTCATGGCTCGGGTTGCGGACGCTCATGTAGCCGACGATGGCGAGGACGTCGACCTTTCCGCGCATGGATTCCACGGCGGCCTTGGCCTCTTCCATATTCAGCCTCTTGACGGTCCTCCCTTTGAGGTCCAGCTGGGCATCGATGTACGCATAGTTGGCGATGTTCACGGTATGCCCGAATTTCTTGCCCATCACGATCAGGCCGACACGGCAGCTCTTGCCTTCGACGATGGAATTGGTGGCGAGGGTGGAGGACAGGGACACAATCGAGATGTTCTTAGTGGAGGACAGCCCCTTCAAAGATGCGACGATGCCCTTGATCAGATCGTCACGGGTCGTCAGAGCCTTGGAGCGGCACACTATGTCGCCTGAATCCATGTCGATGACGACGGAATCTGTGTAAGTTCCCCCGGTATCTATCCCCAATCCTAGGACCATACCCCGGGAAAGGGCCTCAACAGTAATAAAAATGCCCGAACGCACACCTAAAAGGCTCCTTCGGGCCCCTGGTCCCCGCATCGGCTGAAAGACCCCCATGATCTCATATCGATGATCCGGATCGTTCGACATGCATTCGACTGCGCACCGCCGCCTTCATCATGATCCTCACCAATGACCACGTACCAACCTGCGTATCACGACGATCACGATGGCGATCGCAAAAAGTGAAAAGACTAGGGCGATCACTATGATCTCTTCCGTGGAGAAGACGTGATCGTTGAAGGTGAAGGAGCAATAGATTTCACTCTGACCGGGCGCCTTCAACTGTATATCGTAGGTATCGTTGGAGAGATTCACCAATAGATTCCCTTCAGAGATCGCGACCTTGTGGCCCCCTTCAGAGAGAATCACATCTGCATCAGTCGTAAGATAAACACGATGACTGGTAGACGACTGCGAATCCCACTGATAGTACCAGATCTCCGCAGACCAATCGGCCGAAGGGAGAGGATCGTCGAACTGAATGTATATGATGCCTTTCTGGCTATCATAGGTCACATTGCCTTCGGAAGGTGACCCTTCCTGCGTCATGGCCCAGGCAAAGATTATGATGAAAGCAACCACGAATACGATAGCGATGATGCGACTGATACCACCATTCATTCGATCCCAGCACTGGAGGTATAGCTGAATCAGCATATATTATTGCACGTCCAGAAGAGCACGTTGGACGGACCTTCCATCCGCCTGCTGCAACTATGCCCCCGGTAGTTCTCAACGTTGTGGCCCGTGATGCAGCCTCAGATCTCCCCGGTTTGTCACAAAGATGCGGTTTCGTATATACTCCCGGAAGGACAGTTGGCAGATTAGACCAAACTATTAAATATTCTATACGCAGTGTAAGTACTGCCTATAATACATATATTCCCATAGCAGAATATTTCGGCCAACCCCTCACGGGGCTGGAGATAGGTATTCCTGTGGTTCGGTGCGATCCCGAACAGGTAGGTACGTTGTACGGGCACATGTCCGTAGGTCCGCGGCTTCGCGAGGAGCCAACGATGAGCGCTACCATCACCCCCGAGTCTTTCGGGCGATGATGGTGCCGGCCTTACACTGCATATATACACACATATATTCAGACAATCGGCGCTCATGCGCACCTCACACAGACAGCCCCATCATGGGGTCAACCCGGGTGCAGAACCCGGGATTTAGGTCTTTTTCCCTTTTATCAGCGACTAAAATACTGAATTCGATCTTCGTTCCAATTCACCGCCTTTTCAATGATTACTTCGACATCTTCGTCACGAAGCTACTTCCGAAACATCGGGCAGCCGATTATAAGGACGCCTCTGCTCATCGGTGCCTTTCCAGTGCCTGGCTATGCGAGACGATGAGATGTGTCGACGCCGATACGGATCAGAACTGTTAAACGGAGTCTTCATACAGATGCTTCGAACATGCCTCTGTGCGTTTTATCTATGATGGCCCCCATCGGCATACCATCATGGCATCCAAGGTCTACATGACGGATATGCATACAAAGGACGGAGGAAGTCTCCTCAAAAAGCTCGACCGCCTGGTCAGAATGGCCGGGATCATGGACATCGACATGGAGAAGAAGTTCGTGGCGATCAAGATCCATTTCGGTGAATTCGGGAACCTGTCATACCCTAAGCCCCAATACGTGAAGGTCCTGTCCGACATCATCAGGGAGAAGGGTGGCATTCCGTTCATGGTGGACTGCAACACGCTCTATGTAGGCATGAGGAAGAACGCTGTAGAGCACCTCCATTGCGCCGAGCTCAACGGATTCAACTCCGTCACCACCGGATGCCAGGCCATCATCGGGGACGGTCTGAAAGGATCCGACGATGTAGAGCTCCCCATAGAGGGCGGTATCTATTGCAAGACAGCGAAGATCGGCCGTGCCGTCGCTGATGCGGACATCATCATCACCCTCAACCACTTCAAGGGCCATGAGATCACCGGCATCGGAGGCGCGGTGAAGAACCTTGGAATGGGCTGTGCATCCCGCAGGGGCAAGATGGAGCTCCATACCTCCGGAAAACCTGTCCTCAACGCGGACACGTGCAAAGGATGCGGCAGATGCAAGCCGGTCTGTGCCCAGAATGCCCTCGTCATGGATGGCAAGAAGATGCACCTCGACACTACGAAGTGTGTCGGCTGCGGCAGGTGCATCGCGATGTGCCCCTTCGATGCTATCGTCGCCGAGTTCGACGAGAAGATGGACATCGTGAACAGCAAGATCGTGGAATATACCAAAGCGATCCTCGCCGGCAAGCCCAATTTCCACATCAACCTGCTGACCGACGTCTCCCCCCTGTGCGACTGCCACGACCACAACGACCTCCCGATCATACCCAATGTCGGTATCCTCGCCTCAAGCGACCCTGTCGCCATAGACCTGGCATGCGTGGAGCTCGCCCAGCAGCAGCCGATGATCCCCGGAAGCATCCTGTTCAAGGAATGCGACGGCAAGAAACCGGAGGACATCTTCGCAGTCACCAACAAGGGGACCCACTGGCAGTCCCATTTCACCCACGCCGAGAAGATCGGGATGGGCGACGGAAGCTACGAGTTGATTCGGATAGATTGAACATCTGTTTAGAAATCTTCTTATAGAAGTTCAAACACTCATTTGGCCCAATCAGCAATGGTTAGGGGTTCTTGAAATGAGCAAGAAACAATTCAAGGCAGAATCGAAACAGCTTCTCGACCTGATGATCAACTCCATCTACACGCACAGGGAGATATTCCTGAGGGAGATCATCTCTAACGCGTCGGATGCAATCGACAAGCTACATTACAAATCCATCACGGAATCAGATGTCCCCGTGTCCAGGGAAGACTTCCGTATCGACGTGAAGTTCGACAAGGAAGCAGGTACCATCACGGTATCGGACAACGGTATCGGCATGACGAAGGAGGACATGGATGCCAACCTGGGAGTCATCGCGCACAGCGGCTCCCTGGACTTCAAGAAGAATCTGGAGGAGGGCAAGGACGTCGACATCATCGGACAGTTCGGTGTCGGATTCTACTCGGCCTTCCTCGTGTCGGACAAGGTCACCGTGATCTCCAAGGCCTACGGACAGGACCAGGCATGGAAATGGACCAGCGAGGGGGCCGACGGATACACCATCAAAGAATGCGAGAAGGACTCCTACGGGACCGACGTCATCATGCACATGCGCGAGAACGACGAGAACGAGTCCTACGACAGGTTCCTGAACGCCTACACTCTGGAAGACCTCATCAAGAAGTACTCGGACTATGTCCGCTGGCCCATCCACATGTTCCTCGAGAAGGGCGCCATGGAGGAGACCGGGGAGACCGACGAGTCCGGCAAACCCAAGACGGAATGGAAGACCCACATCGAGGACACCATCGTCAACAGCATGGTCCCCATCTGGCAGAGGGACAAGTCCTCCGTCACCGACGAGGACTGCAAGGCGTTCTACAAGGAGAAGTTCCACGACTACGAGGAGCCCATCTCCGTCATCCGCGTCAATGCGGAAGGTGCCGTCAGCTACAAGGCGATGCTCTTCATCCCCAAGGTGGCCCCCTACAACTTCTACAGCAGGGAGTTCGAGCCCGGACTCCAGCTCTACTCGTCCGGCGTCATGATCATGGACAAGTGCAAGGACCTCCTTCCCGACTGCTTCAGGTTCGTGAAGGGTATCGTGGATTCCCCCGACCTCTCGCTCAACATCTCGAGGGAGATGCTGCAGCACAACCGTCAGCTGACCACCATCAGGAACAACCTCGAGAAGAAGATCAAGAGCGACCTGGAGAGGATCCTCAAGGATGACAGGGAGACGTACGAGAACTTCCACAAGGTCTTCGGACCCCAACTCAAGTACGGCATCGTGGAGGACTGGGGCGCGAAGGCCGACCTCCTCAAGGACCTCATCATGTTCCACTCCATGGAGAAGGACAAGCCTATCACGCTCTTCGAGTACCTCGCCGACATGAAGGAAGGCCAGGAGAAGATCTACTACGCTTCGGCCGAGAGCGTGGCCAGGGCGAAGCAGCTGCCCCAGGCCGAACAGGTCCGCGACAAGGGATACGACATCATCTGCCTGGTGGATGAGCTGGACGAGTTCACCCTCAAGACCCTCAGGAACTACAACGAGAAGGAGTTCTGCGACATCAACAAGAACGACCTGGACCTGGGGACCGAAGAGGAGAAGAAGGCCACCGAGAGCAAGGAGGAGGAATCCAAGGCCCTGCTTGACTTCGTCAAGGAGTCCCTAGGGGACAAGGTCGATTCCGTCAAGCTGTCCGGAAAGCTGAAGACCCATGCTGTCTGCCTGAGCACCGAAGGGGACGTCTCGTTCGAGATGGAGAAGTACTTCGCCAACCTCCCCGGCGCGCCCGAATCCGAAAAGGTCAAGGCGAAGCGCGTGCTGGAGATCAATCCCAACCATCCCGCATTCGAATCCTTGGAAAAGGCGTTCGAGGAGGACAAGGATAAGGCCAAGGCCATGTCCCAGATCATGCTCGACCAGGCCCTCCTGATGGCCGGAATGCCCGTAGAGGACCTGCTCGGCTATTCCGAGAACGTTTTCAAACTCTTCTGATGGGATCGGGGTCATCCCCCTCCCATCTATTTGTAGGCGCCGGCCCAGATATGCGGATGCACGGCCGGCGAGGCCGCCCGGGATCGGGCGATCACTGATCGCACTTGTAATGTTTGGTGGTACGGATGCTGGTGGGACCTCTAAGCAGCCCGTTGACCGTGTGTATGGAGGCACCGATGATCACCTTGAGACGATCGGATGCTATGACGGAGAAGGTCTCCGAATCGATGATCTGGAACACATGCGTGCCCCTGTGTACCTTGATCTAGGTGGGATACTTCTGCGGGATCTTGCGCTTGATAGTCGTTCCGTCGACCATGACATCCACATACGGTATATTGGTCTCATTGACATATGCGAGGAAGACCTCCTCGTCCCGGAGGAACAGCAGATTGTTAGAATGGGGAGCATCATCCGAAGTGATCGCGGACAGCAGCTCCATACCGATGGAAGCGTTATCGGAAGCGTTCTGCCGGTCCTTGTCGGCATTCAGAACGATCAGGTCATCGCCGATGGCCTTCTTGGCCCCTTCCAGGTCGACGGGTTTATAGAACCCCTTCTGCCCGCACTTGAACTCATAGATGCGCTCTTTCAGTTTGCAGCCGCATTCCTTTGCGAACTCGAGCTTCTCGTGGAATTCGTCGACCGACCTCTCGCAGCCGATCCCCATCAGATAGCACAGGGCCAGCTCGAAGGTCGCATCGGGATGCCTGTTGTTGGATGACAACTGATAGAAGTAGAACGCTCTGGTGCGCGCCTTGTCGATATATATCGAGTTCTCGAACTCCCCGCCGTGCTGTTTCATGACACCGAAATCGTTGACAGCGCCCCTGTAACAGTTGGCGACCCCGTACTGCCTTTCCCCGTCGGAGGATTCCACCTCGGCCAGGAAGGCCTGGAAGTCACTCACGTCGAACCATTCGGCAGGGCACATGGCGATGGCCTCCACGGACTCGAGCCTCTGCTAGACCTTCAGGTTCTTGCCGTAGTTGCGGAAACTGTTCTCGAAGGAGCCTATCGTGGAAAGATAGATGACCCTCTCGAGGGTGCTGGAGTAGAAGGCCATATCCCCGATGGTCTTGACGGTCTAAGGGATCGTGAGCCTTTCCAGACTGTTGCCGAAGAATGCATCCGTTCCGATGTTCACCAGACCGTTGTGCAGCTTCAATTCGGTGAGGGTGGAGATCTTGAATGCGTTGGGCCTGATGTCCCTGACGGAGGAGGGGACGTTCAATGTCCTAACTGTCGTTCCGCTGAATGCATCCGCGCCTATGGTCTCCACGGTGCTCCCCAGCGATACGCAGCTCAGATTGGTGCAGTTCTTGAATGCTTCGTCCGGGATCACTTTGACCCCGTCCTTGACGATTACGAACTCGACCCTATCGTTCCCGGCATACAAGGGGCTGTCATCATCGAAGATGACGAGTGAATCGTGCTGTCCGACCTTCTCGAGATACATGAGCCCGTACTTGCGGAACAGGGGCTCGTCGATGAGGTCGTCCAATCCGTTCACGCATGTGGCGGCAAGGTCGTAGAATGCCATATAATACCCTCTGTCGATGCATTCGTCGAAGATGTCGATCGCCTTCTGATGGTCCCGTTGCACGTACTCATTGCCGGTCTCGAAGATCCTGCCCAGCCTGTGCAAGGCCTCGATGCACCCCATCTCGCTGGATTTAGAATAGTTTATCAGCGCCTTCATATGGTCCACTTCGACGCCGCACCCCTCCTCATAGCATGTCCCGAATTCGCAGAGGGCGAGCGGGAAGTTGCGGGATGCGGATCTCCTGATGAGCTCGAACCCCAGCTTGTCATTCTCGTCCAGATATATGCCGCGCAGGTACATCTCCCCCAGCAGGAACTGGGCCAGGGGATCGGATTGGGCCAGCTTGAACAGTGCGGAAAGATTGGATTCCATACGGCCTATGGCGCTAAGAACATCCATGTCCGTACCCTTTCCGTTGAACTCGAACACCGCTGCCATCATCTGGGCCAAAGGGTCCTCGCCGTCCTTCACGAGGGCGTATGCGGCGAAGACATCGAACCGCTCCTTACCGAGGCAGAAATCGATAGCCTGGGCGATGTGATCGGGGTACTGAGGCTCCGCAGGCACGTTATCCGATGCGGTCATGTTGACCTTCATCAGGGCCTCCTTGAATTCCTGAGCGCTCTGGAATCTGCGGTCGGGATTGACGGCCAGCGCTTTGAGGATCACCGGTTGGTACTCGAGTGGGATGCATGACAGGTCGATGTTCTCGGATTGGATCCTCTCCAGGATCTCCTCGGGGTTCCCGGATATGAACGGGATGTGCCCGGCCAGCAGCCTGTAGAGTATGAGTCCGATATGCCAAATGTCCGCACGCTGGTCCGCAGGCTTGTTCTGCAGCTGTTCGGGCGCCCGATATCTGGGCGTCACGACGGCACCTGAACTACCAGTCACTATGCTGCCGAAATCGGCGAATTTCCACCTCCCGTTCACGCCCAGGATGTTCTCTGGCTTGATGTCCAGATGGCTGACGCGTATGCTGTGGAGGTTCTGCAGGGATTCCAGGATCTGTATTATGTCGTCGACGGTGGCCGTGCCTTCGGCGATGGCCATGGCGAGCGAGCGGTCCGCCAGCTCCATCACCGACCACGGGAATGGATCGAAACCGTAATCGAAGATGCATATCGCATCGTTGGGGAACAGCCTTGAGAGAAGGTCCCAACGCTCGATCTCGAACTTCATCTCGGCGAACCGGCGTCCGGTCTCCGACTCATCCTCCGGAACGGTCACAGGCATCTTGATGGCGAACGTGAACCCGTCCCTGGTGCATCTGTACACCTTCGAGTTCACACCTTCCGCGAACGGCTCCGACTCGACCGAATAGTTCGAATACTTCCCTTTGTCCCCGGTCAGATCTAGCTGCTGTTTCCAAATGCCAATGTCCATCGTAACTACCCCGGCTCTGCTGGTGGACGTCCCGTGCGGTCCCCTCGTGCCTTATCGGACAGCCGGCCGCCACCTGACTCCGTTGGCCCCAGGAGTTGATACGATTTAAAGCAGAGTCGTCCGACCTTAGTGCAAGCAGAACCGTTCACAAGCTGTTATCTTGAGAACAGCGCTCAGAAGCTCTCGTGGAAGAGGCACTTGGTCTGGTGCTCGGGCTCGCTGGAGGTGTTCATGCCCAGCTTCTTGTAGACCCCTTCGTCGACGGGCGACAGGATGACCGACGAATGCACGTCGCATCCCCTGAGCATGGGCAACTTGGCGAACGCCATCTCCGCGTTCTTGTCCGTCCTCGCGATGATGGAGAGGGCCACGAGCATCTCGTCCAGGTGCAGACGGGGATTCTTGTATCCGAGATTGTCCACCTTCAGCCTCTGGACCGACTCGATGACCTCTTTGGAGATCAGGGTTATGGAATCATCGATCCCGGCCATCTCCTTGAGCATGTTGAGCAGAAGGGATGATGAAGCGGTGGTGAGGGGCGTCGCCTTACCTGTCACGATCCTGCCGTCGTCGAGCTCCGCCGCGACCACAGGCCTCTCGGTCTCGGCCATGATCCTCCTGACCGTCGCCACGGTACCGCGGTACTCCGGGGTGATGCCGGCGTTCTTCATGTAGATCTCCGACTTCAGGAGGGTCTCCGGTGTCGCCCTCCCTTCCCTGCGGTCCCTGAGGGTGGAGTAGTAGCGCCTAATGATCTCATAGTTGGCAGCCCTTCTGACCACCTCGTCGTCCACGATGCAGTTGCCGGCCATGTTGACTCCCATGTCGGTGGGTGACTTGTACGGGGATTCCCCGAGGACGCCTTCCAGGATCGCGTTGACCACCGGGAAGATCTCTATGTCCCTGTTGTAGTTGACCGTGGTCACGTTGTATGCTTCCAGATGGTAGGGATCGATCATGTTGACATCGGCCAGGTCCACGGTGGCGGCCTCGTAGGCGATGTTGACCGGATGCTTGAGCGGAAGATTCCAGACGGGGAACGTCTCGAACTTGGCGTATCCCGCCTCCACGCCCATCTTCTTCTCATGGTAGAGCTGAGAGAGGCATACCGCCATCTTGCCGCTCCCGGGACCGGGGGCGGTGACTATGACCAGCGGCTTGGTGGTCTTGACGAAGTCGTTCTTGCCGTAGCCTTGGTCGGATGCTATGAGGTCGACGTTGGAAGGATATCCTTCTATGAGGTAGTGCCTGTAGACCTTCAGACCGTCGGACTCCGCCTTCCTCTGGAAGGCCTCCGCCTCCGCCTGACCGTTGAAATGGGTTATGACCAGGCCGCAGACCCCGATGCCTCTGTCGGTGAACATGTCGACGAGCCTGAGAACCTCCATATCGTAGCCCACGCTGAAGTCCTTGCGTATCTTCTTCTTGACGATGTCCTCCGCGTTGATGACGATGATCGCCTCGGCATCGGTTCCGAACTCCATGAGCATCCTGATCTTGCTGTCCGGCATGAATCCGGGAAGCACGCGCGACGCGTGGTAGTCGTCGAACAGCTTGCCTCCGAACTCGAGATACAGCTTGCCTCCGAACTTGTGGATGCGATCCCTGATGTGCTCCGCTTGCATCTTCAGGTACATTTCATTGTCGAATCCGACCCTCATATTCCTCGAGGGTCGGAACCGCAAAATCGTATAAAACTTAGGCGGAATGACAGTATTTTTAACGTGATACACGGTACCCGTCACAGCATTACCATGACGTTCAACCCGTACGAGGACAAGCAGGAATACGATGTCGAGACGTTCTTCTCGCAGATAGAGGAATACAGGGACGTCCACGGATCCGAGTGCGAGTACGTCAAATGCGACCACAAGAACGCAGACTATTCCGTCCTGGACCGCCAGCAGAAGGCATACTACCTGTACTGGAGGGACGAGCTCTCCCGCGGGAACTGCCTGAAGTCCGACCGGGGCTATGTCAAACTCCGTCTCTGCGAGATCATAAACACGGACTCGGACCCGCAGGACGGGATGAGGGAGCTCAGGCTCCTCTACAACAGCACGAGGATGCACGGCGTCCCCCAATCAAACATACTCGCGGCGATGTTCGACTATGCGGTGAGCCGCGACCTGGACCTGCCGATCGTATGGATGGGCAAGGGATCCGTTAGGTCGTTCATGGTGACCTCGGAGATCATGGCGTTCCCCACGCGGCGCATCGGGAAGGACCTGGTGTGGTACCTTTCGGGAGGGCCCAAAGTCCATGCGGACGGCGTGGACAACATGAAGCACATCGTGCTGTTCAACGACTGCCTCACGGCCATAGACCGCTTCCTCATGGAGAACACCGGGAAGGGCATCGCCCAGACCTACTCGGACGGGATGATGACCGAGCTCTACAAGATCTTCCTGTACCTGCCCTACAAGGGCAACAGGGACTATCAGATCACATACGAGAAGCTCCTCACCGACGGAGTATTCGGAGAATTCATGCTGGGCCTGTTCTCATACACGAGGAAGGTCCTCTGCAAGGAGATCGGCGAGAAGGGGCCTTCCACACCCAGCTCCTTCAACAAGGAGTTCAGGAAGATCGTGGACAGGATCGCCGCCGAGGGTCCCGAGGAATACGAGCCTGCTCCCAGGCAGTGGCGCGGTACCATCAGGACGTCCATGTCATCCAAGGAGAGGGCCTTGCTGGACATGGGGGTCTCCCTCGAGGCGCAATATGGCACGGCGGAGAATCCCAAGCCGATACTCAACATCGACAAGAATGCTCAGAAGCAGCACGTCAGCCCGCACCTCAAGAGCGATATCGAGAGGAACTGGAACGTGGAGGTCAAGGGAGGGCAGCCCTATATCCCCTCCGGCCTCACCAATCCGGACTACAGGTCGTTCTCGGAACAGCAGAGGAGGTTCTACGTGTCCTGGAGGGAGGATACCAGGAAGGGCAGGTACGGGGAGACCGACATGGGATACCTATGGCTGTATCTCTGCGAGCTGATCAACATCAAGGCGGATGCTGAGGTGACGATGTCGCAGCTGGTCGGCCTCAAGGAGGCCTACGGTTACGCAGATGAGGGCAACATCATCGGGAAGACCTGCTTCGACTACTCCATAGTCCACAAGCTCCCTCTGCCCTATCCGTCGTTGTACGAATCCAACATCACGGCCTGCCTGATCCTGGACCAGTTCCTCAAAGGCGAAAGCACCCGTCTCGACAAGGAAATGCTGCTCTTCATCTCAGAGACCAAGGACAAGACCATCACCCGCGAATTCGATCAGGACTGCGTGGGCATAACCGAGCTGTTCCTCAGAGGCGTAGAGGAGAGGATGAAGGCATCCGGCACCACCATCGCCGAATCCTGCGACCTCGAGAAGGTCAACACGTCGATAGCCGTCTTCGACGGTCTGAAGTACTTCAAGGAGATCAAGAAGGCCAGATTCTCGTACACCAACTATGTGTACAACTCCGCCTTCGACGATTCCCTCAAGGAGGGGATGAAAGCGGCATTCACCGCGGTCCGCATGAAGAGGACCAACAAGCCCGTCAAGATCACCAAGTTCACCGCGTTCGGCATGGACTGCAAGGACCTGATGACCGAATGCGTCAACAGATGGTACGACCAGAAGGAGATGGCCGAGATCAAGGAGATGGCCAGCAACTTCAAGCTCGACCGCGATGCCGTCTCCGGTGCCGAATCCGCGCTGAAGGAGGTCACCGAGATGATGGCGGTGGACCTGGACGGACCGATGGAGCAGAAAGAGGAGACGGAGGGACCGGAGATCCGCTCCGACCCCTGGGAAGGCCTCGGTAGTTCTCTGGATGAGATCCAGAAAGGTTATCTGGCCGCCTTGCTGGAAGGCAGGGGCCAGGAGTTCATCGCCGAGAGGAAGCTGGTCCGGAACAGGATAGAGGATTCGATAAACTCCCTGGCCATGGACCACGTGAAGGACAACATCCTCGAGGACGGCGAGGTCTTCGAAGAGTATCGGGACATGGTCCGCTCGATAAGCGGGCTCCGAGGGTCCAACTGACTTCTAACACCCGTGCCTAGACGGCCCCGCCATGGCGGAAAATCGGTTCGGATTATCCTACCGATAGAGGTATATCAATGAGGGAATATGGGACTTCTAAGGAGGATCTGAAATGACCGCAATTGTACCTAGAAGAACGCTGATCACGATGATGAACGCCCTTTCCTCTGGCGTAGTGCCGAGAAGAGGTCTGGAATACATAGCGGTAGGCAGGAAGAAAGAGACGGTGACCTTCGTCAACGACCTCGAGTACACCGCCGAGGGCGGTGGCGCATTCAGATTCATCTCCGGCCGTTACGGTAACGGCAAGAGCTTCATGACCCAGATGATCCGCAACTATGCGATGGACAGGGAATTCGTGGTCATGGATGCCGACCTCGCGATCAACAGGAGGCTCACCGGTTCCAAGAAGGAGGGCCTCAACACCTACATGGAGCTCATCAAGAACATGGCGTACAAGGCCAGGCCGGACGGCGGTGCCCTGGAGCCCATCCTCCAGAAATGGATATTGGACACCCAGGAGGAGTTGGCCGCCAAGAGCGGGAAGGACGTTTCCGAGATCGGGAGGGACGAGATCGAGAAGGCCATGCGCGCCAAGGTCTCGGACATCTCCAACTATCAGAACTATCAGGACTTCATGAGGGTCGCAGTCTGCTACATGAATGACTTCCTCGACGGTAAGGACGACATCACGGCCCTGAGATGGCTCAAGGGAGAGCTGGAGCTGAAGAAGGAGTCCAGGAAGGAGCTGGGCACCAACATGGTGCTCGACGACAGCAACTGGTACGACGTCGTGAAGATCTGGTCCGGGATCGTGACCTGCCTGGGATTCAAAGGGCTCGTCGTCTTCATCGATGAGGGCGTGATCCTCTACAAGCTCCAGAACAAGGTCTCCAGGTCCAACAACTACGAGCGCCTTCTGACGATGTTCAACGACATCATGCAGGGGAAGACCAAGCACCTCTCCATCTACGTATGCGGCACCCCGGAGTTCATCGAGGATCCCAACAGAGGCCTCTACAGCTACGAGGCCCTGAGGTCCAGGCTGGTGGCCGGGCGCTACGAGAACGGCTTCGACAACTACCTCGGGCCGATAATCAACCTGAAGCCTCTGACCAACGAGGAGATATTCGTCCTGCTGAAGACGATCAGGGACCTCCATGAGCAGAGGTACGAGTACAAGTCCGGCATCACGGACGACATGCTGGAGATCTATCTCAAGACCGTTCTCTCCAGCGTTGTGTCGTCGACGATGATCACGCCCAGGGAGATCACCAGGGACCTCATCAGCCTCCTGGACACCATGCATCAGAACAACGACCTGAACTTCCTCGACCTGGTGGAGGGCAGGCTCGTGTGCGCGGATGCGAACCCCGACGATGAGATAATCGAGGACCTCGAGGTATGAGCGAATACTTCGAGAAGCTCCCCTGGTTCATCAAGGAATTCATCCACAACTGCAGATGGACCGGATTCAGAGAGGTCCAGAACCAGACCTTCGGGGCGTTCTATTCGACGGACGACCACATACTGGTCTCCGCAGGCACGTCCAGCGGTAAGACCGAAGCGGCCATGTTCCCGATTATAGGCTCGCTCTACAACAATCCCGCCGACAGCGTCGGAGCGCTCTACATCGGACCGCTCAAGGCCCTGATCGATGACCAGTTCCAGAGGATGGATCCGGTGCTCAGGGAGTCCGGGATCAGGATAACGGGATGGCACGGGGACATAGGGAAATCCTCCAAGGAGAGGCTCATGGACGAACCTTCCGGCATCCTGCAGATAACCCCCGAATCGCTGCAGAACATCCTATCATATCAGCCCGAGGAGGTCGAGAGGCTCTTCGGGGACCTGCGGTTCGTGATCGTCGACGAGGTGCATGCGTTCATGGATTCCGACAGGGGCCTGCAGCTGCTGTGCTGCCTCCAGAGGCTGGAGGTGCTCGCACATTGCGACCCGAGGAGGATCGGGCTCTCCGCCACCATCGCCGACAGGGACCTGGCCGCCGAATGGCTCAGGGCGGACACGGGGCGCGGCGTCTCCATAGTCTTCGACGACCAGCGGAACGAGCGCAGCATCAGGATCCATTACAACAGCTTCCCTGAGACCGATGAGGAGACGCAGAGCGTGGAGAGGAAGAGATCCGTCACCTCGTACTATCAGCAGCTCTTCCGGGAGACCCACGGCTACAACTGCATCGTGTTCACCAACAGCAGGCAGGATGCGGAGATGACCGCCAAATCCCTGAGGATCGTGGCGGAGAGGAAGGGTTTCCCCGACGAGGTGTACATCCATCACGGCAGCATCTCGAAGGAATACCGGAAGGTCGCCGAGGACCGCCTCAAGGACCCGTCCGTGAAGACCACCACGGTCGCCACCGTGACGCTGGAGCTGGGAATCGACGTCGGCGACCTAGACAGGGTGATTCAGATAGGAGCGCCCTTCACCTGCTCCGGACTGGTCCAGAGGATGGGGCGCTCGGGAAGGAGAGGTAACGGCCAGAACCTCATCGTCATGTGCAACGAGGATGAGATGGACTGGTGGAGCACCCTGGACGGGGTGTCGCTCAGCCTCGTGAAGGCGGTCGCCATGTCGGAGCTGGTCCTCAGGGAGGGATGGACCGAACCCCCGCTGGAGAACAGCATGCCGTTCGGGCTCCTCTACCACCAGACGATGGAGTACCTCCGCTCCGGGATCGGCGCCAAGTTCTCCGTGCTAGTGTCCGACGTCCTGAGCATGTACCCGTTCAGGAACATCTCCAAGGACCAGTACAAGCTAATGATCAGGAACCTCGTCAATCTCGGGCACATCCAGGTCATGTCCGACCAGACCATCCTCATCGGTGAGAAGGCGGAGAGGATAGTCTTCAACCGCGAGTTCTGCTCCGTGTTCTCCACGAAGAAGGAGGTGATCGTGAGATGCGACGGACGCACGGTGGGATCCGTACAGGATCTCCCGAAGGTCGACGACCTCATACAGCTGGCGGGACGCGTGTGGACCGTGGTGGAGGTGTCCGAGAGCAAGAGCTCCATCGAAGTCAAGGAATGCCAGGGAGAGGCATGCAACCCGTGGAGGTCGGGCACCCCTCCGACGCACACCCGCGTGATGAGGAAGATGCTGGAGGTGCTCCAATCGGATGAGATCTACGATTATCTCGATGAGGCCTCGACGGCCCGTCTCGAGGAGAGCAGGTCCATAGCCCGGGCTAACGGGATGACCTCCATGTTCTCCGATAGGGTCGGCGGTTACAGGATGTACCCCTGGCTGGGGACGATACAGTTCGACACGCTCAGAAGGATACTGCAGAAGGTCATCGGGTCGGACAAGGTGAGGTTCATGCAGCCCTACTACATCGACATCCGCACCAACCTCTCCGAGGATGAGGTCCTGGAGAAGGTGCACCGGTACATCGACGGGAAGGACCCTGTCTCCCTGATCGGCGATGACGATCTGGTAAGATACGGGAAGTACGACAGGTACATCGCCGAATCGCTGTTGGCAAGGGAGTTCGCCGCCGACCGTCTGGACTTCGACCTCGAGATATGATCGGATCCTCACCTTCCTGTTCTCCTTGGAGAGGATCGCACAGATGCATCCGACCACCATGAGCGCGGACATGATGCCCCATAGCATCCGATACTCCCCGAGGGAATGCCCCGTGACGAGGAATCCGGATATGGTCACAAGTATCGCCCCTCCGGCGAACGGGAACAGGTTCAGAGCGGCGGTGGAAGTGCCGGCCATGGATACTGGGAAGAGCTCCTTGACCTGTGCGTACGAGACGACGAAGAACGCGTTGAAGAAACCCAGGAGGAAGTTGATGGCGGTCTGCACCCATATGCCGCTCGCCTGATCCATACCGCAGGTCAGCCATATGACGAACCATACCGCCGTGTATGACAGTGATCCGAACACGAGGACCTTCCTGCGGGACCGGAATATCCTGTCCGACAATCTACCGGCCAGCGGTGCGCCGAATAGCATGCCGATGGCGACCGTGGTGACCATCATCCCTGCATCCGTGACCGAGTATCCGTACACGTTCTGGTAGAACGCCCCGGCCTGCGATGCCTGCCATACCATGACCGTACCGTACATAACGAAGAACCATATGGCCACAGGCCAGAATCCCCTGGTGTCGGAGAACACCGTCTTCAATGCCTCCACGGTGCCGACCTTCTCCTTCTCCGGCTCCGGCATAGGTGCCCCCGTCTCCTCGGACACGATCTCCTCGATGCTCGGATAGCCCATGTCGGAAGGACGGTCGCGAACGGCCATCCAGCACATCCCGGCGATGGCCGCGGTCACAGCTGCGAGGACAAGGTATGTACCTTCGAGGCCGACGGAATCTATCATGACGATCATCGGGGTCGCTGCTGCGATCCCGCCGACGTTCCCTATCAGGAGGAGCACCCCGTTCATCGTCGCGAACTCGTTTATGCGGAACCATGTGGACAGGATCTTCAACCCCGGGATCGTCACCACTGCCGCACCGATGCCTATCACGAACTTCCCGACGATCATAAGATCGAAGTCGCGTACCTCGGCAGAATAGGCGCTTATCAGCGACCCCGCTGCGATCAGCAGCACGAAGACGCTCACCGCCCTGCGAGGCCCGAACCTATCCGTGATTATCCCGCTGGGGATCTGCATGAGCGTGTAGGCGTACAGGTATGCGGATGCCAGCAGCGCCACGGATGCGGCCCCGACACCGTAGTAGTCCTGCAGATCGGTCGATATCGCCCCGCCTGTGGTCCGATGGAAATAGACGAAGAAATAGGCGAGACCGATTGCTCCGAATACCAGCCATCTGTACGACAGCATCCTCCTCTTCCTTTCCCCGTCCACGGCCATATGGGCGGATTAGCAGGGTCGGCAGATAAAAGGTTAGAGGACGGACCTGCTATGGACAGGTGACATCCCGCACCAACGCACCTGCACGCCCGTAATCGGATCGCCTACCCTGATGTCACCCATGGCGATATGAGTAGGACGATCGTCTCCGTCGATATGGGGCCAATCCCGTCCGTTCTGAACACCGATTCCCTTTTACTATCGTTTATTGGCCACCTATATAATCCAAGAAAGTATCGGGGGCCCTATGCAGACCTCTAAGAGGATAAACGAGATACCGATGTCGGGCATCAGGAAGATGTTCGACCTCGCTGGCCCCGACTCCATCAACCTGGGACTCGGAGAACCCGACCTGGCCCCGCCCGTCGAGGCCGTGGAGGGGATGAACCGGGCGGCCCTTGCGGGACGTAACAAGTACGGACCGACCGCAGGCATCCCGGAGCTGAGGAAGGCGGTCGCCGACAGGTTCCGCAAATACGGCGACATCACAGGGGACAACATCATGATCACCCCCAGCGGATCCTCGGCCCTCCTGGAGATCACCATGACCGTGGTCAATCCAGGCGATGACGTCCTCGTCCCCAGTCCGGGTTTCGTGATCTACGGCCCGCATGCGCAACTCGCAGGCGGCACATTCACGGAGTACAAGCTCACGGACGGCGACTTCCAGCCGGACATAGACGACATTCAGTCCAAGATCACTCCCAGGACGAAGATGCTCGTGGTGACCACCCCCTCCAACCCTACGGGTGGCGTCCTCAACGAGGAGAGCTACAAGGCCCTGTGCGACATCGCCGCCGACAAGGACATCACCATCCTCTCCGACGAGGTCTACGAGTCCTTCATCTACGAGGGCAAGCACCTCTCGTTCATGAACCAGCTGGACAAGGCCATCGTGGCGAGCGGCTTCTCCAAGATGATGGCGGTCACCGGATGGAGGATGGGATTCCTCTGCGCCAGCAAAGAGATGATGGAATATCTGATCAAGATGCAGTACCACGTGTGCGCCAGCCCCAACATGCCGGCGATGTACGGCATACTGGACGCCCTCCCCAACATCGACCCCTATCTGGACAACGCCCGGAAGGTGTACAGATCCAGAAGGGACCTAATTTGCAAGAGGCTCAACGAGATCCCGGGATTCAGCATCCAGCCGCCCAAGGGCGCGTTCTATGCGTTCCCGTCCTACGACATGGACATCAAATCCCAGGACCTTGCCGCCGAACTTGTGAAGGCAGGGCTCATATGCACCCCGGGATCGGCGTTCGGGAAATACGGCGAGGGACATCTCAGATTCTCCTACGCCGCGGACGAGAGGAAGATCGACGCAGGAATGGACATCCTGGAATCCACAGTCAAGAAATTAAGGTGATGAAATGTCAGACGAATTCGATCCAAATGCGGGCCTCTTCGGAGACCCTGAACCGAAGAAGAGCCCCGAGGAGCTCCTGAACGATTACGCGTTCGGCAAGAATCCGAACAGAGCGGTGGCCATGGAGACCCTCTTCGGCAAGAGGCTCATAGAGGACACCCTGAACGATGACAAGCTGCCTATCGAGGGGAAGATGTCCTTCGTGTTCAAGGCCACCGTGCATGGCGTCCTGGACATGATCATGGAATGCCTCCAGCCCGAGTACAGGGAGGAGGTCGCGACGAGCCTCGATTCGTTCATGGGCATGAACCTGGTCAACCAGAGGTTCAAGGTGGACCTGGTCGATGCGGTCATGACCGAGCTCAGCAAGGTACAGCAGAACCCCGGGGAGTCCGACGAACAGTTCGAAGCTAGGCTGACCGCCATGGAGGAAGGCTGGTGGAGCATACCCCAGCCCATACTCAACGGTCGCAACCCCAACGATGCCATCCAGGAAGAGATGGCCAGATACGGGCTGAATCAGTGATGAGCGGAGAATGGGTCACCGCGTCCGCACCCGGGAAGTTCGTGGTCCTGGGCGAGCACTCCGTCGTCTACGGCAAGCCGGCCCTGGTGCTGGCCACCGACCGCAGGATCACCTGCAGCATTAGGCGCAGCGTGAGCAATATCCTCAACGGCGAACCGCTCGACCTGGACAAGCAGCCCCATTTCCATTATCTGACAAGGGACCTCGACGGCTGCATGGAATTCCTGACCACAAGCGAGGTGCCCTCCGGTTCAGGCATGGGATCGTCGGCGGCCCTCTCGGCGGCCCTGGCCCTCGCGTTGCACACGGAGAGGGGAGAGAAGCTTACCGAGAGGGAGCTGGTCGAGGAGGCCTACGGGGCCGAGCTTCACGCTCAGGGCAACGGCTCGCCCATGGATGCGTCGGCATGCGTGCACGGCGGGGGGATCGCAGTGAACGTCCCCGAAGAGAGCGACGAGCTGTGGACCATATCCCGCGGCGAGAGGACCTGGAGGGTGACCGACATCAGGGTCCCCGACCTTTCATTCGTCATAGGGAACACCGGGATCAAGGCCCCTACCGGCCCCCAGGTGGACAAGGTCAGGAGATACACTAGCAAGAACGGGTTCGCCAACGACATCATAGAGGAGATGGGACGCATCACCATGGAAGGATACAAGGCACTCAAGAAAGGTGACAAGACCGCCCTTGGGCGCCTGATGACCTACGACCACAAGCTGCTGTCCATCCTCGGCGTGTCATGCAAGGAGCTGAACAAGCTCGTCAACGCCTCGCTCCCGTTCTCCTACGGGGCCAAGCTCACAGGGTCCGGAGGAGGGGGATGCATGGTCGCCCTCACCGACGAGCCGGAGAAGGTGGCCAACATAATAAGATCGAGAGGGGGAACGCCCTTCATCATAAAGAGCGGTTCGGACGGGGTCCGCCTGGAGTCGAACCCGGCGAACGGGACCGTCATGGACATACCGATGTATCGAGGATGATCGAATGGGAATGATCGAGGACGAGATCGCCAGACTGATGCAGAAGTGCATCAGCTGCGGAAAATGCACACCGTACTGCCCTGCGAGCAAATACGGCGGGGTCGACCCGCACGAGATCATGATCGGAGGGGAGACGGATGTCACCACGTGCATACTGTGCGGGACATGCTCCCAGGTCTGCCGCAGGAGCGACCCGTTCACCGTGATGAGGGACCTCAAGGCGCTGGCCAACGACCTCCATGTTTCCAAGACGTATCTCGATACGGGATACGCCATGGGGAAGTCCGACCACCCGTCCCGCAAGGAACTGGTCTGCGACTGGGACGGGGACGACGTCCTGATCATGCCCGGATGCGTGGTCGAATGCAAGGCCCCGTTCCTGGAATACTCGGCGATGACCGCGGTGAAGCTCCTCGGGAAGACATGCTCGGAACTTGAAGGATCCGGCTGCTGCCTGCGCCCTCCCCAGTTCAGGGAGATGCAGGAGACCGAGAGGCACGACCGCATCGTGAGGATGACAGAGAACGCCAAAGGGAAGGACATCGTCACGCTCTGCGGCGGATGCACCGATGCCCTCCGCAGCAACGGAGAGGAGAATCTCAACATGATCGACCTCCTGCACGACAACCTTGATAAGCTCCCCAAGTTCGAGAGGAGATTCAAGGTCGCGATCGAGCCCGGATGCTCGTGCATGCCGCAGAAGAAAGACATGGCCGAGATCGTCGAGGCCCTGGGATGCGAGTTCGTCAACAACGGCATGGGCTGCTGCGGCAAGGACACCGTTCTGGCCGAGACCATGATGGCCGACAGGGAGAAGGAGTGCGGGAACGGATGCCTGATCGTTGTGGCATGCCCCAAGTGCTTCACGAAATACGATGCGCAACCTGGAGGCATGCCTGTTCTTTTCCTCCCCGAATTGGTCGCCTGGGCGGCAGGCCATACGGAGACGTTCAAGTATCACAACATCCCGATCGAGCCTGACCGCGAGGATTTCTACAAGCCCAGGTTCGAAGGTTTCATACCCAAGGAATCCAAGGGCATGAGATGGTGATCCCGGTCTACGTTCGGCCGGCCCACGACGATAGAAGATAATAACTGATTTCAAAATAAAGGAAACGGGGGATTAACCCCCGGTGTTTCTCAGATGAGGTCCTCGAATCCCTCGACCACCTGAGGATACTTCTCCTTAAGGGCCTTGAGGAGGTTGTAGACGGTGACGTTGGTGATGTCGGACGTGCTGATCATCTTGATGATATCATCGATGACATCGTCGTCGAGGGTGGCCAGCTTCTCCTTGGCCATCCAGTTCCTGAAGAGCTTATCCTCCATCCTGTCGCGCCATCTCTTCTCATAGGGCATGAGGGCCTTCTTCGAGAAGTCCCCCGTCTTGTTGAGCTCGGCCAGAAGCTGACCTGCGTACATACCTGTCCTGCAGGCGTGGCAGATACCTCCGCCGGTGATGGGGTCGATGATCCTCGCGGCATCCCCGACCAGGACGATGTTGTCGTCCACGGCGCAGTCCAGACCGGGGCATGTGGAGACGAATCCTCCCATGATCTCCAGGATCTGTCCGTTCTTGAACCTCGGGTCCTCGGCGATCCACTTGTCGAGATAGTACTTCGCATCGGCACCCTTGTTGCAGAGATGTCCCGCGACACCGATACCGACGTTGGCCACCTTGTCCCCCTTGGGGAACACCCAGACGTATCCTCCGGGCGCGCATGATCCGATGACGAACTCGCAGTAGTCGGGAGCGACATCGATGTTGCACATCCTGTACTGGATGCAGGAATCGATATCGGAGAGCTTCAGGGTCGTGTCTATTCCGGCCCATCTGCCGACCTGGGACTCGTATCCGTCCGCGGCCACGATGACCTTGGCGCGGATCTCGATCTCCTCGCCCATCGACTTGGCCTTAATACCGACGATCTTGCCGTCCTCGCGGATTATGCCTGTGCATGATGTCCTCATCATGATCTTGGCGCCGGCGTTGGCGGCGTCCCTTGCGAGGGCCTTGTCGAAGAGATGCCTCTCCAGGACGTATCCGACCTCGTTCCCGGCCTTGGACTCGTCGAGCTGGTAGGATGTCCCCTTCGTGGACTTGATGATTGCACCTTTCATATCCGCCCTGATCCAGGTCGGGTCGGGGACTATCCCGACCTCGTCCAGCCAAGACTTCGATACTCCCTCGGCGCATCTCAGGGGTGCACCGATCTCGGCCTTCTTCTCTATGAGGAGGGTATCCATCCCTCCGAGGGCGCAGTACCTGGCGGCCATGCTCCCCCCGGGTCCGGCACCGACCACGACGACATCGCATGTGATGGTCCTCATGGTCACACCTTCCTCAGGGCGGCTACGGGGCAGAGCCTCACGCAGATGCCGCAGTTGATACAGTCGTCATTGAACTCCAGAACGAAATCGTTGAGGAAAATCGCATTCTTCGGGCATGTCCCGACGCATCCACCGCAGTGGAGGCACTTGTTCACGTCTACAGCAATCATGGGATCACTCCGGGCCCCTCTCGTCTATGGGGACGATGAGGGCTGCATCTATCTTGTCGGCCTCCTCCTTGTGGAGCTTCTTCCACTCCGCCAGAGGGATCGAGAACTTGGCCTCGATCTCCCTGCGGAACTCGGGACCGCTGTTGTACGCACAGAAGGGGTAGAGGCGGCAGTCGGGGGTGATGTAGTGCACACCGCAGCGCCTGACCCTCTCGATGTCGTAGTTGTAACTGTCCTGGAAGTGCATACCTGCTATGAGCATCATCTTCCATGAGAAGTTGGCAAGGGCGTTCTTGGAATCGTTGCTCATGACCCCCTTGAGCATCGAGATGAACTTCTTCTTCGTGAGCCCTTCGGGCATCTTGCTCTCGTCGATGCAGCTGTTCAGCAGCTTGAGGAGTTTCATTGCGTAGAGCTTCTTGAACCTGGCCTCCTCCATCTTATCGGAGATGGCATTGAGCTCCTTGGAGAACCTGTCAATATCCACGAACCTCGGGAACGGGGTAACATTGCCTTTCTCGTCCTGGAAGAGGTATGTCGCGATACCGCAGTGGGGATGGGTCGTGAAAGTGACCTTGGTCTTTCCGAGAAGGATGGTAGCGAACTTCGAGATAGGGGCAACGACGGGAACGGGGTACCAATCGTCCTTCGTTGCGAATCCGGTCTGCTTCTCCACCCTGTCCACAAGGTCCGTGAGGGTGAACCTTCCCGACTGGAGCTCTTCCTTGGTGACCCTTCCGGTGAATGCGACGGGCTGGAAGTTGACTCCCCTTATGATGTCGGAATTGTCGAAGGCGAACTTGACTATGTCCCCGACGAGGTTGTCGTTGACGCCGTTGATGATCACGGGGACCAGGACTATCGAGGGGCTGTGAAGGCCGTCCTCCTTGAGTCTCCTGCAGTTCTCGAGGACCTTCTGCTTGTTGGCCCACATCTTCCTTCCCCTGACCCTCAGGTAGATCTCGTCATCCATTCCGTCGAACTGGAGATAGATGGTGTTGAGACCTGCCTCCTTGGCCTCCTTGAGGAACTCGTAGTGATAGGCGAACTCCAGACCGTTGGTGGCCACCTGGACCTGCGCGAAGCCCAAGCTCTTGGCGTCCGCGATGATCTTGATGAAGTCGGGATGCACGGTGGGCTCTCCGCCGGCGAACTGGACGGCGGTGTTCTTGATGGGCTCCTCGGACCTGAGCGCGACGAGCATCTTGTGGATCTCGTCGAAGGAGGGCTCGTACACGTATCCCTGGTCGTTCGCGTTGGCGAAGCAGATGGGACAGTGCATGTTGCACCTGTTGGTCAAGTCGACGTTCGCGATCATCGTACAGGACAGCATGTCTATCCTCTGATTGTCGATGATGATGTGAGCGACATCGTCGTTGTCCTTGATCGTCTCGTTCATGGCGTTGTGGATCCCGATACCGTCCGCCGCATACCTCTCTGCCTTCAGATAAAGGTCGACGTCCGTCCAGATCTTATCGCTGAAATGGCCATGCTCCGGGCAGTCCTTCTCCATCATGACCATGCCATCCTTCTCCAGAATGGTGGCCTTGATGAGCTTACCGCATTCCGGACAAATCGACTGAGTCTCCTTGGGAAGACCCTTCTTGGCCGTGTATTCCACTGACGTTCTAGTCATAGTACCCGGTTCTCACCCAACCATTAATAATATAAAATAAGAACCCAACCCCCTTCACGTCTATCGTCGTACTTATCGACTATCGTCGTAGTTTCTGACCAGTTAACCGCAACATCCCTCCTTTTAATAGCCGTTGGGCGAAGAGGCAGAACATGATTGACAGCAAAAGAGGGAGCATGCCCTTCGCACTGATAGCCGTTGCCATCCTCCTGTTGGCATCGGTGAGCGGCATGGTGATGGTGGAGCGCATGCATTCGGAGTACGAGATCACGAGCGCCAAGAATGCCGCCGAAGCGATGGATGCCTCCCTGGAGGACATCACGGCGTATGTGAACCAGGAGCTGGGCGTGATGATCCTCGACATATCCACGGACAGCAGCCTGGGGTCCATCGACGACAGGGCAAAGGAGTTCACAGAGAGGGCATACAGCTGGCTGGACGACACGTTCCCGATGGCCAGCAGGGGAGTCACCGCGAAGCTGGTCGATAGGTCCCTGGAGCTCACCGCGGAGACCATGGGGATCGTCGGCCACGAAGATGCCGTAGATGGGTATGTTCCAGCATACCTCCACGGCATCGGCTCCTTCAAGGTGGAGGCATCGTCCTCCTACGGCGGTACGGTCAGGGAGCTTCCCGTATCGACCGACGGAAGCTACGCCCTCCCTCTGGCGGTCGAACAGGGCTCGATCTTCGAGAGGATGGTGGAGGAGGGCGGCATATCGATCTCCCAGATGGTGTCCTACCAGCTGGAGTCCCTCGCCCAGTACCGCGTCCTGAACGGATATGGGATGCAGTCGGAATTCGGCTCCAAGGGGACCAGGTCAATCATCACGGTAAAGGATGTGCAGAAGGCCTACGCCAACGCCCTGGACGTCATCGGGACGATGTGCTTCAGGGACTCGGACGGGAACGTGGTGCCCGACAGCATGGACCTGGCCGACAGCATCTACGGCAAATCTGTGACCATCGACAGGTCCGCTTTCTACGGGCAGGTCCTGATGTCCGTCATCGACGATATCGTCCTGAAATGGTTCGACTACCTCTGCGGGAACTTCCTGATCGAGATGCTGGACAAACACATCAATTCCTACAAGCTGGCACTTCACACTCTGATATGCTTCTTCACCGGCGAGGATCCCTTCAGCGCGGAGGGGTACATCGTGAAGGTCATGGAATCCAGCGGCATCGATCAGGCCCTCTACCGCTACCCGGGATCGGGGACCACCACGCTGACGGTGAGCGACTACACCGTCACGGTGGACAACCCCGTGGCCGATGTGATGGCCCAGGAATGGATACAGAGGTTCAACGTCCACTACACCATGGACCGGAGCTACATACAGGACACCCTGCGCCAGATCCTGAACACGGCGGCGGAGAAGGTGTACAGGGGAGGGATGCCTGCACTGACCATAAGGACCGACCCCTACGACGACATCTCCTTCATCCAATCGGTGGCCTCCGCATTCAGGGGCTCCCTGTCCGGTTTCGAGACACTCCTGGACTCGACGACGCTGAGGACGATCAACTCGGAGAGGTTCTACGACCCGTTCTATGCCAGCATAGCGCAGACTGTTATGGCGCATGCGGACGAGCTCATGGACTGCGATACCCTGAGGAACAGGATAGAGGAGGCGCTGATGTCCGCCGTCGACCCGGAGGTCGACGATCTGGATGAACTCCTTGCCTCGGAGCAGATAGATTACGCCGTCCAGTCCTACATCTCCGCATTCTATTTGGATATAGAGGTATACAATAATCTAAGATACATAGACGGGGGCGGCCCCAGCATACTGACCAAGATCCTTTCTGAGATAGCCTCGTTCGGTCTGAAGGCGAGCGGGATAACCTCCTGCATCGGGGACAGGGCGGAGGTGCTCCTGGACGAGATACTGGACAGCATGGAGACCAACCCCTACACCGGCCCGATATCCATGCCCGGGACCGACTGCTTCCTGCTGGTGGACGGGGACGGCAACAGGACCGCCGAGAAGCTGGACTTCCGCTACGACAGCAGCCCGGCTGTGAGCCAGCCTGTGATTCTCCCGAACAAGTGCACCCATATGACGGGCTTCTACGAGGATTCCAGCGCAGGGTACTCGACCACATTCCAATTCAGGATCAGGGACGCCGTCCATTACCACGCGGACAGCACGAGCGCGTTCTCACAGGTCATGGGGACGGGGGTCACCGCGGCCGCCGAGGGGACCATCCTGAACGACATGACCATCGAGATCACCGTCGGCAGCGCATGGGCGCTAGTGGGTGTGAACTACATAGCCAGCAATACGATATTCGGCGATGCGCTGGGGGTCCTCAGCAAGGCCCTGGAACCGATCATGGAGCCTCTCAGGAAGATAGTCGAGGCCGTCAAGGAGATCATCGTGGCCATAAACAGCTACATCATGGAGATCGCCCGCTACGTCTCGGACAAGCTCACGGAGATGTACGAGAAGGTCATCCGCCCCGTCACGGAGATAGCCGAGTGGATAGAGAACGAGTTGACGCAGATGTTCGGCGATGAGATCCTCCAGCTCTACTACAGCCTGAACCTGTCGGAACAGAGGATCAGCTTCGAATACCTCGGTTACACCTTCGAGATGAAATTCGACCTCGCATCCATCACATCCAACGTGAAGACCCTGTTCATCGCCTCCCTGAGCGGGCCGGTCGCAGGATTGCAGCTGGAATCCAGCCTGACCGCCAAGGTGAAGGGAGAGATGAATCCCAACAACGTGTTCGTAACGGGGAAGGCCACGGTATCCTCCGACGACTGGAAGGTGAAGGTCTCCCTGGATCCCCTGATGAAGAGCAGCAAACATCTGCTGACCGTATCCGCGGATGTCAGGGACGTAAGCATAACGGCCATCCTCCCGGACCTGGACGACTACCACGAGCTGGGGCTCGCCCTCAGCAGCATCCCCGGCCTGGGGGAGGCCCTGAGCTGCATCCCCATACCGGGTCTGGGGGTCAACATAGGATTGGATGCGGGATTCAGCCTCAAATACTCCGCACCGATGGCGTCCGGCCTCATAATAAACGAGTTCGAGGCCAACCCGAAAGGGAATGACAAGGGGAACGAATGGGTGGAGCTGCTCAACAATTCCGGTCAGAGCATCGACCTCGACGGCTACACCCTGATCGCATCCTCCGACCGCAACTCGAAGGTGATGAAACTTAGCGGGACGATATCGCCCGGAGAGTATCTGGTGATCTACCCGACCTTCTCCATGGTGAACACATCCGGCAAGCTCACCAAGAACGGCGAGGGGCTGACGCTGAAGGACCCCAACGGGGACGTGGTGGACAAGACCGGGATAGTGAAGGACAACGAGGACAACAGCAAGACATGGCAGAGGACCTATGACGGTTCCGGAGAATGGGTGTTCAAGGACGGCACCATGGGCAGGTCCAACGGGACCTATGTCTCCACACAGCTGCTGACCATCGATCTGGGGAAGGAGGTGGTCTACCAATCGGTCCAGGCCGCCTTCGACAAGGTCGGCTCCATCACGGACCTTGAGAGCCTTCAGGAGATCGTGAGGATAGCTGTCAAGGGCGCCGTCGAACGCCTGATAAAGCATGTGGCGGGATGCCTGGTGGAGGCCTCCGTGTTCGTCAAGGTCGACATCATGGACCCGACCTCCACTGCGGCGACCGGCGTCCGCGTGGCCCTCAGATGCGACTCCGACCTGGTGGAGGACGTCCTGAAGTACATAGCCGGGAAGATCGAGTCCGTAGCGCTGTCGATGAAGAACCCATACAAGATAGATTCCGTCGGCATGTTCACGGACAACATAGACCTGGAGGTCACCGTGGATGGGAAGCTACAGTACCCGAAGATCCTGAGGATGCAAGCGGATGTGCTGCCCAAGGTGGATTTCGGGGTGACGTTCCGTGCCAACATCTCGGCCCTGATGAAGGTGTTCGGCAAGGAGGTAGGGACGCCTGCCGTGGAATGCGGGATAAGGGTGATCGACTGCCCTCTCGAGCTCATACCCAGCAAGCTATCGCCGAAGAGGGGGATGGACCATGACATGTGGCTCATCAAGATGACCGTGGAGTGGGACTAATGCACCTGTGACACCCTTTATTAATGCGAAGGGAATCCCTATCAGTATGGCCGGAATTGATTACAAGATACCCACTGTTCTGACGTCCGAAGAACTCATGGAGAAGGCATTCCACAGGGCATCCAAGATCTACAAGAACGGCACAAATACCCTGGATACCCGCAAGAAGACCGCCTTGGCGAAGGTCACTGCGGTAGGGGACATCATAGTCACGACCCTGTCCGGCTACGTCGAAAGATTCCCCAGGATCGAGAAGGAGGAGGACTTCTTCCCTCAGCTGGTGGACATCGTCATCGGCGTGGACAGATACAAGAAGGCCCTGGGCGCCGTCAACTGGTGCGCGACCAAGGTGGAGAAGCTGAAGAACGACACGCTCAAGGATATCAGGCGCACCAAGGACCCCGAGATCATCGAATCCCTCAGGAGGGGATTCTACGGAAGGGTCAACTCATACGTCGACAGGATATCCGACGACCTGCTGTTCCTCCAGGATGCCAAGAACAAGTTCAGGAAGCTCCCTGCGATCGACCCCGCGACGCCGACCCTCGTGGTGGCTGGATTCCCCAACGTCGGGAAGAGCAAGTTGGTCACGGAGCTGTCCACGGCCGAGCCGGAGATCGCTCCGTACCCATTCACCACCAAGGGGATCATCGTCGGGCACATACTCGACGACTGGCGCAAATTCCAGATCATCGACACGCCCGGTCTCCTGGACAGGGAGTTCGAGAAGAGGAACGACATCGAGAAGCAGGCGGTCCTCGCCCTCAGGTATCTGACCGACGTCATGCTCTTCGTCGTGGACCCCTCTGAGACTTGCGGCTTCGACCGTGCGGTGCAGGAGAAGCTCCTGTCCACCGTGAAGGAGAACTTCAAGGACGTCACCATCATCGTCGCCGAGAGCAAGAGCGACATATTGAAGACCGGCGATGACAGGCTGTTCTTCTCGGCGCAGAGCGGCGAGAACATGGACGTCCTCACCGACACCGTCATCAAGGAGATGAGGGCCGTCGCCCGCAGGAAGGCCGTCGAAGCGGAAGTGGAATGATGGCCGGTCTGGTCTTCAGCGAGGCGATGGGGAAGTACTTCTCCGAGCTCAACGCCAAGAAGGATCAGATATACGAGATCGCCACCGAGGCCAGGGCCAAGGGTTTCGACCCGGAGGATTATGTCGATGTCCCTCAGGCGGAGGACCTCGCATCCCGTTGCGAGGAGCTTCTCAAGGATTACAACGTCAAAGGTGTAGCGAAGGTCATCAGGGAGATGACCGAAAAGGCCGGCAACCGTGAGGTCGCCTGCCTTCTGACCGCCAAAGAGGTCGCCAAATGGCCCGCCGACAGTCTGGAGCAGGCATTGGACAGGGCCACCAGGGTCGGTCTGGCCGTTCTTACCGAGGGTATCCTCGTGGCCCCTCTCGAAGGGATCGCCGAGACGAGGATACGCAAAAACGAGGATGGCACCTCTTATGTCGACCTGATGTTCGCAGGACCTATCCGTGCGGCCGGTGGAACCGCCCAGGCAATGAGCGTCCTTATCGCTGATGTCGTCAGGACTGAGCTGGGGATTGGAAGGTACATCGCCACCGATGCGGAGATCGCCAGGTTCGACGAGGAGATACCTCTGTACAAGCAATGTCAGCACCTGCAGTACTCGCCCACTTCGAAGGAGATAGACCTCATCGTGAGGAACTGTCCGATATGCGTCGACGGCGAAGGCACGGAGCAGATCGAGATCTCAGGATTCAGGGACCTCCCCAGGATCGACACCAACCGTGTCAGGGGAGGTGCCGTGCTCGTCATAGCCGAAGGCATGTGCCAAAAGGCGGCGAAGATCCAGAAGCACGTGTCCAAGCTCGGGATACCCGGATGGGACTTCATCACCGAATACATCGAATCCCACAAGGTCAAGCAGCCCGAGAAGAAGGAGGAGAAGAAGGAGGACAAGCCTGTCGAGAAGAAGGTCCAGCCCTTGGACAAGTATCTGAGGGACATCGTGGCGGGACGTCCTATATTCGGCCACCCGTGCAGGGTGGGCGGATTCCGTCTCAGATATGGAAGGGCGAGGACATCCGGTCTTGCCTCCCTCGCATACAGCACCGCAAGCATGTACATCATGGACGACTTCATGGCCATCGGGACGCAGCTCAAGATCGAGAGGCCCGGAAAGGCCTGCGTGGTCACCCCCTGCGACGTGCTCGAGGGACCCACCGTCCTCCTGAAGAACGGAGATGTCGTTTACTGCGAGACCAAGGAGGATTCCCTTGCCGTGAGGGACAGGGTCGCCGAGATCCTGGACAACGGCGAGATACTCGTACCGTTCGGAGAGTTCTGCGAGAACAACCACACCCTGGTGCCCTGCGGATACCCGGTGGAATGGCATAAGCAGGAGATCAAGGCGAAGGGGGACCTTCCGCCCGATTGGATGGACCCCACCTACGAGAGGGCCAAGGAGATGTGCGCACAGCTGGGCGTTCCGCTCCATCCCAAATACAACATGTTCTGGTCGGACATCCCGCTAGATGACATCAAGCTCCTGAGGGCCCATGTGCTGGCCACCGGGACCTTCGACGGGAAGAACCTGAAGGTGGATCTGGAACCGGAATCCAAGAAGGTGCTGCAGGACATCTGCGTACCCCAGATCGTCAGGGACAAGAAGGTGATCATAGACGAGAGATACTCGGAGCCCATGCTAGATGGTCTCGGGATCCTTCACAAGGATGGCGTGCTCTCAGCAGGACCGGAGCTCTCGGGGAACACCACGTTGGAGGCCGTCAGCAAAGCTGCGGGATACGAGATTCGCGCCAGGGCGATGACCCGCGTCGGAACGAGGATGGGTCGTCCGGAGAAGGCCAAGGAGCGTGAGCTCACACCCAAGCTCCACTGCGTGTTCCCCGTAGGGAACAATGCAGAGGCGGGGAAGGAGATCAATGCCGCCATAAAGATCCTGAAGCAGAACATCTCCAGCTACGGAGGCGACCCTGTCACGATCAAGCAGGTCGTGGCAAACAGGTTCTGTAGGAACTGCAACAAGTACACGTACCGCAACTGGTGCAGGGAATGCGGATCGCATACCATCTACGCCCCCAGGGCCAACCAGTTCGGTGCACCGGGCCCTGCGGAGATGACCATCGACCTGGAAGCGGAGCTGAATGCCGCATGCGAGTACCTGGGCTTCAGGAACGCCGGCGAGATCAAATGCCATGATGTCCTCATATCCAAGACCAAGACCGTGGAGACCCTGGAGAAGGGTATCCTGAGATCCAAGAACGGCATCTCGGTGTTCAAGGATGGGACCGTGCGTTTCGACATGACAGACATCCCCCTCACCCATTTCAAGCCCAGGGAGATCGGCCTCTCCATAAACAAGGCGCGCGAGCTCGGATACCTCACGGACTGGAACGGCGACCCCTTGGTGGATCCCGAACAGATCTGCGAGCTGAAGGTCCAGGACGTGGTCCCGGCTAAGGACTGCGGGGACTATCTGTCCAAGGTCGCAAAGTATCTTGACGACGAATTAGAGCTCCTCTATCACATGCCCCGCTACTACAACGTAGAGAACAGGACGGATCTCATAGGGCACATCGTGTTCGGTCTCGCCCCTCACACTTCCGGTTGCATCCTGTGCCGCATAATAGGCTATGCGGATGTCCGCGGATGCTACGGGCATCCGTTCTTCCATGCTGCGAAGAGGAGGAACTGCGACGGTGACGAGGACTGTTTGATGCTGGGGCTGGATGCCCTGCTGAACTTCTCGAGGAGCTTCCTGCCCGACCGCAGAGGCGGGCTCATGGATGCGCCTCTGGTCCTTACCACCAGACTCGATCCGAACGAGATCGACAAGGAGGCCCACAACGTCGACTGTCTCCGCGAATATCCTCTCGAGCTCTACCAGGCCGCCATGGCCATGTTGGACCCGAAGGAGATCGAGAAGAAGATGGACCTAATCGCACATCGCATCAAGACGGAGAAGCAGTACGAGGGGCTCGGGTTCACCCATGACACCAACGATATCGCCAACGGTCCGAAGTACTCCGCATACACCACGTTGGAATCGATGATGGATAAGATGAACGCCCAGCTCATGCTCGGGAAGAAGATCCGTGCGGTCGACGAGAAGGATGTCGCCGTGCGCGTACTGAACAAGCACTTCATGCCCGATATGATCGGAAACCTGAGGAGCTTCTCAAGCCAGAGCGTCAGGTGCACCAAATGCGGGGAGAAATATCGCAGGATGACCCTCAGCGGGAACTGCTACAAATGCGGCAACCCTCTGAACCTCACCGTGCATGAGGCGTCCGTGAAGAAGTATCTCGAGATCTCCAAGACCATCGGGGAGAAGTATGGTCTGGACCCCTACACGAGGGAGAGGATAGAGATTCTGGAGATGAACATGAACTCTGTCTTCAACAACGACAAGATCAAGAAGTGCAAACTGTCCGACTTCTTCTGAGATCAGATTGTAAAAAAGAATGATCCCCTCCGAAAGGAGGGGAGTAAATGTTTTCAGAGTGCGGCGATCTCGCCTGCAAAGTCCTTTGCCTCGTCGGAGAGGACCTTGAGAGCGTATTCCAGAGCCTGCTGAGCAGTCAACGAGCCGTCGGTCTCGAACTTGAACAGGAAGTTGGTGTCGTCCCAGTCGACTGTCACGCCATCCTCTTCGCTGAGCTGCTCGATGCAGCCCTTGGCGTAACCGCATGCGACGGGGTCCTTCACGGAGAGCTTCTTGTTCTTGACCTCGAGTCCGTCAGGGAACTTCTCGGCATACTTGGTCAGCCTCTCTTCCGAAGCGCACTTCGGATCGATCTGGATGTCAGGCATGTACATGTATCCGACACCGTTGCAGACCTGCCATTTCACATGCTTCCTGGCCGTGCCCATTACCGCCTTGGCGTAAACGGTCAGACCCTGATCCTCGGTGAGCTCCACGATAGGGATGAACTCATCGACGATCCTCAGCTTGCTGGAGTCAGGTCCGAGCGGCTGCAAGTCCGAGGACAGGACCGTTGCGGGTCCCGTCTTCTTCAGACTGTACATGATCATGCAGCTGGGGCATCCGGTCCCACCGCATGCGCACTTATCCTTAGGAACGAAGAGCTCGAGATCTGTCGGAACCGGGAGCATTCCCAGCCTGTGAGCGATGATCTCCTCGAACAGGGGCGTGATGCTCTCGTACGTCCTTCCGTCGTCACCCACTATCTTACCCGTGTAGAACTCCACGGTGTCGATAGCCATCTTGGGGATGTCGGAGAGGAGCGTTCTCCTGAGCGCATTCGCCATGGCCGGGGACGAGTTCTTGAGTACGAACTTAGCCTTCCTGTCGGCCATTTCGACAATCTCAATCTGCATGGGATGTCCCCCTCAGACCCTGCGTCCTCTGCGTCCGCCCTTCTTCTTGGTTCCATCGTGGGGGATGGGTGTAACGTCCTCGATGCGGCCGATCTTGAGTCCGGCCCTGGTAAGGGCACGGATAGCGGCCTGAGCACCGGGTCCGGGCGAGACGGACTTGTTTCCTCCGGGTGCACGTACCCTGACGTGAATCCCGACGTACTCCTTCTCCTTAGCGACCTCGGCGATCTTCTCGGCCGCCTTCTGTGCCGCGTAGGGCGAAGACTGGTCCTTCGCCTGCTTGACGACCATTCCACCGGTGACCTTGGCGATGGTCTCCGCTCCGGTGATGTCGGTCAAGGTGATCATGACGTTGTTGTAGCTAGCAAAGATGTTAGCGATTCCCCATTTTGCGGTCATCACTGCTCACCGTCCTCAATTGTAATTCCTGCCTCTGCCGCATCGGCCCTGGCCGCTGCTGCGGCTGCTGCCTCTGCCTCTGCCTCCGCCTTTGCCTTGACGGCTGCGTTGGCGGCTGCCTGCTCTGCCGAGAGCCTCATGGGGTGCATCTCATCGGTGAACGGGGATACGGGGTTGTACTCGATCGAGGACTCCTCCTTCCTGGTCACGATGTATCCGGGAACGGTCACCTTGTGACCGTTGACGAAGATGTGTCCGTGAGTGATCATCTGCCTTGCCTGCTTGATGGTGCTGGACAGTCCCTTCTCGTACACCAGTGTCTGGAGACGGCGGGAGAGAACGTCCTCGTTCTTCAGCGTAAGGATGTCGTTCAGAGTGGCGTCGGTCGTGAGGAATCCGAGCCTTCCGCACTTGGCGAGAAGGGCATCCGCCTCGATCTTGGCCTGGGCGTCTCCGGTCCTCAGACGGGCCTGAAGGTCCCTGGACTGCTTCCTCAGGTTCCTGAGGGTAGTCTCTGCCTTCCAGACCTCTGTCTTGTTCTTGAGACCGAATGCGTTGACGACCTCGACCTCAGCCTTTATCCTCTCTCCCTGCCAGGGGTGTGAGGGGGTGTCATATGTCTTTCTTGAAAACTTAGGATCTCCCATTCAAACCACCTTCATTTCCTGGTGACTCCCATTGTGAGTCCGTGCCTTCCGTTCGAACGGGTCCTCTGACCCCTTACCTTGTGGTGGGTCTCGTGCCTGATACCGCGGTAACAGCGGATCATCTTCATCCTGTTGATGTCCTCTTTCTGGATGATTTCGAGGTCCTGACCGAAGAGGTGCATGTCCGCACCGGTCTCGTAGTCCATCTGCCTGTTGATGGCCCATGTGGGGGCGTACTCAACGTAGGACTTAACGAGTGTTTCGATCTCTTTCACTTTCTCGTCGGGGAGGGATCCCATCTTGACCTTGGGGTCGACGCCAGCTTTCTTGGCGACGATCTGGGCTACCCTCTTTCCGACTCCCTTGATGCTCTGAAGGCCGATGACTGTCCTCTTCTGACCGTCGATATCGGAGTTGACGATACGGACGATGTAGTTGAAGTTCTCATCCTCGGTCTGCTGCGAGTCTTTCTTCGCTTTGGCCATTTTATTCCTCCGTAAATGATCCCCGAAGGGATTTCGTCAAGCCCTTGTTCCTTCCGGAAAGGGCTCTCAGTTTTCACTCCCATAAGGAAAGTGGGTCCTGAGTTTACGTAAGGAGCGGGATACCCTTATTGTTTATAATATTAAGGGTGAGGCTCGCTGTTCTTGGGCAATTTCAGCAGTTCATCCAGCGTAACGAGGTCCACGGGAAGCTTGCAGTATCCGCAGCTGTCGCATCCTCCGCAGAGTGGTGCCCTGGTGCAACGGGCGCATTTGTGGATGTTGTACATGGGTACGAAGAGCTCATCCTCGGAAAGGATGTGCCCGTCCTTGGGATCCCTCAGAATGTGCTTCGGAAGGCCGTAGAATCTGGACAGGCCGGTGTCGAAGGCGGCGGCGCACTGGCTCGCCGAAGACCTGAGCTTGATGACCTCGCCGTCCTTCACGTATGTGGCTCCTACGGAATCCACGAAGAGGTTCACACGATGTTCCTCGCACTTCCTGCTGATGTCCTCGATCCACTCGTGATGGCAGGGCCTCCTTCCGCTGAAGCACTCGCCTCCCAGGAATACCTCCTCGATCTGCCCGGAGTCAAGCGCCGGCGACAGGTCTATCGGCCCCAGGAGAGGCGTGAGATGCAGACCCTTGTGCTTGGCAGGGACCTCCTTGTATATCGGCCATCTCTCATCGAATGTCTGCTGGTTCTCGACCGTGATGCTGAGATCGACGTTCTCATAACCGTCGTTCCAGTCATCCGGGAGGCACTCCATGATCCTGTGCACCCTCTTGGTGAGGATGATGAAGATGATGTCGGGCCTCTTCCGTATGATGTCCCACATCTCGTCCCTCCATTCGTCGGCCTCCTCGATGAAGGTGTCGGACGTCATATTGAGGGTGAGCGAGTAGCCTGGCGGATTCTTGTAATTGCCTTTCCTGTCCTTCTTGAGCGGCTTGTTGAAGTCGTGTGTCCTGGCGACAATCGACGACCTTCCGGGTACGCCGTACATCTTGTCGTTGCTGAACATGTAGCAGTTCTCGCAGCCTATGCTGCACTTGTGGCATCCGTGCCAAAGGTTCCAGGTCCTCGGGTCCATGCCGAATGAGAGTATGTGCCCAGATATAACCGTTCATCTAACAAGCTTAGCAGGTGGGGAAGGCCCCCACCATGCTCAAATCGTTTAGTTGCCAGGGGTTTCGTCCAAAAGGTATTTCCTATGCTTCTTGATCGATTCCGGATTGTCCGGATCATACGCGGCCCCGAACGTCAGCTCGTAACATATGGGGCATAGGGACACGTATGCGTTACCGACCAGTATCACAGGCAGGGAATCCATCTCCTCCATGACGTCGGTCTTCTCGGCGAAGTCAAGGTTCTTCTTCTTGGACACGAACATGTTGTACTCGTCGACGGTCCTCTTGCATATGAAGCAGCTCTCCTCCTCCTTGCCGTGCAAATACTGCAGAAGGAACCATGCTGGCACATACATCAGCAGGATGACCGCTCCGATTATGACCGAGAAGGTTCCGTTCTCGATACCGCCGTTGATGCACCAGTATGCCAGACAGGGTATAAGCACGAAGAACTGGTAGATCATCAGAAAGAATGCCACATAGTACCATCCGCGGGGTGCGGTGTACGGCCTGGGCAGGTCCTTGAACCTGGGGCTCTTCTTGGAGACCACGTATGCCATCATTCCAGCTCCCAGGGCGAAGGAGAATCCGAACGACGATGCGGCCAGGATCATTCCGACGGAACCGAAGTGGATGATTATGATGAAGATGATACCCATCGCGAACTGGAAGAACATGGCGACAAGGGGTGCCCCGTTCTTGTTGGTGTAGGTGAAGATCTTCGGCATGTTGCCTTCGTGACCCATGAAGTAAAGGGTCCTCGAGGATCCGAGGAACGCGGTCTGGATCAGCATGACCATTCCCGCCACCAATAGGACCAGCGCAAGGATCAGACCGATGTCCCCGAAGTCGTACTGAGCGATGGGGTAGAGGGTGGATATCCCCCATGCATCGATCTGTGCCGGAGTCATCATCCCGTATACCACGAAAGGCACGATGAAATAAAGTGCCAGACATACGAGTCCTGCTGATATGAGCGCCTTGGGGACGTCCCTTCCGGGGTTCTTGTACTCCGCCCCGTACGTCGCAGCCGACTCCCATGCGCACGCGCACCACTGGGCGTATGCGAACATACCGAAGATCATCAGGAAGTCAGTGGCGGTCCATCCCCACCCTTCGGGAGTGAGATGGTCGAGGATCCTCTGGATCGAGAATCCGGACAGTTCCCCGCCGCCGACCGTCGCGCCGACTAGGGGCATGATGACGACCACGAGAAGCGGCAGGATGGCGATCAATGCCAGGATGAGTCCCAACTTGGCCCCTCCGGACAGACCCTTGGATCCGACGAACACGATCGCGCTGAACACGATGATCCCGAAGAATAGCTGGAACAAGAGGGTCACATCGGAGCTGAAAGGCTCCATTCCGAGACCATATTCCAAGAACTTAGTGATGTAATCGACGGATGTGCAGGTAAAAATAGGGATGACGGGGGTCCAGGTGAACCAATATGCCCAAGCTGTGAAGGCCCCTAGGAACTTACCTAACCCGTATCTGCCGCCATTCGGTTTCGTAAACACTTTCTGCGCGCACCCGCCGATTCCGGGGGTCTCCAGCGCAGCGGCCATCTCTCCGATCGCGAGATTCTGGGCGAATCCCTGCAGGACCGAGATGGTCCAGATGAATATACTCAATCCCCAGGCCGTACCTGCGATATCGTATATCCCCGGAAGGATCAGGATAGGAACGCCCATTGCGATGATCATACCCTGCTTCCAATCGATGGATTTGACAAGACCTGTATCGGAAGTGAATCCGCCACTGAAAGAGTGACTGTTACCTTCCGCCAGGATCCTGACACCATGTTTAACCATAAATTTCCTCCTTAACTGTGTCTTTTCAACAGCACTAATGAGAATTTTGGTTATTAATTTATAAAAGTATCTATATTATCAAGATAATTTTAAATATTATTAATTTGAATATAACTTTATTATATTCGTGGGTCATTTTTCTAATATATAAAATAATCTAGATAAAATGAAAAAAGGATGGCCCGCTATATTTATACATATCTGAAAGAATGGCCAGCATCCATCCAACTATAAAAAGCAAGGAATCAGAAATCGATCCCGTGCCCGGATAGCACATCGAGGGTATGGTCGAAAAGCTCCAGATATTCCTCGGTCGGCTCTATCTCGTTGATGTCGTAGCACTCCTGGAAAGATTTCCCCATCGGCGGGTTCGCATACATAGGCTCATAATCCGACAGGATGCTTTCAACGATCTTGTTCACATCGGAGACTTCCATGCCGCAGGTGGCCATTGAAGCGTCGCCCATCATCCTGGCCTCCATTCCGGAGACCATATTCTGCTTCACGCCCTTGGACGATGCGACCCCCGACAGCAGCTCCCTTCCTGATACTGTGTCGCACATGGCCTGCGTTACGACCTCCAACAGGTTCATCTCGGTACAGGGGCCCGCGGCGGCATAGTACTGATTGGCCAGAAGCAGGTCTGTATTGGTGTCGATCGCCATCGCTGTATGGGACGCTACCTGGAGGGACTGCCTGTTGGTGGTGGTCCCCCATCTGATATGGATGGGGCCGCCTAGATGGATGTCCGCGTTAAGGAGCGCAAAAGAGGCCAGAGTGGATGCGACATCGCATATCGCCGACTCTTCCACGCCACCGCTGTATCCTCCGACCACCGGCATCTGTTCGATGATGATGTTGTCTCCGCTGAGATGCCATGCGGCGATCATATTCAGCATGGATGTGCTCACCTTCAGCTCATTCAGCTGGGAGCACTCGTGGAGATCGGAATGCTTCAGCCCTTTCTGTCCGTTGAGCTCGGACGATATGCGACCCTGGGAGGTCAGCGGGGTCTGCGGACCCTAAATCGCCATCCCGGGACGGCCTGCATTGTACAGGGCATCCCTCGTGTAGCTCAGCTCGGTGAGCGTGGCCCTGATCTCCCAGGGACTGTTCTTCACTGCAGGCTGACCCTTCACCGTCCTGAGAACGCCGCTGACGATCGTGTCTATCGTGGGCTCCTGGGCATAGGATTCTATCAGCGGTATGTAGATATCCTCTGATATCGGGGAACCGGTCGGACCACCTTCTATGATAGGTTTGTTCATCACATTGCCCCTGCGGGCAGAGCAGGTGACAGCGTCCTTCCCCTCGCCGAGAGAGATCTTCTTCGGTGCCATCTTCAGCCCCTCGTAGATCTCATCCTCGGTGATCCTCATGCTCGTTCCAGTCTCGGTGTTATATATACCGGTGGCAAGGAGCATATCGACCCCGGCGACGAACAGCCTGTCCACCAGGTCCTGGTCCTCAGGGATGATCTTGGAACCGAAATCGATCTTGTAGCGCTTCTTCATGATCTGCGCGGTGTTCGGTATGATACGGTAGTCCCATGCCTCCTCGGAGATCCGGGTCCCGGATTCGAAGCGGTTGTACGCCTCGAAGACATCGATGTACCTTTTGGCAGTCATGCGTTCACCTGACCGCACCCATGGAACGCTTGGAGATCGATGAGAAATCCAACGCGCTGCCGACCATTATCAGGACACCTGAAACATAGGCCATCCACATTCCGGGACCGGCCTCGGAGGCCATCTTGAAACCATCCACGGACCACATGGCGAACACGGATGTCAGGATGAGGATGGCGACGCCAAAGAAGAATTGGAAGAACAGCACCGTCAACGGTTCGGACAAGATGATGCAGGAGACGGAAGTGACGATCGTCAAAGCGGCGACGACCAGGACGGTTACCGGAAGGTACTTCTGAAAATCCTCAAAGGAACCGGAGATGAAATCCAATCCCGTCATCCCCAGAGCCCATTCCATCAGACAAGAGAGTATTCCCACCAATCCTCCAGCCAGAGAAATCATCGGAAGGAACCTCAGTACACTCATAATTGAGATTCTGATATTTAGATTAAAAAGTTTGCTATAAAATAAGCAAATCTTTTTAAACTAATATAATAAATTAAACAGATTTGCGTGATCCAACAGACAGTTGATTTACCACCTTTCCCAGATTGGCTCCCTCTGGATCACCCAACAGCGGCTCTTCTTTGAAATGAGTGTAGAACGGGGCCTCGACACAGACCTTCGGTTCCTCCTTACGGAAATCCTCCAAGTTGTTCGACAAATGAATGAGAGTGTTCCTCGCCCTCACCAGATCGTTATTGGTCAATCCGCCCGTGTTCCTCTCTTGGACTGAGGAAACATCATGCAAATATTGCTCCACAAGAGTCCTGCCTTCATCCGTGAGGAACAGCTGGAATTTCTTGCTGGACGGCGTTCTGCGATCGTCATAGACCAGGCCCTTCTCCTTGAGGACCTTGACGGTACGGTTCGTTATAGCAACATCCACATCCAGGAAACGGGACAGGGACAGCAGGGTCTGCCCATCGCTCTTGTAGAGCGCGACAAGATACATCGTCTGGGCGCTCGATATGCCATATTCCGAAACGTAATTGTTCATCTCGGTACGGGCATTACGGCTGATCTTCTCCAGCAACAGCGGCAGAAATGCGTCCCACATGCACTCCTCTTCAACTGCATCCATGTTATCACCCTCCAATGATCATACGGAGTTTCATAAGAAGGGCGTCCGCATCATCTCCTATCAGACATCTGGGGACCACGACGACATCGCTCTTCCTGCCGACCAAGGTGAACACGTGCTGATTCACCTTCACGGCCTTGAACTTGGAATACAGTATCATGCTACTGACTCCGCCCATGGTCTCCACCAGACCATCCTCATAGAAATCGTAGGAAATCGGCAACTTGGCCCTCAGATTCCGGGCGATGTTGCGTGCCCCGTATTCCATGTACACGACCGCTTCCACGCCGATTATCAGGAGCAAAAGTATGAAGAAGGGAGACACAGCGAAACTGAGAACCACAGAAAGGATGATGGCGGCCATACCAATGACGGCCATGTTCTTGGAGTTGCGATATTGAATCGCGCGACCCATGTATAGGAACTCCGTCCAATCCAATCCGTCATCGATGACGAACGAGAATAGCAGCTTGCCCATATCCATGGATCTCCCTCCTTTCAACCCTTTCCTTTCAATTCATCAACTCTTTTGAGAGTCTCGACGCGCAGCCTGCGAATCTCGCGGATCTCCGCCTCGAGCTCAGATTTCTCCCTCATATCCCCGGCGGTGAGCGCGGACACCACCCCGTTCTCGAGGAGCCCCACACGCTTCCACATATCCTTCAAGGCCTGTTCCAAGACCTCAGGGTCATCGCTATCGAGATGGAAGTACCGGATCAGACCTTCGGTATCCACTCCATTACCCAACTTGGACACGCGTTCCGAGTAGGGTTCCAGGATCGAATCTATCTCCTCGATGCACGCCCTGTTCGCCTTCAGTTCCTCAAGGGACCTGGGATTGATGCCGTCCTTCTCGACCCTCTACTGGACCAGTCTGAGCAGTTCCTCGTCAGACAACTCGCCCTCGCACTCGTCAAGAATGACCATAAATTAACCAGGCCAGTGTTAGTATTTAATCTTAATTAATAAAAGTGGAATACTTTATCTATTAGTATAATCTGATGCATCCAGATATAATGGCAACGGATTCTATCATGTTCCCTTTTGTTCGCGTAGTCGGACAGGAAAAAATGAAGAAAGCACTACTATTGAACATCGTCGACCCCGGGATCGGAGGAGTCCTGATCAAAGGGGAGAAAGGTACTGCCAAATCCACCTCCGTCAGGTCCCTCTCTCAGATCCTCCCGTTGAGACCCACCGTCATCGACTGCCCCTTCCATTGCGACCCCAGATTCCCCAAGAGGATGTGCGTACAGTGCCGCGAGAAGCTGGCTGCCGGCGTCGTGCTGGAATCCAGGGAGATGCCCATGACGGTCGTAGAACTCCCCCTGAGCGCAACAGAGGACCGTGTGTCGGGAACACTGGACCTGGAGCATGTGCTCAAGACCGGAGAGAAGAAGTTCGAGCCCGGAGTCCTTGCACAGGCGAACGGGAACGTCCTCTACGTCGACGAGGTCAACCTGTTGGACGACCACATAATCGACCTTCTCCTGGATTCGGCCGCCATGGGTGTGAACTACATCGAAAGGGAGGGCGTGTCCTTCTCCCACCCTGCCAAGTTCATCCTCGTCGGAAGCATGAACCCCGAGGAGGGCAGCCTGAGGCCCCAGCTACTGGACAGGTTCGGACTGTGCGTCGATATCGAAGGGGAGAAGGATGTGGACGTCAGGATGGAGGTCATCGAGCGCAGGATGGAGTTCGATGCGAACCCTGAGAAGTACCTCGAGGACTGCAAGGAGGACACCGATGCCATGCGCGAGAAGATCAAGACCGCCAGGGACCTGCTTCCCAAGGTGGTGCTCGACAAGAAGCTCGTGCACGACATAGTCATGGTGTCCATCCACTTCAACATGGAAGGCCACAGGGCCGACATCACGATGATGAGGGCCGCAAAGGCCAATGCCGCGCTGGAGGGAAGGACCGAGGTCACAAAGGAGGACCTGCGCGCAATAGCACCGCTGGTGCTCTCCCACCGTCTCAAGAAGCGTGCCTTCGACAATGTCACCTTCGACGAGAGGGAGCTGGAGATATGTCTAGGGATGTGAACCCGGCATACTACCCCTTCTCAGCGATCTACGGGATGGACCAGGCCAAGAGGGCGCTGATGTGCGCCATGGCCAATCCCCGCATAAAGGCGGTGCTGATCAAAGGCCCGTCGGGAACCGGAAAGACCCTGGTGGCCCGTTCGCTCGGACACATATCCGGAAAGAGCATCGTCAATGTACCGCTGAACGTCACCGACGAGCAGCTGTTCGGATGCCTTGACATCGAGGCCGCGGTCAAGGAGGGGAAGATATCCATGCAGGACGGTCTTCTCAACAGAGGGGACCACAACATCCTGTACATGGATGACATCAACCTGTTCGAGCACAGGATAATCACCGGGGTCATCGATGCGGTGCTCTCCGGCAAGGTCATGATCGAGAGGGAGAACATATCGACGTCATACGATGTGGACACGGTCCTCATCGCCACGATGAACAACAGCGATTCCTATCTGAGCCCCTCCATTCTGGATCACTTCGATATTTGTGTGAACATCGACCCGGAGGAGAGCAACGACGGCAGGGAAGAGATACTGCTGCGCAGCCTGGCCTTCGATGATGACCCCGAGGCGTTCGTGGAGGCCTACAGGGAGCAGGACGAGGAGGTCCACCGGAGGATAGTCGAAGCGTCCGAACTACTGGACGGTGCTAAGCCGTCCAAGGAACTACTCAGGACGATCTCCGAGGTCTGCAACAAGATGAACATAGACGGCCACCGCGGCGACCTGACCGCCGCCTACACCTCGATGACGCTGGCCGCCATCGACGGTAGGACCGAGGTCAAGGAGGAGGATATCGTCGAGGCCTCCGTGCTCTGTCTCAACCACAGGCTCAAGGTCGTCAGAGGGAGGAGGGTCGACAAGCAGCAGAAGCTTGCCAAATCCTCCGTCGGATTCAACACGGAATCGCCCGCCGTCAGGAAGCTCCCGCACACCACCGTGGAGGATCTGGAACCTGACGAGGCTGTACTCGATGCGGAGACAGGCCCGGCTTCGGACGCTGGTGCGCCGGCGTTCAAGAGGAAAGAGTCCGAGGATGTCATCACCAAGATCGGCGAGACGTTCAAGACCATCGACCTGTTCGAGCAGACTGAGGCCAGCAAACGCGGCCAGGCATCCGCCAGAGGTAAACGGTTCCAGCAGAAGAGCGCAGACAGGTCCGGAAGGTACGTCGGCTCCAGGATCACTGAGGAGAAGAATCCCGACCTTGCGTTCGATGCCACTGTGCGCGCCAGTGCTCCGTACCAATTGAAGCGCCATCAGGAGTCTGACTCGGACATGGCCGTCATCATCGAGAAACAGGATATGAGGGAGAAGATCAGAGAGGTCAGGAGCTCATCCACATTCCTGTTCGCCGTCGATACCAGCGGTTCGCTGATCATCCGCAACAGGATGGTCGCCGTGAAAGGTGCCATTCTCTCGCTGCTCAAGGAGCACTATGTCAAGAAGGACCGCGTAGGTTTCCTGACGTTCAACGAGAAGGCGATAACCATGCTCCTGCAACCGTCCAGGGAAGTGGAGGTCATCTACAAGCTATTGGACGATCTCGCGATCGGGAGGAGGACCCCTCTGTCCGGAGCCCTCAGATACATCAGCGACTACATGTCCATGTATGTGAAGAAGCGCCCGAACGACGACTGCTATGTCGTGCTCGTCACCGACGGAGATGCCAACGTCCCTCTGGATCCCAATGATGAGAAGACGGATCCGTTGAAGGAAGCCTTGGACCTCGCCTCGAAGATAAACCTTCCTACGGTAAAGTGGATTGTCATCGACACCGAGAAGAGGTACGATACCGTCCACCATGCAAAGGAATTCGCCGATGCCCTGCACGCCAAATATTACACCTTGGACGAACTCCGCATAGAGACCTATGAGGAGATCAACCTGGTCCGTACCGCCAACGCTAAAATCATTTGAGAAGGGACACCTTTCGGTGCCCCGGATTTTCATTTCTTTTCCTTCTCGTCGATATATTCGACAGGGGTCATCTTGAGTCCCACGACGCCGGCGATTATGAGGGCGAGACACAGACCGACCTCCCATGAGAAGTCCGTGCTCTCCAATCCCAAAGCGAAGGAGATGACAACTGTAAGGAACACACCGACACCGATCCAGACCGCATAGGCTGTCGTGAAGGGCACACCCATCCTCATGGGATACTCCAGACAGATCATGCTCAGGATCAGGAAAACCACCGTCACAACATCCCAGAAGATGTTGGTGAAACTGTTGGTGTAAGCAAGCCCGATCGACCATCCTACTTGAAGGAATCCACCGAGGATGATGATCATCCATGCTACCATCGTATTCGTCTTCCAACTATCATCCATCCTGTCACCCCGCGATAAGCCTAACGCCGATGATCCCGACGACTATCATCGATATGAAAAACAATTTCCTGGCGGTGATCTTCTCCTTGTACAGCACCCTGCCGATCAGCACGATCCCGGCAGCGCCAATTCCCGCTAGGATCGAATATGACACCCCTGGCCCGATATTCTCCGGGTTGGAGGGGATGGAAAGGAGATACAGACAAAGAAGGACCAGGATTATGGCGGCGATCGCCCAGCCCTTCTTCTTGAAATTCTCGGATTTATCCAAACAGGTGACCCATATTGGCTCGATAATGCTGGCCACTAGCAGAATAACCCAAGCCCAGATTACATCCATCCTATCAGCCCTCTATCTCTATGCAAAAACGTTGTCTCGAGCGAAAGCCCGTTAATAGGTTTGGGAGGGGAATCCCCTCCCAGGGCGACAGCCCTAATGAGTTTCAGACTTCTCTGTAGATCTTTCTCGACTTGATCAGACCGTAGGCGCAGAGTCCGAGGACGAACACGGTGAGGATAATCACACCGGCATATCCTCCGAACACACCTCCGTCGAGATAATCGACGACAGCCTGCCAAACATTAACTTCTTCTCCGGCCATTTTCACACCTTCCTGGGTTTGACAGTTTGTTTGAGGTACTGGAGATAGTCCTTACCGAGTCCGCTCAGCGAATACATGACGAGCAGCTTTCCCTTGTCCAGGATGCCTTCCTCGTCGACGATGGCCTCACCCTCGTTGAGGATTCCGGCAGAGGCGAGCTCGATGCAGTCGAACTTGATCTTTCCCCATCCGTAGGGGTTGTCCTCTCCGGCATACTCCTTACCGATCTTGAAGCAGATCTCGTCTGTCCTCATAGGTCCGTCCTCGAGGATCTCGAGGATACGGAACTTCATAGGGGTGTTCTCCATCATGTCAGGATTCCCCCCTCAGCGAGGCCATTTGTTCAGCGTCCTCCGTGGCCAGCAGGAATGAACCTGCCAGACATATCAACAGACCGGCGATGGTGGAACCTACGATGATCCACATCGAATCCTCGGTGTAGCCCAGTGCCAGCTCCGGCCCCATGAAGATACAGAGGAAGATGACACCGCAAGCGGCGTACAGGGAACCGATGGCCTGACCTCTTGCCACACCGATCATTGGGAATGACTTGTACCATGACACATAGCACCATGCGAACGAGAATCCGATGAGCAGCACCAGCAGGAAGGTGGTGGGATCGAAGAGCCATCCGAGGGTGTCGAACATCGGGAATCCGCAGCATACGAGGACGATCATGACGATGGTCCAGAACAGCGCCTCGAAGATGAACCTGAGGTGGATACCGATATCGGGCTCGGAGAGGTCCAGCGCCTTACCGGCAACTGCTCCCTCGAATCCCCAACCGACGGCGGCCATGAGACCTCCGATACATCCGAGCAGGGGGTTGGATGAACCAGTGTCCCCGACGATGATACTACCGGAGTACAGTGTGATACCTCCGACGAGAAGGACGATGACGGCAAGGTATGCCCTCTTGGTGACCTTCTGCTTGAGGTACAGGACGGACATGATTGTTCCGATGATCGGATACAGCAGACCTGCGATAGCCGCGAAACCGGGGCTAAGGAAGAGGGCTGCGATGTATGTTCCGGAGACCGCGACAGCTCCGCAGATACCGGCAAGAATGTAGTATTTCGTAACGGACTTGACCTGGACGAGCGTCCTGACCAATTCCCTGTTCTTCTGCAATCCTCCGTTCCAGATGAACAGAAGGAGAGCACATGCGACAGCATTAACGAATGTCAGGAATAGCGCTTGGAGCACCATAGCGACATCGTCCGATGCCCCTGTGTTGAGGACATTGTAGTAAACGCTGTCGATCAAAGGAGAGACGTAGATAGCGTAACCAGGTACGTACCATACTCCCCAGTATAGAGCACAGAGGATACCCATGAGGAGACCGATATTCTTCTTCCTCTTGTGGTCCATGGCCCTAATTTCATTCACATCCATGATTCAACCTCCAAGTTGTGTGGGGGTGCTGGCGCACCCCCCTTTGGATTAAAGTTTGAAGTGAGATCACTTCTTTTCAAAAGCTGCAGAGAACTTTGCGGCGGCATCGGAAGCGTTCTCTGTGTAGAGGTCCGCTCCGATCTCGTCGGTCCACTGCTGAGTGACGGGTGCTCCTCCGACGTTGGTCAGGAGGGAGTCCCTGATACCGGCAGACTTCAGCTTGTCCTCCAGGGTCTTCTGACCGACCATGGTGGATGTCATGAGGGCCGATGTTCCGACTGCGTCGGCCTTGTTGTCGATACACGCCTGAACGATCGTGTCGAGAGGTACATCCCTTCCGATGTTCTTGACGTTGAATCCGGCAACCTTCAGCATGATGGCGACGATGTCCTTTCCGATGGAGTGGATATCTCCCTCGATGGAACAGATGATGACTGTTCCGAGACCGTTTCCGACTCCCTGGCCCTTCTTTGCGATCTCGGGCTCGAGAATCTCCATCGCTGCGTTCATTGTGGCCGCTGCTGCCATGACGTGGGGCAGGTAGAGCTTCTTCGCTTCGAAGAGGGCTCCGACCTCTGTCATTCCAGCCGAGTAACCATTCTCTATGAGGTCGACAAGGTCTGCGCCCTCGGCGACTGCCCTCTTGGCGATCTCCGCGGCACCTTTGTTGTCGTACTTCAAGATTGAATTCTTTGCCTCTTCAGCTAGTGTCATTTTTATTATTCCTCCTTTTTAATTTGCAAACGGTTTGATCATGCCTTGCTGAGGAAGTCGTCGTCGGCTTCTTTGACGATGGCCTCCATCTTCTTGGCGATCTCGGGGTCGATAGGTGCGACCACGTGGTTCTTCATGACGTCGACAACGATCTCGTGAGCGACATCCACACAGGCCTTGGATCCCTGTGCTCTCCAGTCTCCGATCATGTCCCTGTTGAACACGGTGGGGTCGGAGGCAAGCTCGATGTTGGACATGGTGGTGGGGTGTCCGATGAAGTCCCTTCCGACTCCGATCTCCTTGATGACGTCGACTGCGAGGGTCTCATCGTTGACGGGGATTCCCTCCATAGCCTTCCTCTCCATCGCGATGATGTCGTTGTCGATGACGAGCTGCTCCATGGAGAAGGTCTGTCCGAGCTCGAGCATACCGGATCCATAGATGGTGTTGACTCCGGCCATTGCGGGGAGAAGAGAGGTGATGGTCTTCTCGTGGGCTGCCTGGGAGTCGGGGACTTTGGCGTCGGTCTACATACCGGCCGTGAACACGGGCAGTCCGTAGTACTGTCCGAGCTTGGCGACAGCTGCAGAGATGAGTCCGAGCTCGGGTGCTCCGACGGGAGCGGTTCCGTGCTTCAGGTCGAAGATGGTGGTCGAGGATCCATAGAAGACAGGTGCTCCGGGCTTGACGATCTGAGCGAGGATGATACCGGACAGGATCTCGGCGTTGTGGGTTACGAGGGTTCCCGCAAGGTGGACGGAGGAGGAACCTCCGGACATTGCCATCGAGAGGACGTTGACAGGGATTCCGAACTCTGCACCCTGCTTGATGACCTGAGCTGCGTTGTGGGAAAGCTCGAGAGGGGATGTGGGGCAGACCAGCATGGACATGAGGGGCCTGTCGCGTGCCTTCTCTTCATCTCCTCCGTAGTATGCCTTGAGAATCTCCCAGTAGTACTTGACGTGTTCAGCGACGGGGTCGATGTGGTGGAAGTGCTTGACTGTGTTGGCGATGGAGATGTACATCTCGTGGACATCCTCTGCTCCCTTTCCTGCGAAGTCTCTTGCGGAAACGGGGAGGGAGAAGTAGCTGATACCGTCTGCCCAGTCGCAGAGCTTTGCGATCTGTGCGAGGTCCTCGCTGTTGGAGTCACGTGTCTCGTACTTTCCGTCACCGAGGTAGTTACAGACCTGGATTCCGGTTCCGAAACAGGTGTAGTGGACACGTCCCTTCCAGGACTGCTCGACGGTGTGGTTGTCGTCCCTTCCGTAGAGGTAGAATGTCTTGGGTGCGGAGGCGAGAGCCTGGTTCAAGAGGAAGTCGGGGATCCTGACCATCTTCGTCTCGTAGTTGACGATACAGCCGGCATCCTCGAAGATCTTGATACACTCATCGTCGGAGACCTGCACACCGTAGTTCCAAAGAACGTCCCTTGTTGCGCGGTCGATCGCGATGCACTCGTCTTCGGAGAACAGATCGATGTGGAGTCCGTTCAGTCCGATCTTTCCAGGGTACTGGATTTGTTTCATTTTATTCCTCCTTTTTGTGGATAGTAAAAGGTTTGGAGGGGGGCAAACGGTTTATCTGTGAGCTGAGAAAGGGGCTGCCTCTCGTTGATGGGGCGCCCCGATCTCTGATCAGCGTTTCTGGGTCTTCTCGCGGAACTTCTCGCAGCTGTTGATCTTGATGTCGAGAAGGTTCTCGATGTTCATCTTGGCCGCAATACCGCGGGTCGCACCGGGCACTCCGGTGACGATACCGATTCCAAGTTCCTCACGGAGGTCCCTCATGACGAACTCGTCAGCGATGTCCAGGACATCGATTCCGAGCTTCTTGGCGACGTATGCCTTGGCATCCTTCACCCTCATGTTCTTGGAGAACTCCATCCTGGCGACAAGATCTCCGGCAGACCTAACTCCACCCATACCGGATGCCATGAAGTGAGGCAGGTCCATACCTGCGGGGTCCCCGACTCCGACCTATATTCCGTCGACTCCGGCGACCTCGACCATGGCCTTGCTGCATCTCGCAACTGCATCGATCGGGGGTGTCTCGCACATCGGGATTCCTCCGACACCCATTCCCATGTCTGCGTGGATGGGTATGTTGGACTCCTTGACGGCTTCCTTGATGAATGTGACAGCCCTGGCCATGTTGAATGCCAGTGACTTGCTGGTGTTGGTGTTGACGACAGTTCCGCAGACGTTGGCGCCGGCCTTCTCGGCAAGGTGGACGTACTGGTGGGGGTACATACCCGCGACGACCTGTCCCTCAAACTCGATCATTCCGTGGATACCCATGATGGACTCTCCTGCGAATCCTACCTGGATGTATGCCTCGGGGCACTGCTCCCTCAGGATCTTCACTCCGTTGAGTGTACCGACACAGTCCGCATCTCCTGCGGATCCAGTGGTGTCGAAGTTGAATCCGTCGGAACCTGCTGCCTGGAGCCTGGTCGCGACGTACTCGATATCCCTTGTGACATGTGCAGATGCCAGCTCGGACTGCTGCATGGACTCCTCGATCTTGAAGTCCCTCATCAGGTCTGCCGGGTTTCCGTAAGGTCCGTCGGGTGCGTAGTATAATCCCTGGTTGGGCATCGCTCCGTAGAAGTAGGGAGCGACGATCTCTGCCTGTATCTCTTCCATGGTCTGCATCTCCATGGAGATGACGGGCTTCACGGGTTTGATGGAATAGTCTGAGTGTGCAAGTTCGAATGTATCGGCACCGAGGGCCCTCTCGTGCAGCAGTGCTGCCTCGAGCCTTCCCATGTCGACACCATTTCCGGAATTACCGTTGTCACCTGTGAAATCGAGCTGTCCGATATCGTAAGAAAGGACGATCTCGTTTCCGGGTGCTACTCCGACGACCCTGTCCTGGCACATGATGATCTCGGCGAGGTGCTCCATCTCGTTTGCATCGAGCATCGGAACGCCTGCCATGTCCGCAGCATCAGATGTACCTGCGTGCAGATCGTCCATGATCTGCTGCTTGGTCATCGTGACTCTCTTTCCGTCCCCCATCCTGGTGTAATACTCTGTCATTTCTTTCACCTAGTATTGAAAAATCAGGCCTGAGCCTTCTTGGTGGTCTCGGATGCGGATTCTCCGTAGATGTCCGCACCGATCTTGTCGGCGTAACCCTGAGTCACAGGTGCGCCTCCGATCATGACTTTGACCTGATCGCGGAGACCCTCTGCTTTCAGGTTGTCAATGACTGTTTTCATTCCTGTCATCGTTGTTGTCATAAGGGCGGACATACCACAGTAGTTGCATCCTCCCCTGACCTCTTCGATGAAGTTCTTCAGAGGCACATCCCTGCCAAGGTCGTGTACCTCAAAACCTGCGCACTGGAGCATGGTGGAGCAGATCGACTTTCCGATGTCGTGGACATCTCCCTCGACTGTACCCATCACAACGGTTCCCTTGCTCTGTGTGGATCCGGCGCCAGCCTTCAGCTCGGAATCGAGTGTAGCCATGGCGTTCTTCATACCAGCCGCAGCGCTCAAAACGTGGGGCAAGAAGAGCTTTCCCCTCTCGAAAAGAACACCGACCTCGGACATTGCTGCTCCGAGCGTGTTGATGATCTCGTCCGCAGGCATTCCTGCAGCGTGAGCCGCCTCCACGGCCTTTCCGATATCAGGGACTTTGCAGGAAATCAAAGCATCCTGCAGTTGTTTAGCCTCAGCCTCATAAGCCATTATTATTCCTCCTTTAGCAATTGACTTGCCTGAGGGATAAAGAACAGATTTGCTTTATAAAAATATGTAGAATTTATTATATAGAAGTTGTATTTGGTGGTAACAATTGACATAAGTTGAATAGTCATGATATATAAAATTACTTTTCA
>Ga0310786_10000421_pt1 | contig 69012 bp, 45 predicted proteins | sample AusTroGonzalo_MG_FD_203881 | JGI IMG/M metagenome (GOLD analysis project Ga0310786, IMG submission 203881) | Bovine rumen microbial communities from tropical cattle in Woodstock, Queensland, Australia - Gonzalo_03 (v2) (version 2) | ecosystem: Host-associated > Mammals > Digestive system >... | reverse complement strand
AACATCGATATCGCAGCTCCGACCGGTAAGGCCGCCGCTGTTTGCCGCCGCATGATCGAAGAACTCACTGCCGAACCTGAACCGGGCCGCAAGTACAAGGGCAAGGTGAAGACGATCCAGCCGTTTGGCGCATTCGTCGAAATCCTCCCGGGTCGCGACGGTCTCGTGCACATCTCCGAACTTGCCGACCACCGTGTCGAAAAGGTCGAAGACGTTGTTCACGTCGGTGACGAAGTCGAAGTGCTCTGCCTCGGTGTTGACCCGAAGGGCAAGGTGAAGCTTTCCATGAAGGCTTTGCTCCCTCCGAAGCCCGCTGCAGAAGCCCCGGCCGCTGAAGCCGCTCCCGCAGCTGAAGCTCCGGCAGCTCCCGAAGCTCCCGCTAGCGCTGCTGAAGCCTAACTTCAAAGCAAATTTGCAGAAACGGTCGCGTGATGAACGCGGCCGTTTTTGTATAAAGTAATGTCGTGGGTGCAAAAAAAAAAGACCCCTGGTTGAGCCAGGGGTAAAATATGAATGTCGCGCGGTTTACTTCGAGAACAGGTGCTTGAAGGCGGCGCCGATTCCCTGGGCCTTCATGTCGGACCAGAAGGTGGTCGGCACTGCGAGCAGTTCTGCGATGGGGCGCGGGAACTTTTTGAAGATGTACTGCCTGCGCTTCATGCCGATGCGGATGTTCTCGGGGCGCCAGTTGCTGCCGAAATGGTGGATGCTTACCGTCTCGTCGGCGGTATTGATGGCACCGTCCAGGAAACGCTTGGGCGAGAAGTACCATTCGGGGAGGATATCCAGCCCGTTGAACTTGTCGCAGGCGTTCGCGAGGATTTGCGGGAGCACCAGCTGTTCGACTTTCTCTTCGCTGTATTCGTAATGCCTTTCGGTGTAGTACCGAAGCGCCTCGCCGATAATCGGGGAGCCTTTCTCCGCTCCGAGGAACGAGGGCTCTATGCGCTTGGAACCGTTCTCGTACCCGAGAATGTACTTGCGGTCTAGCAAATGGTTCGGCGACATGAGCAGCTGCACGTCGGAATCCAGGTAGATTCCGCCCTCGGTGTACAGCGCGTACAGGCGAACCGCGTCTGCGGCAAAGGCCCAGTTCCCCTGTTCCATGGCTTCCAGGATCCAGGGAATGCCTGTCGCCTTGGCCTTCTGGTAGTCCCAGAAGATGCAATTGTAGTCACCCAAAAATTTTTCCCAAGATTCCATACACCTCTGAACCTTTTCGGGGAAAGGTTCATTGGATAGCCAACAATAATGAAATATCTTCGGAATCATAGAGCACTCCGTCTTATACCCTTATTTTAACTTTTTTTTGATGCAAGTGGAAGACCTTTTTTACATTTTTATGTGAAAAAATGCACGCAAAAGCGGAAAAACGTTCTTTTTTGTTATATTTTGATAACAAGGAATGTTATGGGACAGTATTTGCTGACATTGGCGTTTGCTCTTTCGATGGTGAACTTCGCTGTCTTCCTGGTGCTGTTCCGCAAGCAGAAGAACAATTACATGTTCTTCACGTTCGTCGCCATCGTGGTGAGCTGTTTTGGCCACTGGCTCCTGGGATTTTCCGAGTCCGTTGACGGGGCCATTCTTTCGAACAAGATAAACTACCTCGGGTCGGCGTTTTTGCCGATGCTTATGTTCTTTACCCTTGCGGAAGTCTGCCGGCTGAGGGTCCATATTGTGGCGCAGGTCCTGCTGATTGCGTTCAGCTGTTTTGTCTTGCTCCTCTCGTTTACGGTGGGCTATAGCGATATTTACTACAAGACGGTTGAATTTGTGGTCCAGAGCGGGGCGGGTAACTACGTGGCGACCTACGGCTGGGGTCACGACGTGTTCAACGCGATGATTCTCTTGTATGCGGTTCTGGATGTCGCGGTAATCGTCTATGCCTGCCGTATGCGCAGGGTCGTGTCGCTCAAGAACCTGTTTGCGATGTTCATGCTGGAACTTGTCACCGTCTCGTCGTTTATTGTTTCTCGCCAGATGGAAAACGACATGCTGTGCATGCCCTTCGTGTACCTGCTCGACCAGGTGTTCTTGCTCTATATAAGCTTGAACGTGAAATGGTACGATATTGCGCGTAGCGTGATGCAGGCGCTCGACAAGGATAACGGCAATGCCTTTGTCTCGTTTACTCCCGCGGGCGAGTACCTGGGCTGCAACGCGATAGCCCTGAAGTTCTTCCCGAAGCTTTCGCAGTGCCGCGTAGACGTGAACATTCCGGACAAGCACGAGATGGGGGCTCTTTTCAACCCGCTGCTCCAGCAGTATGTAGGCGTAAAATCGCACAGTGTCCTCAAGTTCTGGTACGGAAACCGGCATTTCAAGTGTACCGCCCGCACGATTCCCCTGTGGAACGTGACAAAAATCTGCCTGTTCCGCATCGAGGATGATACGAGTGTGCAGATGTACGTGGACATGTTGGGCAAGAGCCATAACCAGCTGGTGAAGGTCGTCGAGCAGAACGCGCAGGCGGTGAGCGCCATCCAGGAGCAGATGATTGTGGGCATGGCGAACATGGTCGAAAGCCGCGACGGCAACACGGGCGGCCACATTAAGCGTACAAGCCAGGTAATCCGCATTTTGGCATCCGAGATGCGCAAGGACATGGCCTACGGGCAGACGGATTCGTTCTACGATGCCTTGATTTCGGCGGCGCCGATGCACGACCTCGGGAAAATCGCCATCGACGACGAAATCTTGCGCAAGCCCGGTCGATTTACCGACGATGAGTTCGCGCAGATGAAGACTCATGCCGAGAAGGGCGCGGTGATTGTCGAGAACCTGCTCGCAGGGATTGAGGACCCGTTCTTTGTGCAGCTCTCGAAGAACGTGGCGCACTACCATCACGAACGTTTTGACGGCACCGGGTATCCCCAGGGGCTGAAGGGCGAGGAAATTCCCGTGGAAGCCCGCATCATGGCGGTCGCGGACGTGTACGATGCCCTGGTGAGCAGCCGCTGCTACAAGGACAGCATGTCGTACGACAAGGCGGGGGATATCATCCTCGATGGAATGGGGAAGCAGTTCGATCCGACCCTTCAGAAGTACTTTATCTATTGCGAGGCTAGCCTTCGCGATTACTACAGGACTGTGGAGCATTAGCGTATGGAAAGCCTCGTGATACCTTTCTTGGTGCTGATGTGCGTGGTCTCGTTCCTGAACCTGCTCGCGCTTGTTCTCCTGTACCGCAAGCAGTTGAACTTTTACTTTGCCTCCCTGTTCGCATCGGTCCTGGTGGCAAATATCGGTTATCTGGCCGGGGCGCTTTCCGAATCGGAAGAGACGATTATCATCGCGACGAAGGCGTGCTATCTGGGCTCCGTGTTCTTGCCGATGTTTGAGTACTTTATAATACTGCGCATTTGCCGGTTCAAGTTCCCGGACTGGGGAAAGGTCTTGCTGGGCCTGCTTTCTGTCACGGTTCTCCTGCTGGCCTGTACCATAGGGCATAGCGATATCTACTACAAGTCGGTCACCTACATGCGCATGTACGGTGTGGGTTACTGTGCCTGCGAGTACGGCCCCCTGCATTTCCTCTGGAACTTCGTGCTGATAGGCTATACGCTTGCAAATATCGTGACTATGGCTTATGCGGCCCGCACTCGTGTGAATGTCAGCTACAAGAACCTGATTGCCGTCGGGCTCATGACGCTCATTTCCATTATCTCGTTCCTGGTTTCGAGGGAAATCGGGAGCGATACGATGGTGGTTCCGCTGGTGTATGTCATTGACGAGTTCATTCTTTTCTTCGTGTGCCTGCGCGTGAGGATGAACGATATTTCGGATACCGTGCTGGAATCTCTCGAAGAGGAAAACCGCAATGCCTACGTGGCGTTCTCGGACAGGGGCATTTATCTCGGGTGCAACGATATCGCTTGCAAGTTCTTCCCGGAACTGGGCGAGTTCTATGTGGATGTGCCGATGCCCGAAAACCTGGAGATATCCAAGCATTTCAAGTCCCTGATGGAATCGTTTACCCGGCAGGATAGCCCAAGCGACAGTTACTTTGCCTACGGGCGGCGGAATTTCAGGGTCTGCGTGCGCAAGATTCCCCGCAACAAGATTTCGCATATCGTGCTGTTCCGTATCGAGGACGAAACTAAATTGCAGCGCTATATCCAGAAGCTAGACACGCACAACACGAAACTCAAGGACGTCATCAAGGACAACGACAGACATATCCACGCCATTCAGGAACAGATGATTGTGGGCATGGCGAAGATGGTCGAAAGCCGCGACAGCAATACGGGCGGCCATATCATGCGCTCGAGCGGTGTCGTGGCGATTCTTGTCGAGGAACTTGCGAAGGATTCCGGGTTCGGGCGTACCAAGGAGTTTTACGACGCGTTGATTGCGGCAGCGCCTATGCACGACCTCGGGAAGATTGCTATTGACGACAAGATTCTGCGCAAGTCCAGCAGTTTTACGCCCGAGGAGTTCGAGGTGATGAAGACGCATGCCGAGAAGGGTGCCGCTATCGTGGAGAACCTGCTTTCCGAAATTGAGGAGCCGTTCTTTGTGGAAATCGCGAAGAATGTCGCGTGCTTCCATCACGAGCGATTTGACGGAAGCGGTTACCCTTACGGGCTTTTCGGGGCGAATATCCCGTTCGAGGCCCGCGTGATGGCGGTGGCGGATGTCTACGACGCCCTGGTGAGCAAGCGCTGCTACAAGGAGCAGATGTCCTTCGAGGAAGCGTATGACCTGATTATGAATTCCATGGGGACGCATTTTGACCCGAGGCTTAAACCCGCCTTTGTCGCCTGCCGCGAGAAACTGGAGCATTATTACAGGACAAGTCCCGGCTGGGAGTCTATAGAGAAGTAAAAAATTGCTAACTTTGGCACCATGACGAAGTTTAGCGAATTCCCGTATGTTGCCGACCGCTTCAATGCAGTCCGCAGGGAAACTGTACAAGTCCGCGTAGGCGAGGCTTTGATAGGGGGCAACGCCCCCATTTTAGTTCAGTCCATGACCACCACCAAGCCCAAGGACGTCGAGAAGACGGTTGCCGAGACTTTGGCACTTGCGAAGGTAGGCTGTGGCCTGGTTCGCATTACCGCCCCGACTTTTGCCGACGCTCAGGGCCTCGAAGAGGTGATGAAGCGCGTGCGTGCAGCAGGTTGCACCGTGCCGGTGTCCGCCGACATCCACTTCCAGCCCAAGGCCGCGTTCGAGGCGCTCAAGTGGGTGGAGAAGGTCCGCATCAACCCGGGCAACTTCGTCGATACAGGAATTTTGACGCTTGACCAGCAGACGGACAAGACGTTTGACGAGGGCAAGGAGAAGGTCGCCGAGGCCTTTACGCCGTTCGTGCAGGAGGCCAAGCGCCTGGGACGCGCCATCCGCATCGGCGTGAACCACGGTTCGCTCGCGGCCCGCATGATTTACCGCTACGGCGACACGGTGGAAGGCATGGTGGAAAGCGCCATGGAATACCTTGCCGTGTGCGAAGCCGAACATTTTGACCAAGTTGTTCTAAGTTTGAAGAGTAGCAACCCGCGCGTGGCGATTGCCGCCTACCGCATGCTCGCCGCACGTATCAAGCAGGAAGGCTTCAAGCCGTACCCGTTCCACGTGGGCGTTACCGAAGCGGGTGCGGGTGCCGACGGGCGCTTGAAGTCTGCGGCTGGCATCGGCGCCCTGTTGCTCGATGGCCTTGCCGATACGATCCGCGTGTCCTTGACCGAAGACCCGGTGGCCGAAGTCCCGGTGGCGCAGGAACTCATCAAGGCCTGCGCTCTGCCGGCTGCCCCGACGGCTTACAGCGTGCCTGTTTTCGAGAAGGACCCGTACCATTACGAACGCCGTGCCACCGAGGCCGTGAAGGTTTCCGGCGTGGAAATCGGCGGCAGCAGTCCGGTGAAGGTTGGCGTGAAGGCCGACGCGATTGCGCTTACCGGCGAACGCCGCAACGCGGAATTCGCGCTCCCGAGCCTCTCCGACAAGCCGATTGTAGAATTCAAGGATGCGATGGACATCGCCGGGTTCGCCGCGAACCCGGCTGCCGTGCCTGCGGGTTCCGTGTTCTGCTACACCGGCGCCGAGATGGTTTCCGGCGTACGCGCGTTAACTGCGGCTTTGGAAGCTGCAGGTCGCAAAGACCCGATTCTCCTTTATGCGAAAATTGCAGACAACGAAACGGAAACCCTCCGCGTCTCCGCCGACATCGGAAGCCTGGTGACGGACGGTCTTGGCGACGCCGTCGTTATCGACGGCTACAAGGGCGCTAAGGAAAGCGTTCTGCTCGCATTTGACATTCTGCAGGCCGCCTACTGCCGCCGCAGCAAGACGAACTTTATCAGCTGCCCGAGCTGCGGACGTACTTTGTACGATATCCAGCAGGTGATGGGCAAGATCAAGGCCCGCTTCGGCCACCTTTCGGACATTTCCATCGGCATCATGGGCTGCATCGTGAACGGCCCGGGCGAGATGGCGGACGCCGACTTCGGCTACGTGGGCGGTGGCCCCGGCCGCATTACGCTGTTCGAAGGCAAGACCGCGGTCAAGAAGAATATCCCCGAAGAGGACGCCATCGAAGAACTGGTGAACCTCATCAAGGAACGTGGCCGCTGGCAGGAACCGTAAAAGTTTTAAACATTAAACAAAGGACATAAAAATGGCAACTATTAAGACGATGAACAATATTTCCAAGAAAGGCTTGAGCCTGTTTGGCTCGTTCTACCAGGTTTCCGATTCTATCGAAAATCCGGATGCCATCTTGGTGCGTTCCGCTCAGGTTGATACCGATAACTTCGACGGCCTTCTCGCCGTCGCCCGCGCCGGTGCTGGCGTGAACAACATTACCATCGACAAGGCTTCCGCAAAGGGCATCTGCGTGTTCAACACTCCGGGTGCAAACGCCAACGCCGTGGCAGAACTCGTGATGACCGTGCTCGGCATGGCCGTGCGTAACGTGGACAAGGCCGCTGCCTGGGTGAAGAACCTCGACACGACCGACCCGGACCTCGCCAAGACCGTCGAAAGCGGCAAGAAGAAGTTTGCCGGTATGGAACTCGCTGGCAAGACGCTCGGCGTTATCGGCCTCGGCAAGATTGGCGTGCTCGTCGCTAACTACGCCCGTTGGAAGAACATGCGCGTCATCGCTTACGAACCGTATCCGAACGCTGCCAACATGCACGAACTCTCCAACAAGGTGGAAATTGCCGATCTCGACACCGTGATCGCCAACTCTGACTTCCTTACCGTGCACGTTCCGTTCATCAAGGGCGTGACTGAGAACCTCCTCAACCGCAAGAACCTCGCCGGCTTCAAGGGCAGCTACATCCTGAACTTCGCCCGCGGTGGCATCGTCGAGATGGCTCCGGTCAACGAGATGCTCGCTTCCGGTTCCCTCCAGGGCTACCTCTGCGACTTCCCGGATGCCGACCTCATCAAGAACGACAAGGTGACCTGCTTCCCGCACCTCGGCGCTTCTACCGAAGAAGCCGAAGAAAACTGTGCTGTGATGGCTGTTGAAGAACTGAAGGACTACATCGAATACGGTTGCGTCCGCAATTCCGTGAACTTCCCGGCCCTTGTCGATCATCCGCACGCTGGCGTCAAGAGCCGCGTCGTGGTTATCAACCAGGACGTTCCGAACATGATTTCTGAAATCACGAAGGTGTTCGGTGCCGAAGGCATCAACATTGCCAGCTTCTCTAACAAGAGCAACGGCAAGATCGGCTACAACCTCGTTGACGTGGAAAGCAAGGTCGAAGACTCTATCGTCGAAAAGCTCTCCAAGCTCGACAAGGTCATCAAGGTCCGCGTGATCCACTTCTAAGATCGTACGCGTTTACCGTAAAAAATTAGGCCGCAGCAAATCCGCTGCGGTCTTTTTTTGTTTTGAGTGTCTTTCCTACTTCTGCCTGCACATCAGCGCTTCTTTCATGGTGTATTCTTCGTGCTTTTTCGTGTTACCCTTGCGCTTGTAGAATTCCGCGATGTTGTGGATTACGATGCAGTCGGTGGGGTTGACCTTGTGGGCGCGTTCTAGATAAACTATTGCGCTGTCGCTCTGTTGTAGCAAGTGGACGACGCTCATGGCGTTCAGCGCTTCTACGCTGTTTGGGAGGTACTTGAGCATCTGGCGCGCGAGCATTTCGTAGCAGGGGTCGTTTTCTATCTCAAAGTATTTCCTTGCGGCAATCGTGAATTCTCCTTCCAGGAGCTTGTCTGCATCGGCGATTTTTTGCCCGCCTTTGAGTTCGCACTTGTCTTTTTTGGTTTTTAGCAGGTCGTGGATTTTCTCGAAATACTTGGTTTGCGCCTTGCAGTTTTCCATTTCGCCGTTCAGCTGGACTTGCCCGAGCCAGATGTCGATGCGGTACGGGAACCGCTGGAGAGCGGAATCCAGGATGGCGGAGGCTTCCTGGAGGCTCCCGAGGGAATAGGCGGAGTGTATCGAGTTGCTTGATGCACGGATTTCCTGTTTTATTACGCCGTTTGCCCTTGCAATCCATTCTTCGGGAGTGTCGGCGAAAGCTTGCGCGAAATACACGGCCAAAATGGCAAATAAAATCTTCTTCATACCTGTAATTATAGATTTTTTCTACTTTTCGTTACAAAATAGGACTATCTAAATGAAGATTCTGGTGACAGGTGCGGCGGGCTTTATCGCTTCGAAGATTATGGCGATGCTTTCGGCCCGCGGGGACGAGGTTGTCGGGCTCGACAACATCAACGACTATTACGATGTGCGCCTCAAGTACGGGCGCTTGTGGGAGAACGGTTTCCGCACCGAAAATGGGGGCGTCCTGGCTGACGTTCCCTTCGGTTCCATGCTCGAGAGCGCGACGCTTCCCAATGCTCGCTTTGTCCGCATGGACCTCGCCGACAAGGAATCTATCGACAAACTCTTTGCCGCCGAGAAGTTTGACAAGGTGGTGAACCTCGCGGCACAGGCGGGCGTGCGCTACTCTATCACGAACCCGTACGCCTACATGCAGAGCAACATGGTCGGCTTCCTCAACATTCTCGAGGCCTGCCGCCACAACCAGGTGAAGCATTTGCTCTACGCTTCGTCCAGTTCCGTTTATGGACTGAATGCGAAGGTGCCCTACAGCGAAGACGACAAGGTTGACAACCCTGTTAGTTTGTATGCGGCGAGCAAGAAGAGCAACGAACTGATGGCGCATTCCTACGCGAAGCTTTACGGTATCCCGATGACGGGCCTGCGCTACTTTACGGTTTACGGCCCGTGGGGGAGGCCCGACATGAGCCCGATGCTCTTTGCTCGTGCCATCTCGAAGGGTGAACCCATCAAGGTGTTCAACAACGGCGACATGATTCGCGACTTTACCTACATCGACGACATTGCCGAAGGTAGCGTTCATGCGCTTGACCACATGCCGGTCGCCGACAAGTGCGAAAACGGCGTGCCTTACAAGGTGTACAACATCGGTTGCAGCCATCCGGTGAAGCTGATGGACTTTATTGCCGAAATCGAGAGCGCTTACGGTGAGCCTGCGAAGAAGGAATTCCTGCCGATGCAGCCGGGCGATGTTTACCAGACGAACGCAGACACCACGAAGCTCGAGGCGGAATGCGGCTACAAGCCCCACTGGAGCCTGCACGACGGCATCGCCGAGTTCATGAAGTGGTACAAGAGCGACAAGAATCCGCTGAGGTAGATATGCGCGGTTCACGGATTTGCATTTTGATTGTTTTTGCCGTGAGCCTGCTTTTTGCGGTTGACGCTTTTGTGTTGCCGTCCGTGACGCCCGAACTCAAGAAAAAGGCATCTGAATATTACGATAACGAGTGCAAGGGATGCCACCGCTGGGCCCGCAAGTTCGCTGCGCCTCCCATGAAGGATAACGTCGCTCAGTATGCGGAAGACCCGCAGGGCCTCGTGCGCTATTTGATGAAGCCCGAGCCCAAGCACCCCGACCAGTGGGATCCGATGGAAATCGCCCCGATGGATTCTGCCGAGGCCAAGATGATGGCGGCATGGCTCCTGTACATCCTGAAACACCCGGATGATGCGGGCAGACCGAAATAAGCCGGAGCGCTATTTCTCGAACAGATCGGAATGCGTCCCTGTATCTACGAGTTCAAGAATTAAAATGTTTTCTTCGATTCTGTAGATTAACAGCCAATCGGCTTCTATATGCAGTTCCCTATGACCAACCCAATTGCCTACAAGAGGATGGTCTTTATAGGATTCAGGAAGGGATTCCCCTTTGGCAAGGATGTCAACGACATCTTTCAGTTTTTGGGAGTCTTTTCCTCGTTTGACTAATCGTTTTGAGGCTTTCTTGAAACGGCTTGTCGCCCGAACGGTATACTTGTAAGAAGCTGTCGTCATATGCCTAGCTCGTCCCAAAGTTCCTGTGGCGTTGCGTACGTTTTGGCGTTGGGGTCGTGGGCGAGTTGTTCGCCCTCCTTTATCGCCTCGAGGAGTTCTTTGGAAGGGGGTCTGGTGACGGCAAACGGCAAGCCATGGTGCAGCACGGCCTGCTTCAAGAAAACGGTGAACGCCTGGGACAGCGTGAGCCCCAAGTCGTTGAAGAGTTCGGTAGCCTGAGCCTTGAGCTCTTTATCTATTCGGATATTTGTAACCACGGTACTCATACCTCTAAATATACAACAAAAGGTTACGCTTGTAAAGTGTTTGTTGTACAAATGTTGTAAAAATGCGCGGACAGCCCGGTGCAGCGAACAGGGAAAAGGTCCCCATCTACTATATAAAACGATTTCGCGGCAAAAATAAGCCTAAAATTTTTGCTTACATGCGATTTTTTACAAAACGAGCAAATTTCTTAATTAGATTTACGCTAAAGGGATGAGTCTGTTGAAACGACAAGGCGCATTTTTCGGCGTGGCCCCACTGAAGTGGGCGGGGCTCGTTTTTGCTGTTGTCTTTGCGTTCTTTTTGGCGGATTTTTTGTTCTGCCAGAAGGCTGCTCCGGTGCGCGTGGGCGCGGATACGAGTGGCCCGAATACGATTGCTTTTTTGCATGAACTCCACGGCGAGAACATTGGGCTCGATTGTAGCCATTGCCATACGGGCGCTGCATCCGGGGCGAGGGCTTATATGCCTGCGAAGGCGGACTGCATGGACTGTCACCGCCTGCCGCTCACCGAGAATCCCGGAATCGAGAAGCTGGATTCGGCGCTGGCCGCCGCTCCGGCATACCCCTGGGCGCACAAGTCCGAATTGCCGGAGCACGTGGTGTTCCACCACGGGGTACACACGGCCGCAGGTGTGCAGTGTGCGGATTGCCACCGCTCGGCCGGCAATGCTGTTCCGGCAAATGCAGGTCGCGGACCCGCGAAAAAGAATACGATGGCCGATGTGTACGGCGGCGACAATTTCAGCATGCAGTCGTGTCTTGCCTGCCACAGGGGCGAAACGTTCAAGGAAAAGAATTTCAGGCCGGCGGCCACGTACTGCGCCGCGTGCCACAGGTGATGTATGGATAGACGCGAATTCTTGAAGATGATGTCGATGATGGCCGCGGGCTTTGCGCTTTTCGGCTGCCGTGACGGTTTGTTCGGCCCATCCATCAAGGGCAAGGTAAAAAGCCCGTCGCTTTCCGACTTCGAGAACGAGGTGCGCCTCGCGCTTTCCATGCAGAAATCCGGTTTCAACCTGGTGCGTGTCCCGATGCCCGAGGCGCTCAAGACTCCGGGAGCCTCCCAGGAGAACCGCTTCGGGATGGCGATAGACCTGGACTCCTGCGACGGCTGCGGCAAGTGCGTGCTCGCCTGCATCCAGGAAAACAACATCGCTCTTGCCGGTGCCGAGCGCGCGAAGCTCGGGCAGTTCATGCACTGGATAGAGATGCACGGGGGAGTTCCCTCGATGTGCTTCCATTGCGGTGATGCGCCCTGCGAGAAGGTTTGCCCCACAGGTGCCGCGAACCATACACCTGACGGTATCTCTGCCATGATGTACAAGCGCTGTACTGGGAGCCGCTTCTGCGGCGCGAACTGCCCCGTGCATGCCCGCAAGTTCAACTTCGACGATCCGGTGGCTACGGGTCGTTCGCACAAGTTCAACGGGAATGTTCCCGTTCGCGCTCAGGGCGTGATGGAAAAGTGCTCGTTGTGCCTGCAGCGCCTGCAGGATGCCCGCCACGATTTCAAGGCTCTCCACCCGCTCGAAAGCTGGCGCGGTCGCGGGGTCACGACGGCGTGTGCCGTCGCCTGCCCGAAGAACGCCATCATATTTGGCAACTGGCTCGACGAAGGTTCGCCGCTGGTCATCGCCGCGAAGAACCGCGTGCTCTACGCCCCTAGGGAAGTGGCCGCGCTCAACCCGTCTATCGTTTATATGCGGGGGTACCGTTGATTTTCAGGATTCTCCTATACGCGGGACTCGCTCTCCTGTTGCCCGGCCTTGCTGCGCTCGGATATTCCCTCTGGGAAGGTCCTGCCGCCTGGTCGCTGGATACGCGTACTTTCTGGGGAACTCCTATTAGCCTGTTCGTGTTCTGGATAGGGCTTGCCCATGCGGGTACGCTCATTTCGGCCATTCTCCTCGCGCTCGGTGTGCCGCTGGACCGCCGCACTTCGATGCTGGCCGAACTCACGACGCTCTGCGCGCTTGTCGTTGCCGCCGTCTTCCCGTTGATGCACCTGGGTGTCATCGAAAATTTCTACATGGTCGTGCCCTTTATCGATGCCCGCGGGAACTTCGCGAATGTCGGTTCACCGCTGGTCTGGGACTTCTGTTGCATCGCCATCTACGCAATCCTCTCGCTGGTTTTCTTTGTCATCCACCTTCTTTCGGACCGGTTCCAGGCGCTCGAGGATTTACGCCGCCCGATGGCCTGGCTGCTTTTCCCGCTGGTTCTCTGGGTCCACACCATCGTGAGCCTTGATTTTGCGGTAACGTTCGTGCCGGAGTGGCGCGGGGCGTTCTTCCCGCTGTACTTCATCGCGGGAGCCATCTATTCGGGCCTTGCGATGGTAAATGTGCTGCTTGTTGCCGAGGGTTGCCGCGTCCGCATGCTCGAAAAGCTCATGGTGGCGGGATCGTTTGTGATGCTGGCCTTCTGGGGCTGGAATTTCGCGTTGAAGGGAGACTGGAACTTCTCCGTTTTCGCGTTCGGGGCGCTGTTGCCGCAGCTCTGGTGGGTTTCTTCTTTCCGCGAAAGTGCGGTTGGCCGCCTGCTCGTTTCGGCTTCGGTGCTGTTCGGGCTGTGGCTAGAACGTTTCTACCTCGTGATGCCCTCCGAACCGCAGGGCTTCGGATGGACCGATATGGGCTTAATCGCCTTCTCGCTTGGATTTTTTATAACGTTGCTTGTGTTTTTACGTATAAAATTGCGTAAGCCCATCGAAGGCGATGTACTCCTGTTTGGTGAACTGGACGAAAAACCAGTCCCTGTTGTGGAACACCACACAGAGCCGCTTACTAGCCGTGAGTTCATCGTACTGCGCTTCCCGCTGTTGGTGGGCGTGCTCGTGGCGCTTGTCTATACGCTCTGGGCGGTGTCTAGGCCTGCGTTTGATTCTGTTGCTCTTGGTGTCCCGCACGTGGTTGCAATGTTCTTCCCGATTGTGGCGCTCGTGGCTGCGTTTGTGCTTTGCATAAGGCCATTCTGGACAATTGTGCCGCGTTCGCGGTTCACAGTCCTTGCATCTGCGGCGGTAATCGTTGTTGCTGCATTCCTAGCGGGCATGTTCTATGCCGGCGGTTCGTCGCAAAAGGCTGTCCGGGAAGCGGGGGCCGATATCCCGTCTGAAACGATTTTTGACGGAACCGTTCCCGATTCGCTCCATGCCCGCGCACTCTGGAATGCGCGTTGTAGCAGCTGCCACGGGACCGACGGAAAGTTCAACGAAAAGTTTATCCGCGAATTCTATCCGGTTCCGCAAAAGCTGACTGCGGCTCGGCTCGACTCCATCGGCGAAGATTCCCTTGTACACGTGATTCTGAATGGGCGAGCTAATATGAACCCGTATGAAGGTCGCCTCACCGAAGCGGATGCCCGAGCCCTTGTTCGCTACATGCGCTCGCTCGCCCCTGAAACAAACGATTCAGCGGAGGTTGCTCCATGATCCCTCTCATGAACGCTTTCGCCTGCCTCCTCTCGCTTGCCATGGCGCAGTTCCTGTGGCACAAGCCCATCCGCCTTTTCAAGGAAGCCTTCTTCCTGCTCTTGGCTCTTGTCGTATTCGGCTTCTACGCTTTCTTTGCCGGCGATATTTCCCAGCCCGATATGGAATCCTATCCGTTCCGCATGCTCGCGCTCTGCCTGTGCTTCTCGACAACGGCCCTCCCGAACAAGCGTCGCCGTTACTTGCTCATGGCACAGGTCATGTGGCTCTGGATTGAATTCTTCGGCGGGATTTCGCTGTACTACCATGGTGTAGATATGCCGTGGACCCGCATACTCGCCATTTGCGTCTCGGTTTTCGGTTCTACCTTCCTCTCGCGAATTTCGCAGGGCATGGAATTCGCCTTGATGGCGTACTGGATTGCCGTCTGGGTGTTCTTCTAAAAACTAATTGTAATTAAAAGTTTACACTGCACGGCGGCCAAAGTGCGGCTACCGCAATACTCACCCCTAAAAGTGGCCTCCCAAGCAGAACCTGTTGACGTAGATAACGTGTTTTTTACATTTATTAGAGAATTTTAATCGAGAGATCCTATGAATAAGAATTCTAAGACTTCTTTGTTTGGCAGGGCTGCTCTGCTCACCCTTGCCACATCCGCAATAGCTTTTGCGCAAGCGCCTGCTGCCCCGGCCGCGCCCGAAACTGCGCCCGCTGCAACGGCACCTGCCGCGCCTGAAACCGCTCCCGCCGCCGAGGCCGCCGCACCGGCTGCCCCGGCCGAGGCAGCTCCCGCAGCTGAACCTGCTGCGGCGCCCGCCGCTCCTGCCGCAGAACAGGGTGGAGAAGCCCAGACGGCCTCCATCTTCGTGCAGGACCCCGCCATTTTTCACCAGCGTCAGGCTGATTTGGAAAAGTTGAAGGGGAGTCTCGAGAACGTGAACGAGGGGCTCGATTCCTTGCTGGCTAGCGCGAGCCACATCGCCAAGATGAACGACCAGTGTGCCGCGGTCAGCATCAACGACGTGATGGGCGATGAGTGCTGGACCTTCTATCAGGTTGAGTTGCCCGCCTTCGAAGAGAAGTACATGCAGGTTACCGGCGAGGTCCGACTGGGCCACATGGAAACCGCCCGCGGGCTTGAAGACCGCAAGTTGCAGATTAACGCCTGCGTCGACGCCCTCTACAGCTTCGCCGCATCCAAGGACCAGTTCCTGAACTTGAAGGGCGGTGTCTACCTGGAACCGCTGGCCAAGGGATTCGAGGCTCACTACGACTTCACCCTGCAGTACGAGCCCAACCACCGCAAGAATGCCTTCAAGATTGCCCAGAAGTGGGGCGAGACCTGTCACGAGATGGTGGTGCGCCCGGATGGGGAAGGCTTTGCTCCCTACTTTATCGAGCGTTTGGAAAAGCTGAACAAGGACCTTGCAAGGGATGGCTCATTGGCTGTCTACAAGGTGGACTCCTCCTCCGCTCCCACGGTATATATGGATATCGCTAAGCCGGTCCGCAGCGCCTACTACCTGAACGGCGTCAAGCTGTTCCACAGCCGCATTGCTGCAAGTACCGCAGAAGAGAGTAACGTCCGCATCAAGTTCGAGAAGAGCGCGGTGACCGTCGACGGTGCTGAATCTGTGGTGCAGCAGGGCAAGCTCCAGCAGTTCAAGGGTGCCGTGCAGTTTGCCGAGAAGGCCGCGATGATGAACGGCCGCTGGATTTGGGAAAACCAGGGCAATACCGAGGGCGTGGACTTCGGACCGATTTACGATGCCGACTCCCTGGCGACGGCGCAGGCCGAACAGAAGGCCGCCGAGCAGAAGGCTGCCGAGGAAAAGGCTGCCGAAGAAGCGAAGGCTGTCGAGAAACGCCGCGGTACACATTTCTCTCCGTGGGTTGGCGTGTCGGGCGTGTTCGCTCCTTATACCGACAAGAGCTACCGCGGCTTCAAGGATCTCAAGAAGGATGACTTGGTTATTATGGCAGACGGTGCCGCCGCTGCGCGTGTCCGCCTGAACTTTGGCGAGACCGGCGATGGCTATGTGGCCGTGGGTGCCGGTGGCTATATCGGGGCGGCGATCAAGAGCGGGCTTCTCCGCCTGTACGTGGCGCCTCTCGCACAGCTGGAACTGGGCTACAAGAGCTTTGGCTTCCGTGAAACCGCTGTGATTGCCATTCCCGAGGAAGATTCCAAGGAATGGATGCAGTTCCGCAGCGGCCTGTTCTACAGATTCGGCTTCATCGGTGTTGAAGCGGGCTACGACCTTATCACTAACTTCGGCCAGGGCGGCTACGTGTCCGTCTTCTTTGAAATGTAATGGAGGGCAAGATGAAGATTTTTAAGAAATTGCTCATTGCCGGCGGTGTTGCTTCCATAGCATTTACTGCATGCTCTATTGTTGATGAATACGACCAGGAACTGGTCGACAGGTACGAACAGGCTGTGCAGGACGAGAAGGATTCCGTTGCCCAGGCCGAACAGGACCGCAAGGACTCCATAAAGCAGGTTGAACAGGACAGGAAGGATTCCATCAGGAAGATTGACGATGCGACCTGCCCCGAGACCTTCACGGATACCCGCGACGAGAACGTTTACGACATTGTCCGTATCTACGATGCTACCGTCGAAGAGAAGGCGCGTTGCTGGTTCAAGCAGAACCTGAAGTACGATGCGAAGGACGATTCCCGCTGCCTCGACGACGACAAGAAGAATTGCAAGGTGTACGGCCGCCTGTATCTGGGCTCTGCCATCAAGAAGGGCGTGTGCCCCGAAGGTACGCGCGTTTCTACCATGGAAGACTGGGAACACCTGCTCAAGGTCGCTGACCCCGACGAGAACTCCTCGTACGTGCTGAAGGATGCCGAGGAATGGATTGCCGGCGGTACCGCTTCCAAGGCCACGAACAAGTACGGCTTCAGCGCCCTGCCCGGTGGCTTCTACGATGACGACGAAGAAGAATACACCGAGGAATTCCACAACGATGGCCACTGGTGGGTGTACTCCAAGGATTCCTACAAGTACGTGAGGATGTCTGCCGACGACAACCTGTACGAGTTCAGGACCATCGACGCCTACAACTCCGAAGGAATCGGCCTCTCCGTCCGCTGCGTGCTGAATTCCAACCACTCCATCGATACGACCACTACCAACCCGGGCGACGATTCCTCGAGCTCCGGCGAAGGTGGCGGCGATGCCTCTTCCAGTTCCGAGGGCTCTTCCGATAACGGAAGTTCGTCTTCTACAGCAACATCTTCTTCTTCCGAGGAAGTTGACCCGGAAGATGTCATTCATCCCCAGGACAATGTCGACATCGACGGTGTGTCCCAGAAGGGACCGTTTATCAAGGGCGCTACGGTGAGCGTTTACGAACTCGAAAACGGCCGTAACCTGAGCCCCAAGGGGACCGCTTTCCCCACGGAGATAACTTCTGACGACGGCAAGTTCAAGCTCTCTAACCTCAAGCTGAAGTCCCAGTTCGTGTACCTTGTGGCGGAAGGTTATTACCGCAACGAAGTTACGGGCAAGGGTAGCGTTGCTCCCATTACGCTCAGGGCGGTGTCCGACCTGACCAAGATGAAGACTATCAACGTGAACCTCCTGACTCACCTGGAATTCTACCGCGCTGAATACCTGGTGATGAACAAGGGTCTCCGTGTGAGCAAGGCCAAGATCCAGGCCGATAAGGAAATCTTCAAGAATTTCTTTATCGACGCCACCGAATTCAAGGCCGCAGAAAAGCTTTCCGTTGTGGGTTCTTCCGACGAAGATGCCGCATTGCTCGCCCTTTCCGTGATTTTCCAGGGTGGCTTTACGGAAGCGCAGCTGACCGAAGTCATCAATACGTTCAACAACGAAATCAAGGACCAGGAAAAGGGTGAGTGGAAGAACGATTCTCTCAAGACTGTCCTTGCCGACTGGGTGGCGGATACGGAATTCAAGGACCACTTCGCGAGCATTCGCAAGAACGTCGAAGACTGGGGCCTGGGTACGCCGGGTAACTTCGAGAAGTTCCTGACCAACTTCTGGCTTACCATGTATGAAATGGATCCTTGCACCAGCACTAACGATGGCAAGATTACCTGGACCGAGAACAAGTACAGCAAGAACAAGAAGGAATCCCTGGCACGCTTCATTTGCAAGGAAGGTAAATGGGAACTCGCTTCCGACTTGGAAAAGGATACCGAAGGCTGGACCTCCGGAAGTGACGGCGAGGTCAAGAAAGGCAACGTCAATACGGATTCCGTCTACGTGTTCGATAACGTTTGGCGCAAGGGCAACGTGCTCGATAGCGAACTGGAAATCGGTGCCTGCTATACCAAGAGCAATCGCGCCCTCAAGAAGAGCGATGTGGATAGCAAGTGGTACCTTTGCGATATGGACAGCGTCAAGTGGATTGAAACCCACAAGCTGAATTCCTACTTTGCGAAGTTCACTCCGGATGATAAGCTGGCCTTCCTGAATTCCACTATAACTGATGTTGTGAACGATACCATGATTGACTCTAGAGACGGCCATGTGTATAGGACTGTCGGAATGAGATACTTTAACACCTATCTGGGCGATTATGACACGCTCGTTTGGATGGCCGAAAACCTGAACTACGAGCCCAAGCCTACGGATAAGGCTTACAATCAGTCTTGGTGCTACGGCGATTTGGATTACAACTGCGAGATTGCGGGTAGGCTCTATAGCTGGACAGGCGCGATGAATCTTGATGCCGAATATCTTAATAAGGAAGTGACGGCAAAATACGAAATACTCATGTATTACGAAGATCCTGTAGAAACTGGGGTCGGTGACGAAGCCGTGGTCGATAACCTGTGGTATCATCAGGGAATTTGTCCTGATGGTTGGGTTCTTCCTAATAAACTACTTGCATCCGGTGTCGACGATGAGTCTCTCACTGAATCCAATATCAAGACGTCGCTTGCAAAGGTTTGGAAGTCAGCCGACAATGCGATTGGTTTCTCTGCAATACCTTCTGGCCGCCGTGCGGTAGATGGTTCTTATTCCGGTGCGGGCAACTCCTTTAGCATGTGGACATTCGTCAATGACGAAGACACGGACAAGGCATTGCTTTTTGAACTCATTGATGGTGAAGCGCTTGCCCCCATTGATCTTGCCTCTAAGCATTTGGGTGCTTCGGTTCGCTGCATAAAGAAACCTGCTGACAAAATTGTTCCTTAAGCCTATCCTATAGGAGGCCCACGATGAAGTCCTTGACCCGATTGATTACCCCGATTTGGTCGGGGTCCTCCCTTTCATCGTCATTGCGAGGATGCGTAGCATCCGCGGCAATCACAGTCCCGCTTCTCTTCCTCGCGGCCTGTGGTGACACTGTCACCGAACAAATCAATGTCAACGCCAATGTCGGCGCGGTGGAAACCAATGACGACTTGCCGGAATGTACCAAGGACATTGCGGGCCAGACGGCGTTCGTTTCTGAAACGCACGAATTCCTGGGTTGCGACGGCAAGGAATGGCAGACGCTGAGCGCCAACACCGTAAGCGTGGGCGACAACGTGTGTACCTCCACGAGCCTCTCCGACGGCACGGGCTTCGAGATTTTCTGTAACGGGGAATCTATCGGCATGGTGAAGAACGGCAAGGACGGTGAAAAGGGCGACGCTGGTGAAAAAGGCGACAAGGGCGATACCGGCGCAAAGGGCGAGAAGGGCGATGCCGGCGCAAAGGGTGACAAGGGTGATGACGGCGCCCCAGGTGAAAAAGGCGCTGATGGTAAAGATGGTGCCCCGGGTACTAATGGCACGAACGGCTCCGGCTGTAAGATTCAGGAATCAACGGCGCTCACTGCGACAATCGCCTGCGGCTCCGAGACTTTCACGATGGACCTCACGGGTTACGTGGACGTTCCCGAGGCTTGCGACTCCACTGACTCCGGTTGCGCTACGCCCATGGGTGATGTGGAACTCAGCGGCGTTTCTCAGAAAGGCCCGTTTGTTTCCGGTACGGATGTCACAGCGTACGAGTTGCAGAACGAGAGTTCTCTCAAGCAGACCGGCAAGACGTTCGGTGGTAAGATTGAAAATCAGGATGGTTCCTTCAATATCCGTACAGTCAAGCTCAAAAGCTCTTTCGCGTACCTTGTGGCAGACGGCTTCTACCGCAACGAGGTGACGGGCAGAAACAGCGCGGCAACCATCAAGCTCCGCGCCCTCACGAACCTGGACGGTCGCAGCACTGCGAACATCAACCTGGTGACCCACCTGGAATACGACCGCGTACAGCGCTTGGTCACTAAGGACAACAAGTCTGTGATTGAGGCGAAGCGCGCCGCGGAAAAATCGCTCTTTGCCGCGTTTAATATCGACAATGCCGGTTTCAATAAGCTTGCCGAGGATCTCAACATATTCAAGGAAGGCGACGGCAACGCGGCTTTGCTTGCTGTTTCTGTGCTTCTTCAGGGCGACCGCAACGAGTCCGAACTCACGGCGCTCCTGGCGGCGTTCAGTGTGGACTTGGGCGACAACGGTATGTGGGACGATTCCCTGCGCCGCGCGCAGATTGCCGACTGGGCGATGAAGGCGGACATTGAAGGCCGACTCGCTACTATCCGAGCGAACGTGGAAGGCTGGAAACTGAGCGAAAGCAAGGCTCCCGCATTTGAAGCCCCTTTCCGTAACTTCTGGATGACCGAACTGGGCGTGCCCGCCTGTACCGGGGATAGCGTTGGCCGCATTTTCTCAACGAAGAACACGTACTCCGCATACTACGCTGCGAACGATTCTGCTTATACAGCAGGCGACAGCAGTCTAGTGCGCCTGATTTGCGATGCCTCCGGTGATTCGTTTGCATGGCGCTTCGCGACTGACATTGAAAAGGACACTGCAGCGCTTGCAGGCGATGTGCCCGAACGTACGGCAACAACGGGCAAGGTCAACACAGGCTTTGTTTACGTGAAAGAAAAAGGCAAGTGGCGCCGTGGCACGGACTTGGATACGGCTTTGAGGGCCAGTTGCACATCTGCTAACTGGGGCATAACCGACAGCGATACGGTTAAGGGTGTTGTCACATGGTATATCTGTGATAAGGGTGATGCTGCGATTCCCTTTGCTTGGCGCGAGGCGACTACTGCAGAAGCAGATACGGCGCTGTTCGGCTTGCCTAAAACGATGAAGGATTCTGCCAGAATTGGAAATGTCGATAAATCTATTACTTATGTTTATGAAGATGGAAAATGGCGTTATGGAACGGACTTGGATAGGGTCGAAGGCTTGGGCCCCTGTATACATACGGATTCAAATGTCATTAGACATGTAACTGATACGGATTTGAGCGGGAATTGGTACAAGTGCGTTTTGAACAAGACTGTGTTTGTGAAGGGGGACCTCCTTCCTTATGCTTGGCGTGAGGCTACAAGCCAGGAAACAGATACAGCAGAAATAAATACTAGGGCTTCTAATCTTATTGGGAATTATGAGAAAGTAATCATCAAGGGAAACCTGACTAGTGATTCGTTGAACTACTATGTTTATCAGGGGAATAATAAGTGGCGAAAGGCCGAAACATTTGAAATGGACACTTATGACACAACTGCTCATAAGGTGTGGAATGATACTGTGGATGGTGCTTTCAGGCAAGGGCTTGCGACTAAACAATTTTATGTTTATGATGATTCCGTTAAAAGCTGGCGTATAGAAAATTCACACTTGGAACATGACCCAGATTTGGGTGGGTGTACCTATAAGCGTAGTGTTTATCGCGCAGAAGTTCATGATGTGTGTGATCGCTATAATCCCAATAATTATGATCCGGACAATCCCATTGGTTGTCACTCTTTAGAAGAGTGTGAAATGCTATACAAAGCGAATGGATGCGACAAATATGGTGCAGTTCCAGGAAAACTTGTTCATAAAAATTTGGAAGGCATTGCTCGTCATTATGTTTGCCTTGATAATAAGTGGAGAGAAGCAGATTCTGCTAGATGGAATACGGAAGGATTTAGGTGTAATACCGAATCGAGAGAGTTTGTCCAGGGGAAAGAAGGTAGTGTTTATTATACATGCGAAGCGGATACGTTTAGAACTCTTACTGAAACAGAAAAATGGGCGTTGAGTGTATCATACAGTTATTATCCGTTACGTTGTGGACCTACGGATAATGGGAAAAAAATGACAGTACAAAAAAATACGCTACAGGGTTTTACATGTTGGAATGGTTATTACGAATGGGATGGTGCTGCTAGTTATAGAGATAGTATCAACAATGCTAGTACTGTTCCTTTAGATGGAAAAAGCAATAAATATGAACTGATTATTATTGGAACCCAAATGTGGACTGCATCTAATTATCGTGCTGATATTGAAGGATCCACTGCTCCTTCAGGGATTAGTTCGGATTCCCTGCGGTACTATGGCAGATTGTATACATACGATGCTGCGGTTCAAGCTTGTAAAGATTTGTATTATCCGAGAATATCTGCAAAATTTCATTTACCGACGTTGGAAGAATGGAAGAGTTTGCTGAATTTTAGTAATGGAACCAGTGATAATGAGGTCGCTAGCACGTTTAAATCTAAAGTGTCGTGGGGTCGTTTTGCTGGTGAAGATAAATATATGTTTGGTGTTATGGCTGCTGGCCTTAATGCAACTGAAACTCATGAATCGGCATATTTTTGGACATCGACGTCATCTGATGCATATGCAGATAGAGGTGTGATTATAGGCATGAACATTCCTCAAAAATTTCCTGTGTACCTTGGTACAGAAGGACTTGCGCAATATCAAGTTACTTTTTCACACAAACTTTCTGTTCGTTGTATTGCTGATATTAGTTTGCCTGCCCCTCCAAGGAATCCAGACAAGTATAGTTTCTGAAAATTCCAATAAATTTAATCCCGACGAATGCCTTTTTCGCCGGGATTTATTACTTTTTTCTTAAATGTAAAAAAGGGAGCCCATTATGAAGTCCTTAACCCGAATTGCTTTCCCTGCTGCCCTCCTCCTCGCGGCGTGCGGTGACGACATCACCGAAATCAACGCCAACGTGGGCGCGGTGGAAACCAGCAATGACCTGCCCGAGTGCACCAAGGAAATTGCGGGCCAGACGGCGTTTGTCTCGGAAACCCACGAGTTCCTGGGATGCGACGGCAAGGAATGGCAGACGCTGAGCGCCAACACCGTAAGCGTGGGCGACAACGTGTGTACCTCCACGAGCCTCTCCGACGGCACAGGCTTTGAGATTTTCTGTAACGGGGAATCTATCGGCATGGTGAAGAACGGCAAGGACGGTGAAAAAGGCGACGCTGGTGAAAAGGGCGAGAAGGGCGATGCTGGCGAGAAAGGCGATACCGGTGCAAAGGGTGATAAGGGCGATGACGGCGCCCCGGGTGAAAAAGGCGCTGATGGTAAAGATGGTGCCCCGGGCACAAATGGAACAAACGGTAAGGATGGAGAACCGGGTGCGAACGGCTCCGGCTGTAAGATTCAGGAATCCACGGCACTCACCGCGACTATCGCCTGCGGCTCCGAGACTTTCACGATGGACCTCACAGGCTATGTAGACGTTCCCGAGGCTTGCGACTCCAGCGATACCAGCTGTGCTGTGCCTATGGACGATGTGGAACTCGGCGGTGTTTCGCAGAAGGGCCCGTTCGTCTCGGGCACGGACGTTACAGCGTATGAATTGGAAAATGGTCGTTCCCTCAAGCAGACCGGCAAGACGTTTGGCGGCAAGATCGAGAACCAGGATGGTTCCTTCAACATCAGGACGGTCAAACTCAAGAGTTCCTACGCTTACCTCGTGGCCGATGGCTTCTACCGCAACGAAGTGACTGGCAGGAACAGTGCGGCAACTATCAAGCTCCGCGCCCTCACGAACCTGGATGGCCGTTCTACAGCGAACATCAACTTGGTGACGCATCTGGAATACGACCGCGTCCAGCGCTTGGTCACTAAGGACAATAAGTCTGTAATCGAGGCGAAGCGTGCCGCGGAAAAGTCTCTCTTTGCCGCGTTCAACATCGACAATACCGGTTTCAAGGGCTTTGCTGAGGATCTCAACATCTTCAAGGAAGGCGACGGCAACGCGGCCTTGCTCGCGGTTTCGGCAATGCTCCAGGGCGACCGCGACGAGTCCGAACTCACCGCTCTCCTTGCCGCATTGAGCGTGGACCTAGGCGATAACGGCGTGTGGGATGACTCCCTGCGCCGTGCGCAGATTGCCGACTGGGCGATGAAGGCCGACATCGAAGGCAGGCTCGCTACAATCCGCGCGAATGTCGAAGGCTGGAAGCTGAGTGAAAGTAAGGCTCCCGCATTCGAAAAGCACGTGACGCACTTTTGGACAACCGAACTCGGCGTGGGCGAATGCGACGGCAATAATGATGGCAAGCTCTTCGCCACGAAGAACACCTATTCCTCATACTATGCCGCGAACGATTCCGCGTTTACTGTAGGCGACAGCAGCCTCGCACGCCTGATTTGCGACGCTTCCGGCGAAATTCCCGCATGGCGTTTCGCTACTGACATTGAAAAGGACACTGCTGCGCTTGCTGCCGACCTTCCTGCCGACACTGCTGTTGCTGGCAAAATAAACACAGACTTTGTCTACGTGAAGGAAGGGACATGGCGCCGTGGCACTGCGTTGGATTACCGCCTCAGGGCCAGTTGCGTTTCTGCCAACAAGGGAATAACCGCCAGCGATACGGTTAAGAGCGTTGTCACGTGGTATATCTGCGACGAAAGCAGTGAAGTTCTCGGCGCAGAACTCATCCCGACAGCCTGGCGCGAGGCGACAACCGATGAAGCGGATACGGCTGGTTTCGGTGTGCCTAAAACGTCAAAGGATTCTGTCAGAATAGGAAATGTCGATAAATCCATCACATATGTTTATGAAAATGAAAAATGGCGATACGGAACGGACTTGGATAGGGTAGATGGCTTGGGAGCCTGTGTCAAGGGAAAATTGAATGCCATCCGGCATATGTCTACGGCAGAATCCGCCGAGGGCTGGTTCAAGTGCGTCTCCAACAAGGCTGTGTTTGTGAATGGTGAGCAGGTGCCCTATGTGTGGCGCGAGGCAACAGATTACGAAAGGGATACACTGGGTTGGAAGTCCGCTTCGAATGGAACTGTTCGGACAAGTTCCTATTCGACGACGCGTTATGTTTATGACGGAAAGGGCTGGCGTCAACTCCTTGAGGCTGAAAAGAAGACGGGTCTTGGTCCTTGTGTTGACGCTTATGCCGGAATTGTTCGCCAATCAGGTAAAACTGATGAAAGCTGGTATAGATGTACCGATGAACAGCCGACCTCTATTGACGGCTTCCCGGTTTCGCATACCTGGCGTACGGCGACAGCACAAGAAGCGGACACTGCGGAAATAAATATGCGGGCGAGAAAGATTGCTGGTAGCGATAACTACACTGGTATAATTCTCAAGGGAAATTTGACTAAGGATTTAATGAACTATTACATTTATGAATCTGGCAAGTGGCGCAGGGCGGATACTCTCGAAATAGATACCTATGACCATTCGGCTTATAAGCCCTGGGGGAAAAGCGGTGATGCTGATGTCAGGACGGGCTCTATTTTAAAGAATTTCTATGTGTTCGACATGGTTGAAGGACGCTGGCGTCCAGAAACATCGGAGTACGATCACGACAAGATGCTTATGGGGTGTACGAGGGCTCGAAGTGAACATATAGAGATAAATTCAAATCAGATTTTTTCTGGAAATGTTAGTGAAGTTACCTATGCTGTGGGTAGTCTTGCCGAAGCGACGGATAAGAACATTTACCTTTGCGTGGACAATCGTTGGAGAAGGGCTAGCGAGGCGAGGATTAATACCTACGGACTAGGAATTCGCCTAAATACTTCTTATGAGAGAGATGCTATCCAGGGTAACGATGGTAATTATTATGTGTTTGAAGTGGATACGTTTAGAACTCTGAATGAATCGGAGGCTTGGTTTATGGATGCTCGGAATTATGGCTTATCCCAGAGTAATAAGCGATATGATCTAGTAAGATGTGGTAAGGCGGATGAAGGTAAATCGGCCAGTATAGGTGCTTATATGCCGACAACTTGGATTTGCACGGATGGATATTATGAGTGGAATAAACAGGCCGTTCTTAAGGCGGATACCGGATATGGTAAAACAGGAACGTACGCTTTGTTTATCGGAACACAGGCTTGGCTGGCATACAATCTGTCGTCAAAACCAACCGAAAAGGTGTATACTAATTATTCTGCATGGCAGTTGCCTTCTTCAACAGAGCTGGGGCAAGATACCGCCAAGATTCTTTCCCAGTATGGTTCGATTCTTGTAAAGTCTGTTGCTGAGCAGATTTGTGAGTCGACTCGGTTTACTGACCAGTGCTTCACCGGAGGCTGCGCTGCGGCTTTCTATTTCAGGATGCCGTCATTGGCTGATTGGGAAACCCTGTTTGAATGGGCCGATGGGATGTATAATGTTGGTACGTATTTTAAATCTATTGATTATTGGACTAAGAGAGGAGGGAACGATACATACCTGTTTGGAATAGTTCCTGCCGGTTCGGCTTATCAATCGGATAGGCAACCCTATAATGCTTCTCCAGCCGGAGCGACGGCTGAGTTATGGGCGTCAGATGGTTGTGTATCGCTTTCGTATGATCGAAATGATTATAGTACTACAACTTATTGCCAGTCGGGAACGGTGACTTATAAATCGGCCCGTTGCATAGGGAATGTAGATATCCCTGTAGCCCCCAAGAACCCCAATAAGTAACCGATTACCGCTTTGCCTCCATAAAGAACCTTTTCAAGGGTTCCATGAGGGCGTAATATGAAATTTTTGTTACATTTCGCAATGTAAATAAGGAGCCGTCTATGAACAAGTTCTCCAGAATCGCTCGCTCGTCTTGCAACGTCATTGCGAGCCCTGAAAGGGCGAAGCAATCTCTTTCCCGCATCGCAGCAATCACTATCCCGCTTCTCCTCCTCGCCGCCTGTGGCGACACTATTAATGAGCAAGTTAACGTCGGTGCGGTCGCGACCAGCGACGACTTGCCGGAATGTACAGAAGATATCGCCGGGCAGACGGCCTTTATCAAGGAAACCCACGAGTTCTTGGGATGCGACGGCAAGGAATGGCAGACTTTAAGCGCGAACACCGTGAGCGTGGGCGACAACGTGTGTACCTCCACGAGCCTCTCCGACGGCACGGGCTTCGAGATTTTTTGTAACGGGCAGTCCATTGGCACTGTGAAGAACGGCAAGGACGGTTCCGACGGCGAACCTGGTGCAGCGGGTAAGGACGGCGCTCCTGGCGAAAAAGGTGACAAGGGCGACACCGGTGCAAAGGGTGACAAGGGCGATGACGGCGCCCCGGGTACTAACGGCACGAATGGAACGAATGGTACGAACGGCAAGGATGGCGCGCCGGGTGCGAACGGCGCCGGCTGTAAGATTCAGGAATCTACGGCACTTACCGCGACAATCGCCTGCGGTTCCGAGACCTTCACGATGGACCTCACGGGCTACGTGGATGTCCCTGTGGAATGCGACGCCAGCGATACCAGCTGTGCGGTCGAGATGGACGACGTGGAACTGAGCGGCGTGAGCCAGAAGGGCCCGTTTGTTTCTGGCACGGACGTTACAGCGTATGAATTGGAAAATGGTCGTTCCCTCAAGCAGACCGGCAAGACGTTCGGCGGCAAGATCGAGAACAAGGACGGCTCCTTCAACATCCGGACTGTCAAGCTCAAGAGTTCCTATGCCTACCTTGTGGCGGTCGGCTTCTACCGCAACGAGGTTACGGGCAGGAACAGCTCGGCAACCATCAAGCTTCGTGCCCTCACGAACTTAGACGGTCGCAGCACCGCAAACATCAACCTGGTGACCCACTTGGAATACGACCGCGTACAGCGTTTGGTCACTAAGGATAACAAGTCCGTCATCGAAGCGAAGCGTGCTGCGGAAAAGTCGCTTTTTGCCGCATTCAACATCGACAATACCGGTTTCAAGGGCTTTGCCGAGGATCTCAACATATTCAAGGAAGGCGACGGCAATGCAGCCTTGCTTGCCGTTTCCGCAATGCTCCAGGGCGACCGCAACGAGTCCGAACTCACGGCGCTCCTTGCTGCATTCAGCGTGGATCTGGGCGACAACGGCGTGTGGGACGATTCCTTGCGCCGCGCACAGATTGCCGACTGGGCGATGAAGGCCGACATTGATGGGCGACTCGCTACTATCCGCGCGAACGTGGAAGGCTGGAAGCTTAGTGAAAGCAATGCTCCCGCGTTCGAAGGCTACGTGACGAACTACTGGATGAAGGAACTGGGTGTGGGCGAATGTAATGACCAAAATGATGGTGCGCTTTTCGCTACGGAGAACACGTACTCTTCGTTCTACGCTGCGAATGATTCCGCGTTTACTGCGGGTGACAGTAGCTTGGTCCGCCTGATTTGCGATGCCTCCGGCACGGCTCCTGCATGGCGTTTTGCTACAGACCTGGAGAAGGATACTCGTGGCTGGCCCGATGCTGTTGATCAGGTGCGCCGCGCAGGCAACGTGAATAAGGACATTTTCTACGTATTTGAAGATGGTAAGTGGTGGCGTGCCGCCGAGGGCGCCGAAGTCGAACTCGGTGCGTGCAACAGTAGCCGCAATGGCGAAGTCGCGAGCATTGGCAAGGACTACTACACCTGCGCTGCCCCCAGATGGCGCGCGGCGACGACTATTGAGATGGATACGTACAATTGGTCCGCTGGTGAAGACGGCGACGTGCGTAACGGCCACGTGAATGATGGCTATGTGTATGTGTTCGATGGCGACGCGTGGCGTAGAGGCTCCGAAATAGATAGCACTTATGAACTCGGTGGATGCACCAAGGCACGTGCGCAGACGGCTGAGGTTGCCAAGAGCCCGAACGGAAGATGGTACATTTGCCGCACCTCCGGCTGGGATGCTGCCTCGGATTTCGAAAAAGATACGTACGGGTGGGAAACGTCGGGCGTGTCGAACGGTACCACGCGGAAAGGCCTGGTGGATACGACTTTCTATTATGTTTTCGATGAAAAAATAAATGGTTGGCGCCGTGCTACCGAGAGGGAGGAATACCTGCGGCAGGGATGCACCGAGGCGCAGCAGAACCTTGTCAAAGGCGAGGGTGTTAATTGGTTCACGTGTGACGGTGCCCTATGGCGTGATGCGACCGATATCGAGAAAGATACTGTGGACTGGGGGCTTGATGGCTACAATGATGCCGATGTCGCAGTCGGTCAGGTAAACGATTGCTCACAAGGGAAAGGTTGCATTGTGTACGTATTTGAGGACGGCGCTTGGCGTAAGGGTACATTATTGGACCTCACGCTTAGCCTTGATGGCTGTACCGATATCGTGGCAGCAGGCAATGCAATCAGAAAGTCAGGCACGAAGTGGTATACCTGCGAAAACCGCGTTTGGCGCGAAGCTACGGATATCGAAAAGGATACCTTGGGATGGGGTTCCAAATTCGCGACGGCAAAGGAAGGCGATATCCACAATGGAACTCAGAATAAAACATACACGTATGTTTATAATGGAACAAGCTGGCGCCGCGGAACAGCCGTGGATTCCTTGATGAAGGATAAGGGCGCTTATGCCTGCGCCGAAAAAAGGAGCCAAGCCAGTTCTCAAATCGCAGTTGCTGGCGATGTAAGCAAAGCCACGCTTGAAGGCCTGTATTACGAATGCCTTTATGACGCAAATGCAAAACTTGCCGATACGGCTTACCATTGGGTTATCGCGTCGCAACTTGTAAATGATACATATGGCCAGTCTTGCGATGGTGAATTCGGTCTCTATAGCGAGTTTGACATACCAATATGGTATACAAACGAAGGAAAAATGATTTTTGGCCGAGCGGATTTTTCAAACAGGTATGTCTGCGATTCTAAGAAAAGAGAGAGCGATAATTCTGAGGATTATTTCTGGCGCCCCATGACGGAAAGCGAAAAGGCCCTGGATTCCAGTTGCACGATTTCTCGCATTGGAAAAAGGTTCGGTATAAACGCAAGCGATCCAAAGGATATATACGCATGTGTTGCAAGTGGATTGTGGATTAATGTAAAATACTGGGATTGGCGCGCATCTGCCAATGTATGGGTTGTAGATAGCCTAGTTCCCTATGAATATTGTAAGGCTTTTGGCGGCAATTACAACGCAAGGAGCTGCACATGGACCAGTAGCTATTTTGGCCATGGAAACGATTATGACATGGTTACAGATAATCGCGGTTCTGAACCGCAGGTTTATTTCACTACGCGATACTACCAGATTAATGACTGGAATTCGACGGATGCGTCTGGGGATGTATATGTGACTGAGAAAGTAAATCAGACCTGGATGGTCCAGAACCTGAATTACAAAACGGCAACAGGTAGCAGGTGCTTTAATGATATAGAAACGAATTGCCGGGCCGGAGGTCGCTTGTATACATACGAGGCTGCCAAGAATGCTTGCCCCAGTGGCTGGCGCTTGCCCACGCTAAATGATTGGCAAAATTTAGTAATGTCTGCGGGTGGAGGTGATAGATATAGTAATTTGACGTTTAGTGAATATTTGGATGTGTTTCAGAAAGAATATATACTTTATCAAACTGCTTGGGAAAAACTTTCTTCATACAATGGTTGGTCAGTGCGAAATGAATCGGCTTCTACAACAACGAATGCCATGCGCTTCTCCGCTATACCGGCCGGCTATTGTGACAACAGCGGTTGCTCGCAAATACATCGTAATTATAGTTATGATCATCCTGCTGCGATATTCTGGGCGGATGGAAACAAACGTGTAGCTTTCGCCAACAAATATTTTTACACTTATACAAGTAATAGTGGTGTAGCTCAAGGTACTTATCATTCTGTCCGTTGCATAAAGGACGAATAACGCCGTCTCAAGCAGCGCATCCACGAGCATAAAAAGAATGAAGCCTCCCCATGGGAGGCTTTTTATATTACATTTATCTTGCAAAAAAAGGAGCCGTCTATGAAAAACCTTCTTACCCGCATCGCGGCAATCACAATCCCGCTTCTCCTCCTCGCCGCCTGTGGCGACACCGTCACCGAGCAGATCAACGCCAACGTGGGCGCGGTGGAAACCAGCAATGACCTGCCTGAATGCACCAAGGACATCGCGGGCCAGACGGCGTTCGTTTCTGAAACCCACGAGTTCCTGGGCTGCGACGGCAAGGAGTGGCAGACCCTGAGCGCGAACACGGTAAGCGTGGGCGACAACGTGTGTACGTCGACGAGCCTCTCCGACGGCACGGGGTTCGAGATTTTCTGTAACGGCGAGTCTATCGGTACCGTGAGGAACGGTAAAGACGGCGTGGACGGAGCTAACGGCAAGGACGGCGAACCTGGTGCAGCGGGCAAGGACGGTGCCCCTGGCGAGAAAGGCGACAAGGGTGACACCGGTGCAAAGGGTGACAAGGGCGATGACGGCGCTCCAGGTACCAACGGCACTAACGGCACAAATGGCACTAACGGTACGAACGGCAAGGACGGCGCCGGCTGTAAGATTCAGGAATCGACTGAACTCACCGCGACAATCGCCTGCGGTTCGGAAACATTCACGATGGATCTCACGGGCTACGTCGATGTGCCCGAAGAGTGTGACCCCAGTGACGAAGGCTGTGCGGTCGAGATGGACGACGTGGAACTTGGCGGCGTGAGCCAGAAGGGCCCGTTTGTCTCGGGCACGGATGTCACGGCGTACGAACTCGAGAACGGCAAGTCACTCAGGCAGACTGGCAAGACGTTCGGTGGCAAGATCGAGAACAAGGACGGCTCCTTCAATATAAGAACGGTAAAACTGAAGAGTTCGTTTGCGTACCTTGTGGCAGATGGTTTCTACCGCAACGAGGTGACGGGCAAGACCAGCGCTACAACCATCAAGTTGCGTGCGCTCACGAACCTGGATGGTCGCAGTACTGCGAACATCAACCTGGTGACGCACCTGGAATACGACCGCGTTCTGCGCCTCGTTACCAAGGAGAGCAAGTCCGTAATCGAGGCGAAGCGCGCTGCGGAAAAGTCGCTCTTCGCCGCGTTCAACATCGACAACACCGGGTTCAAGGGCTTTGCTGAAGACCTCAACATTTTCAAGGAAGGCGACGGCAACGCGGCCTTGCTCGCTATTTCTGCAATGCTCCAGGGAGACCGCAGCGAGGCTGAACTTACCGCTTTGCTCGCATCCCTCAGTGTGGACATGGGCGATAACGGCGTGTGGGACGATTCCCTGCGCCGCGCACAGGTCGCCGACTGGGCGATGAAGGCCGACATTGATGGACGACTCGCCTCTATCCGTGCGAACGTGGAAGGCTGGAAGCTTAGTGATAGCAAGGCTCCCGCGTTCGAAGCGCCCTTCCGCAATTTCTGGACGACCGAACTCGGCGTGGACGAATGCGGCTCCGGCAACGACGGAGCGCTTTTCGCCGTGAAGAACAAGAACTCCGCCTACTACGCGAAGAACGATTCCGCTTACTCAGAAGGCGACAGCAGCCTGGTACGTCTGATTTGCGATGCCTCCGGCGATAATCCCACATGGCGTTTCGCAACCGACATCGAAAAGGATACCGCAGCACTCTCTGCCGACGCGGGCGAGGGCTCGGCGACAACCGGCAGCATCAATACTGGTCGCGTCTATGTGAAGGAGAATGGCACATGGCGTCGCGGCACGCAACTCGACATTGAACTTGATGCCAGCTGCGTTGCAGACATCAAGAAACACACTACGTTCAGCGCCATGAGTACAGATACCACGTGGTACATCTGCGTGGATGATGGTAGCAAGTTGGACGGCTACACAGTGCCCACCGCCTGGCGCAGGGCGACCGAAACGGAAGCGGATACGGCTCAATTTGGTGTACCTAAGATGGCGGAAGACTCCATCAAGGTGGGGCATATTAATAGGGGCCGTTACTTTGTCTATGAAAACGATGGTTGGCGCCGCGGCACAGAGAATGACCGCCTGCTCGAGAAGGCGTGCCTTGCCAAGATGGTGGGCAATGTTTATCGGATAAAGAACCAGTTCTATACCTGTACCGATGAGAAGAAGATTCAGCCCGATGGATTTGAGGTCTTGACTACATGGCGTGTTTCTACTGCCGATGAGGCCGACAACTACTTTACTGAAAATCCTGAACAGGATGGCGCCGTGAAGCAGGGAGACATGGACAAGGCCCGAATCTATGTATTTGAGAATGGTGAATGGCGTCGCGGTACTGCACTTGATTTGATGCTTGGCATTGGTTGCCTTGACGCTAATGAGGGAACCGTTTTCAAGACCGCGGACAACAAGAAGTATTACACCTGCACGGCAGAAAGGCAAACAGTCGATGGAGTTCTTGTCGACAACACCTGGCGTGAATCTACCCCCGACGAGGCCGACAACTACTTTACCGCAACTCCTAACCAAGACGGCATCGTGAAGCGTGGCGACATGGACTCTACCCGCATCTATGTTTACGAAGGCGGATGGCGTCGCGGCACGAACCTGGACCTGATGCTTGGAGATGGCTGCCTTGCAAACAAGGAAGGATCCATCAAGAAACTGGGCAACAATTATTACACCTGCACCACGGAATCCGCTCTTGAAAATGGCGCTACGGTCAACAATACCTGGCGTGCATCCACTCCCGAGGAGGCGGATACTGTCGGCTGGCCTGTGCCTACGAAATCGGCAGACTCCGTAAGGATAGGAAACATTGATGATTCTCGCGTGTATGTCTATGAAAACACGAAGTGGCGCCGTGGTACGAACCTTGATTTGACGCTTAAAGAAGGCTGCCTTGCTGTCAAGGAAGGAACCGTCAAGATGCAGGGCAACAATTACTACACGTGCACCGCGGAGTCCGTTCTTGAAAATGGCGCTACGGTCGACAATACCTGGCGTGCCTCTACTCCTGAAGAGGCTGATACGTTTGGCTGGCCTGTGCCTACGAAATTGGCAGACTCCGTAAAAACGGGCAATGTTGACAATACGCGTTACTACGTTTATGAGGGGGGATGGCGTCTTGGTACATACCTTGACAAGGATAACACTCTTGGTCCCTGTACCAGTAAGAAAGTAAGCGTGGTGAAGTCTTCTGGTGGAGTGTATTATAAATGCGTTAACAGTGGAGGTACCCTTGTTGGTGGAAAACCCGTGGCTAGGGAATGGCGCAAGGCGACCAACTACGAAATGGATACATATTCACTATTTTCAACAGCGAATGTAGGTACATATTCTGCAGGCTCTGTAAATAAAACTCTTTACTACGTAAAGGATTCGACTGGATGGAGACCTGCAACAGACCTGGAAAACGCAGGGCTTAAGGCTTGTACCTACGTGCAAAAAGACAGCGTCAAGGTGAGTAGTGCGGGAACCAAGGATAGCTGGTACAAGTGTACAAACGAAGTCGCTACCTCTATTGACGGATTTGTTGCTAAGTATACATGGCGCAAGGCGACCGACATCGAAAAGGATACTGTCGGTTGGGGTAAGTTTTCTTATTCTACGGGAGATGTAAAATATGGAGAAATAAACACGAACTTGGTCTATGTTCGTCAAAATCTTACTTGGCGGCATGGGACTTCTTTGGATATGCTACTTAAGAATGCTGGAGGCAAGGCCTGCATTACAAACAATGATACATCGACAGTCAAGTACGACAACGTGTATTATGTGTGTAAGCCGCAATCGACGCCGGATACCGTGCGCAAATGGGTGGTTGCTCCCGCTATCTATAATGACACCAAGGAAGCGCGTTCGCAGTGTAAAGAAAATGGCTTGTATGGAGATGGCACGATTTTAGTTGGACGTGTGAATACGGAAAGAATGTACGTGTGTGATAATGGACAATTTAGACCTGCTCTTAGTGATGAAATAAGCTATAACAGAGCTTGTGTAAGTTATATCAAAGATTTCTATATTTATAGAGTGAACGGAGTATTCCGCAAATGCACAAATTCTGGATGGGTCCGTGCTGAAGACAGGACGTTCGCATACGTGAAGGATGCTGCCGGTACCATGTATAGAACTGAAATAATCGGAACACAGCAATGGATGATAAAGAACCTTAACTATGTCACAGATAGTAGTTATTGTTATAATGCAAATGCTGATACTTGCGCCAAGTACGGACGCCTTTACACCTTTAATGCTGCAAAGAATGCTTGCCCTAAAGGTTGGCATCTGCCGACACAATCAGAATATATGATTATGATTGAAGAGGCTGAGAGAAGTGGCTTTAGGGGGGGGGTCGCCTTAAAAAGCCTTTATTCATGGAATGGTCAAGATGCTGTTGGCTTTGGCGCGTTGCCTGGAGGCTATTATTATGCTAGTACCAAGACATACACCGGTTTGGGTAGCGAAGCCCGCTTTTGGACTTCTACAGGGAATACGTCGAGAGCGAGCCATTTGATTTTAACCGGTGCATCTAGCGACGAGAGTTTCAAGGCGATGGAGTTTAGCGATCGGGCTGCATTAAGTGTCCGCTGTGTCCAGGACTAAGTTAAGGCTGCGTTCCGATAGCAACGCCGAGTAACAACCTTCTTTAAACAAAATCAAACCGCCGACTCATACGCGAGCCGGCGATTTTGTGTATAAATGGAATGTAAAAATGGGCCTTACGGGTCGAGCAGTTCACCGCGGAGCACTTCCACGCTGTCGCCGATAAGGCTTATGATGTTCGTCGGGTTGATCTCGATGGGGCCGCAGTCTACCATCATCTCGACGGAATGCTCGAATGTCTTCCAGATTTCATCGGGGTCGTATAGGTCTTCTTCCGAGAGTTTCGCCGCGGTGCTCAGGATGGGCTTGTCGAAATGCTGGAACAGTTCCTTGAAGAACGGGTGCGTGGGCATGCGGATGCCGATTTCGGGGCGCTTTACGTCGAGCCTGCGGGCGATATGCGGGTCGGCGGGCAAGATGAACGTGTAGGGGCCAGGCACGCGGGGCTTCATTATGTTGAATGCAAAGTTGTCCACCCGTGCGTAGTCGGTCGCCGAGCGGATGTCGGGCACGATGAGCGCCATGAAGAACTTTTTCATGGGCTTCTTGAGGGCGTAAAGCTTGTGGATTGCCTTCGGGGACTCGGCGTTGCAGCCGATGGCATAGCCGGATTCGGTGGGGTAGAGTACCAGGGCGTCGTCTTCGAGGGCGGCGGCTGCGAGTTTTACTATCCTCGCCTGCGGATTATCGGGATGAACTTCAAAACGCATGGCGATAATATAGATTATCTTCTAGCACTGTGGCACGACCTGCGTGCCCTCGAAGGCGTTCTTGAAGTGCTCAAACTGCACGGGCTTTAGGTACATGCGCGCCGTGAGCACGTCGAAACGGCACGGCTGGTCAAAACCTTTGGGCGCGTCGTCGCGGTGCGTGTGCAGAAAATGGCATGCCGTCTTCCAGATCTTTTTCTGCTTGGCGGCGTTTACGCGGGCGGCAGGGTTCCCTTCGCCAGCATTCCACACCGACTTGACTTCCACGAAGACTATTGTTTCGCCTTCCTTCGCCACGATGTCGAGCTCCCCGCCCTGGTACGCGTAATTGCGGGCAATGACCTCGTACCCTTCGCGGCTCAAGAATGCCGCGGCTTGCGTCTCTACGAAGTTCCCCTTGGGGCGGTTCTCTTGTCGTTTCTTCATTTTTTCATCTCCTTTAAAAAAAAGAACACGCGATCCATTCGCATGTTCTAAAAAGGTCGCCCTTGCGGGGCTATGTCAAGCCGAGGCTACGGAAGTTCCATGCCTAGCATCCGGATTTCGGAAATGGCAAAATCCTTGTTGTCGGCATCGTAAACTTCGTCCAGGTAAATTTTGATTTCGCTGGTCTCCATTGCCTGGAGTACCGGGTACTGCATTCCCTTCACGTTCTCGAGCTTAATCTTCTGCTTGAACCCTTCCTTAGTTTCGAGCGTGAGCGTCTTGGGCTTCTTGAAAATGCGGAAGCGGTCGCCGAACGGGTCGTCGACGGACTTCTGGTAACCGACGGCAAAACCGATGTGCGTGATGAGCGTCTTCTTGTCGAAGAACAGCGTGAGTACCGGGTTCTGCGGCTTTGCGGGCATCGCGTTGAGCCATGCCGTAGTGAGGTCACCGTCGATGAGGTTGTCGATGGGGTAGCCGCCTGAAATGTCGGCCTCTATGGCGGACTGCTCAAAATTACCCAGAACATCGTCCCACTCAATTTCGCGGAGAGTGCTTTCGGGCTTGTACGTGAGCATCAAAAGCACCATCAAGAGGATTATCAGCGGGAACAGCGATATGGCGAGCGCTGTGAGTCGCCTGCGGATAACGCGTACGCTGGCGGGGATGCGCGTGGCGGCCTCGGCAATGGAGGTCGTGTGCCGGAGCAGGGACTGCTTTTTGCCGAATTTCATGCCGTTGTGTACGTCCTTGGGCGGGAAAACCTGGTCGCACTCGTCGAGGAATTCCTGCATGTCGTGGAATCGCTCGTTCAGCTTTTTCTTGAGGCACTTGAGGATAAGTTCCGAAAGGCCCTTGGGCATGTCGGGGCGGAACTGCTTGGGGTCCGGAGGCGGTTCCTGCACGTGCTTGAGCGCAATTTCTACGGGGCGGTTCCCCTGGAAGGGGAGGCGACCGCACGTCATTTCGTACAAGATGACACCCATGCTGTAGATGTCGGACTGCAGCGTCACTTCGTCGCCGTGGCACTGCTCGGGGCTCATGTATTCGGGCGTACCCATGGTCATGCCCGTCTTTGTGAGCCTGTCCTTCTCCATTTCCTGGATATACGAGATGCCGAAATCCATCACGTACACACGGTTGTCACGCGTGAGCATTATGTTCGAGGGCTTCACGTCGCGGTGGACAATCCCCTTGCTGTGGGCGTAGAGGAGCCCGCGCGCAATTTGGCGGATAATGACCTCGATGGCGTCGAAGGGCAGCTTGCTTTGCCTCTGCAGAACGTCGGAAAGCGAAAATCCCTGCACGTAGGTCATCGCGATAAACAGCTGGTTGTTTTGCTTACCGAAGTCGAACACGTGAACGATGTTCTGGTGGTCGAGTTCCTTCATCGCCTGGGCTTCCAGGTAGAACCTCTGGATAGCCTCCTCGTCGGCAGATGCGTCGAGAATCTTGAATGCAACTTCGCGCTTGAGCTTTTTATCGAGAGCCTTGTAGACAAGTCCCATTCCGCCTTTGCCGAGTGTGCCGATGAGGTCGTAGTTCTCGTTAAAGGGGCGCGGGAATTTCTGTGCAACTTGTTCGGTCATTTTGCTTTTTTCGATCTATAGAGAATTATTGCGGTAATAATACAAAATATGAGGGCGAGGAGGAGCGCCGAGAATTTGTTCCAAACGTCATCGGGGCGCTCCAGAAGCAGGTTCAGGAGCGAACTCTGGTTGTAGCGCGACCACACGATGGTCGAGAGCCACTTGCCGATTTGCTGCATCTGGTCGAAGGGCACGAGCGCGCCCGCGAGCGCCACCTGCGGGATGATGAGCAGCGGGAGGAATGCGTTCGCCTGTCCGGAATTCCTGGAGAGCGAACTTACGAGGAGGCCGATTGCGACTGCGGGTGTCACGGTACAGGCAAACGTTGCCGCGAGCAGGGGAATTTCGGGGTGTACCGTGATGCGGTAGGCGACAAACGCGTAGACGATTGCGGTCTGCAGGAATGCCGCTGCCGTGGGGAGGGCGATTTTCCCGGCGAGGTAGGGGATGACCTTCGCCCCCTTGCGGAATTCGCCTCGGAGGATATCTTTCTCCTGCACAATCTCGCGGATGGAGAGCGAAAGCGCAAACCAGTTCGCACACAGGATGATGGCGAACGATACGGTCCAGAGGGACGATGACTTCGAGAAGATTTGCGAAAAGAGGAACCCGATGATGAACGGCTGCAACAGGAGCGCGCTTGTTTTGCCCCTGTCGCGGAACCATTGCTTGAGCACGAGCAGCATGCCGTAGAGGAACGACACCTTGTATTTTTGGTGCGTGAAGTAGATGTGTTCGTAACGGCTCTCAACCGTGTCACGGCTCACGGCGCCCGAATTTTTCCAGACTGCGGAGGAATCCTGGTTCAGGCCCGAAAGGATGCTTTCGGGGTCGTTCGTCTTGAAAAACTGGTAGGCGGCTTGCGGCGTACCGTAGAAGCTCTGTTCACCCGCGTGCAGCACGAGCACCTTGTTTGCGATGTGGAGCGCCTCGTAACTGTGCGTGGTGAGGATTATCGTGTGCCCTAGGAAGGCGAGCTGCTTCAAGTGTGAGCAGAGAATGCGCGAGTTGAACGGGTCGAGGCCCGAAAGTGGCTCGTCGAGAATGATGAGGCCTGGGTTCCCCATGAGTTCGGAGGCGAGGGCGGCGCGCCTGTGCTCGCCTCCGCTGAGGGTCTTTATGCGGTTCTGCCTGCGGTCCGATAGCCCGAACAGCTCGCAGAACTTTTCGAGCTTTGCGCTTGCAGATGCGGCGAATTCCTGACGGTCCATCGAGATGCGCGCGCCGTGAAGGAGCGTCTCGTCGACGGTCAGGTCCCTGCGCAGCGGTGGGTCTTGTGCCAGGATGGCGATGTGCTTGCGGATTTCCTTGTGCCGGTAATCGACGCCACCTATAGTCACCTCGCTGTTTTCGCCTTTGCGGTAACTGCCCTCGAAAAGTTTGAGGAGGCTGGATTTTCCCTGCCCGGAGCGCCCGATGATGGCGAGTATTTCGCCCGCAGGCAAGTCGAAGTCAATGCCCGAGAGCAGCTGTTTTTTACCGGCGAACACGTCCAGGTCGCGCACGTGGATGTCGAAACCCGCGTTCACCTTGTGCAATAGGATTTCGCCTTCCTTCGAGGTGATTTCTGTCTGGTCGTAACGCGTGCTTTCGCCCGGGGCAAGTAAAACCTTGCGGTGCTTTTTTCCGTTCTCGTCGACAGCGCCCTGGCTGAAGGTGATTTCGGCGGCATCGCCTTTTTGGCGGATGGAAATCTCGCGGGGGGATTCCTCGTCGCCGACCTTCCTTATCTCGGGCGTGTCGCTAAGGCTTACGCGCTCTACTTCGTCGTTCATGTCGAAGAGGAGTAGCGAAAGCTCGTTGCCCTTGAAGTTTACGTGCAGTTGTTTTACGCCGATGCCAATCACGTCGCCGTCGCGCAGGGTGGCTTCTTCGACCTGCACGTCGTTTACCAGCGTGAAGCTGTTCTTGGTGAGGCTGCGGATATTCCAGGAACTGCCGTTCGCGTCTTCGCGGTATTCAATGACGGCGTGTTCCCTCGATACGAAACGTTCCGTGAAAAGGAGATCACTCCCTTCCTTGCGGCCGATAGTAAACGGCTTGTCCCTATTCGGTGTGATAATGCGGAACATTCGTGAGCCCTTTGCTTTTAGTCGACCAGGTTCCTGATGCCTTTTTCAAAGCGTTCGCAGGCCTTGGCGAGCGTCTCGTCGCTTGCCGCATACGAGAAGCGCACGCAGGTATCGTCGCCGAAGGCGGCGCCCGGCACAATGGCAAGCCCCTGCGTTTCGAGCAGGTACTTGCAGAAATCGATGGACCCGCTTACAGTCGTGCCTGCGGGGGTCTTTTTGCCGTAGTATTTCGCGACCGGCGCAAATAGGTAGAAAGCCCCTGCGGGTGCGGCGACAGTTTGCCCGAGAATGCGCGTGGCCTGCGACACCATGAAGTCGCGCCTCTTGCGGAAGGCTGCGCGCATTTTTTCCACTTCGCCCATGCCCATCTGGAGCGCCCCGAGGGCGGCGTACTGCGCGACATTGCTCGGGTGGTGCGTCGCCTGCCCCTGGATTTTTCCGATGATTTTCGCGATGGGCGCGGGTGCGGCATCGTAACCGACTCTCCAGCCCGTCATACAGTGCGATTTCGAAAAACCGTTTATGACAATCGTGCGCTCGGGCATACCATCAAAGCTGGCGATACTGACAAAGTTGTCTTTATAGACAAAGTATTCGTACACTTCGTCCGAGATGCAGTAGATATCCTTCTCGACAATGACCTTCGCGAGTGCTGCGAGCTCGTTGCGGGTATAGACGCTGCCCGTGGGGTTGCACGGGTTGTTGATGAGTATGGCCTTCGTCTTGCTTGTGATGGCGCTTTGCAGTTGCGCCGCGGTAATCTTGAAATCGTTCTCGATGCCCGCCGGCACAAACACCGGGGTGCCTCCGAGCCATTTCACGAGTTCGGGGTAGGTCACCCAGTAGGGCGCGGGTATAATCACTTCGTCGCCGGGATTGATGAGGGCGGCAAGCGCGTTGAACACGGCGTGCTTTGCACCGCTCGTCATGATAATCTGTTCGGGCGCGTAGTCCAGTCCGTTGTCGCGTTTTAGTTTGTCGCAGACGGCGCTCCGGACTTCGAGAATCCCCACGGGGGCCGTGTATCGCGTCTTGCCTTCGTTTATCGCCTTGCAGGCGGCGGCGCGTATGGGTTCTGGTGTCGGAAAGTCAGGTTCGCCGGCGCCGAGGCTCACCACGTCCTTGCCTTCGGCAATCATCTGTTTTGCAAGTGTATCTATGGCGACGGTAAGCGATGCGGCAATGTTTTCTGTGCGTGTCGAAAGGGGGCGTGTCATTTTGATTCTTTCTTTTTTTTCCAAATTCTATAGTGGTCGAGGGAACCGGCAATAAGCGGGAATATCGTGAATTGCGCGGCAAAAATGCAGAGGAGGCCGAGCAGCAGAACTTGCCCGATGCTTCTGAGGCCGGGGTGCGAAGAAATCAGCAGACCGTAGCAGGCGATAAGCGATGCCATCTGGCTTACGGCAATGCTCGAGAATTTCTTTTGCATCACGGTGAGCGCCGTGCCTTCCTGCTTGTTGTAGAACGCGGTCCAGAGTTGCAACGAACCGTCGACGCTAGCCCCGATGATGATGGGGAAAGCAAGCGAACTGTAAACGGATAGTTCAATGCCCAGGATGCGCATCAGGATCAGGAGCCAGCTCATGGCGAATAGCGAGGGGAGAATCGTGAATATCGCGCGGCTAAAGCGGTTGTAGTACAGCAGGAGGAAGAACCACACGAGGAAACTCCCGACAAAGATGGTCGTATCGAGATTCTTGAGGATGAGATCGAGCACGGTGGCGCGAATTACGGGGACTCCAGTCACCTTGTATTCGCCATCCTGTATGCCCTGCAGTTTCTTGATGTCCTCGTTCAGGTGGCGGCAGGCGAGACCGTCGTTGGGGTCGATGTTGTGGAACAGGAATGCGAACACGCCGTTGTTCCCGTTTCTGTCGCTGAACTTGCTTAGGATGTTCTTGGGCTGGTCGTGGGCATCCAGGTGCCTGCGGTACAGCGATTCGCGGATAAGCGTGAATGTCTTTAGCTGGTTCGAGTCGAGCCGCGAGATGAAGTTCTGCGAGAGCATCGCTTGCAGGGAATCCAGCTTTGCCTTGCGGCTCTCGCTCATGTGCGGCGAGAACTGCGCGAGGGTGTACATGTTCTTGATGTGGGGAATGCCTCCGCGTTCCTTGAGCTTCACGAAGTTGCGGTAGAGTTCCTTGCCCGAGGCCTCGTCGGGAACTTGGATGATGATGGGGTCGTACTTGGGGAACCCGGTCTGCGCGACCAACGAATCTGCCGTAGTGGGCTCTTCCTGGATTTCCGTTCGCTCGAAATCGTAGAAGAACTTGAGATTCGTGCTGCCGTAGATAAGGCATACGAGGCTTATCACCGATATGACCGCGATGAGCACCACGTTCAGTTTTTGCGGGAGCAATTGAATCTGAAATTCGCGGTTGAAGCGGAATTCGCTTACGGCGAACGGCTTTTTTCTCTGGAACACGCGCAGAAGCGATGTCGTGACGAGAATGGTGACAAGCCAGTTGAGGACGCTGCCGAGCGAGCCGAGAACCGCGAGTTCCTGCAGGCCTGGGAGCGGGACAAAGTACATGCACGCAAAGAGTGCTGCCATGATGCACGAGAACGCACCCGTGGAAGGCCCGATGCCGAGTACTGCGCTTTCGATGCTGAGTTGCGGGCTTAGGTTACGCGCCCGTTCCAGGAAATATCGCTTGAACACGTGGCTCACGACCTGACATGCCTGGCCGGGAAGCACGAGGGCAAGTAGCAGGGTGAACAGGTTTATGCGCCCGTAGATGCAACCGGCGAGGGCTAGCGTGTAGAGGATGGGGAGCCCAGTCGCGAAGCTCGATACCACGATAAGTTGCGGTTGCCTGTAGAAGTTGATGATGTACAGGAGCAGTATGAGAATCGCCGTGAGCTTGCCCGCCATCTTCGCTTCGGGGAGGAGCGTATTCCCCTTGCGGATTGTGTCGTACACCTTGCCGGTATAGAATACCTGCACATCGCTCCCTGCGTTTATTTCGGCCAGGTGGTCGCGTGTGAGTGAAAGCAGTTCCCTGCTGGCCTTGAGCTCGGTGTGCGAGTGCGTAGGGTAAATGTCTACAATGCGGATGGTGCCGTTGGCGCTGGAATGGCTCTGCGCCATGATGTCGAAGTATTTCTTCTGGATGTCCTGCAGGTATTCATGCGGATCCCTGCGCGGCTTGATCGAATCGGGATTGGCTTCGCTTGCGAGTTCCACGATAAACGGGTTGTTTTCTTCTATCGACTGCTTCTTGATATCGGCGATGCGCGTGATGATTGTGTCGAGGTCGCTCTCGTCGATGTAGAGCAGGCTGTTCCTGGTATAGAAGTCCGTCTCGGTCTCGAAATCCACGAAATGCACCAGCGAATCGTTCTGGAGCTTGCCGGCGAGCGCCTTTGCCGTATTGTAGTTCAACAGGCTGTCGGTAGAGTGTAATACGACGGTCAGACTCCCGAGCCCGCCGAAATCCTTCTCAATTTTTTTGTAGTCGCTGTTTTCCTCGTCGTTGTACGAAAGCGTGTCGTGCAACTGGATATCCCAGCGCAGTTGCTTTATGGGAAAAACTGACAGGATGGAGAGAATTATCCCGATAACCAGGATGGCAATCGGAAATCGCGTCAGTCTTTTGACTATTTTGCTGATAAGCGAAAACATCGTGTACAATATAATTATAAATTGGTTTATGATGAATCGCATGGCTTTCATTTTGCTTGCGCTAGCCTGTGCCTTGCATGCCGAACCTGTGCAGGCCGATTCCGCTGTGGTTGCAAGCCCGGATTCGACGGTGGCCGATTCATCGGAAGAAAAGTCTTCCGGTGGCTGGAAGCGTGCGTTCTACTGGCCCTTCGAACACATCGTCCAGCCCGTGCTGAACGCCGTCGTGTACCCGATTGCGCAACCCATCCATTACGCGCTCGATAACGGCGTCATAGAGACTTCGGTAGACTTGATAACCTTCGGCGAAAAACGCAACGTGCTCCTTTACCCCATAATGAACCTGAAGCCGGGAAACACAACGATGCTTGGCTTCACGTACCGCCATAGGAGTGTGTTCCTGAACAAGGATTACCTAGTGGTTTCGCCGCAGTACTATGCGAACGGTGATTTCTACGGGGATTTACGTTATACGAAACACGAACTTTTCGGTACGCGATTGTTTGGCGGGCTTCGCCTGCGCAAGTACATGGACCGCGATTCCAAATTCATTATCCCGGGCACCAAGGAATCGTTTACCATGCCGGATTCCTCGGCGTTTATCGACCTGCGTACGGGCCTCCCCATAACAAGCGATGGCCGCTGGACACTCGAACTGAACGCGACGGCTGAATATAGGGACCACAGCCTGCCCGAAAAGTCGCTGGACAGTATCCTAATCGACCCGAAATTCTATGTCGAGGACCGCGGCCTGTACCAGAAGTTCTGGCAGTTCCCCTTGGGAGGCTCAATCCTGTACGACAATCTGGATTTCCCGTACACGCCGAGCCGCGGGAGCCGTATGGAATTTGCGTTCAAGTATGTTCTTGTGGGGGAGTATGGAGGCTTGTCGCGTGATGAACTTACGAGTTTCTTTGGGCGCAATCAGTACGGCGAGTTCAAGGATAACGGGAAGAATCACGACTACATTTCGACAAGCCTGATGTTGCAGCACTATTTCTATTTGGGCAAGGCGAAGAACTTCCATTTCTCGAAGAAGGAGGCGCGGCAGAACAGGCGCTTCTATACGGACTTCAACTGGGATGCGGCCCTGCGCATGTGGCGGCCCGAAAACGTGCGCGAGACACTGTTCGAGAGGCGCGTGATTGCGCTACAGTACAGGTTGCTGGACGTATGGGAAATGGAACAGGGCTCGGCGAGTGTCGATGCGTTCCCCTTCATTGGTGCGCGATTCCCGCTGCGCGGGTATGGCGATTCGTGGGCGGCGCGGCACGTAATGAGCCTGAGCGCGGAATACCGTTGGCCCATAGACTACTACGTGGATGGCGTGCTGTTTGACGAATACATGATGCATGCGCCCGGCTTTACGGACTGGTCGTTCAAGCGGTTCTACAATTCGTGGGGGTTCGGCGTGCGCGTGCGCAGGCCCGACATGTACTGGTTCCGCGTACAGCTCGGGTTCCATGGCCTGCATGGCGTGAATCTCGTGCTGACCATCGCGCCGGAATTCAGGTAAATTTAAAACAAAGTAATCTGGTCGCTATCCAGGTGATGCCCCTGCGGAATCGTCTTGTGGAGCATTTCGTAGGCGTTGCGGGTAGCGGTGCGCCCGCGGGGAGTGCGGTTCAGGAGCCCCTTCTGGATAAGGTAGGGCTCGTAAACCTCCTCGATGGTGTTTGCTTCTTCGCCCATCGCCGCACTGATGGTTCCGATACCTACGGGCCCGCCGTCGAACATGTCTATCATTGTGGAAAGAATCCTGCGGTCGGTCGGGTCAAGGCCCTCCTTGTCGATGCCCAGCATGTCGAGGGTCTTCTGAGCCGCCTGCTCGTCGATGATGCCGGTCCCGCGCACCTGCGCGACATCGCGGCAACGGCGGAGCACGCGGTTCGCGATGCGGGGCGTGCCGCGACACCGCCCGCCTAGAAGGCGTGCGGCAGCTTCGGATAGCTCCACCCCGAGAATCGTCGCGCTCCTCATCAGGATTTTCACGAGGTCCTTCTCGCTGTAAAGTTCCAGCCTGTACTGGAGCCCGAAGCGGTCGCGCAGGGGGCTTGTCAGCTGCCCGCTCCTTGTGGTGGCGCCAACGAGGGTGAAGTGCTTGAGCGGCAGGTTCACGCTGCGGGCGGCCGGGCCCGAATCCAGCATGATGTCGAGCCGGAAATCTTCCATGGCGGGGTAGAGGTATTCCTCCACGGTGCGATTCAGGCGGTGGATTTCGTCGATGAACAGTACGTCGTTCTCTTGCAGGCTCGTGAGGAGGCCCGCAAGGTCGCTTGCCTTCTCGAGTACGGGCCCGCTGGTAATGTGGATGTTTACGCCCATCTCTTTTGCGATGATGCCTGCAAGTGTCGTCTTGCCGAGGCCTGGAGGCCCCGCGAAAAGGCAATGGTCCAGAGCGTCGCCGCGGTGCCTTGCCGCCTCGATGGCGATGGAAAGGCTTTCCTTGATGTCGTCTTGGCCGGTAAATTCGGCAAGGCTTGGCGGCCGGAGGTTCCGGTCGGTATCGCTCTCGTCAAAGGCGCTTTTCTGCGGTGAAATTATTCGCTGGTCATCCATTGTGCGTTGTCATGCCCGCCCCTGAATCAAGTGCAGGGTACTGGGCGTCTCCTTATAGATACTTCAGTGCCTCGGGGATAAGCGTTGCGGCGTCTGCGCCGTCTCCCAATACCTCTGCCGCCTTCATCACGGCCTTCTCTGCCGACGGGTCCTTCACGCCGAGCGTGTGCAGGGCGAGAACCGCTTCCATCTTGGCTCCGGTAAGGGCGCCCATGCTCGTGACTCCGCTCCCTTCGACGTTCCCGAGCGCCTGCAGTAGCGTGCCGGCCTTGTCTTTGAGAGTGAGCACCATCTGTTCGCAGGTCTTCTTGCCGAGTCCCTTGATCTTGCTGAGGGCGCTCTTGTTGTCGCTCGCAATCATGTTCAATAGGTCGGCGGGGGAGACTCCGCTCAGTATGCGCTGGGCCATCTTGGGGCCCACGCCGTTCACGTCGAGGAGCATTAGGAAAATCTCTTTCTCGGTCTTGTCGGCAAACCCGAACAGCGTCATGGAATCTTCGCGCACCACCAGGTTCGTGTAGAGCGTGACTTCGCTTTCTGCCTCGGGCAGCTTGCCTGCCGTGTATGCCGAAATGTTTACGCCGTAGCCTACGCCGTTCACATCAACGACAACGAATGTGGGGGTTTTCTCGACCAAGGTTCCGCGAATGCGTTCTATCATGCAGGCTCCGGTAAAAACTCTAGAATATGCACTTTTGTGCTACTGCACAAATATATACTAAATAGAAGGCTCTGTCAAGTCAAACCGTATTTTTTTTTGCAGAATTTGCGCTCTCGCTGCGTTTTTTCGCCTTTTTTGCCCAAAAATCCATTTTTTTATTATTGTTCAGTACAGAACGACAAATCGCAGTTTGTGGAATAGGGGCGTTGGCCCCGACAATGCAAGGAGTTTTTTGTGAAAGAAACGGAATATACTCGCAGGCAGGCTATCGTATATCTGTTGTTCACATTCGTCGTTGCTTATGCAATACAGATAGGCGTGTGTCATTTATACAAGTCTGGCAGTCCTGCTTATCAGATTCTGATGGCAGCAATGATGTTCGTGCCATTTTTCGGTGTGCTGGTTTCCGGACACCCGCTGAAAGGTATGGGTTGGAAACCTGTATTCAAGGGCAATATGAAAATCATTCTGTTCGCGTGGCTCGCACCTGCAGTTCTGGCCGCGCTCGGCGCCCTGATTTATTTTCTGGTTTTCCCGCAGCACTTTGACCTCAGCGGCAGCTACGTGGTTTCAACGGTAGGTGAATCCGCTTTGCAGCAGATGAAGGAATCAGGCATAACCTATCCTACCTATGTTCTGATTACCTGTGTAGGTTGCATTACATATTTTCCGTTAATCAATATGTTTTTTGGAATGGGCGAGGAGGTCGGCTGGCGAGGTTTTCTGTATCCGCAGCTCAAGGCGCGTTTCGGCCGCAGGACCGGCAGGCTCCTCGGCGGTGCAATCTGGGGCACCTGGCATTGGCCGGTAATCTGGCTGATCGGCTATGATTACGGCACGGAATATTTCGGATTTCCTGTTGTCGGGATGCTGCTGTTTGCCCTTGTTACTGTCGCGCTGGGCATCATTGCCGACTGGACGTATGAAAAAACCGGCTGTATTTGGCTCCCATCCTTGTTCCATGGAGCATTTAATGCGGCCGCAACGGTAGCGATTGCCGTCTGCATACCGGGGATAGGATCTGCAAGACTGCTCGGTCCGTCGCCGGTCGGACTCCTTGCCGGAATCCCGTTCTTTGTAATCGCTCTGATTCTGTTTTTCAGCAAAAAAGGAAAGATTGATTCGGCTCAGAACGGGCATCGTCGCGGGCGCATTTGTCCCGCAGGTGCACATGACATTGGAAGGCCGTACGCTCCACGTGGTTGCCGGTTTTGAAGGCGAGAAAGAAATCCGTGTGTTCGACATGCAGGGGCATCAGCTCTATGCGGGCCGCTTTGCGGGTAATTCCACTGTGCTGCAGCTGGGTGACTCTGCCCGCGGGGCGCATGTCGTGCGCCTGACTTCCGGGAACCGCGTTCTTGCGGTGAAGCGGCTGTAGTAATCAGTAATTTGCTAATACGCTACTGTATTTATTGGCTCGCTCTGCGAGCCATTTCTTTAGCGCTTGGATTTCAACATCGTACCGGCGGATAGGTGGCCAGCGTGTGGCGTCGTTCTCGAGCGCGATTTTTGCTTGCGAAACGTAGGTGTCAAGCCTTGCGAAGGCGTCTTCGAGGATGCCGGCCTTGAGCGTTTCCCAGCGTGCCCTGTATGTGGTGAGGAACGTGTCGCTTGCGAACATGTTGGCGAAGAATCCGGGGATTGCATTACCGTCGTAATTATTGAACCGCATATTGATTCCGTTGCACATTCCCCAGTCGTTCTTTTTTTCTGCAGTGCAGTTGTAGGGGCTTTTCGAGGGGTTGCCTGTCCCGAGAATCCAACTCTGGCTTGTGAAGAACTCCTTAGTATCCTCGTCCCAGCCGTAGCCGAAACCTCCGTCAAAATCCCAGACGGGCCCCATGTGGTATTTTCTGGCGCTATCCCTGTAGAGGTACATGCTGCGGGGAGCCTCCAGTTCTACGTTGCGCGTGATTTCCTGTAACAGGATGAAGTCGATGAAACTTTCCATGTCCATCAGTTCTTGCACGCTGTCATAATCGGCATTTGCGATTGCCTGCTCCAAAGAGGCAAAGTCCGCGGCGATATCTTCTAGTCGTTCTGTGGAAATGTTTTTCGGGTACTTTACGGCGACTGGCATCCCGTACACCTTGCTGTAGAAGTTGTTGCTTGCGTCTGGGGAAAGTTCCGGACCGTCGTCCATGTCGAGGCTGAACAATACACCGCTTGTGTCAATGTTTACGCGGCTAGTTGCCCTCTCGATCTGTTCGGTCAACTGGTACATGCCCATGTAATCCCCGTTGATTTCGACCTCTACGAAACGGTTTGCGTTCACGAACGGGAAACTGCCCATATAGCGCGCCATGTCGAATGCGATGGCGTTCATGAACTTGCTCTGGTCGCGGTAGTTGGCGAGTAGGACCCAGTCTTTGTTGGCGGGGAGCCCGAGAATACTTGTCTTATTGTCAAGCTTGATGCGGTACGGCTTCTTGTCGTACCAGAGCCTTGTGGAATTGCCGCGCTGGCGGATCCTTGCGCTTGCCGGTGCGATGTCTTCGTATTGGCCGTTGCCCGCAATCTCAACGGTGCAGGCGACGTACTCCGTGTCGATACTGTCGGTGGCGATGATTCGCACGTAGGGAATGCCGTTGTTCGGCAGGGGGATTTTTTCGACGGAAGACGATGTTTGCGGATTCCATAGTGAAGTCGATGTCGGCTGTACTTGAGGGGATGAAAAGCCTTGCTGCACCTGGAATGACGAAGAACTTTGCGGCAACCATTGCGAAGATGAACTGTTCGGAAAATCGACGGGCATTGTGCTTGTTGCGCTTTCGGTGGCCGCGGCTTCTATGCTGGTTGGTACTTCGGAAACGGAATCTCCACAGGCGCAGATTGATAGTAAAACCAGAAATAGCGCGCCTTTCGCCAGTCTACAAACACGTCCCATTTTTTACACCTCGCAGGGGAATATAGCCGGTTTTACCGCGAAAAAGAAGGTTTTTCGTAAGGTGTAGTTGAGTTTCCGTGTAAAAGCCGTGTAATGGGTTGCGTGGACCGCCACACTTTAAAAGTCTAAAATCCCCAGCCGAGTTGGCCGGGGATTTTGTGGAGGTGTGTTGCTTCGAGAGAGTTAGCGCCTTACGGCCTTGAAAATCCCGAGGGCTCTGTCAAGTCAAACTGTATTTTTTACATAAAATTGCGTAAAAACTGTATTATGACTGCTAAAATGCTGCGAAAAATACCCTGGCTCTGTCAAGTTATGCCGTACGGCTGCGAACCTGCGGCGGCGGTCTGGACTACCCAAACAGTAAAAAAAACAGCGTCTAGGGCGCCAAAAAACAGTTTTCGGGGGGCTTACAAGGCGCGAATTGTTTGCTATGCAATTTTTCCCGTACAATCTGACTTGACAGAGCCAAATAGAAGGCCGTGTCAAGCGGATTTTTAATTTTTTGCGAAATTTTCAAGAAAAACGCATTTCCTGCGCCTATAGGAGCAGGAATTTTGCGTAAAGACCCAGGGTATGCCCCGTTTCCCTCCCGAATAGGTGGCCTCGGTTCATTTCGTAGTAGAATGCCGCTCCCAGGGAATTCTTGAAAACGGGGAAGTAGCGTGCTGCGTCTATGCGCATTTTGAATCCGCGGTATAGGTCGTCCATTTTGCGGTACTGCTTTTCCATGTGCAGGTTCTCCGATTCCTGGATGCGCCAGCGGTACAGGAAAACATAGTCGAATTTCCAGCCGGAGTAATTGCGGTGGTCCCACAGGAGTTTCCAGCTGGCAGAGCCTTTTACGCCGAGTTCGTCTCCCGGTTTAAAGTCGCGTTCTTCGAGGAATGTGTAGTATTCCGCGGCGGCGCCGAGCGTCATGTTTCGGGAAAACTGGTAAAGGCCGAAGGGTGAAACTCCCAGCCGGTGGAACCGGTTTACGCGGGAACCTTCGCGAGGAGGCAATCGCCAACTCACATCGATGCCCAGGAACGGGAACGGCATGAACTTTGCGCCTAGGTACGATTCGTTGAGGCCGTTGACCTGCAAGTTGACCATCTCGTGAATCTGATCGTGCAGCATCGTGTTCCATTCGTAACTGATCAGGCGGTATGCGAAATCACCATATATGCTAAAGCACCTGCAGGGAGCGTATTCGAGGGTCGTGTTGATGTCGGCGCTGTATACGTCGTCGCGCAGTTCAGCAAGCGTTCCCAGCAATACGGAACTTTCGGGTGCGCGCACCGGCGAGATGGTCTCGCGTGCCAGGGCCGCCGATGAGAGCAGAAGGCCAGTAAGCGCTATGCGCAAGGAAGTGCGTATTAGGGAGGTCATTTAGAACAGGTTGTAGACGAGGCCGATCCTAAGTTCCATCATGCTTGTGTTGGTCACGCCCACAAAGAAGTCCTCGTTTTTATAGAGATCATTCATGGCGATAGCCAGGTAGACGTTTATTAAGAACTTGGGGCTGACGTAGACCTCGCCTCCGATAATCATGGCCAGGTCCATCGAAGCTCGGATACCGTTGGCCTTCAGGTCGTCTTTGTACGAGCCGTATTCGTATTCATCAAAGAGCGGTAATGAAAATTGCGGCCCTATTTCGAACATTGCTGGGCTTCTCATGGTCTTCATGGCAATCAGCAAAGGAATGGTCAGGCGCCCTTGCGATATTTCCCCGTTGAAATCCTCTTCTTGTTCGCGGCCCATTACGGTACGCTTGATTCGTAGCTGGTCTACAAAGAGCCGGTCGTCTGTTTGTCGTGAGGCGGTCAGACCGGTGTAATTGAACAGGACTCCCGTCCTTATGGCGAAGTTGTATTCTGTTAGGGGTACTAGCACGGATGCGCCGAGTTGGTAGTCAATGCCGGAAACAACCCCGTTGGCGGTGTCTGTCATGTAAAGCGTTTTGTCGTATTTGCCAAACATTGCTTTTAGGCCAATGGCTGCTGTAAAGCCTGCAGAAAAATTGAAGGGGACCGGGTCGTGAGGCTTTGTGTTTTTCTCTATTTCGACCTTCTTCACGCTGTCCTTGTAGACCTTGGTCTCTTGGACTCCGATGCGGATAATGCGGTAGCCTTCGGGCGTGCGGTCGGGTGCGGCCTGCTCCACGGGTTCTGCCTGTTCCTGCAAGGCTGCGGGTTCTTCGGTTGCAGTCTGCTCAGCCTGGGTTGCCTGTTCTGTCTGTTCGTCGGGAACAAGCGGCTCAAAGCCATCCTGTGCAAAAGCAAATGCTGCGGTGAGGAGAATGCCAAGAATATAATGCTTCATGAGATTCTCCTAAAAACACAGGTTCCTGTTGAGGTATTCCTGCTGTTCCTCTTCGGTAAAGTAAGAGGGGCAGCCTTCTTGGATGTCGCTGACGATTTCGCCGTGAAGGGCTGGGTCTACCAGGGTGCCTGTTGCAGCTCCTATTCCCGCGCCGATTCCTGTAATAGTCCAGAAGATTAGGTTGAAGGCCGAACCATCGCCAAACAGCGAGAAGAATACTGCCATCGGGAGACCTACCGTGGCTCCGATGCCTCCTCCAATTATGCTTCCGATGACAAATCCGCGCAACAGGTGGTTTCGCGAGAAGTAGGAATTGTTCCAGGCCTCGCCGTTCTTGCAGAGCGTGACGCTATCCTTGGGGATAATGAGGTAGTAGCCTTCGTCGGCACGGGTGGTCGGGAAGACGAGGTAGTCGTTTGTCGGGTCGTAGCAGAACCTGTTTGTCTGGAATATGGTCGTGCTGTCGCCGGTCTTGGATTCGAACGAGATTTTTGTGCCGCGGGGCTTTACGGTGGCGCCTTCGTACTTGACGTTTTCACCCTTGGTCCTATCCGGGAGTTCTGTCGGTTGGTAAATGTGTGTCGGGTTTGTGCAGCCTGTAAACAGGAATGCAACCAATAGAATAAGGAACGGTATTAAGAACTTTTTCTCCATGCCTGAAATATATACAAATTATTAGCGCAGGAACAAGATTTTTTACTTATTTATTGCGATTTTACCATAAAAATCGCGGAAATCTTCCCAGCGGTAGTAAGGGGCGGCGGGACAGTTCTTAAAGGTCCTTGAGGCGGCCGAAGGGCCTTGCGGGTCGCAGGTCACGGGCAAGGTCTGCTCGATTTCGTTGAGCATAACCTTCACGAGGATGGGGGCGCCCATCTTTGCGGACTTGTAGAACACTATCTGTATGTTGGCAGCCATCGGGCTAATTTCGTAGTCGCGCCAGGTCTTGTGCAGGTTTTCCATGTCGGTGGTTTCGATGCCCGTTTTCTGCGTGCCGTTTTCTAGCTGCAAGAGCACGGCGAACGGGAATATGACGGTGTCGTGGCCGAACCGGAGCGTTGCGGTAGTCTTCTTCGCGGCCTTGCCGGTCTTGTCAGCCTTCGCGGTATCGGCGGCAATTACCTTGTCTGCAACATCGAGGAAATTCTTTAAAAGTGGGCGGGCGTTTTCAAGGCCCTGCTTCTGGGCAAACGGGTTGTTGCCGAGAACGCTGTACCACCAGGCGTTCTGCGCGTGCCAGCGTGCGGAGAGCTCGCTTTCGGTCCACAGGTCGTCAAAGCTGAATTCGATTTCGGGGCTGCCTTGCAGGCTGTTGCCTATCTCGTAAATACGGCTGTAGAGTTCGCCGGCATTCACGTTCTTTTGTATGTAGGCGGTATCGCTGAAGATGGCGCGCATCATGCGGGTCGGGTCCACATGGCTGTAGAGTTTCTCGTTCTCTTTCTGCCAGGCGGGCGTGTTCGATTCGCCGATAATTTTCCCGAAGTCGAGCGGGCTGATGAACGCCATCAGATACTTGCCCGATTCCTGGTGGATGTTGAGCTTGGGCTTCTGTGCTCGCAGTTCCTCGAGGAATGCCGCCATGCTTACCACACAGCGGGTGGAGGTGCTGGCGTAGGCTTCTACGTAGGCATCGTTCTTGAACAGTTCCGGGAAATTCTTGACCATGCGCTTGGCGATTCCCTGGTGCTGCGCAACGCCGAGTTGCGTGAGGTCACCGGCGCGCGGGGCGGCGTATTCGTCCAGGTACTTGGCGCGTTCTAGCAGGTTCTTGCCGAGGTCGGTGAGCTTGCCTAAAGAGTCTGCCTTGGCAAGCGTATTGTACAGCTCGTGGTAGTGGTCTGCGGGTTGGTGAAAGCGACTGCCGTGCCTGCCGTAGTGGGTCAGGTAGAAGGGCTTGTAGCCTGCGGGAGCCTTGGTGTACTTGGCTTCGGGAGTGGGGTAGGCGTAGTAGTTGCTGCCCATCTGGCGGAAATCTTGGGCAAAGGAAATGCTGGCAATGAAAAACGCCAGCATGGAGATGAGCTTGATATGCATTTGTTATACCTCGGGTCTGGATCCATCACTCCGCTTACGCTTCGTTCAGGATGACGGCGATTCATTCCACATTACACACTGCGGCGCAGCCGCTCACACTTCACATTTTTTAAAGAAACAACTTCTTGCGCCGGTGTGACAAGCTACCTGCGGGCCCTGCATGCGCACCTTGAACAGCAAGGCGTCGCTGTCGCAGTCGGCTGCCCATTCCACCACGGTCATTACGTTGCCGCTGGTGTCGCCCTTGTGCCAGTATTCCTTGCGGCTACGGCTCCAAAAGACCATCTCGCCACATTCGTGCGTGCGGCGGAGGGCCTCCTCGTTCATCCAGGCCATCATGAGTACGTCGCCCTTGTCGGCATCCTGCACGATTGCCGGCGCGAGCTTCACTCCGTCCACTTCGACTTCGAATTTTATCTCTTTGATTAAATCTTCGAATTTCATCTCTAGATCCTTCGACTATGGATTGCTTCGCTTTGCTCGCAATGACGTGTTGTTAACCTCTCACCTGGCCGTTACCGCGAAGCACCCACTTGTAGGTGCAAAGGCTTTCTACGCCCATGGGACCGCGGGCGTGCAGCTTGTCGGTAGAGATGCCCACTTCGGCGCCGAGCCCGTATTCGCCACCGTCGGCGAAGCGCGTGCTCGCGTTCACCATTACGCTGCTGCTGTCCACGTTGGCAACGAAGTAGTCCTGCACGCTGGCATCTTCGGCCACGACGGCTTCGGTATGGCGACTGCTGTTGGTTTCGATATGGTCGCAGGCTTCGGCCACGTTGTTCACGAACTTGACGCTTGCCTTGAGGGCGAGGTATTCGTGGTGGTAGTTGGTGTCGTCGCCGATATCAGCGATGCGGCTGTCGTGGCTCTGGGCGTCCTTGTTGCCGAAGAGTTCCACGCCGCGGTCGGCGAGGCAGTCCAAAAGTTTCTTGACGTTGGCATCATCAATGTGGCGGTCAATAATCACGCATTCCATGGCGTTGCACACGCCGGTGCGCTGCGTCTTCGCGTTGATGAGAATGTTCACGGCTTTGTCCATGTCGGCAGACTTGTCGATATACACGTGGCAGATGCCGTTGAAGTGCTTGATTACGGGAATCTTGCTCTGTTCCACCACCGCGCGGATCAGGCGTTCGCCACCGCGGGGGATGACCAGGTCAATGCAGTCGTTACGCTGCAAGAGCATGCCGACAAGATCGTGGCTCGTTTCGGTCACCAACTGCACGGCGTCTTCGTCGACGCCATTTGCGGCCAGTGCCGCGTGGAAAATCCCGGCGAGACACTTGGCGGAATTGAGCGATTCTTTGCCGCCGCGCAAAATTACGGCATTGCCCGCCTTGAAGCAGAGGCATGCGCCGTCGATGGTCACGTTCGGGCGGCTTTCGAAAATAAAGAACACGGAACCGATAGGTACTGCCACGCGGCTGATCTTGATGCCGTTCTTGAGTTCGCGGCTTTCTAGCACGCGGTTCAACGGGTCGGTAAATGCGGCTATTTCTTCGGCGCCCTTGGCCATGGCTTCGATGCGGGCGTCGTTCAGGGTGAGACGGTCCATCTTGGCGTCGTCGAGCTTGCCGGCGGCGGCCTCGAGGTCCAATTTGTTTGCTGCAAGAATATCCGGTTTTTGCTCGCGGAGCATTTTTGCCACGAGGTTCAGTACCGCGCTACGCTTGTTGGCGCTCAGGGTACGGAGGTTCTTGCTTGCTTTTTTGGCGTTTTGGGCCAAAATGTCGGAGTATTCTTCCAAGTTGGAATATGAAATAGACGTATTTTTCATGATTTTACAATATAGCAACTTGATTTTCATCACACCTGAGTATATTTTATTATTACAGGTTTGTTTTTATCCGCGACAAGGTCTTATAGTCGCAGGATATCGGACTTGGGTGTTCAGACTCGGCGTGCTCTCTCCACGCCGAGTCTTTTTATGACCGTTCGCGCTTGATTCGTGAACTACTTCTCCGGAATGCGCTCACTCTCGCCCACACGACCGATTAAGATCGGTCGCTTAGGGCTCACGTTGTGACCGCTCGTTCGTCGTTTCGGGTGTCGAGACTTCCGGTTTCTCACTCGCTCTCGCCTACGACGGCACGTTGATACGTGCCGCCTCCGGCTCACGTTGTGACCGCTCGCGCTAGATTCGTGAACTATAAAAAAGGCGCCGGAAGGCGCCTCTTGTAATTTGTTTGTCGTGACGGCTTAGAGGAGCTTCACGATGGCGGTGAACAGCGTGTCGGCGAGGGCGTTGGTCTCGAGACCTTCGAACACGCTGAACTGGTTGAACACGATCTTGCCTGCGCCGAACGGGATCATCTGCAGGTCAACTCCGGTTTTCACCTCGCCGTCCCTGATGCTCACGGAGCGCGCGTAGACTGTGGCTTCGGGCAGTTCGTTGAGGGAAAGTCCGGGCATCACCGCCGCCGCATTGTGGTCGAGTACCTTTGCGCCGCCAAACACGGGGAGGAGCGCCGAACCTTCCGGCAGGTAGTGCAGGCTCGTGCCGTTTGCACCGGTGCTCCAGTGGGCTTCGAGCTTGCATTCGAAGTTTTCGCTCTGGTTCAGGAAGTCGATATCTTCCTGCGTCATGTCCGAAAGCAACAGCGTCTTCCCGCCGTTCTTGGTCACATCCACAATCTTGTCGATGATTTCGTCGGGCCAGGAACTGAGGTTTGCCGTGAAGATGATCTTCTCGGGGCCGGAAAGTGCTGCGAGCGCGTCGCTAGATTCCTCGCTATTGTCGAGGAAACAGACCTTTTCCATAGCGCTCTTCACGTTTGCGCTCTCGATGACCACGAGGTCTTCTTCGGAAGAGTGAACTTCCTGGTTCCCGTCCTTCAGCACAATGCGAATCTTGTACTTGCCTGTGGCGCGCGGGGCGTTCAGCGTGCAGCTGCCGAGCTGCGTGAGGCTCGTCTTGCCGGCGGGCTCGTCGGGAGTCATGCGCTGCGTGGAAATAGCCTTGCCGTTCTGGTCGACCAGAATGATGTCGACAGAAACATTTTCCAGACGATCGTTGTTCAGGAGCGTTACCTGGAAACTGACTTCGCTCTGTGGAGTGACCACGTGTTCCAGTTCGCTTATCAGGGCGCGGCTGCGGGTGGTGATTTCCTTGCAGAATGCGTCAAAACCCTTGCTCTTGCGGTTCTCGTCGCAAAGCCCGCAGAAATCCGTGCTGAAGTCGGCCCACTGTTCCAGGAAGAATCCCGAAATCTGCGGGTTGCTCTGGAAGGCGGTAATCTGGTCGAGCTTGCTCTTTGTGGCAAGGGCGTTCGCGCAGTCGATGAATTCGGCAACGGATTTCCATACCGAGAGGGGGCCGGTCACGAACGATTCGATTGCCTTGAAGGAGTTCTTGATTGCCTTCTGGTTCTTGATGCCGCGGGGCCCCTTGATGTTTGTCGCCGAGCTCGGGAGCAGGGTGTGGTTCTTGGTGGTCACCAGCATCTTGTTGCTCACGTCAATCGCGGAACCGTCCTCGTTGTCCTGGAACTGGCTGTCGCCGAGTCCGGAATCAGGTACGGTTAGTTCCTCTTCGTCCTTGTTGAAGAAGTGGGCGAGGTAGTGCGAGTAGGCGGCACTCGGGTTCATCCTCGGGTGGATGGAGAGTGTCGCGTATTGCGAGATGCGGTCGACGGACACGGGCAAAAGTTTGCCTGTGTCGGCATGGAAGTTGCCCTCGTTGTCGAGGTAGATACTGTCGAGGTTGCTGATGGCCGGGCGTGTCATGTCAACCGGGCTAATCGCATTCAGGAGCTTGTTGCCGTTCTGCAGCATGAACGTGCCGTTCTCGGAACCCATCACCCATGCGGCAATGCAGGGGTGATTGTGCTGTTCCTTGACGATATCGTTGATGAGGTTCTTCGCGTATTCCAGACCGGCGGGGGTGGACCTCATCGTGTGGATGGGGAATTCCTGGAACACCAGAAGGCCAATCTCGTCGCAGATGTCGAGAGCCTCGGTGCTGAGGGGGGCGCCGCAGCTGCGGATGGCGTTGAAGCCTGCCGCCTTCACGGCCAAGAGGTCCTTCTTGAGGTTCGGGTTGCTCGTGGTCCAGAGGCCGCCTTCGCTCCACTGCTGGTTGTAGCACACGCCCTGCAACTTCACGATGAAATCGTTCAGGTAAAAATCGCCCTTGAGGCAGTCGAACTTGCGGAAGCCGAAGGTGCGCATGACGGGGAAGGTGTATTCGGGCGCCTTGCCCTTGCCTGCCTTGAGTTCCATCTGGACTTCGACGGCGAACATGTTGGGCCTTTCGGGGCTCCAGAGGTGCTTGGATTTGTTCCAGTCCCTGATGTTGAGCCCGATGCGGAACGTGGAGTTTTCCTTGTCGAGCTTGGGGCAGTCCTTGAACCACTCGCACACGTCGCCGCTTGGGTTGCGCATGAGCACGCGCAGGCGCGGGCTGTATCCGCGTGGGTTGTTGAAGCTGATTTCGAGGTTCACGCATTCGGAATCGGCATCTGGTTCCACGTGCAGGTCCGAAATAAAGGCGTTGCTGCCGAGAATCAGGTCCACGTGGCCGAACAGGCCGCCGAAGGGGTACTGAGTCCAGGGGAGGCCTACGGGCACTTCGCTCGGGTGGGCGTAGCGGTCGTTCGCGTCGTCGCTGCTGTCGCGGCCGAAGTCGATGCGGCTGTTAGCGGCACCCATGTTTGCCACGCGGATGCAGAGTACGTTCTCTTCGCCAATCTTGATGGCCTTCTGCGTTTCGAGGACGAACGGCGTGTAGGCGCCGAAGTGCGTGCCCAGGAGCTTGCCGTTGAGCCAGATGGTCGCGTGAGTGGCGATGCGTTCGAAGCGCAAGAAGATGCGCTTGGCCACCATTTTTTCGTCTTCGATGGTGAAACGCTTGAAGTAGAACGCGCAGTCCTGCGACAAGAGCAGTTTCTCAAAAGTCCTTTCCCAGATGTGGGGAACCGTTACCGTTTCCGTGTCTTCGGGGTAGGTTGCGTACCAGCGGTTGGTGATGCCGGAATCTTCCGTATCCCATTTCATTTGCCAGTCGCCATCGAGACTCAAAATATTATTCATGTAGGGTCCTTTATGAAATTTTCCCGCTAAATTTAGAAAATATGGCGGGGTGTCTGCTTAATATTGTCGGAAAAACGCCCGAATTTGTCGAATTTTTCCATAATCCCTTTACATTTTCCCGAATTTTACTACATTTGGAGTCCCAATAGCAACCAAAAAAGGATTACAAAATGTATTCTATTGTTGAAACAGGTGGTTTCCAGTATAAAGTCGAGCTGGGCAAGGCCTACAAGGTCCCCACTCTTGACGCCGCTGTTGGTTCCGAACTGGAGCTCAAGTCCGTCCTTCTTTTCTCCGGAAAAGAAGTGCAAGTCGGCACCCCTGTCCTGAATGACGCCTCCGTGAAGGTTGAAGTTCTTGCCCACGGCAAGTACGACACCGTCATCGTGTTCAAGAAGAAGCGTCGTACCCGTTACGAACGCCGTAACGGTCATCGTCAGGGCTATACCGAGGTGCTGGTCACGGAACTTCGCTCCGGAGCAGAATCCGCAAAGGTTGATCCCAAGGTCATTACCCGCAACCGCGCTCGCGTGGCTGCCCTTGCCAAGCAGAAGGAACAGAAGACTCCTCTGACCCGCAAGGAAAAGATCGCTCAGGGTATTCAGAAGCCTGCTAAGGTCAAGAAGAACTCTCTGCGCAAGGCTAAGGAGGCTTAATCCATGGCACACAAGAAAGGTCAAGGTTCCGTACGTAACGGCCGCGATAGTAACGCCAAGTACCTTGGTGTTAAGAAGTACGCGGGCGAAGCCGTCAAGGCCGGCAACATCATCGTTCGCCAGCGCGGTTCCCACTTCCACAAGGGCACCAATGTGGGCATGGGCAAGGACTTCACCTTGTTCTCCCTCGTTGACGGCGTTGTGAAGTTCGAACACATCGACGCTAACCGCCAGAAGGTTTCCGTTTACCCGGAAGAAGCCAACTAAGCTTGCTTAGAGCTGAATTTGAAAGCCGGACGCATTTGCGCCCGGTTTTCTGTATATATGGATTTTGCAGTGAGAGTGTGTGAGAAACCGGAGTAATTTAATACTGGAACTAAGCGCGAGCGGTCTCATAAACCTCACCTCCGAAAAAAAAGGCTCACTAGCGTGAGCCTTTTTTTTCTGGAGGTGAGGGGAGTCGAACCCCTGTCCAAAATCACGTCCATGTCCGTTCCTACAAGTTTTCCCTTCGTATTTAAGGTCTCGCCTCGTCCACGCCCAAGAAGGTCGGCGCAGATTTCAGCCAGCCTAGTGAATCTCGGACTCTAGCCCCAGGCATGCGAGAATCCTATCCCATATTTCGTCCGGACGTACACCCCGATGGGAGCGGGATGAGGCCCGGCGTTGCCGTTAATTAGGCAGCGAGTGCGTAGTTTTCGTCAGCACTTATTTTTTTTCAGACTTTTTTACGAGTGCCCTCGTCTGAGACCTCGACTTGCAACTAACACTTCGGTAACCCTGTCGATGCCAAAGCACCCCCTGTTTTACCTATTGTAGTATCTACTATAATATAGTTAGTTCGGGCATTTTTGTAAAGCAATCCTGTTTTTTTTGAAAAAAGTTCCGTTTTCAGGCGCATTTATGTATTTTTATCGCGTAAAGACAAAAATTGGAGATTTTCCCCATGAATATCGCGAGCGTAAAGCCAGGTTTTTTCGTTCAGGACCGTTTTCTGTACAGCAAGGATAACGAGAAGGTTGTTCTCCGCGGTGTCAACCACATGTTTATCTGGACCGACCGCGAAGGCAAGACCATTCCCGAGATTGCAAAAACCGGCGCGAACTGCGTGCGTATCGTGTGGAACACGCGCGGGCGCATCAGCGACCTCGACACGATTGTGGGCCTGAGCGTTGCGAACGGCATGATCCCTATCGTGGAACTTCACGACACTACGGGTAACTGGGACCGCCTTCCCGAGGCGCTCGATTTCTGGCTCCGCGAAGAGACGCTCCAGATGATTACCAACCACCAGGAATACCTCATCCTGAACGTGGGTAACGAGCCTGGCGCACAGGAAGTGGATGCCGACGAGTTCTTCGGTGCGTACAACGTAATTGTGACCAAGATGCGTGCGGCAGGTATCCGCGTGCCCATCATGATCGATGCCGACAACTGGGGCCAGAACGAGAAGAACCTGCTCAAGGTGGGCCCGAAACTTTTGCAGGCGGACCCCGAGCACAACCTGCTGTTCTCCATCCACATGTGGTGGCCCAGCGAACGCCACGATGCCGCGGTGACGGGCTTTGCGACTGTTGCAGAACGCGTCACGGCATGTCTCGAGAAGTCCGTGGAATTGAACCTCCCGCTGGTGGTGGGCGAGTTTGCCCCGATGGCGGTGGCCGGTGCCCGTGAAATCCCCTACAAGCACATCATGAGCGAGTGCGAACGCCTGAATATCGGCTGGCTCTGTTGGAGCTGGGGGCCGGGTAACTCCGACAGCCCCGACATGGACATGACGGAACACGGCTCCTACAACACGCTCGTGGGCTGGGGCAAGGAAGTGGCGGTCGATAGCCCGCTCGGTATTCAGAATACGAGCGTCATCCCGACCTTCATCCAGAACAAGGACTTTACGACCGGCTCGTTGGGCGGCGGCGCGAACATCATCGAGAACGGCGATTTCTCGGCGGAGAACCCGCTCGAGGGCTGGACGACCGACTTTTGGGGCGGCAAGGCCGAGGTGGCGGTCAAGAACGGCGCCCTCCATTTCGATATCCGCCAGGCGGGCAAGGAAACTTGGGGCCTGCAGTTCAAGCAGCACCTGACCCTCCGCAACGGCGTGACCTACATTTTCAGCATGCGCGCTAAGGCCGAGAAGCCCCGCACGCTCAACGTGAATATCAAGCGCGATTCCGAAAGCTACACTCCGTACGCGAACGGGCGTATCTTGGACTTGAGCACCAGCTGGCAAAACTTCAGCTGGAAGTTCACCATGAAAGAAGATACCGACCCCGATGCGCTCCTGATTTTCGACATGGGCGGGTCCCCGATCTCCTGGACGCTTGCCGACATTAGCCTTGTGCAGGCGCGCAGCATCGCCGACCGCCTGAACCGTACCTTCCAGCGCAACGTGCAGAAGAACTCCGGCTACTTCAACGCCCCGAACGGCCCGTGGGAACTGCACCTGTACAACGCGAAGGGCGAACTCGAGGAAGTGCTCGACCGCGGGCGCGGAGGCGAGGGCATGCGCAGCTACCCGAAAATCGAGAAAAGCGGCATTATGGTCGTGAAGGACCTGACGGCCTAACCGGCAATAAATACTGTATCATGACGGCGGACTTTGTGTCCGCCGTTTGTGCATTTTAGAACGAAAAAAATCACGTAATAATTGCTTCTCCGTTTTACATAGTGTGGAATGTCAACTAATTTTAACACGCTTGTATCATGATTTTTGGAACAAAAAGTCAAATTTTCGGGTTTGGAGTGTGATTTTAAACAAATTTCGCTAGTTTTGTATCATAAAATAGTTGCATTGGCCGAGAAAAAATGTTATATTCCTTATTGTATGAAACCTGTGACGGAATACCAGAATTTTCGCGTTTTCATACGCGACTTCTACACGGAACGCAAAATGCGCTCCGGGTTTACTTGGCGCGAGTTCGCCAAGGAGACCGGGTATTCCTCGCCGGTATTCCTCAAGTTGGTGTGTGATGGGACCGCAAACCTCAGCGACGCAGGTATGGAACGCGTCGCTGAGGCCATGGGTCTCGTGGGCGTGGACCTCCAGTATTTCCGCACCCTCGTACGCTTCAACCAAGAAAAGGACGCCGCCAAGAAGCGCGAAATTTTCAAGGAACTGCGTGCCATCACAAAAGAAAACGAGATTACGCTCGTGGGCGAGGACCAGTACGACTATTACGAGTCGTGGGTGAACCCTGTGCTGCGCGAAATGGCGCCCCAGGTTTCCGGTTCCACGCCGGCGCAGATGGCCGACATGCTTACCTTTGGTGCCCAGGCGTCCGAGGTCAAGAAGGCCCTCGCCTTGCTCCAGAAGGTCGGGCTTTTGAACAAGACCCCCGAAGGCAAGTACGAGCAGGCATCCAAGGCCATTACGACCGGTAATCTTGAGTTCACGAGCCTTTCCGTGCGTGAAATGCACCGGCAGATGGGTGAACTTGCCGTGCGTTCCCTGGACGAGGTCCCTGTGGACGAACGTAACGTTTCGGGTATGACCTTCGGTGTTTCCGAAGAGGCGTACCAACGCATTACCAAGGAAATTGCGGATTTCCGCCGTCGCATTACGGCTATCGCCATGCAAGATACGGAAGAAAACCGCATTTACCGTTTGAATGTACAACTGTTCCCGCTCACGAAGAACCTGAAGAAGGGTGGGGACAATGTTTAATACTTACGCTAACTATCTCAAGGGAGGCGCAAAATGACCGAAAACGAAAATTCTCTTGACTTGGCCTGCTTCGAAGTAAACCAGAGTGGGCGAATTCTATCTGGTAACAAGCGGTTCTGCCGCATGTTCGGGTTCTCGGAATCCGAGGTGACCTGGCATTACATTACGGACTGCTACCGTTACCATAGCGACTGGGAACTGTTCTGCAATTGCGATGACCTTTCCCAGAACAAGTTCATATTCCGCATGCGCAACCGCAAGGGCCGTAGCTTCAAGTGCTGCCTGACTCGCGAGATTGTGCAGGATTCGGAAGGCAAGATCACGTTCCGCAATACCATCTGCAGGCTTGGCGAACCCGAGCTTGCGCAGGCTGCGGCTCCTGTCTCCGAGAACCGTTCCGTGGTGTTTATCACCCGTTGCGCCCACTGCGGTGGCCAGGTGCGCGTGAACACGCTCGCCGAGACCCGCCTCCGCGTGCTCTGCGACGACTGTGCCGCGAAGGCTTACCCCGAAGCCTTCAACCTTGCCTCGGCGCAGGTGTAAACAGCTGTTTTCGGTCAAAAATTTCGATAAAAGCCAGGACTTGAATGTCCTGGCTTTTTTTTTCGGGGCGAAATGTCCCGACCCCCTGATTTTTAAGGCGAAAAGCGCGTGACCCTTGTCAAAATGTCAAGGGTCTAATTTTTTGATTGTATGGAAGCGCGGGGCGGAAAAATATAATTTAGGGAAAAACAAAAGGTTGGTGTATACATGAAATTTTATGATCTAGTTTCGTTTGGATTTGCCGCATCCTTGCTTATCGCCTGCGGTGACGATTCTGCGAATGTTGCTGCTCCGGACGGTGCCTTGGGCGACATTGAAAGTTCCAGCGATGCGGGCATATTTGACCCGTTCGGAATCTCTTCGAGCGATCTAGGTTTGCTGCCGGGGACCTCTTCCGCAGTGGACCCGCTGGGTGTTTCTTCCAGCTCGGTTGCCGTTGGTCCCGGAATGAGCAGTACGGTTTTCCCCATGAGCAGTGCTGGCACGCTTTTGCCCGCGAGTAGCGCGGGTTTCTCGGGCAATGGCGGCAGCGATGATTCCGAAGACGATGACAACGTGACCCTGACCGGCACCGAGACGACGCTTACGTTCAGCGGCACCGACGTCACTATCGCGAATGACAACGGCTGCCTGGAAAAGGCGGCTGGCTCCGTTACCGTCAAGTGCTCCGGCAACTATTACCTTGTGGGGCAGGCGAGCGATTACCAAGTTATCGTGAACACCGCTGCGGGTGATACCGGCAAGGTGGACCTGTTCTTGAACGGGGTTTCGCTCAAGAGTAGCGACGCGCCGATTTATGTGCAGAATGCCGAGAAGGCGGAACTCCACCTGGTCAAGGGTACGACGAACAGCATTGAAGACGGTTCGAGCCGTACCAAGACCTACACGGTCAACAACAAGCCCGATACCACGAAGGCGGCCATCTATGCGAAGGATGACCTGAGCATCAAGGGTAGTGGAAGCCTCACCGTGAAGGCGAATTATAATAACGGCATTCACACGAGTAACGACCTGAAAATCAAGAAGAGCACCGGAACCCTGAACGTCACCGCGGTCAATTGCGGCCTCAAGGGTAAGGGCTCGCTCACCGTCAACGGTGGCAACATTACCGTCAACGCCACGAAGGGTGATGGCATCAAGAGCGACGAGGACGATGCAACCGCACTCGCGCAGGGCAAGGGCCTAGTAAAGATTGCGGGCGGTACAATCACGATTACGTCGGCATTCGACGGCATCAGCGCTAGCAACACGGTGCAGATTACCAAGGGCGAAACGACCGATGAACCGACCGTCAAGATTACGGCCGGCGGCGGCCAGACTTGCCTCGGCGGCAATAGCAGCCAGGGTGGTCAAGGCGGCTTTGGCGGTGGCGGCTTTGGCGGCCCGGGTGGAATGATGGGGGGCGGCAATTCCTGCAGTCCCGACTCCAGCATGAAGGGCATTAAGGCCGATTCCAACATCGTGATCGAGGCCGGCAAGATTGAAGTGAACAGCCATGACGACGGCATCCACAGCGATGGAGACCTAACGATTACAGGCGGCTTCTCTACAGTCAAGACCGATGACGATGGCATTCACGCCGAAAAGACTTTGACCGTCAAGGACGGAGTTGTCGAAGTCACGATGGCATACGAAGGCATGGAAGCAGCCCAGATGAACTTCGAGGGCGGAGTCACGAGCGTTATTACCACGGACGACGCCTGGAACGCTGCGGGCGGTTCTAGCTCTGGCGGCGGCATGGGTGGCGGTTTCCCCGGTGGCGGCGGACGTCCGGGTAGTGGCGGCAACAGCAACTACAAAGTCAATGTTACCGGTGGGTTCCACTACCTCTACGTGGGCACGGGCGATACCGACGGCATGGACAGCAATGGCGATATCAACATGACGGGCGGAATCGTTGTTATCGAATGCCGCATGAACGGCGGTATGGGCGGTATGGTCGATTCTGACGGTAACACCAGCATTACCGGCGGCAAGATGCTCGGCTTCGGCACGAACAACTCCGAAGAGGGTACGCAGTACAGCGTGAGCTTCAATACCAACAGCTACTACGGCAACTCGCAAATCGCATTTAAGCCGAGCTTCAGCGGAAGCAAGATGGTCTCGAACGTAGGCCAGCCCGCCGCTGTAAACAGCGTCGACGGCATGCAGAAGCAATGCTTCGGCAGCAGCACCACGAACTGCGTGTACTACAAGTAATACTACTTTGAAAAACAGTGGGCATTTTCGGGGGTGGGGCGTATAAGCGGGGCTCAATTTGCCAATTTATATGCCCCTTTGGCGAAAAAACATCGCTGCTTAGAATGGATGTAGCTGGTGGGGGCGTATAAATTGCATAAAGTCGCTGGTTTTATACGCCCTTTCTGTGAATTATTGGCCATTTGCGTTGCGCACAAAGTAAAAAGGGGCGTATAAGAAAGGCTGTTTAATGTTATTTATATGCCCCGAGTCAAAAATGCGTCCCCGCGACACAAAAAAAGGCCCCGTTCTTGCGAACGGAGGCCTTTCTTGATGCCGTTAGCACTGATTAGAGACTAATCAAACCTTCGGTATCCTTGCTCATCGCATCATAGAATGCGAAGCGAGCGTCCACTTCCTTCTGGAGGTCGTCAGCGAGCTTCTTGGCAACTTCCGGATTGTTACGGGTGAGCTGCTTGTAGCGGTTTTCGGTGTAGATATATTCTGCAACCGGAATCGTCGGCTTCTTGGAGTCGAGGATAAGCGGAGCCTTTCCTTCGGCGGCGAGAGCCGGGTTGTAACGGAGCAGAGTCCAGTAACCGGAATCCACGGCCATCTTCTGGTGCTGAAGCTGGCTGTTGAGATCGAAACCGTGGTTGATGCAGGGGCAGTAGCAAATGATCAGAGACGGACCATTGTGAGCTTCTGCTTCCTGGAGAACCTTCAGGGCCTGGGCGTCGTTTGCGCCGAGGGCGATACGGCCCACGTAAACGTTCTTGTAGCTCATGGCGATGAGGCCGAGGTCCTTCTTGCCGGCGCGCTTACCAGCGGCAGCGAAGAGGGCGACTGCGCCACGGTTCGTGGCCTTGGAAGCCTGTCCACCGGTGTTGGAATACACTTCGGTATCGAGGACGCAGATGTTCACGTTTTCACCGGTTGCCATGACGTGGTCAAGACCACCGTAGCCGATGTCGTATGCCCAACCGTCACCACCGAAGATCCACACGGACTTCTTCACGAGGTAGTCGGCGAATTCGTCGCGGAGGCTGACGGATGCTTCGTCGGTAGCACCGGCGAGGGCTGCCTTAAGGGCGGCAACGTTTTCACGCTGGGCCTTGATGCCGGCTTCGTCGTCCTGCTTCTGGGTCGTGAGCTTTTCCTTGAGTTCGGCAGGAACGTTCACGGCTTCGAGGAGGCTGAGAGCCTGCTTGGCATGCTTCGTGATAGCGAGGCGCATACCGAGACCGAATTCAGCGTTGTCTTCGAAGAGGCTGTTGGCCCAAGCCGGACCGCGGCCTTCCTTGTTCTTTGCCCACGGAGTGGTCGGCAGGTTACCGCCGTAAATGGAGGAGCAACCCGTAGCGTTGGCGACAACCATGCGGTCACCGAACAGCTGGCTGACCAGGCGGACGTAAGCGGTTTCGCCGCAACCTGCGCAGGAGCCGGAGAATTCGAACAGCGGTTCGAGGAGCATGGCCTGCTTGACGAGGTTCTTGTTGACCTTGGTGCGGTCGAATTCCGGGAGGTCGACGAAGAAGTCCCAGCACTTGCCTTCCTGGACCTTGATGGGTTCCTGCGGCACCATGTTGATGGCCTTCTTGGTTTCGTCGGCCTTGTCCTTACCGATACAGGCCTGCGTACAAACGCCGCAACCCGTACAGTCGTAGCTGGACACGGAAATAGCGAACACCGGCTTGTCGGAACCTTCGAGCTTGAAGCCCTTGGCCGGGGTGTACTTGAAGCCTTCCGGAGCGTTCTTCACGGCGGCTTCGTCGACAACCTTCACGCGGATGGCTGCATGCGGGCAGACCATGGCGCACTTGCCGCACTGCACGCAAGCGTCCGGATTCCAGGACGGAATGTTGAGGGCGAGGTCGCGCTTTTCGTACTTGGTGGTAGCGGTCGGGAACACACCGTCGCAAGGCATCTTGGAAACGGGGAGCTGTTCGCCGTTGCCCTTGATGATTTCGGCAGTGACTTCGTTCACGAATGCCGGAGCGTCGCCGTGGATCGGAGCGCGGAATTCCTTCGTGCTGGTGACAGCGGCCGGAACCTTGACTTCGAACAGGTTGGCAAGAGAAGCGTCGATAGCGTCCCAGTTCTTCTGGACCACTTCCTGACCCTTCTTGGCGTAAGTCTTTTCGGCATACTTCTTGATGTACTTGATGGCGGTTTCGGCATCGAGCACGTTACCGAGCTTGGAGAAGAAGCAGGTCTGCATCACGGTGTTGATGCGGCGGCCCATGCCAGTTTTGGCGGCAACGGCGTAAGCGTCGATCACGTACACCTTGAGCTGCTTCTTGATGATGGCTTCCTGCACCGGACGCGGGAAGGTATCCCAGACGGTGTCGGCGGAGTGCGGGGTGTTCACGAGGAACGTAGCACCGACCTTGGCATACTTGAGCATGTCGATGGATTCGAGATGCGGAGTATGGTGGCAAGCCACGAAGTCAGCTTCGTTTTCACCAATCAGGTACGGGGCGTCGATGATGCTCTTACCAAAGCGGAGGTGAGAGGTGGTCATGGAGCCGGACTTCTTGGAGTCGTAAACGAAGTAGCCCTGGGCGT